>Ga0210385_10000012_pt1 | contig 323816 bp, 284 predicted proteins | sample IncBWH26OmetaG_FD_160107 | JGI IMG/M metagenome (GOLD analysis project Ga0210385, IMG submission 160107) | Forest soil microbial communities from Barre Woods Harvard Forest LTER site, Petersham, Massachusetts, United States - Inc-BW-H-26-O ...
TACCAGGCCCTCGATGGCCGCGTCGCTCTCTACTACGGCGATACGCGACTGCAACACTCCGCACTACCAGGGGGGTGACAGATTCATGTTGCCGTTAGGGTGACAAATTTATGTTGCTACAACACCCAGAGATTCCCGGTCCGCCGACGGTAATTGACGAGTTCTTCGAGTGACAGAGAGTTAATAGAAATGTTCATTATGGCTTTGGCGTCACTTTCCGAAGGTCTTGGGTTTCAAGTATGGTGCCCACAGCAGAGGCGTCTTGGGATCCAAAACATCTGGACGGAGTGGGAGCCTCGCCCACCGAACTGACTCCGTCGCTCATTTCACCGATCTCCAAACGACGCTATTTCTCTGTCCAATCGAATACCGCTTGAACGCTGAGGAGGCGTCATCATGAGCAAGCCCGGCCAATTGGCATTTTCGGGGATGGTGTTGTTCTGTGCAGCGATCCTGGTTGCTTGCGGTTCCAGTTCCAAACCCCCTCAGCTCGCGTTAAGTTCGCTCACCATCGCCCCGAGCAACGGAGAGATCTACGTGAGCGCTTCCCTTGCCAGTGGTGTTCGAAGTGCCGACCACCGAGGCGGCGCTGAATCCGTGGCGCGTCCCGCGGTGGTTCCCCCTCCGGTGACCGCGATTTGCGGCAAATTGCAATATACCGCTACCGCGCACTACACGAATGGAAACTCCACGCAAGTCGGTATTGCGGTGACGTGGAGTTCGTCGAACACATCCGTGGCCTCGATCGACACCACGGGACTCGCCACCGGGGTCGGCGTGGGCACGACCAATATTGGAGCCACATCAATGGGGATTGCGGCCACCAGCGACCCGCTTGCCGTGGATCAACTCAATTCGATCAGCGTCTCGCCCTCCACTTCAACCGCGGCGCCAGGGGGCAGCCAGAAGTTTCTTGCCACGGGCAACTTCACACTCGCCACGGGGAGTCCCGGCATTTTTGATGTTTCCAGCCAAGTAACCTGGAGCAGTTCAAACACGAATGTGGCGACCATCGACCAGACCGGCAACGCCACTGCCAAAGCCACGGGCGTTACAACCATCATGGCCACAAGTTGTGATGGCGGAACCGTCGGGCAAGCCGTTCTAAACGTAGGCCAGCCTGCGACGACTACACTCGTGGTCACTCCTACCGTAATTACCATTGCTACGGGTACCACAACGCTCTTTACGGCGATGGAGATGTTGGGCAATGGCACGATTCAGGCGCCACAAAATCCGGTGACCTGGTTATCCGGTTCCCCGAATGTGGCCAGTATCGATGCGAATAGCGGCGTCGCGCTGGGCCTTACTGCGGGAACGTCCGCGATCATTGCCACGGAGACGGTCACTGGATTTACAGGCTCCGCGACACTGGCAGTGCAACCGGCGGCGGCAAGGTTCGCGTACGTTGCCGACGCCCAGGGAGGAGCCGTCTCTAGCGGCACTATTTCCGGATATTCGGTGGATGTCACGTCCGCAACTCCGCTGACGCCTCTTCCCGGTTCGCCGGTGGCGGCCGGAAACCCGCAACAAGTGCTGCTGCATCCCTCCGGCGATCTGATGTACTACATCGATGGTGCTGGGTCTCTGCATGTGGACGACGTCAATTCAACGGACGGTTCCTTCAGCGAATCCGGCCAAGCGCCGACACGGGCTTCCACCACCACAACAGGCAGTTTCAACGTCGGAGTGATCGACCCGACCGGGCGGTTCATTTACGTGACCAGCGGCGTGGATAACACGATCTACGGGTTTTCCATCGCCCAGACCGGAGTTGCGACGCCAGCCACCAACGGCGCGCTGACGCCAATTCCGTCGTTTAACCCTTATACCGACGCAAGCCTGAACAGTCCGACGTGGATCATGACCGACCGCGCGGGCAAGTACGTCTACGTAGTCAACAGCGGCACACCTACTACCCCCGGAAATACCGTCAGTGAATACAGCATCGATCAAACAACCGGCAAGTTGTCGCCACTCTCCACCGCGACTGTCCCGACTGGCATGATCCCGATCTTTGGCACAACTGACGTGAACGGGCATCTCTACGTGGCAAACGAAGGGCCCCCGCAAACGGTGTCCAGCTACAGCATCAACAGCAGCACGGGCGAACTGACCAGCGTTGGGGCGGACACCCCGATCACTGGCGCTACCTCCACCATCAACGTGATTACTGACCCGACGGGGAAATATTTGTACGTCCTCGACTCCACTGGCGGGCCGCCGCCGCCTACTGCGCCTCCTAGCCACGTCTTTGCCTACGACCTGAATCCCGCCACAGGCGTGATTGGAGCTCAGATTGGCACTTCCCAACTGACCGGGAATAGCCCCACGGGAATGGCGATCGACCCGACGGGCGCCCTGCTGGCAATCGACAATAACTTTGACAACACCCTTTCCCTTTTCACGATCGGGGCGACGAGCAGTGCCACCCCGGGAGGCCTGACGCCCCTGACGCCGCCTACCGTTGCAACGGACAATCAACCGTTGTTCGTGGTTTTCTACACTGCCGCGTCGGGGCAGTAATCGCAGGACGAGAAAACGCGAAGGGGATGGCCCCGGCCATCCCCTTCATTTTTTGCTGGAAGCCATCTGGCTCTGTTGACGCCGTCGGTGGAACGCAGTCTACAAGCGAAAAGCAGATCCCTCACCCGCAAGAAATGCGGGTTCGGGATGACATGCATTTTGTTGGGAACGAAGCCAGACGCGCTTTACTCGCCGTAGGGAACCCAGATGTTTTTCACCTGGTACGCGTGTTCGAGGTACCAGCGGCCTTCGCTCTGGGGAACGCTGAAGAAATCGATGTGGCGTCCCTCGTTCGTCCAGACTTGCTTCAAGTTTCCGACGGAAAGCGCCTTCGCGGCGGCGCACATCTCGGCATCGCCATAGCACCAGACGGCGTCAAGATCGTCGTGTTCCGCCAGGACCTTCAAGAGTTCAGTGGCTCGGCCCGCAACGATATTGACAACGCCCCCCGGCAGATCACTTGTTTCGAAAACCTGGTAAAGGTCCGCCGCGATGAGCGGATAGGATTCCGAGGGCACCGCGACCACCGCGTTGCCAGCAGCGATCAGCGGGAGCACCAGCGTAAAGAAGCCGAGCAAGGGATATTCCGCGGGGCAAACCACACCGACGGTCCCCAGCGCTTCGTTCATTGCTATCGAAACATTGCGCATCGGGGGATTGTGGACCGCGCCGTCGAACTTGTCCGCCCAGCCCGCATAGGAAAAGAGGCGCTCGACGCTGCGCTGCACTTCTTCAGCAGCCTGTTTCTTGCCCACCGCCGCCGCCAGCCTTGCGGAAATTTCGTCGCTGCGTTGGGAAAGATTCTCCGCGATGTAGTAAAGCACCTGCGCGCGATTGTGAGCGGTGGTCTTGCTCCAGGATTCCGCCTTGCGCGCCGCTTCCACCGCGTTGCGCACGTCCTTGCGATTGCCGAGAGGAGATTCGCCGAGCAGTTCGCCCTTTTTGCCGCGAATTTCGATGCTGTAGCCAGAGTCCGGACGCACTTGCTTGCCGCCGATATAAAGTTTCACGGTGCGATCGATGCCGGGATTCGCCACTTCCGCGTGATCCTTCTTCGCTGCGCCATTCTTTTTCAACGCGGGCGCTTTGCGGAACCACGTCGGTTCCAGATATTCCGCAAGCCCTTCGCGGCCGCCTTCGCGCCCGTAGCCGCTTTCGCGATAGCCGCCGAAGCCGCACGCCGCGTCGAAGAGGTTAGTGCTGTTCACCCAAACCACGCCGGCCTTCAATTGAGCGGAAACATGGAGCGCGACGTTGATGCTTTCGCTCCAGACGCTTGCAGCCAGCCCGTAGACGGTATTGTTCGCGAGCTCCACGGCTTCGCGCGGAGTGCGGAAGGTCATCGCCGCGAGGACGGGGCCGAAGATTTCCTGCTGCGCTACGATCGACGCCGGATGCACGTTGCTGAGCAGCGTCGGCTTGTAGTACAGCCCGCGCGCGGGGAGCAAGACTTCCGGTTGCCAGCAGGTGGCGCCTTCGGCTATTCCCTGCTTCACGAGCCGGTCGATGCGATCCAGTTGCACGCGGGCCACGATTGCGCCGATGTCGATTGCTTTGTCGAGCGGGGCGCCCACGCGCAGTGTGCTCATCCGGGCTTGCAGCTTGCGGGTCATTTTCTCCGCGATGCTTTCCTGCATCAGCAGGCGTGAGCCGGCGCAGCAGACTTGCCCCTGGTTGAGCCAGATCCCGTCGACGAGGCCTTCGACGGCGCCGTCGAGATCCGCGTCCTCAAAAATGATGAAGGGAGATTTTCCGCCGAGTTCGAGGGAAAGTTTCTTGTGGCTCGGGGCGGTAGCTTTCCGAATGGCGCGACCGACTTCGGTTGAGCCGGTGAAAGCGATTTTGTTCACGTCCGGATGCTTTACCAGGGCTTCGCCGGTGCTGCCCTCGCCGGTAACGATATTCACGACGCCCTTGGGCAAGCCGACTTCGTTGCAAATTTCCGCGAAGGCCAGCGCGGTGAGGGGCGTGTACTCCGCGGGCTTCAGCACGACAGTATTACCCGTTGCCAGCGCCGGGGCGATTTTCCACGCCAGCATGAGTAAAGGAAAATTCCAGGGAATGATCTGGCCGACGACGCCGCAAGCGGTGTGACCCGGAAATTCCTGTTCGAGGAGTTGCGCCCAGCCCGCGTGATGATAAAAATGGCGCGCGACGAGCAGGATGTCGATGTCCCGGCTCTCGCGAATGGGCTTGCCGTTGTCCAGCGTCTCGAGCACGGCCAGTCGCCGCGAGTGTTTTTGGACCTGACGCGCAAGGGCGTACAGATATCGCGCGCGGGCATGCGGCGTCAGCTTCTGCCAGGCAGGCAGGGCTTTCCGTGCGGCTTTTACCGCGGCATCGATGTCCGCGGCGGTTCCCTGAGCCACTTCGGCGAGGGGCGTGCCGGCGGAGGGATCGGATGTTTCAAAATATTTTCCATCCGTCGGAGCGCGCCAGGCGCCGTCGATAAAATGGCCGAACTTCCGGTTGTGATGGTCGAGCCACAGAAGTGACTCCTTGGGATCTTCCGGGGCCGGGCCATACTCCATGGTTCTGAATTTTTCGACGACGCTCATTTTGCCTGGGTACTCCTCTAGAGCGGCAGCATGACTCCGCTTGCGATTTTACGCCTGGGCTTCTTTCGCTTTCTTCTCGCGTGACGCCTCGATCCGCTTCAGGACAAACTTCAGGCGCTCGCGGCCCCATTTCGTCCCCGTGATCACCTTCTCAATATCCAAAAACATTTCGGGGTCGCCGCCTTTTTCCCGCAACTCCGTCAGAAACGGATAGACCTTGGCGAAGATAAAGAACATCTCGCCGCTGCAAGCAGGGCGCAGGAAGAGTTCCTCGTCCAACAGTCCTTGCCGGACAAGCGCGGCGGCCATTCCCCAGTAGCTTCCGCCCTGGCGGAGCCAGTTGTTCTCCTGCGATCCGGAGGCACCGGCCACTTTCAGGAAATCGTCAGCGGTGAGCGGGGAAAATGTCCACAGCCACCAGTCGCGCGCCTTGCGAAGTTCCGGCTCGCGCCGCAACTCATACAGTTTCAGGATCAGTTCCGCGTCCTTCGAACTTGCTTTTTTACCCATTGGTCTTTTGTCCCTCGTAACGCAGCCGTTTGTGGCTGTGCTGATGATGATTTCTTTAGTTACTCACGCAATCGGATGACGATACTCGGCGGAGTACCGGCCCGTTGCGTGGAATTCCAGTTGGCGCTCGATATCGGCCAGCATGCCGCTGGCGCCGAAGCGAAACAGATGCGCGTCGAGCCAACTGTTGCCCAACTCTTCCTTCATCAAAGCGAGCCATTCGAGCGATTGCTTGGCGGTGCGAATGCCGCCGGCGGGCTTGAAGCCGACGGCCATGCCGGTTTCTTCGGCGTAGTCGCGGATCGCGCGCGTCATCACCACGCCCACGGGCAGGACGGCGTTGACGGTTTCTTTTCCCGTGGATGTCTTGATGAAGTCCGCGCCGGCCATCATTGCCACGAGGCTGGCCCGCGCCACATTCCGCAGCGTCAGCAAATCACCGGTGCCGAGGATTACTTTCAGATGTGCCGGGCCGCAGGCGTCCTTGAACGCGACGATTTCGTCGTAAAGCTTTTGCCACTTCGCGCCGAAGACGTGGGCGCGGGTGATGACGACGTCGATTTCTTGGGCGCCCGCTTCGACGGAGCGGCGGATTTCCGCGATGCGCTCTTCGAGAGGCGAAAGTCCGGCGGGAAAGCCCGTGGACACCGCGGCCACGGGGATGTTCGTGCCTTCCAATGCGCGGCGAGCCGTCTCCACGAAAAGGTGATAGACGCAGACCGCGCCGACGTGGAGCTGCAATTCTTCGATCCTCAATTTTTCGACGAGTTCCTGCTGAATCGGCCGGCGCGCCTTGGCGCACAAGCGGCGCACGCGTTCGTCGGTGTCGTCACCGCTGAGCGTGGTCAGGTCCATGCAGGAGATGGCGCGGAGCAGCCAGGCGATCTGCCAGTCTTTCTTCACGGTGCGGCGAGTGACGATCGTGGCAGCGCGGCGCTCGACCGCACTCAAATTCACGCGGACGCTTTCCACCCAATCCAGATTGAGCGAAGTGCCGCGATTGGCGCTCAGAGGCGTTCCTTGTAGCGTGGCAATCGCCGTCCCCGGCGAATTTTCGCTTACAATCCGGTTTCCCTGCCGGTCTGTAATCTCCAACCTCGGTTGTTTCTGTGGTTCCATGCCCTGTCTCCGCCGGCGCGCCGTCGTCTGCTAACGCCAATTATTTAGGATACCACCGCGAACGGTTGGCGGCACGCGCATGTGGCAGCCTCCACCTGGTCGGCGCGGGTGCATGGATGCGGAAGAAAAAGAAAGAAGGCGGCCTAACCCTTCGCTTGCGTTCAGGGCAAGAAGCCGCCCCTACACAAGCGGTGAGCCGATCAAGGCGGGCGGGCTTTATTAACTCCCTAGTTCCCCGCCGCATCCTTGGCTCCAGGAGTCGGCCGCGAGAGAAGTTCCACGTACTCTTTGTAAAACTTGTCCTTGTTCAGATCGTCCTGGACTTCCACTAGGATCTCGCCCATCCCCGGCTGCAATCCCGGCGTCCAGACCAGGGTGTTGCCGTAGCCGGCGCCATGGTCCACGTCTATGTCCATATAGAGCTTCCGCCACTTGGTGATGATGCCGGGATCGAGCCACGCCACGGCGGCGAGTTCATCCCAGAGGTAGCCGGGCTCCGCGTATTTGGCGACATACTGCGCGGCGGGTTCCGTGTTTTTGCGGACCTGCTCGATCAGACTTTTTTCCATGTGGGTCTTCACGGAAATGTCCACTGTGGTGAGCACCGCCCGGGGCCACTTGGCATGCAGGACGGCGTGAGTGGCTTCCGGGTCCATCCAGAAATTGAATTCGCGTGTTGGCGTAAGCGAGAATTCGGGATCGTCGGTTTGGGGGTTGATGCTACCGCCCATCATGATGAGTTCTTTGGTGAGGGAGGGAAATTCCGGATCGAGGGCGATCGCCAGGGCAAGGTCGGTCATGGGCCCGGCGGCATAGATCGTGACGTCATGCGGATACTTTCGCACCATCCGGACCATGAAATGGGCGGCATCCTCGCTGGCGGGCTTAATCGAGGGATTACCCTCGCGCATGGGCGGAATTTCGGTTGGCCCGTGCACTTTGCCGACAGAGGAAAAATTCCAGGCGCCCTGGTAGACGACTTTTCCGTGGATGGTCTCCCACTTCGCGATGTACTCCTTGCTGTTCACCAGAGGAAAAGCCGCGCCGGGGACGACGGGAATGTCCCTGCGGCCGATGATCTCCATCAGGCGCAGGGTATGCTGCACTTCTTCGTCGCGCCAGGCGTCACCGGTGAGCACGGTGATGCCGAGGACGTCGGTGTCCGCCGAATTCACCAGCGAGAGGATGGCCTGCATATCCGTGCCGCCGGGACCCGCGGCGTCCTGGTCGATAATCACTTTTCTTTTCTGCTGCGCGCTCGAGCTCAGCGCGCAACTCAGAATCACAAATGCAAACGCAAACATTCTGGCAAATAATTTCATAAAGAAATTCCTTTCGGGATATGAACAAAAATTAAGCGTCCGCCCCGCAGAACCGTCCGGGAGGGTAAAAGGCGCCCGCCTCAGAAGGCGGCCGCTACAAGCAGGCTTCATCGACAATCGCTCTGAGCGCAAGCGTTCCCACCTTAATACATGATGGTCTGCGTCAGATGATGCGGCCACGTTGTGGTGTGATAGTGCGTCCACAAGCGCGCGTCAATCTGCGGGATGATGATCTGCATGTTCGCCGGGCGCAGTTTGTTGATTTCGTCGGTCATCAATGCGGTGGCATAGAGGCAGTGCGCGCGGATTTCGATTTCCCGGCGCGAATCGCGCGGAATCAACTGGTAGGTGTTGATGGCGTGCTCCAGTTCCTTCGAATAGCCGGTGACGCCTATCAGACGCAGGGCCACCGGAACGATGTAATCCGCGAACGCGGTCATTTTCTGGGGGTCGTCCAGGCGGAACTTGCCCGCCTTGTGGAGCGTGGCGTAGAGCATCCAGATCCCCAGCTGCGGCAGTTTATAAAATTTGATTTCGTGGCCGTCGAGCATGCTGACGTCGTTAAAACGGGGAAACTCTTTCACCAGGCGGTCGATCAAGCCGTTTCCATTGTCGTAGAGTTTCGGCGAACAGGAATGCACGAACTTGTGAAATTTTCCGTCGTATTTTTCTGCGAGCACTTTGCCGACTTGGTGCAGTACGGCGAGCTTTTCATCGAGCATGGGCATCTCGATGTTGCCTTCGAAGACTTTGTTGAGCTCCGGCCGTGTGATTTTTGCCAGGTAATTCCCGTCAAGGAACGGCACGCCGTTATCTAGAGCGCGCTTGATGCAAGCGAACTCGGCCTCGGAGTCCGACCAGTGCTGGCCGGCGAAATCCACCTGAAATTTTTCGTGTTTAGCGAAATCGGTGAACGCGGTATCAATCGAATCGGAAACCATCACGAAATCGATGGCCACATCGGGATCGCCCTGGCTCAATCCAAAGGGGAGCGCGTATTCCGGCATCGGCAGCTCTTCGTATGCCATCCAGGACGCAACTTCCACGATCTTTTCGTAATTTGTGCGCACATCGCGCGAACTCTCGATGGCGTAACGCAAGCTATCCAGTACAGGGCTTCCAATATCCTTTGGCCAGTGCATAGTCTCCGGTGAACGGGCGCGTCCGGGATTTTCCAGAACGGCCGGAAGAAAAGCAAAAGGTGTGAATTGCGAAAAGGCTGCGGTTTGCCCGAGCAATCCGAGGAATTTTCGCCGCTTCAAAAATGTGGAACCGAATGACTGCTTGCTAATGATTGTCTTGCCATTGGAACTCAGAAATCGCCTCCCCGGGTTCGCTCACATGATTATTTGCCTTGAATACGGCTGACAAACATCTGCAGGAATTTTTCGGCATTCACTTCGGTGCAGACTTTGGCGTTGGGCTCAACCTTGTCGATGCCCTCGATGACGTAGCGGTCGCCATCGGGAAAATGGTGCAGGACGTTGCGCTCGATGCCGCCGCGGCGGTTCGCCACCGTCTCGCCGCGCGTGAATTCGCCTCGCGTCTCCACGTCCACGTGCATGGCGGGAGTCTTCACCAGAGTGTTATCAATCGCTACGCCGACCGCCAGGGGGTCGTACATCGGCGTGCCGGACTCACCGAATTTTTCGCTCAGGCCGATCAGATATTCCGCCACCTTGAAGATGAAATCGCTCTCGGGGCCGGGATTCTTCTTCAGCGCTTCGATGTGCTTTCGAGTCAGGAGAGTTTTGTCTCCTACGTCCAGGCCGACCATCGTCAGCGGGAGTTGCCAGCCAGCTTGAAAGACGATTTGCGCGGCTTCGGGATCGTTGGCGATGTTCGCTTCCGCCGCGGCGTTTACGTTGCCGCCGGTGATCGAGCCACCCATGATTATCACTTCTTTCACCAAAGGCACGATTGACGGGTCTTTTTCAATGGCGAGCGCAATATTCGTCAGCGGACCGATCGGCACGAGCGTGATTTCGTGGGGATTCGCGTGAACCAACTCGATGATCAGGTCCGGCGCCCAGCGCGGGTCCTTTTTGCATTTGCTTGGCGGCAATTCGACGTTGGCGAGGCCATTTTGGCCGTGCCAGAACTCCGCGGTGACGAGTTTCTGGAACAAGGGATGCTGCGCGCCGCCCGCCACCGCGATGTCGCAGCGATTTGCGAGGGACACCATGCGCAGGGCGTTTTCCAGTCCCTGCGACGCCGTCACGTTCCCCGGGACCACCGTCAGCGCGCGCACGTCGAGCTCCGGCGAATTCAGCGCGAGCATAATCGCCATCGCGTCGTCGGTGCCAGGGTCGGTATCGATGATCACCTTCCGGGGCCCGGCTGCCGACGACGAAACAAACGCGCAAAAAACCAAAGCCGCTACAATTGTTCTTTTCACAGAAAACATTGCGTAGCTCCCTCTTCTGTCACGAGGTCCTCGCAACAATGATGAGCGCCAGCCCGATCAAGAAGCAGGCGAACATCGCGGCGATATAGTTGTTCGTTCCCTTGGGCGCGCTGCGGAACTCCTTCCAGATGAAGACGCCCCAGAACGCGGCCACCATTGTGGCTCCCTGCCCCAGACCGTAGGAAATCGAAAACGTGGCGCGGCCCGCGGCTATGATGTTGAACGACATCCCGACGCCCCAGATGATTCCGCCGAGGATTCCCGTGAGGTGGGTGCCGAATGAGCCCTTGAAATAATCGGCGAACGACACCGGCGCGCCCACGAAGGGCTTTTTCATGATGAAGGTGCCCAAAATAAAATTGCTGAGGAAAACGCCGATGGCAAAAACAAAGACCGCGGCGTATGGGCCGAGCTTCCCCGGTTGCGGCACGGCAAAGTCCGGATACATCGCGGCCGCGACGAAGCGGTAAAAGAAACCCATCGTGACACCGCAGGCCAGGGAAAGAACCAGCCCTTTGGTGCTGATGCCCGCGGCGCCGCCCGGCAATTTGCGGTAGGCCACAGCATCCAGGATGATGGCCAGCACGACCAGCAGCACGCCGCCAAAAAGGAGAATCGCGTTGCCGGCAGGATGCTCGAGGTAATTCACGAAAACGCCGAGGACCAGCGCCAGTCCGATGCCGACGGGAAAGGCTACCGACATTCCGGCGATGTCAATTGCCGCTACGAGAAGAATGTTCGCGAGATTGAAGATCGCTCCGCCAATGAGCGCCGACTGAATAGAGGCGGGAGAGGCTTGCCCGAGGTCGGCGAGAAAGGCGCGGCCTTCGGTGCCGTTGCTGCCGAGGGTCAAGCCGAGGATCAGAGTGAGCAGCAGAACGCCGATGGTGTAGTCCCAATAGAAGAGTTCAAAGCGCCAGCCTTTTTTTGCCAGCTTTTGCGTGTTGGCCCACGAACCCCAGCAGAACATTGTGATAATGCAGAAGACCACCGCCCACGCATAACTGTGGAGAACGAACATTTAGGCTCCTTTGAACTTCTCGTGCCCTCAAGAACTCATCGCCTCATGGTGCAGCGGCGCCGACCAGATCGAGACCCCGCCTACCTTTGTAGGGGCGGGGAGAAGGAAAAATCGCCCCCGACCGGGTCGGGGCCCCTACAGGCGCAAGAGGCGGGGCAAGCCCCGCCCCTACATGTTTAGGTCGTTCCGCCGCGCTTGCTCCACTCCGACGCAAATTCCGCACCGGTGGGAAACGACTTCTGCGTGCCTACTTTCATTGTGGACATGGCCGCGTAGAGATTTGCGCGGGTCACCGCTTGCTTCTCCGGCAAGCCCGCGCCCAGAAAAACCGCGAAGCTGCCGATGAAGGCGTCGCCCGCGCCGGTTGTATCCACCGGCGTGACGGAAAACGGGGCAATCAGCTCGCTGCCGTCCGGCGAAGCAAGCAGGGCGCCCCGGCTTCCCAATGTGAGAATTACTTTGCGGAAACCCTGTTGCAGCAGGGCCGCGGCGCATTTTTTCGCTTCCTCGATCGAGTGGACGGCGATGCCCGTAATCACCTCTGCCTCGGTTTCGTTCGGGATGAAATAGTCCGCCGGGCCGAGTTGCTTCGCGTCAACCGGCTGCGCGGGGGCTGGATTGACGATACAGCGGATGTTGTTCTTGCGCGCGAACTCGACTGTGTAAGCGATCGTCTCCATCGGAATTTCGAACTGGAGGACAATCGTGTCAACGGTGCGCAACGATTCGGCGGCCGCGTCCACATCGGCGGGCTTCAAGGTGTCATTCGCGCCTTTAACCACGATGATGCGGTTCTGGCCGTTGGGCTCGACGAAAATTGGGGCCACCCCGCTTGATACACCGTCGACAATCCGAACGTGCGCGGTATCGATTCCCAGCGACTTGAAATTCTTCACGGTCGCTTCACCAAACAGGTCGTTGCCGAGTTTCGCGACCATCACGACTTCGGCTCCGGACAAACGCGCGGCCACGGCCTGGTTCGCGCCCTTGCCGCCGAATCCCAGATCGAATTTTTGCCCGAAGATCGTTTCGCCCGGCCGGGGAAACCTGTCGCTGAAGGTCGTCAAATCCACATTCGCACTGCCAACCACCGCAATCCTGGGTACCTTGCTCATCCATGTTCCTCGCTGTAGGTCGAACGCGGCAATATATCACGCTGCGACGCGGCCGCAAGCTGCCAGACACGATTTTCCGTCTGGCACTTTTACCCGGTACGACAAAGGTTAAGTCCCTCTAATCGAGAGTCTTTTGCGCTGACGCCACGAAAACAGCCAGGTCAGGAGGGCAAATCCTCATAGGCAAACACGCGATTTTTTACAACGAGAACGCCCAATCGGTCATCGAATCAGCCGTCCTTACTTCTCTGGCAGCTTATGTTCCAATTCAGTCGCCAACATTTGTATTTCTGTGGTCTTGCTAAACGACTGAACCTCCCGATTGCAATCTACGGCGAATTTATTCGAGGGTTTTGGCGGCGAACTCCGCGAGCGTATCATCCTCCACTCTGTAACTGATCTCGATCGGGTTGCAGCAAACTTCGCAGTCTTCGACGTAGGTTTGGCTTCGAATCGACAGATCCAAGACCATCGAGATTTCTTCCCCACAATAGGGGCAGGTAAAGGAGTGTTCCACCAGATGAGTATGCTACAGCAGCGTGCATCGCGAAGTTTGCCAGAATGTTTCTGATGGCGCGGCACAAATGAATGCGGTTCACTTGCACGACTCGCGCGGTAATCGGAAATTGCCCGCCACCCTGCCGCGCGTTGCGTTGACGCGTTAGCAGCCCGATGCTAGTCTCGCAATCGCCGCCAAACGCATGCGCGCCGTTGACCTTATCCGAAAAAAGCGGGATTCCGGGGAACACTCCCGAGAAGAAATCGACTACCTGATTTCCGCCTACACGCGCGACGAAATTCCGGATTACCAGATGGCTGCGTGGCTGATGGCCGCGTGGATTCGGGGGCTCTCGCGCGCGGAGCTTGCCGCGCTCACGGAAGCGATGCTGCACTCGGGCGAGGTGGTGGATCACTCTTACCTGCCCACAAAGAAAGTGGACAAGCATTCGACGGGCGGAGTTGGCGATAAAACATCTCTGATCCTTGCGCCAATTGTGGCCGCGGGGGGGCTGGCTGTCCCGATGATCAGCGGGCGCGGCCTGGGGCACACGGGCGGGACGCTGGACAAGCTTGAAGCCATACCTGGATTCAACACTTTTCTTACTCTTGCGGAATTCAAGCGGGTGCTGCGCGAGTGCGGGATGGCGCTGATCGGGCAGACCGCGGAGATCGCGCCGGCCGACAAAAAAATCTACGCGCTGCGCGACGCCACCTCGACCGTGGAAAACGTCGGGCTGATCTGCGCGTCGATCATGAGCAAAAAACTCGCCGAGGGGATTGACGCGCTGGTTCTGGACGTAAAAACCGGGTCCGGGGCGTTCATGAGCAAGGAAGAGGACGCGGTGGCCCTCGCGGAAGTTATGGTCGATACGGCCAAGCGCATGGGAAAGAAGTGCGTGGCGCTGATTACGGATATGGGGCAGCCGCTCGGGCGCTTTGCCGGACACTCGAACGAAGTGATCGAGTCCATCCACATCCTGCAGGGCAAAGGCGCCGCGGACCTGCGGGAACTTAGCGTGGAACTTTCGGCCTGGATGTTTTTCCTTGGTGAGCGCACCAAATCGGTGGAAGAAGGCCGGGTTCTCGCAAGCGAAATGATCGGTTCCGGCGAAGCACTTGAAAAATTCCGCGAATGCATTCGACTCCAGGGCGGGAATCCCGGCGTGATTGAGAACACTTCCCTGCTGGCGGCCGCGCGGGGACGGGCGGAAGTGAAGAGCCCCGGATCCGGATTTATCGCGGACATTAATTGCCTGAATCTTGGCATCGCGCTGGCGATGCTCGGCGGGGGCCGGGAAAAGAAAGAGCAGAACGTCGACCCCGGCGTCGGACTTGAGTTCCACAAGCGCATCGGTGATCCCGTGAAAGCAGGGGACACTCTGGTGAGCATCGCCTACAATGCCGATGCGCAATTAAATGCCGCGCAAAAAATGATTGCTGCAAGCTACGTCATCGGTGATAAAAAGCCAGCAGCGCGCCCGTTAATCCGGCGCATCATTGGGGCTTGATCCGGGGCGCTTGAACCGGAATCGTTCGCGCAGCGATTTCCAGGCAACTGAGGTGCAAAGGAGTCTTCATGGCGAGATTCGCAGGCGTGCTGGGCATGATCGTGCTCGTGGGACTTGCGTACGTCTTCTCCACGGCGCGCAAGGAAATCAAGCTCAAAACGGTACTTTGGGGCATGGGCCTGCAGCTTGCGTTCGGTGTATTCGTGCTGAAGTTCGCTGTGGGACGGCTGATCTTTCAGGCGGCGGGCGATGCCGTCAACAAACTGCTCAGCTTCGCGTTCAACGGATCCGAGTTTGTTTTCGGCCCACTCGGCGCAAGAGGCTCGTCGATCGGGTTTATCTTTGCTTTTCAAGTGTTGCCCACGATCATTTTTATCGCCGCCGTTTTCGCCTTTCTCTATCATATCGGCGTGATGCAGCTGTTCATACGTGCGTTCGCCTGGGTGATGACGCGCGTGATGGGGGCCAGCGGCGCGGAATCGCTGGACATCGCCGCGAGCATCTTCATGGGGCAGACGGAAGCACCGCTGACGATTCGCCCGTTTCTGAACAAGCTGACCAAATCCGAACTGATGTGCGTGATGACCTGCGGCATGGCGCACGTTTCCGGGGGAATCATGGCGGCGTACATCGCCTCGGGCGTTGAGGCCAAGCATCTGCTCACCGCCGTGATCATGACCGCGCCGGGCACGCTGCTGATGGCGAAGATGCTGGTGCCGGAAACTGAGCAGCCGCTGACCGCGGGACGGGTGCAGATGCCGGACATGGAAAAAGAAGCCAACTTTCTCGGGGCCATTTCGCGCGGAACTTCCGACGGTCTGCAACTTGCAATTAATGTTGGCGCGATGCTGATCTCCTTCATTGCGCTGCTCGCTCTCGTCGATTACCTCGTCGGCGGTGCGCACAACTGGCTGTTCGCTCATCACTTCCCGTGGTTCCCGGAAAGCCTGGAACAATTCTTCGGCTGGATTTTTTCTCCCATCGCCTGGCTGATCGGCATTCCGTGGAAAGATGCCTCGACGATCGGGTACCTGCTCGGCACGCGGATGTCGATCAACGAGGTTGTGGCCTTCGCCAAGCTGGGCCAACTGAGGGGTACGCTGGACCCGCGATCATTTACGATCGCCACATTCGCGCTTTGCGGGTTCGCCAACTTCAGTTCGATCGGCATTCAGATCGGCGGGATTGGCGCGCTGGCCCCGGAGCAGCGCGGGCAGCTTGCCAAGTTCGGTATCCGAGCCATGCTTGCCGGGACTATGGCGAATCTGATGTCTGCGTGCATTGTGGGAATCCTTACATGAGCGTTTCTGCAAGAATTTCTTCTGCGGCGAAAGGAAACACGGAGTTCGCCCGGGCGGAAGCCGCTGCGCGGTTCATTCAGAAAAAAACCAAGCTCCGCCCCAAGATCGCGCTTGTACTCGGCTCCGGACTGGGGGCCTTTGCCGACGAATTCGCGGGCGCAACGCGTATCCCTTACGCGAAGATTCCACACTTCCCGCGTTCGACGGCGATCGGCCACGCCGGGCAGCTGGTTATCGGCAAGGTGGACGGCGTCGAGGTCGCCGGGATGCAGGGCCGAGTGCATCTTTACGAAGGATATTCGGCCCAGGACGTAGCGTTCCCGATCCGCGTGTTTTCGCGCCTCGGCGTGAAGGCCGTGATCCTGACGAACGCCGCGGGCGGCATCAAAAAGGAATTTACGCAAGGCCGGCTGGTGGTGATCAGCGATCACAACAATCTGCAAGGAGCCAATCCGCTCTCGGGTCCCAATGCGGATAAGTTTGGCCCGCGCTTTCCCGATATGACGAACGCCTACGACAAAAAATTTCGCGAACTCACGCTGGCGGCGGGACGACGGCTCGGGATCGAACTCGGCGAAGGCGTGTACGCGGCGCTGGCGGGCCCCAGTTACGAAACGCCGGCGGAAATACGTTATCTGCGCTCGATCGGGGCGGATCTGGTTGGGATGTCCACGGTTCCGGAAGTGATCGTCGCGCGGCACTCCGGGATGCGGGCGCTCGGAATTTCCTGTGTCACCAACGCGGCCGCGGGCGTGCTGGACCAACCGCTCGATCACAACGAGGTGCTCGAGACCGCCGAGCGGGTGAAAGCTCAGTTCATCGGCCTGCTGCGCGCCGTGATTGCCCAAATCGCTTCTTCACTTTAAACTTTTGAACACTTGAACTCATAAACTTTCTGGAGGTTCGCATGGCCGAACACGACGCGCTCATCGCCGCCGCAAGCAAAGTCCGCGAAAACGCACATGCCAAATTTTCCAATTTCAAGGTCGGAGCGGCCCTACATGGCGCGTCGGGCAACGTGTTCACCGGGTGCAACATTGAAAACGCCACGTACGGCCTGACTCTTTGCGCTGAGCGCGTGTCGATATTCAAGGCCATCAGTGAAGGCGAGCGGCGGTTCGATTGCATCGCGGTCGTTACCGACACGGAGACGCTTACGCCTCCCTGCGGGGCTTGCCGGCAGATTATCTGGGAGTTTTGCGGCGACATTCCGGTGGTGTTGGCAAACTTGAAAGGCAAAGTGGAAGTTATGCGGATGAGCCAACTCTTTCCGAAACCGTTCGACTCCTCTAATCTGTAGCTCACCCCTTTCAGGTTGAGGGTTCCGAGGCCCCGGCAAAATTGCTATTCGCAGTGAAAACCCTCGGGCCTGAAGGCCCGAGCTACAAATCGTAAAGGACAAGTTGATGACTCGAATCCACGCACCGCTGCAACAATTTTTTCTGCTGGCCGCATGCCTGCTGTGTGCGTCTGCCGGGCTTGCGCAAGACGGCGCAAAGCAAGGCGTCTCGGTTGATTTGCTGGTGAAGGGCGCCACGATTGTGACGATGGACGCCAACCGGCACGTCTTTGAAAATGGATTCATCGCGGTTCGAGGAGATGAAATCATTGCCGTCGGAGCCGATGCAGCGGGGGCGTTTCCCAAGGGCATCACGGCGAAGCAGACGATTGACGCGAGTGGAAAACTGATCATTCCCGGCCTGATTAACGGACACACGCACATCCCGATGGTGCTGATGCGCGGCCTGAAAGACGACGTCACGCTGGACGACTGGCTGCGCAAATTCATCTTTCCTGCGGAGGCGCGCAACGTCACGGAAGAATATGTTCGCTGGGGCTCCCGCCTTGCGCTTGCGGAGATGATTCGCAGCGGAACCACAACGTTCGCCGACATGTACTATTTCGAAGACGCAGAGGCGGAAGAAACGAAAGCGGCAGGCTTGCGTGGAGTCCTTGGGGAAACCTGGATCGATTTCCCTGTTCCGGACAATAAGAACGAAGCGGAAATGACCGCGTACACTGAAAAATTTCTCAAGAAATGGCAGGGCGACCCGCTGATCCACGCCGCCGTTGCACCTCATTCCATCTACACTTGTTCGGAAAAGACCTTGCGCGACGCCGCGGCGATGGCGCGCAAATATCACGCGCCCATCCTGATCCATGTTTCCGAGATGCGCAAAGAGTTCACCGACAGCATCGAGAAGAACGGCGCCACGCCGGTGCAATATCTCGAACGCATCGAATTCCTTGGCCCTGACGTTGTGGCCGCCCACTGCATCTGGACCGACTACACCGACATGAAGATTCTTGCGGAACGGCAGGTGGGGTGCGTGCACAATCCATCCAGCAACATGATGCTGGCGAGCGGGGTCGCGCCCGTGGTGGACCAGCGCACGGCGGGGATGCGCGTCGGGCTCGGCACCGACGGCCCCGCCGGGAGCAACAACGATCTGGACATGATGGAGGAGATGGACCTGGCCGCGAAGCTGCAGAAGACCTATCGCGTCGACCCGCGCGCGCTCGGAGCAAAAGGCGCGCTGGAAATGGCCACCATCGAAGGGGCGCGCGCGCTGCACATGGAAAAGGAGATTGGTTCGCTCGAAACCGGAAAGAAAGCCGATTTCGTGGTTCTGACGCTCGACGTCCCCAATGCGGTCCCCATGTACGACGTCTACTCCCAGATCGTGTACGCGCTGAAGGCGAGCGAGGTGCAAACCGTGGTGGTCGGCGGGAAAACACTGCTGCAAGACGGGAAACTGTTGACCGTGGACGAGCACGCGGCAATCGCGAAAGCGAAGGAATACGGTCAAAAAGTGGCGGCGTCACTGAAGTAGACGGGACGTAACCCGGAAGGGACGCACCCGCCTTTTAAGGTTCCAATGTGGGAATTTTTTACCCATTTGCGCGGGATCGTACCTAATCAATGTGCATCCCAAACTGCCTCTAAGACACGCCCTATCAAAATCTTGCACAGGTTTCCGCAAACATCCGCTTGACAGCATCGCGATAGAGAAGTAATTTCACAGCAATATTTTCCCCGTACTCAAAGCGTCGTTCGAGCCGCCGGGGACTTCAAGAGGACTCGCTGGCGGTCATCATATTCGTTTTCCCAGCCGCGATTCCAAGGTGCTTCAGTCCCGGTGTTGATATTGAGAGAGAGCATCTCTTAATTTCTGCCGCTCTTTGCAAAGAGTCCTGGGTTCCAAAAAAGGGGTACGAATGATGAGCAAGAGAATTCTTTTTGTCCTGATGGCTTGCGTCACCGCACTTTGTTTTTCGCCGCGTTTGTTCGGGCAAGCGATCGGAAGTTTCTCGGGCACGATCACGGATAAGTCCGGCTCCAGCATTGCCGGGGCTTCCGTCACGATTACGTCACAAGGCACAGGCGTGGTTCGCGACACGAAGACGGATGAGACGGGGCACTACATCGTGAATTACCTGCCCGTCGGGGCGTATACCATCCACGTACAGTTTCAGGGCTTCCAGCCTGCCGAGGCGAAAGACCTCCGGCTGCAGATTGATGAATCGCGCGAACTTGATTTTGCGCTTAACCCCGCGTCGGTCTCTTCGACCGTGGAGGTTACTGCCGACGCCGTTGCCGTCACCACGACCGACCCGACTCTCGGCCAAGTCATCAACTCGCAGCAGGTCGCGCAACTCCCCTTGAACGGCCGCGACTTCGTGCAGCTTGCAACCCTGACCCCCGGTACCGTGCAGGAAACCAATCCCACCAGCTTTTTTAACGGCGGCCCGAGCAGCGAAGTTTCCGCCCGCGGCTCGTTCTCTCTCTCGGTCGGCGGCTCGCGCGCGAACAGCACGGACTGGCTGCTGGACGGCAACGACAACAACGAGTTGACCGCCGGGGGCATCGCGATTCTCTCCTCTATCGATTCGATCCAGGAATTCAAGGTCCTCACGTATAACTACTCTGCCGAATTCGGCACCCGTGCGGGACCGACCGTCCTGGTCACCACCCGATCCGGAAGCAACAGCTACCACGGCACGCTATACGAATTCCTGCGCAACACTTCTCTCGACGCGAAGAGCTTCTTCGCCACTTCTCCCGAAAAATTTAATCTCAACCAGTACGGCGGCGCTATCGGTGGCCCGATACGGAAGAACAAAACATTTTTCTTCATCGATGGCGAACAAAAATCCCAGCGGCATGGCATCACCTTCACCGGTTTGGTTCCTACGGACGCAATGCGGGCGGGCGACTTCTCGAAGGATCCATTCGGCAACACTCTTGGCGCACCGACTAAGAATGCCGACGGCACCTTTGCGATTCCGTCGGGCGCCATAATTAATCCAAACCTGGGCGCTCTCAATGGGGCCGGTGCCTCTTCCGACCCCAACGCAGCTCAGAACATTTATTTCCAGTGCGATGCGAACGGTGTTCCTGAGCCGCTTGCAGCAAACGGCAGCCAGACTCGCGGTAACAACTGTTACAAAATTCCCGGCGGGCTCCTTAATCCCATTGGCCAGAAATTGATGGCGCTTTACCCTGAGCCAAATGCGAATAACCCCGGTGCTGGATTCAACTACGTGGATTCCCCCGTGCGCAAGCTGGATGAAACCAAGTTTGACATCCGGCTGGACCAAACTTTCACGGCCACGGACACGGCCTTTGCACGCTTCAGTTATGACCAGGCGGTTTCTTACGTTCCCGGCGGCGCGCCTGGGTTCCCCATATTTGCCGAGCAGTCTCCCTTCGCCAGCAACCAGGGCATCCAGAACCACGCGCGAAACATCGCGCTCTCCGAAACTCACGTATTCTCGCCCACCAAAGTGAACCAGGCTTACGGCGGCTATAACCGCATCTTCAACTACATCACTTCGGAAGGCGATGGGACCTGCCTTGCCGCACAATTCGGCATTCCTGGCGCCAATCTTGGCTGCCAGAACGGCACCACTTGCCAGGGCGACGTCATCAGTTGCGGCCTGACTTCCACGCAGCTCAGCGGCGGATTCTATTCGCTGGGCGATCGCGGATTCGCACCCTTCACTGGCGGCACCAACGTCTTCAAAGTCGGCGATTCCTTTGACATGATACTCGGCAAGCACGACATTAAGATGGGAGGCGACGTCCGCGCGATGCAGATGAACGTGCGCACCAACGGCTTCCAGGACGGCTACTGGATTCTTACCGGCCTTTGGAGCGGCAATCCCGAAGGCGATCTCGCTCTCGGATTGCCCAGCCTGGCGATTCACGACCAGACCTTCCTCGGTGACACCACGGGCCGCCGCTGGAAAATGTATCGCCCATTCGTTCAGGACGACTGGCGCGCGACCAAGGACCTGACCCTGAATCTCGGGCTGGCTTGGGATATCACGACTCCAATCGCGGAAGTCGCCGGCCGCCAGGCGGATTTCAACCCTGCCAATGGACAATTCCTGATTCCCGGCGTCAACGGGGTCAGCGACGGCGCCGGAATCCAGACCAATTGGAAAGCGTTTGAACCCCGCATCGGCCTGGCCTACAAGGTGCGCGGCAGTGACAAGACGGTTGTGCGCGCCGGATATGCGATCTTCCATGATTCTTCCTGGAACCAGGGCGCGCAGGGACTGTGGCAAAACCCGCCATTTTACGCGGAATCTGACTCGTTTACGTTTGGCGGTGCTTGCACATTTGCCACCGCTGCCTGCGCAACAGTGTTTGGGTTGCAGCCGGGGGCCAACAGCCTTTCCAATGGCTTCCCCATCTTCACCTCGCAACCCGTTCCCACAAGCTTTAGCGGCACGCTGCAGGCGCAAAATACCAATTTCAAACAAGGGCAGGTTCAACAGTTCAACGTTAACATTGAACACCAACTCCCGGCAGACATCGTCCTTACGGTGGGTTACGCCGGATCCCGGAGCGCCCATATCCTGATCGATGGAAACAACCTGAACGTCAGCAGTCCATCGGCTTGCGGCGCCGTTGCCGGTTACACTTTGGGTTGCGGTCCCGGCGGAACATTTGTCCCCCAGCCGGCCCAGTTCGCGGCTTTCCCTTTCAACACAATTTCGAATATCACCGACCAGGGTATGGCGCATTACAATTCGCTGCAGGTCAAGGCGGAGACCAAGAACGCGCGCCACGGCCTTTATGCCCTCATCGGCTACACCTACTCCCGCTCCTACGACAATGGTTTTACGGATGGCGTTGGAAGTTCCATCGGCGCTACCTACTACCCCTTGCCCAACTGGAGCAAGCTTGACTGGGCTCTCTCTCAGATCAACCTCAACAACAATTTCACCGCCAGCGTGATCTACGACCTCCCGTTCGGCCGCGGAAAGCAGTTCGGCAGCAACTGGAGCAACCCTGTGAACACGTTGCTCGGCGGCTGGCAACTGACGGTGATCGAACACATCAGTTCCGGCTTCCCGATCTTCATCGTGGATGGGAACAACACCTCTGGTGTGAACTTCCAGAATAACGGCAACAGCCTGATCCGCCCGAATCAGGTTTGCAATCCGAATAACGGCGTGAGCCAAAGCATCAACGAGTGGTTCAATGTCAATTGCTTCGCTGCGCCGCCAACTGTGACGCAGACAATCAACGGCAAACAAGTCACCTTCGGAGAGCTTGGCGACGCCAACCGCACACCGGTTAACGGGCCGAACTTCGTCAACACCGACTTCTCGGTTATCAAGCGCTTTGCGCTGCCCTGGGAAAATACCGGCCTCGATTTCCGCGCGGAAATCTTCAACCTGTTCAACCATGCGCAGTTTGGATTGCCGGGCAACGACTTCAATGCCCCCGGGACGTTCGGGAAGATCAACTCAACCGTCAACGGCCCCCGGCTCGTTCAGTTCGGGCTGAAGTTCACTTTCTAGGGGCCAACTTGAAAACCGATTCCCTGCTCGTTTCTTCACGACCCACGGCTTGCGCCGTGGGTCGTTTCTTTTTCGGCGCCGCGCTTCTCGCGCTTCTCTTTTCGGTCTCCGGCGCGTCCGGCCAAACCCGCCGCAAAATCATCATCAATCAGGACTGTTCCGGCCCGGGCGGCAGCAACATGCAGACGCTTGCCACGCTCATCCAGTCGCCGCAAGTCGATGTCCTTGGCGTCACCATCGTCACCGGCAACCAGTGGCGCGACGAAGAGGTTGTGCACGCGCTGCGTTTACTCGAAGTGATGGGCCGCACGGACATTCCGGTGGTGCCTGGCGCTGTCTTTCCGCTTGTCCGGACGCGCGAAGAAGCGCTGATGTGGCAAGAGCGCTACGGCAAGGTCGGGTACGCGGGGGCGTGGGACAGCCGCTGGTATCACGATCCCTTTGTCGTGCCGCCGCCGAAAGAAGGGGCACCGACCACCAAGCCTTCGACGGAAGACGCGGCTCATTTCCTGATTCGCATGGTGCACAAATATCCGCACGAGGTCACCATCTACGAAGGCGGGCCGATGACGAATCTTGCGCTGGCCCTGCGAATCGATCCGCAATTCGCCGAGCTGGCGCAGGAACTGGTGTTCATGGGAGGCAGCCTGAATCCGGCGACGGACAATCCGGAGTTCGTGAACACGCCGCGGCATGAATTTAACTTCTGGATGGATCCGGAGGCGGCGGACGCGGTTCTTCACGCCAACTGGAGAAAAATTACGTGCACGCCGGTGGATATTTCGATCAAGACGCGGTTGACGCAAGCGATGGTGGACGAGATCGCGAAGGCGGGAACACCGCTGGCGCGCTACGTCGCGCAGTATTACATGCACGGGCCGGGCGCGGATTTCATGTGGGACGAACTGGCGGCTGCGGCATGGATTGATCCCTCGATTGTCACGAAGCGCGACGTGCGCTACATGGCCGTGGACACGGACCACAGCGCAGCCTACGGCAACACGCTGACGTGGCTGGAAGGGGACAAGCCGAAGCGGCAATTGCAACGGGTGGAAATCCTGGTGGATGCCGATTTCGAGAGATTCTACCGCATGTTCATCGAGCTGATGCGCGCCCCAACGCCGCCGCCCGCCGCGCACTAAGACTTCACGTTGCGGCCCCGAGCCGGTCGGACCTGGCAATCTTCTCTTCTTAGCGCCCTCTGTGTCCTCAGCGAACCTGGCGTTATTCTTACTCTTTTTTCCTCGTGTCTAAGGCTTCTCCGTAATTACAAACTGCCCCAACTCCTTCCGCTCTCGTTCCATCTTTTCTTTTTTCTGCTGTGCAACTTCCTCGTAAAGCTGCGACTCTTTCCGCGCCTTCTCCGTTTCGCCCATGCGGCGGTAGACTTGCGCCAATCGCAGGTGCGCCTCGTCCGGCAACGGGGTGTACTCGACAGACTTCTGCAGCGATGCGATCGCTTTTGGGAATTCCCCCTTTTCCTCCTCGAGCAATCCCAACTTCAGGTATGCATCGCCGAGGCGCGAATCAATGGCAATCGCCTTTCGCAGCTCCGCTTCGCGCGCCGCAAAGTCCCGCTCGCCGCGCCTCTGCTTCTCCAGGGCCACCGCGTAGTAGTAGTGCGACATGGCGTCATCCGGCCGCAGGGCAACAAATCGCCGGAACGCCTCCACCCATTCCTGCGGCTCGCTCTTGGCAACTTCCTGCACTTTCCCCAAAAACTGATAAGGGCGCGGGTCGGCAGGCTCCAGGGCGATCGCCTCCAGCAACCACCACGCCGCCTGCTCGTTTAGATCCTGCCCATAGGCCGCGGAACCCAGTCCCACCAAAATGCGAAGCGATTTCGGATAGAGGCGTTGGCCTTTGGCAAATACTTCCAGGGCCGGCGCATCCGCGTGGTGCAGCAAGAGCTCGGCGCCCCAGGCGAACAAATTGTCCTCGCTCGGGTCAAGTTCCGCCGCGCGCTGATATTCGCGGACCGCTTCGAGCGGCTGGCGTTCGCTCTCACGCACCTCGGCGAGGAGCGCGTGCAGTTGGGCGCGGTCTTCCCGCGCAAGCAATGTTTGCACCAGTTGATCCGCGCGCTTCGTGGCTCCGCTCTGTTGGCAGGCCAGCGCCAGCGAATAGGCCGCGTCGTAATCCATCGGCTTCACTTGCAATGCCCGCTCAAGGTAGAGGACGGAGTCTTTCGCGCGGCCGGCGTTCAGCAGTTCCCGCCCTACCTTGAGATTTTGCGCGAAATCACCCGCGGGGATATTGGGCAACGCGCCCGCAGGTGCGATCGCCGGAGCGGTTTTGTCCGGCGCGGTTGCACTGGCCGCAAGCGACGCGGTCTCGCGCGCCAGCGCCTCTTTCGTCGGCAGGGTTACGTTTGAACCGTGGCCGCCCACGTTGCTTGGGTCCGTCAGGCCTGCGACGGTGAATTGCGGCTCGTCGGAATATTCCAGCGGCTGCGACGCGGTCCTCTCCTGGGCGGGGGACTTCACGGCCGCCATCTCTACATTCAAGGTCTTCGTTTCTCCTAGTCCGATCGCGAACGGTCCTTCCGTCCGATCCACATAGCCCGGCGTTCGCAGACGTAAAACATACGTGCTTGCCGCCACTCCGCTAAATCGGAAATGCCCGGCGGCATCGGTGCGTGTGTCTTGAGTGCGACCTTGCACTTGGTCGTCCAGCGAAACCTTCACGCCGGACAGGGCGTGTTTGGCGGCGTCATGCACGACTCCCTCCACCACGATCCCGGCACTCTGCGCGTGAAGCAGAGGGTCGCGCAGTGCCAGAACCAGGCAAACCACTGCACCTGCGACCAGACCAAATTTGCGATGGAATTTACTCAGCATCGGCTTGCAGGCTCTCCCCGAATCAACTGTAACCCCTCTCTCGAATTTGCCCACTCCGCGCTCACTGTGTTGGACATGCTTCGTCTCTCCGAATTATTGTCCAAGATCTTCCAGCTCCTTCCGCGCCTGCGCCTGATCGGGATGGAGTTTCAACAATTCCAGGAGCGTGGAGCGCGCGCTTGCCTTGTCTCCCTCGATCGCATACACGCGGGCCAGATTCAGGAAAGCCTGCTCAAAGGCCGGCGCGACACGAATCGACTCCGCGAAACTTTTTTTCGCGTCATCCGGGCGGCCCGTGCGGAGATAAAGGATGCCAAGATTGTTCAGGGCTTCGGGATACGCGGGGCGCGCCGCCAACGCCTTCTGCAGGTACTCAGACGCGCGCGCCGTGTCGTTCAGTTGCGCGTACACCATGCCTAAGCCGTAATTTGCTTCCGCATCGTCCGGGTTCAGCGCCAGAGCAAGCTGCAAAGTTTTCTTCGCGGCGTCCCAATCTTTCTTCTGGCGGTAGGCATTCCCGAGATTCTGCAAGGCGACCGCGTGATCGGGATTGATCGCGAGCGCCCTCTGAAAAAAAGCGATTGCCTCGTCCGTGTTGCCTTCCCGCGCGGCCAGTATTCCCAGATTGTTGCAAGCGTTCGGCAAAGTGGGAGGATAATCCGCCCTCGATTTCACGGCGCGTTCGAAATACTGGCGCGCCTCCTTCCGTTTCTGCTGCGCCAGGTAAATGCTGCCAAGCCCGTAGAGAGGCTCCGCGGCGGTGGGATCATCGTTTTCGGCCAGTTGAAAATACGCCTCCGCCTGGTCAAGGTACCCGCGCTCATAAAATATCGAGCCAAACGAAAGATAATTTCGGCCGACATCGTAGTTGTGGCCGACTCCAGGGAAAGGAAGCCCCAGCGCCAGGCGCTCCGCGGCCGTTTTCGGAATTTTGTGAAAATCAGCTTCGACACTTTTGAGTCTGAGAGCGCCCTGATAAATTTTGGCGATGTTTCCCTGCGCGTCTATCAGGAAGGAGGTCGGCAAGGGCATGTCGCGGTGGCGGTCAAAGAGCCGACCATAAAGAAGGTTGTAGACGGCGACGAGTTCCGGCTGGGCGGTGACAATGGGGAACGCCCACCGTGCGGCTTGCATCGATGCCTCAACGTTTACTACGACCAATTGGAGTCCCGCGTTCAACAATCGGTCATGCGCCCGCTGAAAGTCCGCAAGCTGCGATTGCCAATCGGGCGTCTCTGACGATCCGAAATGCAGCAGGACCGGCTTCCCCCGCATCGTCGACAGAGAGTCTTCTTTTCCGCCGGAAGAGGCGACGCTGAAATCCGGCGCAGCCACCGGCACAAGCAGCCAAGTTTCCACTTGCGTGGGCAGTTGCTCAGACGGCCCCGCTGAAGCCGCTCCCATAGTTTGGCTGCGATTTGCGGACGAAAGAAAAGGTTCCTTGCGCACAACCGGGGAACCCTCTTCGATCCATATCCGGTGATTCGGCGGTACATCGGTGACTTTCTGCTCGAGGCCACTGGGCCAGCGGATTGTGGCTTGAATCAGGCCCGTGGCGGTGCCCAGGCCGAAGTGCAATTCTTTGCTGTGCTGGGCGAGAAAACCTGAGCCTGCCTGCACAAACTTTGTCTGCCGGCCGGCGTTTGTCTCGATCGTCACCCCGGCGCCGATCGCGTCACGGTTACTTTTCTTCCCCTGCAAGCAAATTGCAATCGCCGGCCCCAGCCGGGGCATCACATTTTTCAGGAATCGCAGCTGCGGGCCGCTGCGATTCTTCAGCGCGACTTCCAGGCGGCCGTCATGGTCGAAATCTGCGAGAGCGAAGGTCCGGCTATCCTCCAGGAAATCCATTCCCGCGATTCCCGACACGTCGGAAAACGCGCCGTCGCCGCTATTCAGGTAAAGCACATTGCGCTCGTATCCGCTCCATGTGGCATCCGCACGGATCAATTCGTTGACCGCGTTCCATCCCTGCTCGTACGCGGTGCTGGGCTTCGCGCTTTCCGGGGAATTCGCCACTACCTGCCGCCAGAAAAAACTGTTCAAGTCCAAGCGTTGCGGCCCGGAAATCATGCCATTCGCGACGTACAAATCCGGCAGGCCATCGTGATTGAAATCCCACGCGTCGCTCGACCAAGCCCAACGCCCCATCAGGGTGCCTGACTTCTCTCCGGCATCCTCAAACTTACCGTCGCCGCGATTGCGATACAGGCAATTGCCCATTGCGTGGCGCCGGTACATCGCGCGCACTTCTTCGCTCGCATTCTGTTGGAAGGTTTCCTGCATCGAGACGCGCAGGCCCGCTGCGGTCCACATATCCGCCACGTACAAATCCTGGCGGCCATCCTTATCGAAATCGAGCCAGCTGACGCTCATTCCGGCGCCGACATCCTCTACGCCGGCTTCTTTTGCAATATCCGTGAACGTTCCATGGCCACTGTTCTTATAAAGATTCTTCCGGCCAAAATCGTTCACGACATACAAGTCCGGCCAGCCATCGCCGTTAAAATCGGCCCAGCCGCAACAGAAACTGAATCGCGAGTTGTTCTTGTCGAGTCCCGTTTCTCGCGTGACGTCGCGAAAGCTGCCATCACGCTGGTTTCGCATCAGGAAATTCGGCGGGCCATTTTCCGCGGCGTAGTACGGCATGGGATAGCGGTATTGATCCGTCCCCTGATAGTAGGTGTAGAGGCAAAAATAAATGTCCAGCCAGCCGTCGCGGTCGTAATCCGCGATGGCCGCTCCCGTAAACGTCCCCTGCGGCGCATTCGCAAAGTGGAACGCATCCGGCCTGGGGCGGAATTTCCCGCCTCCCGCGTTTATAAAAAGCAACGGGCCGCTCGCCCGGACAACAATCAGATCTTGCCTGCCGTCATTATCGAAGTCGGCGAATAGCGCGCAGGCCGTGTTGTCGAGAATGCCGACCCCGGAAGCCTCGGTGATGTCCTCAAACGTGCCGTCTCCGCGGTTTCGGTAAAGGCGGTTTGGGAGGCCAGCAGGCTGACAAACATAAAGGTCGTCGAACCCGTCGCCGTCAATATCTCCCGCGGCCACGCCGTTGTGACCATAAATATCAATGCCGCTGGCGCCATCCAAGGCGGTGCGCCAGGTATCGATGCCCGGAACCAATTGCGCACCGAAGGAAGCGCAACTAGCAAACGCGAGCCCCGCGATATCTTCGAACACCGGAGCCAGCGAACGGCTTCGCGCTTCTTCCACATTGCGCCATTTCCGCAGGCGTGCCTCTTTGACTGGAACGAGCTCCCAATCCAGGTCCAGGTTTCCAATTCGTTGCTCGCGATGAAAGCCCGGGCCTTCCCCGACGAACTCGTAGCGGACGCGCGTGTGAACTGCGACGCCCTTCTCCGGGGAATCCTGCAGAACCGAGCCGGCACGAATTCCTGTGATTTGGAACTCCACGGTCAACAGCTTCGAGAAATCGCGGAGCGCGGAACGCCAGTCCGCCAGAAACGCTGTGCGCCCAATCCCCGGCGACTCTTGGTATTTCACTTCCCACACCTGGAAAATCCCATCGTCCTTGCGGCGCGTCTGCAAGCTGCCGGAGGGAGAGGTCGCCTGGAAATCGTCGCTCATCGCGCGTTCCAGCGAATCCGTCTTTTGCGGGGAGGCCCGCAGCTCGGCGCTCCATGCCTGCAAAACCCGGGCGATTTGATCCTGATGAATTTCTGTGGGAAAAGAGTCGAACTCCGCCTGCGCCTTTTTGAGCACTGACTCGATCGCGCGAGGAGTCCGGTAAACGGGATGAACGTGAAATTCCGGCGGCAGGGACGAATCCTGCGCGGAGATTTTGGGATCGAAGCTAGGGAATCTCAATCCGGCGGGAAGAAACGCCAGCGCCGCGCCTTGGGTGTACTGCAGGAATTCGCGCCGGCTTAGTGCGGCGAAACGCCGTTTCTTCCCCGGCCAGCTCAGAAAATTCCTCCGTTTTTGCGGCTTGAAGCCCGAATCTAGCATCGGGCCACCCAACGGTCAAGCTTCCACCCCGGCCGCGCTGACACGATCCAGCCGGGATTCACTAGCGGTTAGTTTTATCGATCAAATTTTGGCTGGGAGACCTGGACTCGAACCAGGATAGCCAGATCCAGAGTCTGGAGTCCTACCAATTGGACGATCTCCCAGCAGGGAGAGAAGATTGCACGGGGCGCCGCAAGGCAAGCCTACGCAACACCACTGCAACCTTACTAGGGTAAAACGTCCTTCCACTCTGCGTCAACTCGAGCCGGGCCCAAGCATTGCGGCAAGCCTCCTCCGATGGAACCTGTTGCAGGACCTCTTGCAGGACCTCGGCCTGCCGTGATACTTTCCCATTTCGTTTCGCATCAAAACGCCGGCCTGCAGCATCAGAGGGAAGGCGTGTCGCGTGGTCTTGGCCGGAGCGTGCCCCATCGGTTGGCGATTTCGCTACTTACTTGGGCATGTAAATTTAAGACGCAACACCAGCGGCCAGGGTCGACCACTTCTTTTCTCCATTCCATGGCGGACATCCAGGGGGAATTTACAATGTTGAAAAACGTGCTCTGCGCTCCACTTTTCTCTTCGCGATTCCGGGCCCTGTGGCTAGCTGCGCTGGCGGTCCCGGTATTGGCCTGCGGGCAGCAACCCTCCGGTGCAGGCGCTCCCGGTTCTTCCTCCACCAAACCGGATTCACCGCAGCCGAAGCAGGAGGCCAGTTCTCAATCCGGCGAATCGTCGAAAAGCTTCATCGGCTACGTCACCAGCCGGTCGATCGTATTTCCCGATATCGCGACAAACCCGCGGCCGCTCTCTCCCGGCGGAAAATTTAAGATATTCGTCAACCAGGCTATCTCTCCCGCCTATATCCTCGGCTCCGGTGTGAGCGCCGCGTTCAATCAGGCGAATGACTCTCCCAGTTCCACCGGGCAAGGTTGGAATGCCTATGGCACGCGCGTGGGGTATTCCTTGGGCCGGGCGTCTTCCACGTCGTTTTTCGGGACGTTTGTCTTCGCTTCGATCCTGAGACAGGATCCACGCTTCTTCCCGGAAAGCCATCCCCGGTTTTTGCACGCCATCAAGTATTCGGCGGAACGCATCGTCGTGACCCGGAATGACAAGGGCAATGATGTGTTCAACTCTTCCGGCTTGTTGGGTCCATTGGCGGCGGAGGCGCTCTCCAACGTGTATCTGCCGCGTTCCGAGCAAACGGGCGCGAGAAGCATGGAACGCTACGGCAGCGATCTGGCATGGCGATTCGCGGCGAATATTTTCAAGGAGTATTGGCCGACGATCTTTCGCGACATGCATCTGCAGAAGGTTATGCCCAATCCCGGGAACGGCGGGCAGATGTGATTCGTTGCCTGCGACGTGACCCCGGAACAGCCGGTTTGCATTCCCCGCTGCGGCGGAGTCTATTCTTTTTCCAGTTGCCTGCGAGCCGCCTTCAGCGCGGCCACTTTTTCTTCGCTCACCTTGGGATATTCCAGATTCATTTCCGATAGGGCATCCACCACGGTGGCCACTACCAGCAAGCGGCAGAACCACTTGTTGTCCGCAGGCACGACCACCCACGGCGCATGCTCCGTCGCTGAGTTTCGAATCATTTTTTCGTAAGCCGACTGGTATTCGTCCCAATGCTTGCGTTCCCGCACGTCCGCCGCGGAAAATTTCCAGTTCTTGCCCGGGTTGTCCAACCGCTCCAGGAAACGCCGTTTTTGTTCTTTTTTGGAGACATTCAGGAAAAACTTGCGGATCGCTATACCATTTCGCGTCAGGTATTTCTCGAATCCATTAATATCTTCATACCGGTTTTTCCAGAAATGGCTCCCGCGGAGATCGGTGGGAACCTTTTCTTTTTCCAATAGTTCCGGATGCACCCGCACTACCAGAACTTCTTCGTAATACGACCGATTGAAAATACCTATTTTCCCCCGGGCGGGGAGGCAGCGGTTCGTCCGCCAGAGGAAATCGTGCGCCAGCTCTTCGCTGGACGGTTCCTTGAATGAAAAGACATCCACTCCCTGCGGATTCACGCCGGACATCACGTGCTTGATCGTGCTGTCTTTTCCCGCAGCGTCCATGGCCTGGAAAATCAGCAGGAGCCCCCAATTACTTTGAGCGTAAAGCTTGTCCTGCATTTCGCTCAGAAGGGCCACTCCTTTTTCAGTGATGCGCTTGGCTTCCGGCTTGTCCCCCGATTTGAGGTCATGCGTGTCACACGGGTCATGATCCTTTAAGCGAAATCCTTCTCCCGATTTGATGACGTACTGCTTTATAAATTTGTGAACGCGCTCAGCCTTCATTTTTTCCATTGCCGCCTCTTCTCAGCGCCCCCGCCTGTCCCGAGCAAAGCCGATAGGTACTCAACCCGCGTAAGTTCCTTGTTAATTTATTTTCTTTCGTGCCACTTCTCGCATTTTTCCACCCGCAATCGAATACTCGACTCCGCCCCACATCACGCGGTTCGACGTAAACCCCGCAAGCCAGACGGCAAAATAGATCGCATCCCGCAGAGGCACAAGCCACAACCTGCGTCGCAACACGGCGTCGTTGACGCCCCACACACCGACCACCCACGCCATCAGCAAACGCAAGACAAGATACGCCGCCAGAAACCCTGCGCCGACCTCGGACGACGGGGCCACGGCGGCCGCCAGCACACACCACGGCAATCCATGCGTTACCAGCAGTCCGACAAATGAGGCCGGGCGCACTAGGCGGACTGTCCTCGCCCAGCGCACCTGATGCTGCCAGAACGTCTTGAACGTCTGCGTCGGGTACATGGTCCAGACCGGTTCCCGCGACAACAGCACCTTTCCACCTTCCTTGTGTATGCGGTTCCCGATCTCATAGTCGTCGGCCAGCAAATCCGCCAGCGCTTCGTAGCCCCCAATTTTCGCGAGCCACGTTTTGGTTGTGGCAACGGATGCGCCCAGGGCGAAGGTCACTTGCCCCGGCAGATTGGCCACCAGGGCGCCGGCAAAAAAATCGCTTGCAGCTCCCACGGCTTCTAATTGCGCCCAGAAATTCTTCTCCGCCACGCCGCGGTAAAAACAGCTCACCACTCCCACGTTCTTGTCCGCGAACTCCGCGACCACGTTCTTGAGGTAGTCCGGGGAAACGCGCACGTCGCCGTCGCTTTGTACGATAATTTCGTGTTTTGCCTCCCGCGCTAGAAGGATCAGATTGTTCACTTTCTGATTGGAGCCGACCTTCGGGGCGCCGGACAAAATGCGGATGGCGCGCCCCGGGAAATCCCTGATCGTCTGCTGAAGGAGAGGCACGGCAGGATCCTGCATATCGTTCACGCAGAATAAGATCTCGTACTTGGGATAATTTTGAACGCAAAAACTGGCGAAATTGTTCGAGGAATCGAAATCCACGCCGTGAACCGGCTTCAGCAAGCTTACCGGCGGCGTAAATTCCGGCAATTGCCGCGCACGCGCTTTCAGAAAGAATCGCAAGGCGGCAAAAATCGCAACCAAATAATAGGCAAGCGGCGCGGCGGCCAATACCAGCAAGCTCACGCGCCAGATGGAGAGATGGTTCATGATTCGAAAATTGAGGCGCCGCGGTCGGGTTAGCTCATGAGCGAGCTACGACGGATTCCCCGCATCCTTCCGCAAGACCATGCGCTCGCCCTGTAATTCAAACCTGCTGCTGCGCCAGGCGATTTTCGTTCCGCCAAAACTCATGCACCACACGATGAAGCCAAGCAAATCCCGCGTCGGATAAAGCCAGATTTTTCTTAAGAGCGGCCGGTCGCGCAGCACCACCCAGCCGACGGCATATGCCTCAACGAGGCGGTTTACCACGGCCCAGGCCAGCAACGCCGTTCCCAAGGCCCAGGCTCCCAACAGCCCCGCGGCGAAAAATCCCAAAATCCCGAACGGCATCGCAAAAATCAGGCCCATGCCCAGATAGCCCTTGGGGCGGCAATACCTCTCGGTGACGCGCCACCGCAACTGGTTCTGCAACATTTTTCGGAAGGTGCTCTGGTTCACGATGTGATCGATGACGTGGCTGGAAAGCACGACCTGGTAGCCCGCCTTGTGAATCAGGTTCCCGAGGATAAAATCGTTCGCCGAATAATCGTAAAACCTTTCGTACCCGCCAATCTTCTCGAGCGCCTCCTTGCGCACCGCGATGGTGGGGCCCAGGCCGAACTTCATTCCCTCCAGGAGATTCGCCACAAGCGCGCCGGCCGGCTCTTCGACGGACATCAGCATCGCCGTTTGATTCGACCAGAAATCGCCGACGTTTTTCCCGCGATACAGGCAGGTGGTCATGGCGATGTCCGGTTTCAAGAGCGGTGCGGCCACTTCCCGCAGGTAGCTCGGGGCAACTTCGACGTCGCTGTCCGAGGCCACGAGCACGCCATACTTCGCTTCCTTGGCAAGGCAGTGCAGCGAGTACGTCTGGGGATTCGGCCATGGCGGAACCCCGTGCACGATGATCCGGCTGGCCACCTGCGGATAGCGCGCGCTTACTTCGCGCACAATTTCCAGCGCCGCGTCCGCTTCCGTGTCGGCGCCAAACAAAATCTCGAACCGCGGGTAATCCTGACGGAAGAAGCTTTCGATGTTTTCCCGAAGCTGTGGTTCGAGTCCATGCACGGGCTTGATCATGGAGACGGCGGGCAAACTGGCATCCGCGACGGGGGGATACAGGAGTTTCCGTGATTCCTTACGGAATTTCACGACGGCCGATAGCACCAGTCCCAGATAGACTGTGGAGCTCAGCGTGCCTATCGCGGCCACGGCCATCAAAATGTATCCCACAGTCTCCAACTTCTATCCTTGTGCCGGTGCGGGGATAGCCCCGCACCTCGTGGTTTTCTCCCGCATTTGTGGTGGCCGATCTAAAGTTCGGCCACTACATGCAGAATTTGGTGTCGCTGTTGCCCGCGGCCCCTCATCCGGCAGAGAAACTCCATCAGGCTTACGCCTTCTGGCTCGCGTACAGCAACTCCGCGTCGCGTATCAGGGCATTCATTGACTCACGGAGCGCTTCGCGCGAATTCCTTTTATTCTTCCAGCCCAGGCCGCGGATGCGGTCGGTGTTCAGGCGAATTACTGCGACGTCGCCCTTCCAGCCGCGATTCCCGCCTGCGAACTCAAAGTTCACCTTGCTTCGATCCAATCCCACGCACTCGACCGCCAACTCCGCGATTTCTTTTACCGTGATGTAATCGCCCGTGGCCACGTTGTAGGTCTGAAACTTCTGTGGCGTCTTTTCGTGTGCCGTCAACACCGCCGCGATCACGTCTTCCACATGAATGTACGATTTGCTCTGGCCGCCATCTCCCAATATGCGCAATCGCACGGGCTCGGCCCGCAGCGAGCGTACGAAATCAAAACCGACGCCATGCGTCTGACGCGGCCCCACGACATTGCCGAATCGAAAGACGCATGCGGTCAGGTCAAACATGTGGCAGTAGGAGCTGATCAGCACCTCACCCGCAAGCTTGCTCGCGCCGTAGGTGGAAATCGGAACCAGCGGCCCGTAATCCTCCCCCGCCTCCACCATGCCCAGGTCGCCGTAAACCCCGCTGCCCGAGGCGTACAAAATGCGTTTCGCCGAAGTCAGCCGCATCGCTTCCAGCACGCGCTCCGTAAGGTAGGTTCCCTCGCGAAAATCGATGTCGGGCTCGGTTGCCGCGCGCGCGATGTCGGGATTTGAGGCCAGGTGAATCACCACATCGCTGCCATCCATTGCTCGCTTCAGCGCTTCGATATCTTTTACATCGCCTTTTGCAAATTTGAATTGGGGATTGCCGCGATGCTTTGCGAAATGCCACTCGCGGCCGGACGTCAGGTTGTCGTAAATCGTCACCGACTCGACGCCATCCTTCGCCAGCAGCACGTCGGTGAAATGCGAGCCGATGAAGCCCGCGCCGCCCACAATAAAAAACCGCCCCATCTTCATAATCGTCTCCGTGGCCTCTGCGCTCTTAACTCTGAGCCCGCTATCCTAAGTTCCGGTATATATATATGCCGCGCATTTTGGCGATCGCTAACCGCGAGATATTTTCACCGAATCGCGCTCTCAACCCCGCTTGTTGCAAGGAAATTTCCGTTCACATAGGAGATAAATTAATCATAGTCGACTCGCTCCCCAGCGTCGACCTCAAAAGCCTCCGAATTTCGCCGGGTCATGCTCTAATAGAGAAAAGAATTCCTGGAGCTTGAAGAATGTCCGCTGTCCCAATTTCGCCGCAGTCCAGCCGCGTTCTGATCACTGGCGGGAGCCGCGGCATCGGTTTTGAAGTCGCCCGTGACCTTGCTGCCTCCGGCCACCGGCTGTGGCTTGCCGCTACTAACGAAAAGGTTCGCGAGACCGCCGCACAGCTTGGGCCGACACATAGGACCTCTTGTGTGGATGTAGCCGACGCCGATTCTGTCGATTCCCTCTTCACTGAAATCCGGAGCGAGTGGCAAGGCCTTGATGCCGTTGTACACTCCGCCGCTGAGCTGGGCCAAGCAGGCAACTTCTGGCAACTCGATCCAGAGAAATTTGCACACACGCTTCGCGTCAACTCCGCAGGGGCCTTTTTCGTCGCAAGGGAGTTCGTGCAGCTCTGGCTGACGACCGCGCCAAAAGCTTCGCCCAACCGTGGCAAAATCGTTCTTTTCGCGGGAGGCGGCGCCGGATACGGGTACCCGCAATTTCTGCCTTATGGCACATCGAAGGCGGCCGCGGTGCGGATGTGCGAAACCATGGCCATGGAACTGGACGCCGCTGGCATCGCGATTGACGTCAACATTATCGCTCCTGGGGCGAATGAGACTTCCATGCTTGCGGCGGTGCGCGCCGCCGGGGGAGAAGTTCGCACCGTTGTCCCTTTTTCCAAGCCCATCGCACTTTGCCGCTGGCTACTCTCCTCGGGCTCCGATGGAGTCTCCGGCCGATTTCTCCACGTCAACGATTCGTATTCCACGCTTTCGCCTGGCTCGCTCCGCGCGGAAGCGCTTAAACTGAGGCGCATCGACCTATGAAACTTCTTGTTGTTGGAGCCGGCCTGATTGGCGCCCAGCGGATTCAAGCCCTAACCAAACTCGCGGCGGTTTCAGAAATCAGGGTCTTCGATCCGAAAGTCCCGGAAGGCACAAAGCTTTCCGCAAAGGCCGCAGCGGTCGGCGAAAGCGCTGCCTTCGCGAAAAAATACGATGCCGCGATCGTCGCGACGCCTCACGACACCGCGGTTGAACTTCTTCTGAGAATATTCCCGCTCGCTCCCAACGTCCTGGTTGAAAAACCGCTCGGGCGGACTGGCGCGGAGACCGAATCCCTGGTTACTGCGTCGCAAAAATCCAGCAGCCGCGTTTTCGTCGGGTTGAACTATCGGTTTCTGAAAAATGTCCAGCAGCTTCGCAAGCTGCTCGCGTCCGGTGAATACGGAACGGTTTTGGGGGTGGACGCCGTGCTCTCCCATGGCGCACAGCCCGGCTACGAGAAAAGCTGGAAGACCGACCCGATCCGCTGCGGGGGAGGGGTGTGCATCGATCCCGGCATTCATCTTTTTGATCTTTTCGTGTGGCTGTTCGGGGGGGCGGAACTCGCGGCCGGACATCTCAGCCGGCGGTTCTGGCAAATTCAAGTCGAGGATCACGCCAGCCTTGTCCTCACTCTTCCCGGCGGCGCACCGGCGAGCGTCAATCTCTCGCTCTCCAGTTGGCAATCGCGCATGGAAATCACCGTTGAAACCGAAAAGGCGCAGTTTCTCCTTCGCGGCCGCGGGAAATTCTATGGAGCGCAACGCTTGACCATCGTCACCAAATGGCCCTGGCTTCAGCCCGATCAGCCGCGTGAGACTCAATTTGACTATGGAATGGAAGACGTCTCCCTTCAGCAGGAGACTGAAGAATTCATCACCGCGTGCACCAATCCAAGCGCTACCCTGGCCATCGCCACAGCTGCCGACGCGCTGCAATCCATGCGCATCGTCGACGCCTGCTATGCCAAACTACCTCGCCTTCATTGATTTAGTTCCCGAGCGCCTACGAATCAAAAACCAACCCACGTTCATCAGGATGAAGATAATTCCAGCGGCTTCCCAGTGTGTCGTCCACATAACCCGCTGATTCTCAGAACTTGCCGCCTTTAAAATTGCCTCGTTCTCAACGCTGGGATTCTTGGTGTAGTTCGCTACTGCTCTCGTGTATGAATTCAGGTGGACAAAAACTGGGACGGCAAATGACAAAAGAGCAGAAAGCGCGGCCGTAATTCCGACTTGTGCAAGTAAGCGCAAGAATCGGTCTAGGGCCTACTAGATTTCGCCCCGCGGGCCTCTGCGGCCACACCCAACGTATAGCCTGCCTTTGCGGCGTCGTTGTGGAACATTTGTACTGTGTCCAGCGAATAATCGCCCAGATCTTTTCCGACAAGCTTCAGCTTGGCGAGGATGTCGTTCGTCACGGTGATGATGTGGCAGCCGATTTCATCGGCCTGAAAAATATTCAGCAGCTCCCGCGGGCTCGCCCAGATCAATTCCGTCTTCGAGTTGCCGCGCAAGATCTCAACCGCTTCGCGCATTATCGGAACGGGATCGCGCCCCGTGTCCGCCACTCGGCCGGCAAACACCGACACGTTCGAAGGGGCCCCGCCGTGCAACGCTTTGCCCACCTCGCGCACCTGCTCCAGCGTCATCATGGCCGTGACGTTAACCTGAATGCCTTCGTGGCTGAGCCGGTGGATCAGCGCGTACATCGGCTCGCGCTTGGTGTTCGTCACCGGAATTTTCACGTACACATTCTTCGCCCAGCTCGCGATGTGTCTGGCCTGCGCCTCCATCGTCTCTTCGTCGTCCGCGAACACTTCGAAGGACACCGGTTGGGTCTTGATGTGCTGCAACACTTCCGCTGCGAATTCGGCGTAGTCCGCAACGCCGGCTTTGCGCATCAGCGTGGGGTTCGTCGTGAATCCCTTGATGTACGGCAGGCGGCTGAGTTCCAGGATTCCCGCCAGGTCGGCGCCGTCGCCAAAAATCTTCACTTTAAGATCGGAAACCGACTTCATTGCGCTACTCCCTTTCGGCAAGCCTGTAAAATCCAGTCCGCCGCTGCCTTTAATGTATGTACCCGAGCGTCCGCGGGCCGCGCAGGCTGCTGTTCTTCATACCCGCCATCGATAAAAACGGTGCGGCATCCGGCGTTTTGTCCGGCCTCAACGTCGCGCCAGCGGTCGCCGACCATGAAACTTTCCGCCAGGTCCACGTTGTACTTCCGCGCGCCTTCCAGGATCATGCCGGGTTTCGGCTTGCGGCAATCGCAACGATCCTTGTCCTGGTGGTAACAAACGAAAATTTCATCCACCGGGAGCGCTGCCGCCAGTTTCTGGTTGATCTCTTCCACTGCCGCGCGTGTCGTAATCCCCTTCGCCACGTCCGGTTGGTTCGTAACCACCAGCAGTAGAAATCCCTCCGCTTTCAATTCCCGCAGAGTCGTCTCCGCATCCGGCGCCAACACGAGTTCCGCGGCGCTGGCCGGCGGATACGGCTTTCCATTTCTCACCACGGCCTGGTTCAAGACGCCGTCACGGTCCAGAAATACAGCCTTGCGCTTCACCGCGTTCCCGCCGTGGATTCCCACTTGGTCTGTTCCACTTTCACCGCGGGGTGCGAAACAAGCAAGTGCCACACGACCGCCTGAAACGCTTCCGAGTGCGGCGTGACGTGGACCGGATTTACCACGGGTATCAACACGCACGCGTCGGCCACTTTCGCCGTGTAGCCGCCGTCTCTTCCCACCACGCCGATAATTTTGGCGCCGACGGATTTCGCCAGCTTCAGCGCCGCCACCAGGTTCGGGCTGACGTTGCGCTCCACGTCGCCGCCACCCACGGAGAACACCAGCACCGCGTCGCGAGCCGCCAACTTGCTGGTCTTCAGCCATGCTTCAAACACCGTGGCCCAGCCTTCGTCATTCGTCCGCGCCGTCAATTCCGATACATTGTCCGTGGGCGCATACGCTTCGATGCCGGCGATCTTGCGGAAATCGTTCACGGCGTGCGAGGCATTGGCCGCGCTGCCGCCAACTCCCAGAATGAAGAGCCTGCCACCTGTCGCGCGGAGCTCTCCGATCATCTTCGCGGCTTTCTCAATGCTCGCGCGATCCAGGTGCGCCGCAATCTGCGCGGCCTCGGCTAAAAATTGTTCCGCAAACATTCCTTCCGCGCTCATGCCTTCTCCACTCCCTGTGATGCGATGAATCGCGCCGTCTCTTCGAGTCCTGCGGGCGATCCGATCTCGTAAAATCTCTGCTTCATTTCCATTCCCGCAAGCTCTCCATCGGCCAGAATTTCTGTGTACAACTGGGCCAGGTCAAAAGGATTGTCCGCCGGCACGCGTTCAAACGCTTTGGCCGTGAATGCTCCCAAGCCATAATCGATGAACTTCATACGCGGGGTCCGCTCCTTCTTGTTGTACGCCAATATGACGCCATTCGCGAACTCGACGTTGCTAATATCCCACTGCCCTTCGTTGCGGAAGACGGTCATCAGCGCCTGTTTTCCTGACGTTTCAAAATCGCGCGCCACAGCCGCATAATCGCACAGCAGGTAAGAATCACCGTACAACGTCAAAAAGGCTTTTCCCAATAACGGCAGTGCCCGATTCAACGCGCCGGCCGTACCGAGCAACGCCGGCCCGTCAAAGGAATAGTGCACGTCCAACCCAAAGGCGTGGCCATTCTTCACCACGTCACGGATCATTTCGCCCAGGAACCCGACGCACAAGACCACATGCGAAACGCCATTCGTTTTGAGCAGCCGCAACTGGTGGGCGATAAATGGCTCGCCGTTGACCTCCAGCAGCGACTTCGGGATCTTTTCCGTCGCCGGACGCAAGCGCGTCGCCAGCCCGCCCGCTAGTATCGCCACCGGTAGCACTGATTCCCTTCCTCTGCGAACTCAGGTTCTCTGCGTTAGGTTCCCTGTTTCACGAATGCGCCACAATCGTGGTGCCGCCGAAATCAAATTGCAAACGCACTTCGCGCAATCCCGCGCCGCGCATCGCTTCCCGCACGCGGGTCTTCTGCTCCGTGTACAGCAACAGGAATCCGCCGCCGCCGGCGCCGACGATCTTTCCGCTGAGCGCACCATTTTTGCGCGCCAGTTCATACAACTGATCGATCGGTCCGCTGCTCATTCCTGGCGAGCGTTGCTTCTTATGCTCCCAGTGCGTAGCCATCAAGTCTGAAAACTTTCGCAGGTCGCCCTTCACCAGGGCGTCGCGGCTCTCCAGCCCAAGCTGCTTCGTGAAATGCAGGTTTGCCAGCATTTCCGCGGCGTTTTCCTTGCTCTTCGAATCCTGGTCTCGCAAGATTTCCGAGGCGGACCGCGCGGTCCCGGTAAAGAAGAGGAGCAAATTATCTTCCAGGTTCGCAAGCGCCTCGGACGGCAACGTCAGCGGGTCCACTTTTACATTGCCATCCGGCTGAAACTCAAAACTCGTGATCCCACCGAACGCCGCGATGTACTGATCCTGCTTGCCCACTGGCTCTTTTAGAATATCGATCTCGATCCGGCACGCCTGCTCCGCCAGTTCCTGCGGCGATACGAACCGCCTCCTGAGCGTGTGCAGGGCACTCAACAGTGCCGTCGTAAAACTTCCCGATGATCCCAAGCCCGTGCCCGCCGGAATATCCGACAAGCTGACGATCTCCAGGTACGGCCCGGTAACTCCGGTCAGCTTCATGGCCTCACGGATAATCGGGTGCTGGATCTCCTCTACCCGCTCCACATCTTCCAATTTCGAATATTTCAGGTGAATGCGGGGCCAGAATCCCTCGCTGATGGTGATGTAGACGTATCGCGTGATCGCGGCCGAGACCACAAATCCCGTATGTTTCGTGTAATAGGACGGCAAATCCGTGCCGCCTCCGCCCAGCGAAATACGCATCGGGCTGCGCACAATAATCACACTCAGGCTCCCCTGTCCCTCTTCAATTATTTATCCAACTGCTTTACTACGGATTGCCGTTCCCCAAGCCCCTGCAGGAATGACCAAAATTCTCCAAGCGTTCCGCCACGCTACTGTTGCTGCCAGTCGAAGTTCTGAACTATACAATATCACGGCTTGTCCGACTCTTCCTGTACCTCCCATCCTCTCTGTGGATTTTCCAGTTGTGCCTTGGTGCATTTTGTATTCTTCTCCCGGTGCCCTCTTCGTTAAAAATGCGTGGCCTCGGCACCCTCGGCGGAACGTGCATGGTAAACTAATCTTTTGCATTCACCGGCGTTTTCGCGCCCGTATCCCTGTCTGAGGATTTCAATCGGAATGTTTCGTTCTGTCGGACAACGCACCTGGCCCTCGCTTGTCATCATCTCTTTACTTTGGCTGGCCGTTTACGGGCCCGGCCTCTTCACGCCGCCCTTGCAGGACGACGTGGACGCCTCTCACGCGGACGCCGGGCGGGAAATTCTTGTCCGGCACGACTGGGTCACGCTGCACGAAAACAACATCCGCTATCTCGAGAAAGCCCCGCTGCCCTATTGGGGAACCGCTGTTGCTATAAAGCTTTTCGGTGTCCACACCTGGAGCGCGCGCATTTCCCTCCATCTGAGCGTGCTCGGGCTGGCCTTCCTGCTCTACTTCTTTGGCCGGCGATTCTTGACACCGCAATCCGGTTTTTGGGCCGCCGTCGTTTTCCTGACCTCCTGCGGGCCGTATCTCTTTACGCGTATCCTGATTCCCGACGTTACCGTCGGGCTGTGGATTGGGATTGCTCTCTATCTCTTCCTTGACGGGTGGCAATCGGAAAAACCCACTCTTCTTTCCTGCTGGGGGATTGCCGCGGTCGTCGCGCTGAATGTGCTCACCAAAGGACTGATCGGCGTGGTTTTCCCGTGCGCCATCATCTTCATTTTCCTGCTTTTGGCGCGAGACCTCCGCCACCTCCTTAAGATGCATCTTCTGTCGAGCACGATTGTCTTTTTCCTGGTCGCGGCGCCCTGGCATGTACTTGCCGCCCTGCGTAATCCCCCCGCGGGGCAGGCCAAGGGCTTCCTGTGGTTTTACTTTGTCAACGAACAGTTCCTTCGCTATCTGGGCAGGCGCTATCCGGTGGATTACGACACCGTTCCCATCTTTCTTTTCTATGGCCTGATTTTCGTCTGGTTTTTGCCGTGGAGTTCGTTCCTGCCGCAGGCGCTGGCCCAGGTGCGCTTTCGCCTTCCGCGCGTTGCCGTGGTCCGTCGCTCCACGGAAGCCGTGCTGCTGCTACTTTTCTGCTGGCCTGCCGTGGTGCTGCTCTTTTTCAGCTTTTCCACGCGCCAGGAATACTATCTCGCGCCGGGGCTCCCTGGCCTGGCGCTGCTGATAGGCCATTGGATGGCCCAGGAAGCCGAGGCCCCCATTGGTTCGCCCATCGCCCGGGAGGGCCGGCGCTCGGCGATGGTTCTCCTCGTCTTCGGAGTGCTGATTGCCGCGATCACCGGCATGCTGGCCATCACGTCACATACGCCCGCCCCGAATCTGGAACTCTTCGACCTGCTCAACAAAAACCCGAATCTTTATGCACTTTCCCTCGGCCACATGCTGGACCTGAGCGGCGAGGCCATGGGCTTTTTCCGCGGTCCGCTTATCGGCACGTGTCTCGCGTTTTTGTTTGGCACACTGCTTAACTGGTTTTTCCGCCGCCGCGGGAAAATTCGAGCCGCGAACTGGGCGCTTATCGCGATGATCGTCGTTTTCATCGAATGCGCCCATATCTCGCTCGGCGTGTTTTACCCCATCCTCGGGTCTGAACAATTTGCCGTGGCCCTTAAGCCGCGCCTCCAGCCCGGCGACAAAATTTTTATGGACGGCGAATACGCCAACGCTTCTTCCGTCCGCTTCTACACTGGGGAGCAAATCTACATTCTCAACGGCCGTGTCAACGGACTCTGGTATGGGTCGCTCTTCCCCGATTCCCCAGCCATCTTCTTCAACGACGCCCAATTCGCCCAGCTCTGGGCCGGCCCCACGCGCATTTACTTGATTACGCGCAACGAAAAGAAGCGCGACACGCTCGCCCCCATCGCCCCCGTCTACCAAATCACCAAGTCCGCCGACCGCTTCATCTTCTCCAACCGTCAATAGTTATACCTAGAGACTACCTGCCGTGTTGACATCCTGGCCGGGGACGCAGCCCGCGAACGAAAAGCAGATCTCTCACCCCGCAGAAGGCGCGGGGATTCGGGATGACGGCGACGCGGATGCATAGGGACTCAACAAGGCAAGCGGGGTTCCCGATCTTGCTGACGACTGTTTGAGGCAGGGAGAGGGAAGAATAACCAGGCTACACAGGCTCAGACCTTGCCGGTGAGCAAAACTACGGTTACGCCGACGCACACTAGAATCACGCCAAGCCAACGCTTGAACGACACATCTTCCTTCAGCAAGTACTTCGCGCCGAACGTGCCGACGATGTAGTTGGAAGCGGACGCGGGGATTACCACGCTGACCGGGGCCCAGGAAAACAGGATCAGGAGAGAGTAAAACGAAGCAGCCAGCAACGGCAGGGCGACCCACAGCCAGCTGTTGCGCGCCGCGGCCCAGACGAACCGCAGCAGCGCCATCGGCCGGAAGCTTTGCGGCTCGCCCACCTGCTTCACGCCGTAGGACATTGCCAGCTCGCCGCCGGTGTTGCAGAGCACAAAGAAGACCAGCATCAGGATCACCCGGGTCATAGTCCAGTTACTCCCGGCCCGGGATTCGTGGTGTTCGGCTTCGTTTGCCCGACCAGCAGCACGCCAACGCAAATCATGGCGACGCCGATCCACCGTTTCGGGGAAACCAGTTCGTGCAGCACCACAATCGCCAGCATCGTTTGCACCGCGTAGCCAAACGCGCCGGCGGGCATTACGAAGCTGTAATCGGCCCAGCTGACCGCCGTCATATAACAGAGGGTGAATGCAATCAGGAAGAGAATACCGATCCAGATGCTGCCGCTTTGAATCGTGGATAGGAGCGCTTGCCGCAAACCCGGAAAGGAAATCTCGACGTTTCCGATCTGTTTCATGCCGCGGGCCAGCATCAGGTCGCCGGTGTTGGCACACACCACCATTAGCAAGACCATGACCAGCGTCTTGAATCTCAGCCTATGCTCGTGGCTCATTCTTTCGGGTTAGTCGTTGCCGTTGGCCGATGAGCTTCCGCCCACCGCGACCATTGTTTTCGGCGAGTCGCCGCCCTGCTGGATCCACTTCAGGCGCTCGGCACGCAGCCGCAGGAAGTCCGTGGCCTCGTGATAGAGCCGCTTGCGCTCGTGGCCATCCCACAGCGCTTCCTTGACGATGCGCCAGACAACTTTGGGGCGGAAATAATATTCGTCATAGAAGCGGGTGACGCCGGCCATCATGTCGGCCTTGGAAAGATGCGGGAATTCGATGTGGGGCAGCTGGTGCCCGCCCTGGTCGGCCAGCGCTTCCACGCGCAGGAAGCCTTCCTTGGACATCTGGTCGTGCAGTTCGGTTCCGGGCATGGCGTGGGCCAGGGAAACCTGGATGGTTTCGCAGTCGAGTTCCTTGGCGAAATCAATGGTCTTGTTGATGGTGTCTTTGGTCTCGCCAGGCAGGCCAATGATGAAGTCGCCGTGGACCTTGATGCCAACCTTGCGGCAGTTCTTCATGAACTCGCGCGCCATATCGGTGGTGGCGCCCTTCTTGATGTTCTTGAGGATTTGCGCGTCGCCGGACTCGAAGCCGACGATGAAGAGGCGCGCGCCGCCGTCGGCCATCGCCTTCAGCTCTTCGTACTTGCTGTGGCATCGCGCCGTGCAGGACCACTGAAACTTCAGCGGCTTGAACTTCTGGCTCAGCTCGATTACGCGGTCCTTACGGATGTTGAAGGTGTCGTCGTCGAAGAAAATCTCTTTCATCTGCGGGAAATAGGAAAGCGCGTTCTTCACTTCCTGCACGACGTTGTCCACCGAACGCGTACGCCAGGCGTGGCCGGAGAGGGTCTGCGGCCACATACAGAAGGTGCACAGCGCCGGGCAGCCGCGTGAGCTATAGAAGGACACGAAGGGGTTCAGGAGGAAGGGCACGTTGTAGCGTTCAATCTCGAGGTCCCGCTTGTAGACGTCGGTCGCGAACGGCAGGGCATCCAGCTCTTCCGTGTGCATTTGCGGACGCATAGCGTTGTGCACTACCTTGCCGTCTTTTTTGTAACTGGCGTTGAGAATCTCACCCACCGGCTTGCCGTGGGCATACTCCGCCACCGCGTGGTCGAATTCGCCGCGTACGATGAAATCAATGTCATCGCTGGCATTCAGCGTTTCGTCCGGCTTGATGTGCCCGTGCGGGCCGACGAAAGCGACCTTCATTGAGGGGTTGGCTTCCTTGATCTTGCGCAGCAGCTTGATGTCGCTGTCGAAGCCGACCGTCGAGGTGAACAGAATCAGAAACTCGTAGTCCTTGCAGATTTGGACGGTCTGCTGCCAGTTAATCTTGTGGGGAGAGGCATCGAGCAAGCGGCTGCCGGGAATCATCCCGGCGGGGTAGGACAGCCAAACCGGGTACCAATAGGACTCAATCTCACGCGTCGCGGGCCACCGCGAGCTCGCTCCGCCGTCGAAATTCTCAAAGCTTGGCGGGTTCAACAGCAACGTTTTCATTACATCCGGCATTCTTCACCCTCAGTTTCAGTCAAATTCGTTGTGCAAAACATTCGCACTATTGGGCAAACAGGTGGAACACGCAAGGCGACCTGTTTGGCACCCCAGCCTGGGTAGATAATAGTTTACCCGACTTGGTTATATCGGAGCACACGAATCTGCCAAAGGTGTGCAATCGGCATCCAAGTGGTAAATCGTGCATTAAGTGGGAGTTGCAACTGTTTGGGGTGCGAAGGCAGCGCCCCGGCTTTTGACGCCTTACGCCGAGACAACTGGATACGTCATACTGCGAGCTAAGCGCCGTAAAGGCGGGAGCTTTGCTCCCGCACTCAAAAAGGGCTCATCGCTTCTCCGCGACTTCTTCGGTTGCCTCTCCCAAAATGTCCCAAATTCGGCCTAGCCAGTCCTTGTGCTCCGGCTTCATCAAGACCGAGCGTAGACAAGTCAGGGTCTTGCGGTCCCGGTTCATGGCACCCAAGTTGGCTTCGAAAAATTGGACTGGCAACTCGGCCACGGCCAGATGCAAATTTTTGCGCGCCGCCGCGTCAAAAATCTTCCGCGAGCGCTCGGAGGATTCGCTCACGCTTTCCGCGCGCGGGGCGAAGACCACGATATCCATCTCCGGAGGGAACGCCGTGACAAATCGCGCATCCTTTTCCAGACGGCGGTGAAAATCGAGCGCGGCTTCACGGCAATCCTCCAACCCATGTGCAAATTCGCCGCCTTTTACAAGTGGCAGCAAATTCTGCGTCGCCCAGAGCGCGGCGGCGGCGGCGCCCGGCCGCGAGCATTCCAGGCTGATCTCGCCGAGATGCAATTCGGTGGAGCTGAAATAGGTGTACGGAGAATCGTGCTTGTAGAGTTTTCCCACGGCCGAATCACGAAATAGGACGCAGCCGCAGCCATAGGGCTGCAAACCATGCTTGTGCGGATCGATGACAATCGAATCCGCGTGGGGCAACAAGTCAAACTCGCGGCGGGCCTCTTCGCCAAGATTTCCGGCCAAGCCGAAGTAGCCGCCATACGCCGCATCAGCATGTATGCGGAAGCCGTGCTTTTGACGCAGTTCCAGAATTCCCGCGAGCGGATCGACGGAGCCAGTCGCCGTGGTTCCCATCGTGGCGACCAACGTGCCCACGTCACCGCGAGATGCCATTTCGCCCAACTTGGTGAGATCCATGCGGCCGCGGGCATCGCAAGGGACGGACGCAAAGGGCAATTGCAGGACGCTGCTGATTCGCGCGTGAGTGTAATGCGCCTGCTCGCTGGCGAGGATCTTTTTCCCCGGCACAAGCTGTCCCGCGACCCAGAGCGCTTCGAGGTTGGCCATCGTTCCGCCACCGCACAGATGGCCGAGGTGCCGGCGCCATCCAAACATTGCGGCGATACCGGAAACCGCATCCTTCTCCATCGTCGATGTCGCGCGGCCGCCGTCGAGCGCGTGATTGTTGGGATTGATCCATTGCGCCAGGGCGTACGCCAGGCGCGCGACGGGATGCGGAGGCTTCAACATTTGACCGGCATAGAGTGGATGAAAGTAGGGAAAGTTATCGTGCAGGCGTTCCGCGGTGGCCGCCAGAATATCGGCAACGCGTTCGGCGCCCGGAACTCTCGCGTCGAATTGCGGCAACGCAGCAAATCCCGCGTCGAGCTTTTCGAGCGCTTCCCGAAGAATTTTCAGGCTTGTTTTATCGAGCATGTGTGTCCGCGCCGAATTCAGGAATGTGAAGAATCGTTATTGGGCGCGATAGAAACCTATTCCAGGACCTTGTCGAGCTGTCCGGCTGTCTTCAGCAGGTCCAGTTGCGCCTGTTGGCGCAGGAAATTCGCGTCCAGGTAGCCCATCCATTTTTCGCTTTCGTCGAGACGCGCCCGCTCTACTTCACGCAGATTCACCTTGCCCTCGCCGAATTGCGATTGCAGAACAGCCAGATTCTGCTGCGACAACTGGAGTTCCAGACGCGCCACCTCTTTCGAGGCGTCCGCCTGGCGCACCTTGCGGGATTTCTGCCGGACATCGGCGCTCACCTGACTTTTCGTGTTGCTCAGGTTGATTTTCGCGGCTTCCAGGTTCACCTGCGCCAGCGCCACATTTGCCTTAGTCTTCGCGCTGTAAACGGGCAGGTTGATATTCACTCCAGCGTTCAAGTTGTTGGAACGAAAATTCGCCTCATTGATGACAAGGAAACTATTATTGAAATTGTATTTTGCGAGTACGTCGTAAATAGATACCAGTTGCAGAGTCGGCCAGTAACCCCGCTTTTCACCCTTAAGGCGCAACTCCTTGCCCCTGACGTCCGATTCCGCCACGGCCAGTTGCGTGTTGCTCTGGGTTGCCATGGCTATCAGGTTCGCGCCTTCCTGCTCCGCCGCGCCGGGCAAGTCCTCCGGGGTCACGTCCATCGCCTGCTCCGACGCCAGGCCCATCTGGTTGCGCAGATAAACCTCCAACTCGTCTTGCCGCCCTTCGAGTTGCAAGATGCGCTGTTGCACCTGCGCCAGCGTCAACTGCGCCTTGGTCACTTCAACCGGCAATTCGTAGCCTTCCCCTTCGCGTTCCTTCGTGACCTCCACGATCTTGTTGGCGCTTTCTTTTTCTTTGCGTAGTAATTCGAGGGAGTGACGCACCTTCACCAGTTCCAGGTAGCCCGAGGCCACGCGAACCATGATGAGGTTGCGCGTATCCTCCAAAGTTGCGCGCTGGGCGCGAACCTGCTCCTGCTGCTGCTTTTGCAGGCCCTTCAGGGGCTCGTTCAGGACTTCTTCGGTGTAAGTCACACTAAACAGAGCCGGCGGACGGCCTCCCGGAGTTTCCGCCAACCCGTAGGTGTAGCCAGCGCCGGATCCCGCGTATAAATTGGGAAGAAATTCGGCGCGCGTCAATTGCGCGGTGTCCTGCGCGGTCTGCACCTGCAGTTTGGCCAGTTGGATATCCTTGCTGTTTGAGAGCGCCAGTTCGACCGCGCGCTTCAAGGTCAGCACCACGGGAGTGGAGCTCGCAGCGGGCGCGGGCGGCGACTGCTGTGCCGCTGCGAATTGCGGCGCAATCACCGCCGCGAAAAATCCCAGAGCCGTGCCTAATTTCCAGGCCATGTGTATCCTCCCCACCATCTACTCATAGCGCAGCGATTCGATCGGTTCGAGCGCCGCCGCCTGCTGCGCCGGAAGCCAGCCGAAGAAAAGCCCCGTCGAGCACGACACCAGAAACGCCAGAACCACGCTGGTCGGCGAAATCGGCACGCGCAAATTCCCCGGCAAAAGCTGCTGCACGATGACCGGGATTCCCACGCCGATCAAGATTCCGATGACCGCGCCGCCCCCGCTGATCAGAAATGCTTCGATCAGGAATTGCCACATGATTTCCTTCTGCGCGGCGCCGATGGCCTTGCGGATGCCGATTTCCCGCGTCCGCTCGGTCACCGTGACGAGCATGATGTTCATGATGCCGATGCCGCTGATGAGCAGGGCGATGAAGGCAATCACGATCAATACGATGCGCAAGGCCATGGAAATGGTCTTCGCGGCTCCCAGAATCGCCGTCAAAGTCTGCACGTTGTATTCGGCCTGCGGGGGATGACGACTTTTCAGCAGGCGGGCGAGCTGCTTTTCGACGATCGAGACCTTGTCGGGGCCGCCAGTCTGCAACTGCAGGGTGCTCAAAACGTCGGTGCCGGTGTAATACTTCATCAGCGAAAACGGAATGATGACGGATTCCTTCTGCAATTCCGAAAGGCCGAAGGTTTCGGCGCGCTCCCTGAAAACGCCGATGACCGTAAAGGTCAGCTCGCCCATGTGGAGTTGCCGCCCTACCGGGTTTTCCACCCCAAACACGCGGTCCGCCAGATCCTTGGTGATGATGCAGACCTTGCTGCGCGCTTCCATGTCCGCGAAATCGAAATAGCGCCCGCGGAGAATGATCAGGCGGCGAATCTGCTGGTATCCGTCGGTGACGCCGATCAACCGCACGGGGCGTGTGCGGCCGCCGGCTACCACGGCCATCGGGAGATCGTTGAATCCCGCCACGATGAGTGCATCTGGAATTTGCGCCTTGGCCGCCTCCAGATCGTTGATGTTGATTTCGTAGCTGAGAGGCTGGGCCTTCTCCGGCGTCTTGATCATTTCGACCCAGACGAGGTTTGAGCCCATCGCCTCAATCTGTGAAATCACAAATCGCTGGCTGGTCAACGCAACGGTGACCACCAGGACGATAGAGGCGCTGCCGATGATTACGCCGATGGACGTCAGCAGGGCGCGCACTTTGTTCGCGCGCAAGGCATCCACGGCCACCGCAAGTGCTTCGCGTATGTGCATCCGCTTTCCGAAAAATCCCCGTTCAGTCTTTCCCCAGTTGCTTCAGTGCTTCCTGGGCCGGCTTGTACTTGCCGTTCAATTTCAGTGCGGCCTGATATTCCGCGCGCGCCTCCGCCGGATTCTTGCGGCTCTCCTGCAGGCGCCCCAGCCAGTAATGCGCGGCCCAGGGGCGCGGATACTCGGAGTTCAAAGGCGCCGATTGGAGGTAGTCGCGCAAGAGTTTCTCCGCGTCCGCGGGCCTCTGGTTTTGCAGGATCAGCGCCACTCCGCGGTAGAATTTTCCACGCGGATCCTGGGGCGCGAGGTCTTCGCCAGCGAGGGCGACCGCCGCGAGTTTCTCCGCATTCTTGCGCTGGAGAAAATAATCGCCGATATCGTAAATGCGCTTGGCGCTTTTCGGCTTGCTCTCGAGGGCCTTGGCGAATTCCGCGTCCGCCGAGGCGTAATCTTTTTTCTGCGCCCTGCAGATGCCGGTGGCATAGTGGCCTTCGGCCGCGTCCATGGCCATCAGTTTTTCAATCAATGGCAAGGCTTTTTCTTCTCCGCCGCCCACCATCCCGGGAGCGGTGCAGTCGTACTCGATCAGATCCTGTTGAGCATCGAAATTGCGGGCATCGAGCTGCACGGCGGCTTCAAACTCCTTCTGCGTTTTTCGCGCGAACGAGTAGGCGCTGAGCATGGACGCGTGACCCGCCTTCGCGCCATACGCTTCGCCAAGCCAGCGGTGGTAGTCGGAATTTTTCGGATCGATCGCGACGGCCTTTTCCGCACTGTTCACAGCGGCATCATACTGGTTCAGTTCCAGGTAGGACCTGGCCAGCAGGACATAACCGTCGCCCTTGTTCGGCTCGCTTGCCGCGGCGCTTTTCAGAATCTCGATCGCCGTCGCGTATTCACCCTTCTCAAACGCTCCTTTGGCTTTCTCCAGCGCCGGTTGCTCTCCGCGCGCCACAGCAGGCAGCAGAATAAGGCAAACGAGCACGACGCGGATATGGTTAGTTGCTCGCACCGCTCCCGCCCGGAACGTTCGACGTGTCCATATTCACCACCTTCACGGTCATGCCGTCGCGAAAGTCCGCATCGCCCGGCAGCGCGACCGTGTCATCGACGCTGAGTCCACTGACCACTTCATTATTTGTGGCGTCCGCGATGCCTATCTGGATCCGGCGTTTCTCCAGTACGGTTTTCCCCACGCTGTCCTTGACAACGAACACGAAGCTCTGGCCGCCAATCGTTTCGACGGATCCACGAGGCACCGTCAGCACGTTCAGGCGCTCCCGCGAATTGATGCGCACGTTCACGTTGGTGTTCGGCAGCAGCTCGAGTTTGGCGTTTTCCACGGAACAGAGCAGTTCGCCCACGCTTCGCGAACCGCGCGCCACCACCTGCTTGGGAGCCATTTCCGTCCGGCCCTGCCAGGTTCGATTCGGCAGAGCGTCCCAAGTGATAATCACTGGCAATCCCTGCTCCAGGCCGCCCATCTCCGGTTCGTCAATAAACGCCCTCACGCGTACCTTGCGCAGGTCGGCCATCTCCGCCAACAGATCGCCGACTTTAACGTAATCGCCGGCCTTCACCGGAAGGGCATAGAGAGTGCCGTCGGTCGGCGCGGTGATGCGGCCCTGGCGCACTTTGTCCTCGAGCGTGGCCACGTCGCTTTGCGCCTGTTGGACGGCCAGGTCTCCCTGGGAGGCGTCCAGAGCAACCTGACGCTCGAATTCCTTCTTCACCGCCGAAAGGCGGTTCACTTCTCCCTGAGCATTGGCCAGCGCGAGTTCGTTGGCCGCCACTTCGTCTTTGGTCGCAGCGCCTTGCGCCAGCAGTCGCGTCAACGCCTCGTGATTCTTCTGTAAGCCGTCTCGATTGGCTACAGCCTTAGCCAGTTCCGAGGTGACACGCGCGGCTTCGTCCGTGCGACCGCCAGCTCGGGCATTACGCAGATCTTCCTGGGCTTTCAGCAGCTTGGACCTGGCAGCGGCGAGCTGGGCGGAGGCATCTTTTACGTTCAATTCCAGCAGCAACTGCCCCTTTTTGACGTTCTGCCCTTCGCTGACGTTTACTTTTTCAACGAAGGTATCCAGTTGCGCGCGAATGCTGAAGGGCGCGATGGGTTCCACCTTGCCGTTGCTGGTGATGGAGGAGACGATATTTTGCCGGAAAGGCTTAACCGCCGATATTTTGGCTACCGGCTGGCGGCCGCTGACCTTGATCAACACGAAGGCGACGATCCCCGCAAGGAGCAGGAAGAGCAGCGTTCGGTTGCGCAGCTTCTTATCCATATATTCCTGAAACCCAAACCTCGTTCGCCATCAGGATGTGCTACACGAAGGAGTCATCCGGCGTTCGCGGGCGCCTGTCTTTCCGGATTCTGAGCGCTGGCCTGAATTGTACTTCGAATGCTTAAGCTAAAGTCTATCAGGAGGATAGCCATTTTCTCCACACGCATCATTCCCTTAATGAGATGCCCGCCTGGTGTTGCAGGATGCTGTGGGTTGCGTTCGAACGAATGGCTCGCTCGCCGTGCTAGAATGCCTCGTCATGGATGCTTCCGAACTCACCCGGCCCAAGGAGACAAAAAAACCTAACGGACCTGCCGGGCCTCACGCGTCTCCGGTGCTGCACCGCGTGTGCATCCAGTGCAACAATATGTTCCGCGTTCCCCCTGACAAATTCGATGCCAAACAATGCCCGAATTGTCACAAGGGTTAAGGGCTTCTTTCCCGTGAGCAAACGGCGGCCTATTCCGCGAGCGGGATTGTTTCCGGTGAAATCTTCTTTCGGGCTCCCGCGTATTCGGCTACGCAGGCTTCCGTGTCCGATTTCCATATTAGATTCAGGTTCTCTCCATGATTGAAACTCGCGGACTGACCAAAATTTTCAAGGACAAAAAGCGGGGCGAAATCCGCGCCGTGGACGGTGTGAGCTTCACCTGCAATCCCGGGCAGATCTACGGCCTGCTGGGCGCAAACGGCGCGGGCAAGACCACCACACTGCGGATGCTGGCCACCATTCTCGAGCCGAGCGACGGAACCGCCGTCGTGTGCGGCCATGACGTGGTCGAGTCCCCGCAAAAAGTACGCGCCAACGTGGGATTTCTCTCCGCCGCCACGGCGCTTTACCCGCGCCTGACTTCCGAAGAGATGGTCGCCTATTTCGGGCGGCTGAACGGCATCCCCGAACCGGAGCTGAAAAAACGGATCGACGAGATTTTCTCGCGGCTGGATATGAACTCCTTTCGCGACCGGCGCTGCGACAAGCTTTCCACGGGCATGAAGCAGAAGACCTCCATCGCGCGCACGCTGGTTCACGATCCGCAGGTGATGATTTTCGACGAGCCGACGCTGGGTCTGGACATCATGACCGCTCGGACGATCCTGGAGTTCATCCGCGAATGCCGCCAGCGGGGGAAAACGGTGATTTTCTCGACCCACGTGATGAGCGAAGTGGAAAAACTCTGCGACGTTATCGGGATCATCCAGTCGGGGAAATTGCTGGCCGAGGGTTCGCTTGGGGAACTTCGCGAACGCCACAAAGAGCAGGACCTGGAGGAGATTTTCGTGAAGGTCGTCGCACCCCACTACAAGCCCGAAGAGGCCGCCTGACATGCCACTGCAGAATATCGGCATCGTGTACAGGAAAGAACTCAGCGAAGCGCTGCGCGACCGGCGCACGCTGATCTCCACACTGCTGGTGCCTCTGCTGCTCTTCCCGCTGATGTCCGTCGGATTCGGCGCGCTTGCGGCGACGCTGGTGAAGAAAGCGGAGGAGGAAACGCCGAAAGTGATGCTGCTTGGCGGCGCGGATTCGCCGGCAATCCTGGAAGCGTTACGCGCCGGAAAAAAGTTTGAAATCGTGCCCGCAACTCCGGACTGGAAAGACAGAATCATCGAGAAGGAAATCCGCGCGGCAATCGCCATCCCCGACGGCTTTGAGGCCAGCCTGGAGCAACAGAATCCCCAGACGATCGCGATTTACAAATACGAAGGCGAATTGAAGTCGTCCATTTCGGCGGATACCGTCGAGAGAAGCCTCAAGGCCTACCGCGACACGATCGTCGAAGCCCGCCTGGACGCCGATCACGTGCCGTCCTCCGTGCTGACGCCGTTCCGCATCAAACAGGACAATGTGGCTCCCCCCGAGAAAGTCGGCGGGGCGGCGTTCGGCGGCATTATCGGCTACATGGTGATCCTGCTGTGCCTGACCGGCGGGATGTATCCGGCGATGGACCTGACCGCGGGCGAAAAGGAACGCGGCACGATGGAGACGATTCTTTCAAGCCCTGTCTCCCGGGTCGAGCTGGTACTGGGAAAGTTTTTCCTGGTGCTAACCGCTTCGCTGGTTACGGCCGCGCTTTCGGTGGTCTCCATGGGCGTTTCGTTTTGGGGGATGCAGCAACTGAAAGTCTTCGATGTCTCGAAGAATCCCGACGCGGCCGCGATGCAACTGCAAATCCGGCTGCCTGCGGTGCTCTCCGTCTTCCTGATGGCGCTGCCGCTGGCGGTGCTGTTTTCCGCGGGCCTCATTACCATTTCGCTTTTCGCCAAGAGCTACAAGGAAGCGCAGAGTTACATCACGCCCTTGATGATCGTGGTGGTTATACCGGCGGTGGCCGCGATGCTTCCCGGTGTGGAGCTGACCGCGAAGCTGGCGCTGATTCCGATCCTGAATGTCAGCCTGCTGTGCAAGGAACTCGTGACCGGCACCTATCACTGGAACTTCATCGCGCTGATTTTTCTTTCCACCTGCGTGTACGCGGCCGCCGCGCTTTTCCTGGCGGTAAAAATGTTCCAGCGAGAGGATGTGCTTTTCCGGAGTTGATTCACACTTTTTTCCATGTTGCAGCCTTGCAACACGGCCAATCTTTCCTGAACTGATTACCGGGAATTCTCGTATCTTTTTTCGAGGCCCTATGCCGCGACGCCTGGTTCGGATTCTGCTGATCCTTCTGCTCTTGCCGCCGATTGCAGCCACAGTCATGGGCTGGCTGGTGGCGCCGTCGTTTCTTCATCCCGTGCGGCGGCCGCTGACCCCGGACCTCATACGAGAAGCCGACGCTTCCTTCGTCCACAGCCACGCGCACCGGGAGGATTTCCGGGTGACCGTGCCCGACGGCACGGAACTGTGCGGCTGGAAGGTGCGCCCGGGAAATCCCAACGGCTCATGGGTGCTGCTTTTTCACGGCGTCGCCGACAATCGCGTTGGGGCGATCGGGCAATCCGAGATTCTTCTGCCTGCGGGGTACAGCGTGGTGATGATGGACCAACGCGCTCACGGCGAAAGCGGCGGCGCAATGGCCACCTACGGCTGGCTGGAGCGCGATGATACGCGCGCGGTGGTTGACGCGCTCGTTGCCTCCGAGCATCCTGCGCACATTTTCGCGCTAGGAGAATCGATGGGCGCGGGGATCGCCTTGCAGTCCGCGGGCGTTGATGGTCGCATCGAAGCCGTGGTCGCCGAAGCGCCGTTCGCGAGCCTGCGCGAGGCCTCCTACGATTACGCGGGCCTGCAGGAGTATCCGATACTCGGCAAAACGCTTTTCGCGCCGGGAGCCTGGATGATGCTCTATCGCGGCGGCAAGCTCGCGGGATTTCCCACCGGGGGAGTCTCCCCGGAGAAGGCCGTGGCGGCGCGGAATTTTCCCGTGCTGTTGATCTGCGACGAAGCGGACACCACACTGCCGTGCCGCCACGCAAAGGAAATTTATGCCGCGGCGCAGGGGCCAAAATCGCTATGGGTGGTTCCCGGGGCGTTTCACACCGCCGCGCTCGGATTTGCGCCGGAGGAGTTCCGCCGGAGGGCCCTGGATTTTCTCCGGCAGGCGGTTCCTAACCCCTGACGGGCCACGGTGGCGGGCCCGCCATTTTCTCGTTTCCCGCGGAAGAGTTTTCTCCCGCTCCTTCCCAGCGGTCGCTGAGTTGCCGCACCGTTTCGCGCATGCGCACGGCCAGCTCCGTGATGGTTTCGAGGCGCTGCAGCGTCTGCATCGGCAGGTCCAGCTTGCCGCGATGAGCCTCTAGCAGCAGGAGTTCCGCGTTTCCCAGGATTCCTGTGAGCGGATTGTTCAGTTCGTGCCGCAGGACTTCGCCGAAGTCGCGGTCGTCCAACCGGAGTTCGCCGAGCAAGACGCTTCCACCGCGGGTCGCGTTATCCGGCGCGCTTCCGCTGAGACTTCGTAGCCGACGCTCCACCATCGTAACGGCAGCGGGCAGGCAGAGGGCGGAGCGCGGCACGAAATCCACCGGCCCTGAGAGCACAGCCTGGGTCATCGCCGGACCTTCTTCGGCCGCCCCGACCCAAACCACGGGCGCAGAGCCCGCGAGGAGCGAGAGCGCGGACTCGATCACCCGGCGCCTGATGTTCGCCGGGGCGTCCGATTCGGCCAGCGCGCGCTCCTCGGCGAGAACCACCGCGGGCGATTGCTCGCCGAGAATCCGCCGCGCGGAAGCGATTCCGTCGGCGTCGGCGATCCGGAGATCCTTTCGCCGCTTCTGCAGCTCGCGCCGGGCCTCCGAGCAAAAATCCTCGCGGCCGCAGAGCAGCACAAGCTCCCCGCGTCCGGCGGGCAGGCGGCCGTTTCCGGCGGCCGGCAATTTTTCCGAATTGTTGTGTTCCTCTCGCACAGGGTTGTTTCTCCTCTTTCTTCCAAGCCTTGTTCGGAGCGCGGTTCAGGGAATAGCTAAAGCATTCCGTGAACGGCGCGGCTCAACTCTTCCACCCGGAACGGTTTCGCCACGTAAGGCAGGCGATGCCGCTCCAGAAATTCCTGCGTGCGCGGCGCCACCACGTCGCCGGTCACGAAAAGCACGTGTCCCTGCAGGGGATTCCTGCGTTTCCCGAGCGATTGAAAGAATTTCTGGCCGTCCATGCCCGGCATTTTCAGGTCGCAGATGACCAGGTCGTATTGCTCGTGCTCCGCGCGGTCCAGGGCCGATTCGCCGTCGCGGAGAACATCCACGCTCATGCCCTCGTCGCGCAGGACATCGGCGATCAGGCCGCCGACGGTCGGCTCGTCTTCGACCACCAGGACGCGCGGCACACGGCGTTCTCGAGGCGTACCGTATTCTCCCGGCCCCACCGCCGGCGGCAGATGGGGAGTGGTCGTCTCCGCCACGCGCTCCGCCCCGGGCGTCTTCGCCGCAGGCAGCTCTACCACGAACAGCGTGCCGCCCTTCGGCGGGCTAAGCAGATTGACCGTTCCTCCGTGCTGCCGGACAAACCCCAACACGAGGGCGAGCCCAAGGCCCGTGCCCACTCCCGGCGGCTTGGTGGTGAAAAATGGATCGTAGATGCGGGCCTGGATCGCGCCGGGAATGCCCGGGCCGTCGTCCCAGACCTCCAGGCGCGCGCGGCCCGCACTGGTGGAGCCGGTGCGCACGCCGATGAGGCCGCCCTTGCCGCCCTGCGAGATGGCCTGCTGCGCGTTCTGCAGGAGATTCAGGAGCACCTGCTGCAGCTGTCCGAAGTCTCCCTCGACGCCAGGAACCGAAGCGCCTTTTTCCACCATCAGGCGGATGGCGCTCCCGGCGAGGGTCGCGCGCATCAAGTCCGTTGTGCGGTCCACCAGGACGTTCAGGGAAACAGGCTCGCGGACGGGATGCGCATCGCCCGAAAGCTGCAGCAACTGCCGGAGAATCCCCGCAGCGCGCTCGGCCTCCGCCAAGATGCCTGAAACTTCCCGGTTCGCTGAGCCGGCGCGGCCCGCTTCACGCTGCTGCAGGCGTTGCGCGTAGCCCAGGATGGTCGTCAGCGGGTTGCTTAACTCGTGCACGATGCCGCTGACCCGCTGTCCGAGAGAAACGAGTTTCTCGGTCTGCACCATGCGGGACTGAAACAAGCGCTGCGCGGAGGTTTCGCGATACACCTCCACGCGTCCAAGCAGCCGTCCGGCTTCCCCGATGATCGGTCGAGCACAACGCTCCACTGCCTGCGGCACCGGCCACTTCATCAGCAGATCTTCCTGGCTTTCCTCATCCCGCAAGTCCCCGAGGGCCCGCCAGCGCCGCGCAAACTCCTGGGGGTCGGCGGCGTGGGGGGACACGGCGTCGACCAGGGCGTCGAGCGTCCGCAGTCCCGCGGATTCCTCGCGGGCAAGCCCGAGCATGCGATAGAACTGCTCGTTCGCCGCGCGGAGGCCGCCGGCTTCGTCGAACAACGCCACGCCTTCCGTCATCCAGTCCACGGTCTGGCGGAGTTCCGCCTCCACGTCTTGTTTCCGCCGCTCGCCCGTTGCAGCGCCCTCGCGTTCCACACCGACAGCAAAGAAATCCGGGCCCGAAAGATCCAAAAGCTGGCACTCGACGCTCGTGCCGTCCTTCAATTGCGCCTTAAGAATTCCCGCCGGAAAATCTCTCGCGTAACTTACCGCGCCCGGCTGCAGCCAACGGTTCACGCGCTCCCACTCGCGCGGGCGAAAGAGTTCGACAAAGCGGAATTCCCTCTTGCCATCGGATTCACCAGGGGATTCACCGGGCGACCCGGTGGGCGGGGTGGCGGACGGCGCCGCTTCGCGCAACAGAATGGTTCGCGCGCCCTGGCTCATTCCCTGCAGATAACCATTGTGGTCCACGAGCGCCACGGAACGCTCGCTCGATTCCAGCAGCGTCCTGCGCCACTTCTCCGTACGCACCCGATCGGACAGGCGTTCTTTATGCTGCAGCACTTGCGTGGCAAGCAGGGCGCGGTGCTCCAGCCGCTCCAGGCTTTCGAGGCTGGAGCGCCCATAGGGGAGCCCGGCGAGCAGGACACCGTGTGCCGACCCTTCCTTGCAGAGTGGGATCGCCACGATCCGCGCGATGTTCCGCGCCAGCGGAAGCGCCCCGGCCTCTGCCCCGATTACCTGTCCGGTTTCGACCGCTTGCCGCCAGAACATTTCAAGCGGGCCCTGTTCGACGCTGTGCCCCCAGGCGGGATCTCCGCTCAGGGCGTGAATCCGGAGACGCTCCTCCGCACGCGCACCCGAGGGTGCGGCGACGGCCAGCCCGGTCCTGCGCTCGCCAATCAAGGCAAAAATGGCCCCTACGCCCTCCGGCGGGTCGCGCCGGGTGCAGGTTTCCACGATCTCCGAGAAAACGCGGTCCGGGTCCGCATTGCCCGCGAGCAAAACGTGGACGCGGGAGGCGAGTTCAAGGTCGGCCTTGCGTGCCTGGGCCAGGCGATTCTGTTCTTCCCACTCCAGCGCCAGGGAAAGCTCGGCCGCAACCTCCTCCGCCAGCACCCGGGGCAGCGGACTCGCCGGTTCCTGCGCGGCGAGCAGGATCAGTCCACGCAGCAGGTTCTGCCCGAAGACGGGGATCCATAGCACGTGTCGCATGCCGAGAGTCGGGCCCAGCAGCGGATCCTGGGATGCTGCGGGAAGGGTAAACTCCACCGTCTTCCCGGCCAAGAGGAGATCCAGCGGCAAAGGAAATTCGACCGAAAGACTGCTCCATTTTCCGGGCCCATTATCGTCACCCTGCTCGCGAACTTCGCCGCGAAAGGCGACCCTTCGCGCGGAAAAAGTTTCGTCTCCGGACGGAGGGTCGAGCCACACGCCGAAGCGCTCCGCTCCGGGTTCCATCCGGAGTTCGAGCAGCGCTTCCCGAATCCAGGCGTCACGGTCCGCGCCGGCGCGAGCCGCGCGCACCACGCCACGGCCATCGCGCTGGACGGACGGTCTGCTCGGATGGGTTCGGGTGAACACGGCAAAATCCTTGTGGCTGGCCACACCCATCCAATGCACTGGCGAAGCCAAAGCCGAAGGGGGTGATGTTGTTGCAGGGGAGAGAGTTACTGCGGTAGAGGAAATTTCAAGTCGAGAATCGCCGAATTATTTTTCCAATATGATACGCGCATGCGGATGGCTTAAGCGTCGGCACGCTCGATCTGGTACTGCTTCAATTTTCTGTACAGGGTGGTTTTGCCGATGCCCAGCATCCGCGCGGCAGCTTGCTTGTCCCCTCCGGTTTGCCGCAGCGTGCTTAGGATGGCGCGCCGCTCGAGCTCGTCGAGTGGAAGCAACTCCTCTTTTTCCGGGGCGCGCTCGGTGGTCGGATATTGAAGTGAGGTGGGAAGATCGGTGACGTGGACGAAAGGACCGCTGCCGAGCGCGACGGCGCGCTCAATGGTGTTTTCGAGTTCCCGCACATTCCCCGGCCAATCGTACGCCATCAGCCGGCGCATGGCGTCTTCGGTAAGTTCTCGGGTCATTTCATCCTGGCGCGAGAATTTTTCGAGGAAGGAGGTCACCAGCAGCGGAATATCGCTCTTTCTCTCGCGCAGCGGCGGCAGCTTGATCTGCACGACGTTGAGCCGGAAGTAGAGGTCCTGGCGGAAAGTGCCGTTCTTGATTCCGAGCTCCAGGTCCCGGTTGGTGGCGGCGACAATTCGAATATTGATCGCCCGGCGCTCCGTGGAGCCTACCGGTTTGATCTCGCCCTCTTGCAACGCGCGCAGGAGTTTCGCCTGCATTTCCAGGGGCATTTCGCCGATCTCATCCAGCAACAAGGTGCCTCCATTGGCCGATTCCATCAGTCCCTGCTTGGACTGCATCGCCCCCGTGAACGCGCCGCGCGTGTAGCCGAAGAGTTCCGACTCGATCAAAGTGGGCACCAGGGCGGAGCACTCCACCGGGACGAACGGCTTGTCCTTGCGGGGACCCAGAAAATGAATGCTGCGTGCGACCAGCTCCTTCCCCGTTCCGCTTTCACCGAGAATCAGCACCGGATGATCGCGGAGGCTTACCTTTTCGATCAGCCGGTAGACCCGCTCCATTCGAGCGGACATGCCGATCAGTCCCCCAAAGCCGGGCAAAGCGCGAACCTGTTCGCGCAACATTCGGTTTTCGCGTTTCAATTCGACGGCGTGGACGACCTGTTCGAGGCGCGCGCGCAACTCCTCGACGCGAAACGGTTTCGTCACGTAATCCACTGCTCCCATCCGGGTCGCCTGCACGGCCGAGTCTATGGTTCCATACTGCGTCAGCATCACCACGGCCATGTCCGGAAAGAGTCGCGTAACGCGTTTCAAAAGTTCCAGGCCGTTCGTGCCCGGCAGCTTCAGGTCGGTCAGCAGAATATCCACGGGGGAAATTTCGAGGATCTCCAATGCTTCTTCGGCGGTGCCGACGTCGAACACTTTCATCCCCGCGTCTTCCGCGATGGTGCGGCAGACGCCACGCACGTGTTCATCGTCGTCGACTACCAGCAGATGAACCGGCGGCAAACCTTGCGCCGCTCGCTCCTCTTTTCCAATCGCGAAAACTCCCGCGGATCGTTCAAAATCCGCACCCATCGCTCGGCCCGCGTGCGCATCCGCCATTGTGCCTCATCTCTGGGAATTGGATTTCCTTCGCCTTGGGCGGAACGTGGGACGGAAAAGGGCTGGACCAATTCCCGTTACGGGAACTTATACAGTTCTTCTAGTTCATAATGGCTCTATTGTCAAGTATGCAATTACCTTAAGCTATTTATTATGGCGTGTGTACCACTCTGGAACGTTGGGGCTAGTGTCCAAAAAAGAACGGGCGGATTTCCCGCCCGTTCTTTCCTAGGATTTGCTTACTTATAGGGCCCGGCCCAGCTACGGCTTGGGAGCTGGTTTCGGGGCAGGCTTGGCTGCCGGCTTTCCGGTTTTCTTGGGCTCTTCGACGCCACGGCGGATCAGAGTCGAAGCGTCCTCGGCGTTGAAGGGCAGACCGCGCACGCCCTGTTGGCCGGTGGTGCTGAGACTCACATCCACACGGCGGTTGTTGGCGAGCACAATCGTTGGGAGATTCTTGAGGACCTTCGCGCGAGTCTCGTCGCTCAGGGTGGTGTCCTGTTCGACAAGCGCTTTCACCTCTTCGGCGGTCATATTGTGTTCTTCGCCGAGGGCCTTGGTGTCCAGATGATCCGCGGGGACGCCGTGTTCAACGAGATAACTCTTCACGCGCTCCACGCGGCGCTCGGAAAGTTTCATATTGTATTCCTTGGTTCCGCGGATATCGGCATGCCCTGCCAAAATCAGATGGGCATCCGGTTTGTAAGTCAGGTAACGCGTGAAGTCACTGACCAGCGCCTCGAGCGTCTTCTGCTGGCTGGGTAGGATTCCGCCGTTAGGCCTGGCCACGGTGGGCTGGGCCGTCGGGAAGTAGATGTCGTGCAGGGAGAGCCGGGCTTCCAGTTGTTTGATTTCCGGTGCTTCCTGCACGGTCACCGCAGTGGGGGCAGAGGTGTGGCCTCCGCGGCCATCGTCGGCGGTACAGGTGATCGAATAACTTCCGGGTGCGAGACCAGTGGAATCGAAGGACGCGGTCGGGCCGGTGCCGGAAATCTGGCCGCCGGTGGTTACATAGCTGAAAGTAAGTGGATCGCCATCGGGATCGCTGGCCGTCGAAACGATGTTCACCTTCTGGCCCGCGTTGATCGGGTTGCGTTCAGGCGCGCAGGAAATGACCGGAGGCTGGTTTGGCCGCTTGGCGACAGCAACATCGACAGCGCAGCTTGCGTTTCCGCCGCGGCCATCGTCCACTTTAGCGTTGACGGTGTAATTGCCGATCGCCAGGCCGGACGGGTTCCAGCGGACATCCGGTCCCGTGCCATCCACAGTGCCGCCCGTGGCGGTGTAGCTGTAGGTTAGAGGATCGTTGTCGGCGTCCGTCGCGTTCACGCGAATCGCCACGGGAGCGGTGGTGCCTTCGTAGACGGAAGGCTGCGCGGCGGAGCAAGCCGCAACCGGCGGATGATTTGGCTTGGCCGGAGCTGGAGGATAAGCCCAACGTATGACGAGGCCGGTGCCAATGCGGAAATTATTCTGGCGCGCGCTTGGGCTCAGCAAGGGGCCGGAAAAGTTGGTCATCAGGTAGTCCGCCTCGAAAAAGCGCCAGGTGAGGTAGCGAATCAAAACCACATCCACGCCGCCACCCGCCGCCATCGCAAACGAGCCCTGCGCGGAGGCGCCGGTCATCTGGCTGCTGGCGTGCGCGGCGCCGAACAAAACTTCCGCGAAGGGCACAAAATGATCAAAGCGCCGCAAGTTCAGGCGGGGACCAAAGAGATAGGTCTGCATGTTGCCGCTGAAGGTCGCCGGTACTTGCGTGTTGGTGGTGGGATCGAGCACGAAAACCTGGCGGTCGAAGCGGTAGGTGCCGACTTCGCCCACGATTCCCACCCAGCGGTTGACGTTGTAGGCCAACGAACCGGTCGCCCCGAGTTCGTTGAAATTTCTCAACTCGCACGGACAGAAGTTGATGTAGCTGAACATGCCGGCCACTTCAAATCTGGGCGTCAACTGGCCCCAGGCATGACGATTCCATGGATTATTGGACCAATCCGAAAAGACATCCGCCGGTTTGGCCGCGGGCGCGGGAATGGCGAAGAGGCTCGGCGCGGCGGGAGCGATATTGAACTCGCCCGCCGGAACCGCGTTCGTTGATTCCGTGCCCTTGCCATTGTTCGCCGTGCCAGCGTCTTTCTGTTGCGCACAGAGTGGCAGAGCCAGCAGAACGCCCATTGCCACGAATGCAAACCATTTGCGCATCTTAAGTCCTCCGTAAATTGATCCGAGAATCCCAGAAGTCCCTTGCGTCATCCCTCGCTGAGTTCAGCTTTGACGCCTGACGGGGACGCAGGACAGAAAACAGCAGTCCACTTGCTTCCGAAAATATGGGGGCGGTTTCGCGCCGATTTTATTAAAAAATTACTCAGGAGCGGAATGAAACAAGCTGCTGCGGTTGGAAGCATATTCCATAAGTTCATCATTCCGCAAGGACTTCGTGAACCGGGGCACACGAGCACAACGATTCGGATGCGCAGGAGTCGAACCCGTCCCTTAGGGTCCTGCGATACACTCTATTCCCTATGGCTGCCACCGCCCTGCTGGACCTGAACTGGACCGGGGAAACCCGGTGCATCGGCGCAGCGCTGCTTCGTTCCGATAATTTTGCCGCTGTGATCGACCCAGGCCCCGGCTCCACGTTGGAAAATCTGCGCGAACAGCTTGCGCTGCACGGGCTCCGCATGGCGGACCTGAATGCCGTCCTGCTTACCCACATTCATCTGGATCACGCGGGCGCAGCGGGCGCGATGGTTCAAGAAAATCCGGCGCTGACGGTTTACGTTCACACGCGTGGAGCAGCGCACATGATCGACCCGGCAAAACTGCTGGACAGCGCGGGCCGACTATACGGCAAGGAGATGCAGAGGCTGTTCGGCGAATTCCTGCCGGTGCCCGAATCGAATCTGCGGATTCTGCATGGAGGGGAGACCCTGGCGCTGGGGACGCGGGAGCTTCGCGTGCTTTATACACCTGGCCACGCTTCGCACCACGTCACGTATTTTGATCCGACGGAGCGAGTGGCGTACGTGGGCGACACCACTGGAATTTCCATCGAAGGGCACCCATTTATTCTCCCTGCCACGCCGCCGCCGGATATTTCGCTGGAGTTGTGGAGCGCTTCGCTGGACGCGATTGCGCAACTGCGCCCCAGGCGTTTGTTCCTTACGCATTATGGATTTTCGGATCAGCCGGAGCGGCATCTGAACTCGTACCGGGAGCGGCTGCAACATTGGGGAAAGCTGTCGGGAGAGATTCTGTCGCGGGGGCTAGAGCAGAGCGAGGCCACGCGGGCTTTCGCCCGCGCGGTCGCCGCCGAGGCGGCGGAGTTTTTGTCTCCGGCAGAACTTTCGCACTATGTTTTCAACGGGGCGCTGCAACTTTCGTGGCTGGGACTGGAGCGCTATCACCGCAAGCGGGCGGAAGCCGAGGCGAAGGAGCCGGGGAGTTAATTGCCGTTGGCCGGCAGGTGCAGGCCGAATTCGCGGTGTGCCGCCAGCAAGGCTTTTTTCACCAGGCTTTCCTCGATAACAAAAGAAATGTTGCTTTCGCTGGAACCCTGGGCGATGGCGATGATGTTCACGTTTTCCTTGCCCATGGCCTGAAAGGTGCGCCCGGCGACGCCGGGGGTGCCGCGCATGTTTTCGCCGACCACGGCGACGATAGCGATGTTCGGATCGACGTTGATGTGCTCCACTTTTTCGTGCTTCAGATCCTGGGCAAATTCCTTGCGCAGGGCATCGATGGTGCGCTCCGCGTCGGCGGAGGAGACGCTGAAGCAGATGTCGTTCTGAGAAGACGATTGAGAAATCATCAGGACGTTGGCGCGGACCTCGGCGATGGTGGAGAAAGTGCGGCCAACCACATCGGTGAGGCCGACAATTCCGGGGCCACCGAGGCTGATCAAGGTGACGTCGCGGATGGCGGTAAGTGCTTTCACGCCGGTGTTGCTGCCGCCCTTCGGGGTAATTTTCGTGCCGCGCTTTTCCGGGGCGAAGCTGTTGCGGATCCAAACAGGAATCGCGGCTTCCATCACGGGTTTCAGAGTCTTCGGGTGGAGGACCTTGGCGCCGAAGAAAGCCAGCTCCGCCGCTTCGCGGTAAGAGATGCTGGGAATGGTGCGAGCTTCGTTGATCAGGCGAGGATCGGCGGTCAGCACACCGTCGACATCTGTCCAGATGATTACTTCATCGGCGTCCAGCGCGGCGCCGAGAATCGTGGCGGAATAGTCGGAGCCGCCGCGGCCGAGTGTTGTCAGTTCGCCATTTTCGGTGGTGCCGATGAATCCTGTGACAATGGGGACGATGCCCTTTTCCAACAGGGGGAAAATCAGCGCCTGGGATTTCAAGCGCGTCTCTTTCATCAGGGGATCGGCGCCACCGTGGAAGTCGTCCGTTACGATCAGCCGGCTGGCTTCGACCGATTCGCTGGCCAGCCCGCATTCCTTCACGGCCGCCGCAACCAGGGGAGCGGAGAGCCGTTCGCCAAGACTGGAAATCGTGTCGAGCGTGCGCGGGGAAAGCTCGCGCAAGAGTGCTGTGCCTTCGCAAAAGCGGCGGCCTTCGGCAAAGACCTGCTTCATTTTTTCGCTGACGGTAGCGCGCTCGGCCTGGTTTTTTACGACGCTTTCGAGTGTGGCCGCGTGCTTAGCGGCGAGTTCGTCCAGCGCTGCCAGGGCGGCCTGGGCGTTGCCGATTTGCGCGGCCTTCGCGGCCTCGATCAGGCGGTTCGTTACGCCGCTCATCGCGGAAACGACTGCGACGCACTTTCCCACGCGAGCGCCTTCGGCGATGATTTGCGCTGCGCGGGCGATGCAGGTGGCGTCGCCAACCGATGTGCCGCCAAACTTCATGACTTGTAACACCGACTTCATGGTGCTCCTGTGGCCGCTCTGGCGGCCGGCTGATTCCATTGACCGGAACCCTTCTAGTTTAAGGTTCCACGCGCGGTTCCGCGAATATCCACTTATCAAATTTTCCCATCGAATACATGCGAATTTTGCCGGCGTGGCATAACCCGCCAGCGGAACAGCTGTGAAGAGTTTGATGACTCAGGCCTACCAATCGGTGACGGAAGGTCCGCTCAGTGCGCCGATGCCGCTGCAGCGACTGGCTTGGCTTCGGAATTCATCCCGAGCGCTTTCAGGTATCCGGCATTCACGTGGCAGTTTTGCAACCGCGCACTTTCGAGAAAGGCGGCGAACGCGCGGGAGATCGTCTCCTGTTCGGGCCTGGCTTTCAGGCGCGCCTCCACATTGGCAGTGCCTCGGGGAAGCTTTGCGAACTCAACGATTTCCTGCCAATCCGCGGGCGGAATGATGCTGACGACAGCCGACGACTTTTCCATCTTCTTATAGGGCCAGAACGCCCAGCCGATATTGTTTTTTTCGAGCGTGGCGACGAATTGCGCGATCCATTCGTCGGTATTCTCACCGGACTCGCCCATCCAGATGGGCACATCATACTGGTCGCGAAAATCGAGGTATTGCCGGATCACACTTTCATCGGGAGCTGTCCAATATTTGTGGAAGGTGTAGGCCACGTTCGAATCGAAAGGTTTGCCGAAGACCGAAAAATTCGTGTCCCACTGCGCGCCACCGAGGAAGAGAATGTGGTGAGAGTCTACCTTTCGAATTTCGGTGGACAACTTCCTGTACAGAGGTTCCAACGAAGAATTCAAGGGAGCCAGTTTCGGAAAATGAGGGATGGGCTCATTCAACAGGTCATAACCGAGGACGGCGGGCTCATCGCGGTAGTGCGCGGCCAGCCGCCGCCAGATGGCGAGCAGGTGCTCCTGCTCCTGCGGACTGTGGTAGAGCCAGGGATATCCGGCGCTGTCATCGATATTTGCGCCCGTCTGCCCACCCGGCGCGACATGCATATCGAGGATCACGTACAGATTTTCCGCGCGGCTCCAGACGATCAACCGATCGAGCAGTTTGAAGCCCTCGGCATCGTCGGTTTCGAACAGGTTGTAATGCAAAGGAACCCGGATGGTGTTGAAACCAGCGCGGTGCAATAGCGCGAGGTCGTCGCGGGTGACGTAATTTTCGCGATACTTTTGCCAGAACGCGGCCGCCCCTTCCGGTCCGAGAAGCTCCAGCACCAGCGCTCGAATTTCACTGGGCGATTGCGGACCGCCTTCGAACAGCCACATGTAACCCTCCGGCACCAACCAGTTGCCGAGATTTGTGGCACGAATCAGGAGGGGTTTGCCAGGGGCATCGACGATCTGTTTGTGGCTGGTGTGCGCGAACTGCGCGCTGGCCTGCGAAGCCAACACGAGAAAAACAAACAGCAAGCGCGTGAATCTCGACATAGACAAGTTTCTCCGGTGTGAGCATTGCACCTAACACGCGAGCGAGGGGCCCGGGTTGGATGTTTTCGAAATCTTCGAGATGAAAGCCGGTGGGAGGATATCACTTTAATAATTTCCGTGAAACAGAAGGCCTTAGAACATGGTGACGATTCGCGAGGGGCAGTCAGGTGACTGTGGCTGCCGGTGGAAGTTGGCGCGCGGAAACCAGTTCTTGAAGGCATCTCACAGCCCGCGGGTGCTACCGAGTAAGAATTACCGGATGAGAGGGTGAGTAAAACTTTCTTGGGTACTGGGACGGGCGTGGGAAATCGTGGATCTTTGCCGCAGGGCAATCAAACAACGGAACTTAGGAAAGTGGAAGTTCAGTTGCAGTCGACCCTCGCAGGACCAAACACAGAAATCGAACCTGGCAAGAGCAAAAGAAGGTGAGGGTGGAGCGATGGAAGAACTTACCTTTGACAGTGCCATTTGTTCGGACTACGAAAGTTTGTTAAAGGGATCGCAGCGCGCGCTGGTCAGCTGGAGGGAGCGCAGCGAAGAAGTATTGCGCTTTGGGCTGCAAGGAAAGAGTATTGGCGACGAACTGCAAAAGCTACAGGCGGACTACGCCACGGCGTATCATCGCCTGGAGCAGCATGCGAAATCCTGCATTCTTTGCCAATTCACGATTGGCCTGACGGAAAGCGAGACGCCTGGGGCCGTTTTCATTTCACCGCGAAGAGAACTGCCCGCGTGAGTCAGGCAGTGGCAGAAGGAGAGGCTTCAGTGGCGGGCGAGGCCGCGGGGGGAGCTGAGGTTGCAAGCGATTCGAGGCGCGCCGCCAAGGCATCGGCGAGCAAATCCACCACTTTTCGTGCAGCCGAGCCGTCGGGATCCCGGTCCGGGTTGTATTGAGAGACGTCAAGCCCCAGCAGATTTTTCTGCTTCACGAATTCCACGAACGAGCTGCGAACCTCGGCAAACGAGAGGCCGCCTGAGTCTGGAACGTTGGTGGCCGCAAACTCCTCCTGAGCAATGACGTCCAGATCCAGATGGACCATGAATTCGCGCGAGTCCGCGTGGAGGTGCGCAAGGGCATCGTGTGCGGATTTTTCGGCGCCGTGCAGGGTGATGTCCGCGGCATAGACGTGGCGGAGCGGCGAGCGGGTGAGGAAATCAACTTCGGGTTGATCGACCCGCACGAGACCATAAAGAAGCGTGTCCGGCTCGCGGACCAGCGGAGGCTCTCCCCAGAAACGCACCAGTTCGGGCGAACCCCTGCCGATGATGCTGGCGAGGACCATGCCGTCGAGGCGGCCAGAGGGCGTGCTGGCGGGCGTATTCAGGTCGGCGTCGCGATCGACCCACAATAGATTGATGTGCTTGTAATAGCGGCGGGCGCCGGAAAGCAGCGCAATAATTTGTGTGCAATCGCCGCCGAGAACAAGCACCAACGCGCCAGCCTTGAAGCCCAATTCCGCGCGGGGCTTCAGATCATTGAGCGAGGCGACGATCTCAGGGATGTTGCGGGCGCGCTTGTGTTCCTCGTCGTCGGCAAAGAGGCGGGGTGCGCAATCGCCGAGGTCGGTGACTTCGTAGCCGATGGATTGCAGCCGCTCGACGATGCCTGCGGCGCGGAGAGCCGCGGGAGCTTTTTCGCTCCCGGGAAGAAAAGCGGCGGCGCTGGAGGGTGCTCCGATGATGGCAATTTTGTTCGGCTGACGAACGATCTTAACCGCCAAGGTACGCTCCTTGTGCTGCTGAGAATCGCCTGGCCACTTTTGGGTGGCCGCCTGCTTTGCCACTTCGTTACTGGGTTACTTGCCTGGCCACTTGAAAGTGGCCACTACTACGGAAACTTTATTTGCTCGGCCACTTGAAAGTGGCCGCTACAACGGAAACGTGCCCAGCCGCAGGCCAACGCTGGTTAGCGGCGCGGCGCTGGGGCGATCGACTGGAGTTCCGGAGGCAGCGTGAAACGCACGTCCTCGCGGATCAGGTCGAGATCCCGCTGGTCGGTAAAACCGAAAAGGGCGAGGCGTTCGCTGACCTGCTCGACGAGAACTTCGGGAGCCGAGGCTCCGGCGGTGAGGCCGATGCGAGTGACGCCTTCGAGCCACTTGGGATCGATGTCGTTGGCAGAATCGATGAGCCGGGCCTTGCGCTTCAGGCGCTGGGCGAGCTCCACCAGACGATTGGAGTTGGAACTGTTCTGGGAGCCGACGACGAGGATGAGGTCCACATCCTTGGCGACCTGCTCGACCGCTTCCTGGCGATTTTGCGTGGCGTAGCAGATGTCGTCGCTGGCCGGGCCGATGATCTTTGGAAAACGCTGGCGGAGGCGGGCGACGATTTCCTGGGTGTCATAAAGGCTGAGCGTGGTCTGCGTGAGGAAGGCCAGCTTGTCTGGATCTTCAACCTGGAGCGCGTCGACGGCGGCGATGGAATCCACGACCAGAGTGCGATCGGGAGCTTCGCCGGAGGTGCCGACGATTTCCTGGTGATCCTTGTGGCCAATCAGAATGATGGTGCGCTTTTCGCGGGCAAATTTTAGAGCTTCAAGATGCACCTTGGTGACCAGCGGGCAGGTGGCATCAATCACGCGCAAGGAGCGATCCTTGGCTTCCTGGCGAACAGTCGGAGGAACGCCGTGGGCGCTGAAAACGAGGACGGAATTGGAGGGAACTTCCTCAATGGTTTCGACGAAAATGGCGCCGCGGCGGCGAAGCTGTTCGACGACATAAGTGTTGTGTACGATCTCGTGGTGCACGTAGACGGGAGCGCCGTAGGCTTCGAGGGCGAGTTCCACAATGTCGACAGCGCGAACGACCCCGGCGCAGAACCCTCGAGGACGCACACGGAGCAGAGTTTTAGTTTCGGTTTCGGTGGCCATCTGGCTCCTAAACTACTGAAATTTCAAGATTCCATCATATCAAAGTCGCGTTTCCCGTGCATCGGGTCGCTTATTGAATCAGAAAAAAAGACGGATACCTGTCTGTTTGGACAGTCCAGCCCGGCCATAAAATGAGTAAAATAGGGGTTAAGAGAAATTTAATGGCGGAGACCCAGACGGCACAAAACCGGCGGCGAAGCGAGCGTGTGATGCTGAACATGCCGGTACAAGTCTTGGCGGAAAATGTGGAGCGGCGGCAGGTGCGGGGGGCGGGGAAAACACTGGTGGTAAACGCCCACGGCGGCCTGATGGAAATGAAGGAGCACCTGCACGTGGGGCAGTCTTTTCTGCTGACGAATCCGGCCACTGGGGCGGAAATGAGCTGCCGGGTGGTGCGAGTGGATGAATCCGGAATGGAGCACTTCCACATTGCGTTTGAGTTTGACCGGCCAGCGCCAAAGTTCTGGCCGGTGACGTTTCCCCCCGCGGACTGGGGCCTGCCTTCGTGAACCGACTGCGGACACGGTAAATCGTTCAGACAAGAAACGACTTAAATCAGGCCTGGGCGCATCCAACTTTTTGCTGGAAGCCGTGTTAGATGGAAAGTGGAGGTATGTTCCGTGGACTTTGGCAAACGAGCAGCGAGCGCAGTCTTAATGGCCGGCCTGCTGGCTGGTGGAGTTTTTCTTTCCGGATGCGATGACAATGTGGAGATCCTTCGCGACCCGGACATTCGCGTGGTGAAGGGAATGACTTGGGCTTGGCGGCCCGTGAATGAGCCGGAGGGGGCAAAGCCGGGCACGGAAGGCGGGAAGCCGGTGGTATCGCGCGACGTAATTGCGCCGGACCAGCAAGCGCAGCCTGCGCCGCGGCAACGACTGGAGAGCAACCGCGACTGGAATACCGAGGCCAACCGCGACGTGTTAAAGGCCGCGATTGCGAAGACCTTGCAGTCGAAGGGTTTGACGCAGGTACCGAACCCCGCGGTGGCCGATTTTTGGGTGGATTATCATGTGGCGGTGAGGACGCAGAACGCGACCGTGCAGAGAGTTTACCCTGGCTATCCGGGAGTGGCTTGCGGGCCTTATGGCTGCTGGTCTGGTTGGGGCTGGGGACCACCGGAAGTGGCATTCCAGAACGTGAGGTTTCATGAGGGCACGTTCGTGATTGACGTGGCGCTGCGTGAACCGAGGAAACTGGCGTACCGCGGGATCAGCCAGAAGGAATTGAACAACAAGCACACGATTACTCCGTACCAGGCGGAGGAAGCGGCGAAGCATTTGCTGAAGGGATTGAAGACCAAGTAAGAAAGGCAATTCGAAAGAATAAAAAACCGGGACGCCTGTGAGGGCGCTCCCCCTTTTTTTTGTTTGAAGGAGCTTTCGATTTTGAGGCCGCGAATGTTACTTGCGGCCCTTGGCTAATTCGGCTGCGGGCTTTTGCGCGCGGCTTTGGAAGTCTTCGTAGGTGCCCTTGAAGTCTTCGATCTTGCCGCCCTGGAAATGCCAAACGCGGGTGGCAACTTCTTCGAGGACGTCTTCGTCGTGAGTGACGAGCAGAACCGTGCCCTCGTATTTCTGCAGCGAGATGTTCAGGGCGTTGTTGGATTCGAGGTCGAGGTTGTTGGTGGGCTCGTCGAGCACCAGGAAGTTTGGCTTCTGGATCATCAGCTTGCAGAAGATTAGGCGGGCGCACTCGCCTCCGGAGAGGCCGGACGTGGGCTTCAGAGCATCTTCGCCGCTGAAAAGCATTTGACCGAGTGCTGCGCGAATTTCCTCCTGCGGCGCCTGAGGCTTGAACTGCCAGAGCCAGTCGAGCGCGGAAATCCCCTTGGATTTGTCGATGGTGTAGCCGAAGTCCTGCGGGAAATAGCCGACGGTGACTTCGTGTCCCCAGATCACATTGCCGGAGTCGATTTTGAACTGGTGCTCCGCGTCGCCGATGAACTGGCCGGCGTTGCGAATAATGGACTTCAGCATGGTAGTCTTGCCGGCGCCGTTGCGGCCGGTGAAGGCGATTTTTTCGCCGCGAGTAATGTTTGCGGAGAAATTTGAAATCACTTTCAGATCGTCGTAGGACTTCGAAAGGTGCTTGATTTCGAGAGGCGCGCGACCCGAGGGCACGTCGAATTGAAAGCGGATGTACGGGCGCTGGATGTTGGAGCGGGCCAGCTCAGAGACCTGGAGTCGCTCGACTTCTTTTTTGCGCGAGGTGGCCTGCGCGGAACGCGTGCCGGCGGAAAAGCGGGCGATGAAATCGTTGAGCTGGGAGATTTTCTTTTCGCGGACGGCGTTTTCGGCTTCCATGCGAGAGCGGATTTGCGTTTTGGCCACGACCATGTCGTCGTAGCCGCCGGGATACATGATGATCGTCTGGTAGTCGATGTCGGCGGTGTGGGTGCAGACGCTGTTGAGGAAGTGGCGGTCGTGCGAGATGACGATCAGCACACCATGATATTCGAGAAGATATTCCTTGAGCCAGTGGACGGAATCGAGGTCGAGGTTGTTGGTCGGCTCGTCGAGGAGCAGCGCGGAAGGATTGCCGAAGAGGGCTTGCGCGAGAAGCACGCGGACTTTCTGGCCGCCCTGGAGTTCGCCCATCTTGCGCTCGTGGAGTTCGGCTTCAATGCCGAGGCCGTCGAGCAATACGCCCGCGTCGGCTTCCGCGGTGTAGCCGTTTTCTTCGCCGACGATGCCTTCGAGTTCGCCGAGGCGCATGCCATCGGCGTCGGTTAGCTCATCGTGGGGCTTGGAGTAGAGGGCTTCGCGTTCCTGGAAGGCGTTCCAGAGAGCGGCGTTGCCCATGATGACCGTGTCGATGACGCGGAATTTGTCGAAGGCGAACTGGTCCTGGCGCAGGATGCCGATTTTCTTGGGGCGCGTGATGGTGCCGTGCGTCGCATCCTGCTCGCCGGTGAGAATCTTCATGAAGGTGGATTTGCCGGCGCCGTTGGGCCCGGAAATGGCGTAGCGGCGGCCCGCCATGAATGTGGTGGTGACGTCCTCAAAGAGGACGCGGGCGCCGAAGCGCATGGTGACATTTTCAACAGAGATCATAACCCTACAATTTTACCGTACATCGGCCCATTCGCACCAAATCAAAGAATGGATGATTGGAGACGCTTGACAGTAAGGATTGTGCGCCATTAAGGTCATGCACCGAAGGCGGGTGGCAGCAGAGCCTTTCAGGTGCGCGTGAAGAATGTATTTCGGGGGCCGGGATGAATAAGCGGAGTGTGTTTGCGGTGGCGGTGGGGTGCCTTTTGCTGGCGCCGATGGTGGCCTTGCTGGCCGGGGAGCGGGCTGCTGGGCCGGGTACGGACGCTTTATGGCCGACGAAGGGCTGGACGACGGCGACACCGGCGAGTGTTGGGTTGGATGAACAGGTTTTGCTCCGGCTGGACAAGGACATGGCCTCGGGAAAATATTCGCAGATGATGGACAGCTTTGCGGTCTTCCGCTGCGGCAAGAAAGTTTTCGAGCGCACTTACCCGCACGACTACGGAAAGATCTATGGGAAGGAAGCCGGGGAACGTGGGCCGCTGAACGCCCGGCTCATGGGGAGGTACAACTACTTCGATCCTTACTGGCACCCGTATTATCACGGCACGGATCTGCACACGATGCAATCGGTCAGCAAAACGGTCACTTCGATCATCATCGGCGCGGCGATGCAGCGCGGCGACTTCAAGGCCGGACTGGATACGCCGATACTGAAATACTTCGACATCTCCAAAGTGAAAAATGTGGACGACCGGAAGCGCCGCATTACCCTGCGCGATGTGCTAACCATGACCCCGGGCTTGGAATGGCATGAGGAAGACGTGGCGTACGACGACCCACACAACGATGCCAGCGTGATGGAGGCCGGGGACGACTGGGTGCAGTACGTGATCGACAGGCCCATGGCCGCGGAACCCGGCAAAGTTTGGAACTACAGCAGCGGCGCCACGGAACTGCTCGCCTATATCTTTCAGAAAGAAACCGGACAGGACATCGACGACTACGGCCAGAAATATCTGTTCGCGCCGTTGGGGATGCGGCATGAATGGAAGCGCTCGTACCAGGGAGTGGTGGACACCGAAGGCGGATTGTATCTGAACGGCAGCGACCTGGCGAAGATCGGTTACTTGTATCTGCACGATGGCGTGTGGGATGGGCTGCGGATCGTCTCGAGTGAATGGGTGAAAGAATCGGTGACGCCCTACTTTCAAACCGACGAGCCGCAGTTCAAGTATGGCTTCAAGTGGTGGTTGGCCAAACTGCCGGATTCTTCGGAGCACGTCTGGATGTGCCGCGGCTTCGGCGGGCAGAACCTGCTGGTTTTTCCGAAGGAAGGGCTGATTGTGACCATTACGGGCTGGGATATTCTCCCCAACTCCGCGGGGAAAGAGCCCGACCCGGCCGACTTTCTGGCTGCCGTGAAAACGAAGACTTGCGCAGGCGAGGCGCACTGATGCTGTTGGAAAACAAAAATGCGTTGATTACTGGATCGGGGCGCGGGATTGGGCGGGCGATGGCGAAGTTGTTTGCAAAGGAGGGCGCGGCGGTTTTTCTGACGGCGCGAACGGAGAAGGAGCTTGCGGCGGTCGCGAACGAGATTGCTGCGGACGGGGACAAGGCGGGATTTGCTACTGCGGATCTGACGCAGGTGGCGGATTGCGAGCGGGTGTTTGCGGCGGCGGTGAAGCAGTTTGGCCGCGTGGACATTCTGGTGAACAACGCGGGGCACTATGGACCGGTGGTGCCGGTGGAAGAGTATCCGCTGGAAGAGTTCGAGAAAGTGATCAATGTGCACCTGCGCGCGGCGTTTGTATTGAGCAAGCTGGCGCTGCCGGGGATGTATGTGCGGAAATCGGGCGTGATTCTGAATATTTCGAGCTTGTCGGCGAAGGCGGCGTTTTCGTGGGGATCGGCTTACGCGGCGGCGAAGGCGGGATTGCTGGGACTGACGCGGTATATGGCGGCGGAGGCGGCGCGAAACGGCGTGCGCGTGAACGCCATCTGCCCCGGGCCGGTGACGGAAACGGTGATGAGCAAGGAACTGGGGAATACGCTGGCGAAGAAGTTGCACGTCAGCGCGGAGGAGCAGCTCAATGGATTCCTGAGTTCGATTTTGCAGGGACGCGGCCAAACGGCGATGGAAATCGCACAAGCCGCGCTATTCCTGTGCTCGGATATGTCGAGCGCCGTGGTCGGACAGTCGATCAACGTCGATGGAGGCGCAGCGTTTTTCTGATGGTCGGGATCAGTGGGCCCTATTCATGAAGAAATTAGGCATAGATCTGAACAATAGGATCAACCAGTTCATGTGTCCGCACTGCGGGGAGCAGTCCTTGACGGTTTGGGGATACGTTTCTCAAGATCAGGTTGCTCATTCTATCTATTACGCAAACTTGATGACCGGACACAAAGAAGCATCGGCGAGATTGACAATAAGTTTTGGCGGTTGGGGTGAAGAGGACGACGTAGCCAAACGCAGGTGGGTCTTCATCGAGGCGCGCCCGACTGCTGACAGATACGAAATGATGGTGAGGGAACCGGAAGAGTCTCTCTATCATGACAAGACAATTCTGGGCTCGCCGATGACGAGAGCAGAAGTTTTAGGCAGTAGTTTGAAAGATGAGATTTTTGAGATCGCAGACTTTATCGCGTTCAATGATCCCGCTGTGAAGTCTTACCTTTCGGGTGAGGAAATCGATCGCAGCGGACGCAACTCGACCGTCAATTAGTCAATTGTGCTCGCGGAGAGACCGCCTCAATCCTCATCTTTTAGTTGTGTCTTTATTTGTTGTCTAGTGAAGATCGTTCTTGAAGACGGCGCCGGACTTCATGACGAACTTTACGCGCTGGAGTTCGGTGATGTCTTTGAGGGGGTCGCCGGAGACTGCGACGATGTCGGCCCACTTGCCGGGTTCGATGGTGCCCATTTTGTCGGACCAGCCCAATAGTTCGGCGGCGGTCGTGGTGGCGGTGCGGATGGCCTGCATCGGCGTCATGCCGTATTTCACGTAATAGTCGAATTCCATGGCCTGGTTGAGTTCGCGCCAGTCGAAGCCGCCGGCGTCGGTGCCGAGCACGATTTTCACGCCTTTTTTGAGCGCCAGTTGGAAGGCGGCCTTTTCCGTATCGACCATCTTGGTCCAGTTCCCTGCTCGGCCAGGGGCCACATACGCGCCGACCATGATTGTGGGCACCCAGTAGACGCCACGGCGCGCCATCTCTTCCATTTGCGGTTCGGTCAGGCCGTCGCCGTGTTCTATGGTGTCCACGCCCGCTCTCAGCGCGGCGGCGATGCCGTCGTTGCCGATGGCGTGGGCGGCAACTTTGTGGCCGAGGCGATGCGTTTCATCCACGATGGCTTTGGCTTCTTCGTCGGTGAAGTTCACGTGGCTGTGGAGCACGACGCCGTCCGGGCCATAGAAATAGCCGTGGTCGGAGTAATACTTGATCCAGTCCGCGCCATAGCGAATCTGTTCGCGGACGGCTTTGCGCGCGTCGTCGACTCCATCCACGTATTGCACGCCCTGAGGAATGCTGATTTCCCAGGAATAGCCGTAGGGGCCGTACGCCCCCGTGGGAGCCATTGCACGCGTGGCAACCTGCATGTGGGGGCCGGGGACTTCGCCGTTGTTGATGGCGTGCTTGACGTCCACATCGGCGTACATGGCGCCTTCGGTTTCGAGGTCGCGCATGGCGGTGAAGCCGTGGCCGAGAGCGATCTGAGCATTGCGTGCTCCCAAAATCGCGCGGTAGGGGATGGACTGCTTGAGAAGTTGCGCGTCGTAGTCTTCCGCAGTGATGTCACCTTGTAGCAACAAGTGGGTATGAGCATCCACGAATCCGGGCAGAACGGTGTCCTTTGAAAGATCAATCAATTCCACACCGGCGGGAGGAGCTCCGCCCGGAGTCACGCTGACAATCTTGTCGCCTTCGATCAGGATCAGCGCGTTGACGATGGGCGTTTCGGTTTTGCCGTCAATCAGGCGGCCCGCACGGATGGCCACTTTTTTCGGCGCGGGTGTGGGCTTTTCTTGAGCGTTGCCAAACGGTGGGTAAAGTATTGCCGCAACAATTGTGGAACGAACGAGCGTGAGACGAACGAGCCGCGTGAAAAAGGAACTCATCCAATCCTCCAGGGAGCGGCAACGATATCAGAATTGGAGCCAGGAAAAAAGTTGTTCGAGCGGGGGCGAAGGCGGAAGCATTCAAATAAAAAGGAGAAGGGCCAGGCGCTCTCTCAGGACGGCTGGCCCTTTACTTCGTAAATCAGATTTGGGAACCGCCCAAGAACAGCCACGGATTCCAAATCTGTGTGCACAGGCACTGCAGGAGAAACAAACCTGTTACGAAACCGGCTGCGAATCCGGACGCCGAATCGGCCGGCGGGCCAGATCTTCAACCGAATCGACACTGCGGCGCACCGCGAGAAGCACCGGGTTGCGGCTGGCGGCCAATTGGGCGACACCCGCTTCCCAGGTCTTCTGAGCCATGTACAACGTGGCGATGCAAACGCCAATCGCGCCAAACCCGAGAATGAATATCGCAAAAGCCGCCAGAAGTTCGCGCACAAAGTAAAGCTGCATTGCGGCGATGGCCCCCAAAAACCACCAGATCCATTTACGACCGTTATCCCGTTTACTCATCCTGACCCGCCCCTCTTTCTCTTACGGCGCCGAAGAAATCAGAAATTCGGCTTGAAACGACCCACGCAGGTTGGATGACTTCCCTCGACCAAAGGGTCCAATCTGCTTACCTGTCCCATTAGACAGGAGAGGGGGTTGGATGGGAATGGTACAGTAGCACCAAAATTGGGTGCAAACGAATATCCTAGTACGGCTACATCCGGGTTACATTCACTGTAAAATACAGATTTTAAATGTATTAGCTGGCAGCCTAAAGAGGAGTTAATTTTCGCTTTAGGTTCGAGTACTGTCCTGTGGAAAAACCTGACCCTGGGTACAGGGGACAGGTGCCCGCCTTGAGCGGGATTAGCCCAATTCCTTACCTGGCTGGACTCGCCAGCAAAACCCAAAAAGACCCCGGGCAGCCTGAACGGCCGACCGGGGTCCGAGTAAAAGGCTACTTTCGGGTGCTAAGCCTTCTTGATCAGGCGCACGATCCAGACCAGAATCACCGCTCCTATGAAAGCGACGATGATGGCCCCGATCATTCCTCCACCGGGCCAAACGCCGATAAGGCCAAATAGCCAGCCTCCCACAACGCCGCCCAGGATCCCCAAGATGATGTCCATAAGCACGCCATAGCCACCACCCTTCATTACCTTGCCGGCCAGCCAACCGGCGATGAGGCCAGTCACAATCCACGCGAGAAAGCCCATACGAAAATCCTCCTTGGCTCCAAAGGGAGCTGCAGAAAGTGTTCCGGGGACCGATTTCTATTGCTTAGCCCTACCCCACATAACACGCAAGCCGGTGGAGAGCAACAAATCGTTTGCCTTCAGACCTATCGGCGGGTAACTGATGTAGCGGTCGCTGAGCGTCGCTTGCCAACTGAGCCATTTCTTCATTTGAGTGCTGATGGTGGAGTCGAGCTGAAAGCGGTAGTCCCCGGTGTGGGATAAATTCGGATAGAAGGAAAAGCGTTCCGTGAAAGCGGTGCGCTTCGAAAGTTTGGCGTCAAATTCCTCGCCTAGGACGGCTTCAGCGCTGTTCTGGACCGAGGAAGGAAACAGAAGCAAAACCGGCGGAGGCGTGGGGTTGGCGAGGTTGTAAGCGCCGAAGGAGTCGCGGTCGTAACTGATGCCGCCAAAGAGATCGAACGTCATGTTGGGGGTGTTAATCAAGTGGTAGCCGAAGCCGCCCCCGAAGACGCTGCGCAGATCAAGATGCTGGAGCTCGTTGGTCTGGAAATCCGTGAACGCGAAAACGAAGACGCGCGGACGGATATTCAGGTCGCCGCGGAGGCCCGCATCCAACGCGTTGGCGGTGGTTATGGTCGGCGGAATCGAGCTGTTGTTTGCGAAGATGTAGTCGCCGTAGACGGTCAGCTTGTCGCGGGGCGTTTCGCGTATGGCTTTGGCCGCGAGGGTGAAATTGGCGGTTTCGGAGTTGCCGCGGGTGAGGGCGAGCCCGGTGTCCACCGTTCCTTTCCAGAAATATGTGAAGCGCGGATGAGCCATCTTCTCGGTTTCGACGTCGAAGTCATGCTGCTCGGCATCATTGCGGACAGCGACGATGGCTTCCTTGGAGGCAATCGATGGAGTCGCGGCGGCGGGCGCACCTGCAACCATAAATTTGCCGTCCCGGGTGGTGACCTTGCCGGAAAGACGGGTGCCATCCTTAAGAGTAATGTTGATATTGTCGGATGATTCGATATCGGTGATAGCGTCCCATTGGATGGTGACGTCGCCGGCGAATTCCGACTTCAATAGCAGCGTCTTGCCGTCGCCGGTGACGATTTTCCCGGTGAGGCGGTCGCCGTTCTTCAGAACGACCTGGTCGGCGCGAGTCCCAAGGCCTGCGAGCAAAAGGGCAACGACAAAAAACAGAGTGCGACGCATCGGCGTTCTCCTGAGCAATACATGTTCAATAAGCTGCGCAGAACTTTGCGCGGGCGGCGAAAAGCAATATTTCTTGCGAGTCTCGGGCAGGTGGTGGGAGTCTAGTGAAAATGCAGGGAAGAGGCAATTTGTTCGTGGGGAAAGGAATGCTGGCCAGCCGTTTGGAGTATCCCGTATACTGATTTCAGCATCGGGGTGAGTGTGGGCCGTGCATTTCTTGCGCGTGTTTTGCCTTTGCGTCGCGGGGACGCGGGCTTTCCCAACTCCAACAGAATGAGCAAGTCCGGAAACGTTCCAGCCTTTTCGGTATTCCAAAAGCGGAGATGTTTGTCATGAGGTCTCAGTTTAACAGAGCAGTCCTTTCGTTTTTGCTGATAGCCATCTCGATGACTGGGGCGGCGTGTTCCAAAATAGAATCTGGATTCAGAGGACAGAGCAATACCGGGCAGCAAGGGGTTCCTCACCCTGTCCTGGTGTTTATGACCGATTTTGGCACCGCCAATGATGCGGTTGCGATCTGCAGGGCGGTGATGGTGGGGATTGCGCCGGACATTCGAATTATGGATATCACACACCAGGTGACGCCGTTTTCGATCGAAGAGGGTGCGCGATTTCTGGCGGGGGTGACGCCTTACTACCCGCCTGGGACTGTTTTCGTGGGGGTGATTGACCCCGGTGTAGGAACGAACCGGAAGGCGGTGGTGGTGAAGTCGAAGAAAGGCCAGTATTTCGTGGTGCCGGACAATGGGCTGGTATCGCCGGTGATTGATCGCGATGGGCTGGATTCCGCGAGGGAAATCACGAATACCAGCTGGATGATTGGCGACGCCATCTCTTCGACGTTTCACGGGCGGGACATTTTTTCGCCGGTAGGAGCGCATCTCGCGGCGGGATGGGATTTCACGCTGGTGGGCCCAGAGGTGCAGCAACTTGTGCGCCTGACGCCAAGAACCGCCTCCGTGACCGACAAGGGGATCGAAGGCGAAGTGATCGCGCTGGATGACCCGTTCGGCTCGCTGATTACAGACATTCCGGGCGAGGATTTCAAGAATCTTGGTTACAAACTGGGCGACCAGGTGACGCTGCAATTGAACAAAAAGCCGTTCACCGCACCGTTCACGAAGACGTTTATGGATGTGGCCGTCGGCGAGCCGCTGCTTTATGTCGATTCCCGCGGGAGAATCGCATTGGCGCTGAACGAGCGTAATTTTTCTGTGGTTAACAAAATTACGCCTCCCGCACCTATATTTATTCCGAAAAAGGGAGCATCCCTCGGGAGGAAGTGATGAGGGAAGCCGCACGGATGTATCGGGGGGATTGCTGTCAGCGGAGCGGGATGTGCGTCTAAAGTGGCGATGTACCGGGAAGCGGTGGTGTCGCCGCACGGGGTGGGCCGACTGAAACCTTCCGCCGGAAGAGAGTAACTACGGGTTAATTCAGACTACATGGGTCAGGCTGCATGGGCTTTCCGCCCTGCATGGATTCCATCCCCTCGAAGGTGGATCCCAAAAAATAAAGGAACAGGTCATGAACTTACGGAGAGCAGTTTCCCTGGGGTTGCGGTTTGGAATGGTGTTTTTTTTCGTACTTCTAATCATTGCGAATTCTCGAAATGCGGCAGCGCAGTCGTTCCGCGGAGGAATCCGGGGAGAAATCACGGACGCGCACGGCTTGGGTGTGCCTGGGGCGAAAGTGATCGCGCGGAATCTGGGCACCAGCGAAACGCGAGAGGTGACGGCCGACGCGGATGGCGAGTATCAGTTTCGGGAACTTCCCGCGGGAGAATACGAAATTTCGGCCGTGGCGCCGGGGTTGCAGGTGGCGCGAGTAACGCGGGTTCGCGTGGAGGTAGGCTCGGAAACAATCGTGGGAGTTTCGCTGAGCCAGGCGAAAGATCGCCAGGACACGGTGACGGTTGTGGAGACAGTGCCGCTGGTGGAAACATCGAGCACCACGCTGTCGCAGGTGGTGGACCGGCAACTGGTGCAGGAGTTGCCGCTGAACGGGCGCGACTTCGGAAAACTGGTCGCGCTGACTCCGGGAGTGACTGTGGAAGGCTCCGGCGTGGCGGGCAGTGAAAAAGGATTCGGGCAATTCAATATCAATGGCAACCGCGACCGTTCGAACAATTACAACCTTGACGGCACGGACAACAACGATCCTTTCTTCAACAATTCGGCTTTGAACCAGGTGGGCATTACCGGCGCGCCGGCGACATTGCTGCCTCTGGATGCGATTCAAGAGTTCAGCATCCAGTCGCAATTCGGCTCGGAATACGGGCGCAATTCCGGCTCGGTGGTGAACATCATCACCCGGTCTGGGACGAACGTGTTGCACGGTTCGCTTTACGAGTACAACCGGAATTCGGCGTTCGACGCGCGCAACTATTTCAACACCGCGTTGCAGCAGGACGGAACGCCGAATCCGCAATCGCGCTTCAACAACAACAATTTTGGCGGCTCGTTGGGCGGGCCAGTGATTAAGGATCGCGCATTCTTTTTCTTCGCGTATGAAGGGCAGCGGGAACGCGTGGGTTCGGACTTTACGCTGGCGGTTCCGTCGACGGCACAACTTGCCGCGGCACAAGCGCTGGCCGTAAACAACCCGGTTCAAACGGTGCCGAGCGTCAATCCGGCGCTGATCAAGATTACCGATCTGTTCCCAACCAGCGACACGAACGCGCTGGCGTATTCGGTGCGCGACAAGAACGATGGCAACAACCTGATCGGCAAGATCGACTACCGGGTCAACGATAGCAATTCGTTGAGCGGGCGCTACGCATTTGGGCAGAGTGACCAGGAGTTTCCGCTGGGGTCGCTCGGCGGGTTTGGGAGCGGTTCGCGGCTGGCGAACTTTGCGCAGATTTCGCCGACGCGGGTGCAGGTGGTTTCCGTGAATTGGCTGACGACTTTCTCCACGACGAAATATAACGAGGTGCGATTCGGCTATTCGAGATTTCGCACGAGCTTTAACTCCGCGGATGCCACGCCGGGCAATCCGAATTTCATCGATCCGGCCGCGCTGGGCCTCAACATGGGCACGGACCACGTTGGCCTGCCGGAAATCGATTTCAACGGAGACCTGGAGAACCTGGGAGCGACGGCGTTCAGCGTGCCACGCGGGCGATTGAGCGAAACATTTCAGATTTTGGACAACTACACGTGGATTCGCGGGCACCACACGATCAAGTTTGGCGGCGAATATCACCGATACGATGTGCAGAGCTTCAACGACAATCTGGAACGAGGCCTGCTCGACGTCAACACCACGCCCGCGCTTTCCGCCGACCCAATCGTCAACGAGCTTGCGAATTTCTACATCGGCAATATTTTTGCCGAGGGGAACAGCGGCAACACGCAGCGGTTTACGTTCAATAATAATTTCGGATTCTTCGGGCAGGATGAATTCCGGCTGCGGCCGAATCTGACCGTTACGGCGGGGTTGCGCTGGGAATACATCGGGCCGCTCGGTGAAAAGAACAATTTGCTTTCGAATTTCGACGCGAGCAACAACCTGGTGCAGGTGGGATCGCCCACGCTGCCGAACGTGTACAACCGCGATTTGAACAACTTTGCGCCGCGGCTGGGGATTTCCTGGAGCCCGCGGCGCAGTACGGTGGTTCGCGCGGGGTACGGACTCTATTACGACTACACGCCGCAGAACAACCTGATTGCCAACTTTACCAACTCGGCGGGGATCGCCACGAACCCGGTGCAATCGCTTGCGGGCAGCCCGTTTTTTGTGGGGGCGCTGGATTTCAATTCCGGCGCGTTCAGTGGAACAGCGACGGGCCCGGTGTTTACGCCGACGGTGTTTCCGCAGTCCATCTTTATTACCGATCACAATTTGCGCACACCCTACGTGCAGAGCTGGAGCCTGAACATCCAGCAGGAGATCAGCCACGCACTCGCGATGGAAGTGGGTTATGTCGGCAGCAAAGGAACGAAACTGACGCGACTTTACGACGCGAATCAGGGGCGCGATCCTGGAATCAACAATCCGGCGTTCCCGCAGTTTGCGGCCGTAGATGTTTTTTCCGGCGGGGCGAATTCCACCTATAACGGATTGCAAACCACCGTGCGGTTGCAAGAGCTGCACGGCTTTTCGGGTTTTTCGACTTACACGTGGTCGAAGTCGCTGGACGGGGCTTCCGACGGGATCAATTTCAACTTTGCCAACGCCGCGTTTCCTCAGGACTCGACGAATTTGCGTGCGGAGAAAGGCCCGTCCACCTTCGATACCCGGCATCGCTGGACCACGGCGATCAATTATTTGGTGCCGGAAGCGCACTTTCTGCCGCACGTTCTTGCCGCGGGCTGGCAACTGAATTCCATCGTCACCGTGCAATCGGGCCGGCCGATCAACATCATCACCAGCGCCGGAGGAGTGAATTCCAATTTCGTGGAACGGCCGGACATCATTCCAGGTGTGAACCCGATTTTGCCGCACTGGACGCCCACAACGGGCTACCTGAACCCGAATGCGTTCGCGTTTCCGGCGATCACGGCGGGCGACCCGAACGGCTACTTTGGGAATCTGGGCCGCGATGAAATCTTTGGGCCGGGATTCTGGAATTACGATTTCTCCATCAGCAAGAATTTCCAATTGTGGGAGCGGTTGCAGCTGCAGTTCCGTTCAGAATTCTTTAACATCTTCAACCATCCGAATTTTGCGCTGCCGACGAACGTAATCACTCCGGGTTCGGGCCCTGCCGGGGCGATTACGCAGACGCCGGATGTGGCCCAGGGGAATCCGGGGCTTGGCGGAGGCGGGCCGCGAGTGGTGCAGTTTGGCCTGAGGCTGCAGTTCTAGAGAATAACTTCACAGTTTAGTTCTTCATCGAACAGGCGCGGTTGACCGCGCCTGTTTTTTTGCTCATTTGCTTTTTTCTGCACAGGGGCCGACAATCGGGAGAATTACGCAGGAAAGAGGCTTGCCATGGCTGACGCCGTTATCGTTTCTTCCGTTCGAACTCCCGTGGGACGCGGTTTCAAGGGTTCGCTGCGCACAACGCGGCCCGACGATTTGGCCGCGCTGGTGATCAAGGAAGCGCTGGCACGCGTGCCGGGGCTTGATCCAAAAGAGATTGACGACGTGATTCTGGGCTGCGCGATGCCCGAAGGCGAGCAGGGGATGAACGTGGCGCGGATCGCGGCGTTGCGCGCGGGACTGCCCGTGGAGACTTCGGCGATGACCATTAACCGATTCTGCTCCAGCGGGCTCCAGGCGATTGCGTTGGGCGCGGAGCGCATCCGCGGCGGCGGGGCGCAGGTGATCATTGCGGGCGGCACGGAATCGATGTCGCTGGTGCCGATGGGCGGGAACAAGATTTCGCCGAATCCCTGGCTGGTCGATCATTATCCGGATGCGTACATCAACATGGGGCTGGGGACGGAAAACATTGCGCGGAAATTCGGCATATCGCGCGAGCACGCGGACCAGTTTGCTGTGAATTCGCACAAAAAAGCGGTGGCCGCGCTGGCGGCGGACAAGTTCAAGGACGAAACCGTGGCGGTTGAGGTGAAGATCACTTCCCTTCCCAATGGCAACGGGGCGAAGAGCAAAGGGCCAGCGAAGACCGCGACACAAACTTTTTCCTTCGACAAGGATGAACTGCCGCGGCCGGAAACTTCGATGGAAGTGCTGGCGGGACTGAAGCCCGCGTTTCACGCGAAGGGCACGGTGACCGCGGGAAACAGTTCGCCGATGAGCGATGGCGCGGCGGCGGTAGTGATTATGAGCGATGCGAAAGCGGCGCAACTCGGACTGAAGCCGCAGGTGCGATTTATTTCCTATGCCACGGCGGGTTGCCCGCCGGAGGAGTTTGGCATCGGGCCAGTGTATGCGATTCCGAAAGCGCTGAAATTGGCGGGACTTTCACTTGGCGACGTGGCAGTAATTGAGTTGAATGAAGCGTTCGCCGCGCAATCGCTTGCAGTGATTCAGCAGGCGAATCTCGATCCAGCGCGCGTGAATCTTAACGGCGGAGCGATTGCGCTCGGCCATCCGCTTGGCTGCACGGGCGCGAAGCTCACTGCATCTCTCGTCCGTGAACTCGAACGCCGCAACGCGCGGTACGGCATGGTGACGATGTGCATTGGCGGCGGCATGGGCGCGGCGGGAATTTTCGAACGCGTTTAAGTTTTCAACTGCCCGTCTTCCAGAGGCCGACGGTGTTGCCTTCGGGATCCTGCATCCAGGCGAAGGTGCCGAATGGAATCTTCACGGGCGGCACGACGGTCTTTCCGCCGAGAGCTTCCGCTTTTTTTAAGGCGGCGGCCACATCCTCAACATCCACATAGAAAATTGTGTAGTTATGCGGTTCGTGACCGAGCGCAGTGATGTGCCCGGCGATTCCACCGGTTTCCTGCGCGATCATCGCCGCCGGACCCATGGCCTGGATCTTCCAGTCGAACATTTGAGAATAGAACTCCTGAGTCTTTTCGGAATTGCGGCAGCCAATTTCGAAATGCACAACGGGGCGTCCCATGGTTTCTCCTCCTGAGCCAACTCCTGACTGAACTCCTGGATGTTCCCGATTGGGCGGCCACACGCAGTCTGCCACAAGTTGCACTCCAGAGCCGCCAAAACTATTGGGAACGAGACAAGTTGCCGGGTCCCGGGGGCGCCGCAGAATTTGCCATGCCGGCGCAACAGGCTATTGCGGAAATCATCCCGCTATGGGTAAAATTTCGTGTCTGGAATATTCAAACGGTTGTTTGAATTTTAGCGGCCCCGAGCCAGCAAGGAGCATCACCAATGGCCACCTCCGTTCTGACGAAACCCGCCGCAAAGGGCGGCAGCTTTCTGCTGGAGTCCGCGGCGCCCGCGGACATTTTCACGCCCGCTGATCTTTCGGATGACCAAAAGCTGATCGGGCAGACTGCGGAAGAGTTTGTGATCAAGGAAGTGCTGCCGCTGGCGAAGGACCTGGAAAACAAGAAGCCGGGGCTGATGGCGGAACTGGTCCGCAAGGCGGCGGAGCTTGGCTTGATGAGCGGTGGAACGCCGGAAGAATACGGCGGCGCGGGCCTCGATAAGATTGCCACCACGGTTCTCACGGAAAAAATTTCCATTTACGGCGGATTTGCAGTGACGCACGGAGCGCACGCCGGCATCGGCACGCTGCCGATCGTGTATTTCGGAACCGAAGAGCAGAAGAAAAAATACCTGCCCAAGCTGGCGAGCGGCGAAATGATCGGCGCGTATTGCCTGTCGGAGCCACAAGCTGGAAGCGACGCGCAGAATTCGCTGACGCGCGCGGAGCTGAACAAGGAAGGCACGCACTACATCCTGAACGGGCAGAAGATGTGGATCACCAACGGGGGCTTCGCGGATCTTTACGTGGTGTTCGCGAAGGTGGATGGAGAAAAGTTCACGGCGTTCATCGTGGAGCGCAAATTTCCCGGCTGCAAACCGGGCAATGAAGAGCACAAGATGGGAATTCACGGCAGTTCGACGACGCCGATCTTCCTGGAAAATTGCATGGTGCCGAAGGAAAACGTGCTGCACGAAATCGGGCGCGGGCACATCGTGGCGTTCAATGTGTTGAACGCGGGGCGGTTCACGCTGGGCGCTTCGGGCGTGGGCGGATCGAAGCATGTGCTGATGACCGCTTCGAAATATTCAAAGGAGCGCAAGGCGTTCGGCAAGCAGATCGGCGAATTCGGTCTGATGCGAGAAAAGCTGGCGGAGATGGCGATCCAGATTTTCGCGGTGGAATCGATGGTCTATCGCACGGCGGGAAATCTGGAAGCGGCCATGCATGCCGCCGCGGGTTCCGGGGACAAAGCGCAGAACACGATGAAGGTGCTGGAGGAGTACGCGATCGAAAGCTCGATATCGAAAGTTTACGGCAGCGAGATGCTGGACTATGTTGTGGACGAAGCGGTGCAGATTTTCGGGGGTTACGGGTTTCACGAGGACTATCCGGTTTGCCGCGCGTACCGCGATTCTCGCGTGAACCGCATTTTCGAAGGCACCAACGAAATCAACCGGATGCTGATCATCCAGATGCTGATGAAGCGCGCCATGGGGGGCCAGTTGGCGCTGATTCCCGCGGCGATGAAGCTGGCGGACGAAATTCTGGCCGGGCCGTCGTTTGAAGAGGCGCCGGAAGGCGTGCTTGCGGAAGAAGCGCGCAACATCTCCAACTGCAAGAAAATGTTCCTGCAAGCCGCCGGGGGAGCGGTGCAGAAATTCCGCGAAAAACTGGCCGATGAGCAAGAGTTGATCGGGGCGCTGGCCAACATCGTGATGGAGATCTACGCGATGGAATCATGCCTGCTTCGAGCGCAAAAGGCCGCCGCGAGCAAGGGCGAAGCCGCTTCCAGCGCGATGATCGACGCGGCGCGCGTGTTTATCGCCGATGCCGCAGAGCGCGTGGACCATGAAGCGAAGCGAGCGATCGCCGCCGTACACGAAGGTGACATGCTGACGACGCAGATGGCGGTGCTGAAGCGCTTCGGGAAGCGCCCGGCCGTGGACACCATCGCACTGCGGCGCCGTGTCGCCGGTGCCGTGCAGTCGCAGGATCGGTATCCATTCGAAAGCCGCTAGGGATTCGAACTGTCCCGCGCAGAGAGCAAAGAAGCACGGGAACAATCGGCCGCCACTGCGCGACGTAAATGACCGGTGCTGTACTTTCAAATACCTGCAAATCGTTGATCTGGCCCCTAAGGCAATCCGAGCCCTGCATTCCCCTTGAGCCTGGGGATGACCAACCGAGCACAGATGGAGGGATGGAATCTTCCCGCCATTAGAAATCCCCTAGACTGGATGCAAGTATAGTACTAGGACTGTTCAGTGGCTTTTCGCCGCGTTCCCCTTTGGCTGGCCGCCGTGGCCCTCTCCGTGGTGATCCTCCACGCTATGATTGTGGTGTTTCTCGGCACCTCTTGGTACGGTTCCCTTTTTGGGAATTCATTGCAAATATTCTCAAGCTTTTTGGCGGCGGCGATGTGCTTTCTGGCCGCGCGGAGAGCCGGAGGTTTCGGGCGTTCGTTCTGGACGCTGGTCGGGTTCGGCATGGGCGCCTGGGGCTTAGCCGATTTCGGGTGGGCGTACTTCGAACTTTTCCTTCGTAGCGAGCCACAGCCCGGCTCGCTGATCCGTTTTCTGTTCGACACGAACGGCATGTTCTTCGTGATGGCCATTTTCCTGAACCAGGACAAGCAGGACTCCCGAGTTGATGTTCCCGAAGCGCTGGACTTCCTGCAGATTGGCATCCTGTTCTTTCTGATTTATTTCGGGGCGTATTACCTGCCCGCCATGAATCTCGGCTACCAGGGAGCACTGGCGCGGGAATATCAGGTGATGACGGCCGGCACGGCTGGAATATTCATACTCGCTCTACTGCAATGGAGACGGAGCGTGGATCGCGAGGTGAAACGATTGTTCGGGGGACTTGCCGCCTATATTTTTATCTACGGCATGCTTGCGACCATAGTTTCCAGCCTGCAAGTGAATCATGAGGCGCCAACGGGAACTTGGCTGGACCTGGGATGGTCGATCCCGCTGTTGATTGGTGCCGCGTGGGCGGCTACCTGGCAGCCAGTTGTTGAAGTGGAAGCCCGGGCGAAAAGGCGCACGCACACGCTCGGCGAAATCCTGGTCAACAACGCAATGTTTTTTTTCGCGCCGATGGTGATCCTCATCCAGGTGGCGCAGCTGGGTCCCGGCCTGAAAGCCGTCCGGTTTACGATGCTGGGTATTTCGTTCACGTGTTATGCCGTGCGGATCGGCTGGACGCAATTTCGGCAGCAGCAGGATGAAGAAATGGTGCGGCGGCAGTCGCTGGCGATGGACTCTTCCGTTGAGGGAATCGGAATCCTGGACGACAAGGGAGTGCACAGTTATGCCAACTCCGCCCTTGCGACCATGATGGGGTTTGATTCGCCGGAACGAATTATCGGCCAGCACTGGAAAGTCGTTTACGCGTTCCAGCCCATAGGAGAGACGGAAGCGCAAGTTCGCAAGGGACTGGAGGAAAGCGGCAAGTGGACTGGAAGCATGCAAATGCGGCGCCCGGACGGCAGCCGCATCCCGGTGGAATTTCACATTGCGCAGATGCCGGACGGGGGCACAGTGTGCGCGTGCCGCGATCTTACGCATCACCAGGAGGCGGAGAAGGCGCGGGATGAGGCGGAAGCCAAGTACCGGTTGCTGGTTGAACACGTCAATGCGATCACGTATATCGCGGAAATCGGCATCCACGGCAGATGGTTTTACGTCAGCCCGCAGGTGGAAGACATCCTCGGCTACACGGCGGAGGAGTGGCTGGTTGTTGCGCCCCAGTGGGATCAGCACATCCATCCGGATGATTTACCGCTGGTGATTGCGGCGGAAGAGCAAAGCCAGAATGGGTTTCCCTTCCAGGCGGAATTCCGCGTACGCCGGAAAGACGGGCGCGAGGTCTGGCTGAGCGATACGGCGGTGATCGTGCAGGGCAGCGATTCTCACCCGGTGATGGAAGGCATCATGGTGGACATCACGGAGCGAAAGGCGCTGGAAACGCAATTGCAACAGTCGCGCAAGATGGAAGCGGTCGGGCGATTGGCCGGGGGCATCGCGCACGACTTCAACAATCTTTTGACGATAATTTCCGGTTACACGGAGTTGGCATTGAGCCGGCCAAGCCTTCCCGGCGAAGCGCACTCCGACATCGAGCGGATCGACAATGCGGCGGGGCGGGCGGCGGCACTGGTGCAGCAGTTGCTGGCCTTCAGCCGCAAACAGGTCTTACAACCGAAGATTCTGGACATGAATAAAATCGTGCTGAATCTGGATTCGCTTTTGAGGCGCTTGATGGACGAGCGGATCGAAATGGTCACGCGCGTGACGGAAGACCTCGGCAAAGTGAAGGCGGATCCCGCCCAGGTGGAGCAGGTGATCATGAACCTGGTGGTGAACGCGCGCGACGCGATGCCCGAGGGCGGGCGCCTGGTGGTGGAAACCTGCAACATGGATTTGGACCAGCTTTATGCGGTGGACCACGTAACTGTGAAACCCGGCCGCTACGTGATGCTGGCCGTTTCCGACAATGGCGTGGGCATGGACAGGCAGACGGTGGCCCATATTTTCGAGCCGTTCTTTACGACAAAAGAAGCGGGGCGCGGCACGGGACTCGGCCTTTCAACCGTGTACGGCATCGTGAAGCAGAGCGGTGGCTACATTTGGGTCTACAGCGAACCGGGCAAGGGGAGCACGTTCAAGGTGTATCTGCCGCGCGTGGATGAGATTCCTGATCCGGCATGCGCCGCGAAGCCGCAGGCAAGGCCCCAACGCGGCACGGAGACCATTCTAATTGTCGAAGACGAAGAGGCCGTGCGCGAGTTGATCCAGACAGTGCTTACGGAAAAAGGCTACGACGTCATTACCTCGCTTGATCCGCAGCACGCGGAACAGATTGCCGCCCGCTTCCCCGGGGAAATTCATTTGTTGCTGACGGACGTGGTGATGCCCGGCACCAGCGGGCGCGAACTGGCCGCGCGCATTTCGGCGGGGCGGCGCGATATGCGCGTCCTCTTCATGTCGGGCTATACCGATAACGTGATCACTAGGGGCGGGATGCTGGAAGAGGGGCTTGCGTTCCTCCAAAAGCCGTTCTCACCGTCTGCGCTGGTGCAGAAAGTTCGCGAAGTTCTCAGCCAGACCCCCGCGGCTTAATTCTTCTTTAAAGGCATCGCTGTGAAAACCGTGCTCACTGCGGATTCGGCGGAGTTAGCGCAGGATTTTGCGTGGCATTTGGCATTGGCGCGGTTGGGGCGGGGGCCGCGGGAGCTTCCTTTGGTTTGCCGATGCTGTTCAGCGTTTCGACGTTGAAGCGCTTGTAGTCCGAATAGCGGGTGATGGCGTTCAGCTTGAATCCCTTCACCAGCATCACTCGCGCTCCGACGTGTGCCTCCTCATAAGTGGGCAACCAGACTTCGTTGTTCAGGTAGGCCTGTTCGAAGACAAAGCTGGTGCCCTTCTGTACGCTGGCCAGGATTCCGCCGCCGAGGTGGAAGTCGCCGACGAAGTACGCTTCCAGACGCGCCACGTCGTTGGCCTTTTCGTCCACCCAGACGACGCCGGCCAGCTCTTTCACGAGCCGCTCGACGAGGTTTTTGGGTTTGTACTCGGGATTCGGTTCGAAATCGAAGACCAGGACGTCCTGTCCGCGGAAGCGCTCGCGGCGCGGGTTCACGAACTGGGAAGTGCGCAAAAAAACTTCGATGCCCGGCTCGTCCGGGTCCTTTTCTTCTTTTCCCTGCTCCTTCGCTTTTTCCTCTTTTTCTTCCCTTTTCTTGCTTTGTTTCTGCACCTCTTCAATGCGTTTCTGGGTCTGCTCGCTTTCCTTTTTCTGTTCGCTTTCGCTCAGGTCTTTGCCATCCTTTTTCACAAGCGTGGATATTTCCTCTCCATCGAGATAGAAAAAGGTGAATTCCCTGGCTTCTTTTTTCGTCACTTTTCCGGATTTGTCGTACTCGGTCTCTTCCTCCTGGCGCGTACCGGCGTAATTTTCCTTGATCTTGTCGATCTGCTTCTGGTTGGCGTCGAGCTGTTCGAAAAGTTTTTTCAGGTCGGGCAGCTTCACTTGCGACTTCATGGGAAAATCGAAGACGCGCTCGCCGACGGTTTCGTTAACCGCAATGCGGGTGACATTCACCTGGTAACCGCTGGTTCCCCGAATCATTTCGATTTTGTAAGGCACTTTGAGGCCGTTCACGGCGCGATAGTCGTCGTAGTAAATTTCCCGCGGAATTCCCGCGATATCCGCCTTCTCTTCCGCAATCAGATGGGTCTCCGCATCGAAAAACACCTGCCAGTGCACACCGGTCGGGTAGGTCAATTCCACTTCGTGGGCGGAGCGTCCGCGCACCTGAGCTTCGCCCTTGTAAGCGGCGCCGACCTTGCGCTTGGCCAGCGATTCGAGATGCGAGTTAAAGTATTGCGCGGCGGTTTCCATTTCCACGGCGTCGTGGCCGAGCAAGGTGCCGAATTGGCCGTCCGAGGCTTGATGCCAGGCCGACTTGCCGTTGTAGGATTCTATGAACGTTTCGCCACTTGCGCGCAATTCGAGATAGAGGCGGTTGGGCCGTTTGATTTTGAAGGTGTACGTTCCGGGGGCCGCGTCACCGATGGCGACGACGCTTCCATCAATGGAGAGTGTCTGCAAACGGGAGACTACCTTGCTTCCCCCGACAGCCTTCAGGTACTGGTCAATGACTTTTTGCGCCTCGTCGGCGCGCACGGGGAGGCCGAACAGGGATACGAGAATCAGGGTCGGGGCAATCAGGATGGATTTGCGCATGACTATCCACTCTAAGATACTCGGATTCGTGAAAAAAGTTGCGGTGCCCGGGGCAACTTTTTGCCTTCGTCTGGCGTCAGTGGGCCGGTTTTGGGCGGTTCAGGTATTTCTCGTACAAGGCCTTTTGCTTGTTGTCCGTAGAGGTCAGCTGCCCTTTGATGAAGAGGTAGCGAACGTCGGTGGTGACGTCGAGCGGGTCGCCGTTGGTTACGATCAAGTTGGCGATCTTCCCCGTTTCCACCGTGCCAAGTTGCGCGTCGAGGCCAAACATTTGCGCGGGGTAAAGCGTTACCGCCTTCAGTCCCTCGTCGTAGGGCAGACCGTGAGCCACGGCATTCGCGGCACTTTGGCCCAGGCGGCGGGCGAAGCTGTTGTCGAAGCTGCCAAAGGCGATTTTTATGCCGGCGGCGTGGAGTTCCTCGGGCTGGGTCAGTAAGCGGTCGTAGGCATCGTCTTCCTCGGAAGGTTCGCCGAGCGTGGGCCGGAGGACGACGGGGACGCTTTTTGAACGAAGCAGGTCTTTCTCTTTCCACGCTTCGGCGCCGCCCGCTAGAATGATTTTCAATTTTTGCTTGTCGCAGAACTCGACGGCATCGCGGATTTGACGCGCCTGGTCGGCGAATACGAGCAGGGGCATTTCGCCGCGAATCACGGGGGCGAGGGCCTCAAGCTTCACGTCGCGCTGTAGAGCCGCGCCATTGGAACTCTGGAGTGCCTGGGCGTAGTGGCGGGCCTGTTCGATATAGTCGGCAAGTTCGTTGACCTGCTTGTCGTATTCTTTCTTCGCGTCGGTGAACGATTTTTCCTTCATGGAGAAGGTGGCGAAGTCGAAGGAACGCAACTCGATTCCCGGCCAGTCCACCACCATCGCGGCGCGCTTGCTGATGAGCATTTCTTCAGCAGTCCAACCGGTGAGGTGAATTGCGGAGGCCTGGCCGCCGACAAGATTGGCGGCGCCACGGCTGTCGAAACCGCCGCTCGCCGGCGCCGCGATCACTTCGGTGATGCCGGACGCGCGGGTGACGGGAATGTGGGCGCTGGAAGGAAGAATGGCCGTCGCCGCGACCACATCGGGATTGAACGAGCCGGTCTCCGTGGTGTCCACCGTGGCGCTGACGGCGCCGATTTCGCTTAAGCCCATTTGCGTGACCGGATCAAACAGCCCTGGGTAGACCTGCAAGCCTTTCGCATCGATCACTTGCGCTCCCGTGGGGATCGAGACGGCCGTGCCGACGGCGACGATCTTCCCTTCATGAATCAGCACGGTGCCGTCTTCGATTGGCGGCCCAACCAGGGTGAAGATTTTCGCGTGAGTGATGGCGTAATCGGCGACTCCGCTCGTTTGCGCCCGATTTGCCCTCGCGCCAAAAGACGACAGCAGCAGAGTGCCGCAAAGAAAATTCAGGTAAAGGCGTTTCATTGCACCCCTCCCAGATCCGCCTCGCCTTGCGGTGGCTTTGGTTTTTCGTCCGGCTTCTTTTCCTCCGGTTTTTTCTCTTCCGCCTTTTTCTCTTCGGGCTTCTTCGCGCCGGCTTTCTTTTCTTCGTCCTGCTTCTTTTTCGCCTTTTCGAGAAGGTCCTTCTTTTCCTTTTCCAGGGCAGGGCGAGCGGCCTCTTCCTTTTCGCGATCGAAATAGACCCGCCCGTCAATCAGGGTTTTTTGGACGACTGCATAGGCGCTGAGCGGGTCGTGATTGTAAATGGCCAGGTCGGCGTCCTTGCCGACGTCAATCGAGCCGACGCGCTTCTCAATGCCCAACTGGATTGCGGGATTCAAAGTGACCATCTTCAGCGCCTCGTCGCGCGTCAATCCCCCATAGCGGATGGATTTCGCCGCTTCCTGATTGAGGTGCGTCGCCTCGGCCGCATCGTCGGAGTTGATGGAGACGAGCACACCGCGCCTGGTCATCAGCGCCGCGTTATACGGAATTGCGTCGTACGCTTCCTCTTTGTAGGCCCACCAATCCGAAAACGTGGAGGCCCCGGTGCCCGCCGCGGCGATCTCATCGGCTACTTTGTAACCCTCAAGCACGTGCTGGAGTGTTTGGACGTGGAAGCCGAACTCTTTGGCTACGCGCAAGAGCATCAGAATCTCGTCTTCGCGATAGCAGTGAGCGTGGACGTAGCGCTTCCCTTCGAGCACTTCGACGAGCGGGTCCAGCTTCAGATTGCGGCGCGGCGGAATCACATTCTTTTCCCCGGTCGCGACGCGCTTGTTGTAATCGTCCCAGGACTTTTTGTAATCGCGCGCTTCGGTGAAGGCGCCGCGAATGGTTTCCTCGACGCCCATGCGCGTGGCGGGATAACGCTCTGGAGCTCCGCTGAGGCGAATATTCGAACGTTTGGGGTTTTCGCCTAGAGCGAACTTGATGCCGGGCAGCGCGCCTTCGAATGGCAGATTCGCGGCAGGTTGGCCCCAGCGCAGCTTGATGACGACGGTCTGCCCGCCGATGGAGTTGGCGGAGCCGTGCAGGATGTTTGCGGTGGTGACGCCGCCGGCAAGATCGCGGTAAATCGCGATGTCGTCGGAGTTCAGCACGTCGGCAATGTTTACCATCGAGGACACGGATACCGAGCCTTCGTTCACGCTGCCGTCGACAGCGATGTGCGAGTGGCAGTCGATGATGCCGGGGGTGACGAACTGGCCGGTGGCGTCAATCACGACCGCGTTGGCAGGGGCTTTCAGGGTGCCGCCGACCGCGGCGATTTTGCCGTCCTTGATGAGGATGTCACCCTTGTCGATGGTGCCGTGGGAAACCGTGAGGATGGTGGCGTTGCGGATGAGGATCACAGAGGCCGGGGTATCCATTGCCGCGCTGCTGGCGGGTTTTTCGTTTGCGTTTATAACGGCTGCGGTGGCGAGCAGGAATGCAACGGCTGAGCACAAAATGTTGGCGCGAAGTTTCATTGCGCACCCCCGGCCTGCGCCGCCATTCGTGTGGGCTTGGTGCCGCTGAATTCAAAGCTGGAACCCATTGCCTGAATCGAACCCTTCATCGAAGTCCCCTCGAAAGTCCCTGTGAACACAACATCGCTCGAACTGCCCTCGATGGCAATGTTGATGGTGAAGCTGAATTTTTCCCCGCTGACCCAGCCGCTGAACACGCTTCCGGTGCCCCGGTCACTGGTAACGCTGCCGGATAAGGTACCGTCGGACTGCATGGAGAGATCGGCGGTAGCTTCTTCCTGGCCCTGCGGAGTGGTGAAACTCAATTTCCATTTTCCAGTCAGGTCGCCTTTTGGAGGCTCGGCAGGCCTGAGTACTTCGCGCACTTCGTATTTGCGGCCGTCGACAAAGACGAGCTTTACTTTAGTTTTCTTGTCGAACAAGTCGCCATCGGTGACCACGAGATTGGCAATCTTGCCGTTTTCGATCGAGCCCAGCGTATCGGCCACACCAAAAATTTCCGCAGGCGAAAGCGTCAGCGCACGCAACGCGGCTTCCGGGCTGAGGCCCGCGTCAATCGACTTTTTCACCGCGGGCAGCAAGTCTTTCGGCGCGGTCATTGCGCCGGAATAGAACGCAAATTTCACGCCGGCCTTGTTGAGAGCGGCCGGGGAAGAGGGCGCGCGGTCGCGGAAACGCAGGGTTCGCAGCGAAGGCGTTGCTTCGGGGTCGCTGTCTTTCTCCGCTTCGGGCCATTTCAGGTCCACGAGCACCTGCAACTTCTTCGCGGCGATTTCCGGCGCGACGTCGTATCCCATCTGCGCGCCATAAAGGACCGCGTTCAGTTTCCATTCTTCGGCCAGGCGCAGAGTCCTCCGGATTTGCAAGGAAGTGTTTCCAGGGAGCAGCACAACCGCATGTTTTCCAAGCGCGGCTGCCAGGGCCGTATCGCTGCGGTCATATTTTGGGCGCTCCATGCCGCGGGGATTTTTTTCGTAGACAGCATTCGACTGAACATCCCAATTCGTGTCGAGCCACACTTGGCGGACATAGGCGATCCCCCCCATCACCGAACCGGGAAAACTGCGGAATCCCCCCGGAGCCTGCAGCGAAACCGGCACGGCAACCGGCGCTTTCACAACGAAATCGCCGGCGCGCTCGCCGCCGAGATCAAGCACGGCCGCCTGGCCGGGAAACATTCCGCCCTTGGGAGCGGCAATGACCGTCGTGAATCCGGTCATTCGCCAGGATTCCACGCGTGGATCGTTTGGGTTCACTTCATCGGCGGCGTTGCGCCACGGCGTGGTGGCAGGACGATCTTCCGGCCCACGCGAAATGGCGGGTTGCTGCCGGGCGCCGGCGTCTGCGGCGGGAGCGGGGGAACTTGCGGGGGCGACGCCGACGTCGGTGAATCCGTCAATCAGGCCGGGATAGACGGTGAGGCCCTTGCCGTCAATCACCCACGCGTCCGCAGGGATGGCAACGTTCGTTCCCACGGCGGTTATGAGTCCGCGGGAAACGACCACCGTTGCGTTCTCGAGCGGGGCGGAGGAAACCGGCACAACTTTCGCGCCGCGAATCGCAAACGTGCGTGGCTCGCCGCCTTGTCCCCACGCAGTGCAATCTACAAGGAATCCAGTCCAAACTCCAAGAAGCACAAAAGCCCACAGGCGTAGTTGAACGCTCCTCCGACCCATCTTCGGCTCCTTGTCATGCTTTAGTTGTTGCTTATGCGAAGTCCCCGTCGGACTTGCATCCCTCGCAGGGTATTGAGGCTAGTGGTAACGTGGGAGAACGTCAAGAGGCTGGGTGAAAAAAGGGGTAAAATCCGCACGACTGGAATGGGCGTGGTCCGCGACCTCGGCCACCTGAAGGTGGCCGCTACCTGGGAATTCGGTTAGGGTTTCTTTTTCCCAAAAAGGCCGCCGAGCTGGTTGACGGTGTCCGCAGCGGTTCCTTTGCTGCCGCCAGCCAGGGCACCGGCAGCGCTGGTCACACCGGAAGCGCCCCCGCTGCCGGCACAGGAAAATTCGGACTTAAGAAGGCTGGCAGCTGCGCCGCCGATGTCAGGAACAAATTGCGGACTGGCGGTGGTTCCATGGATCTGCAGCGGCACCTTGATGCCACCGTTCTTGCAGTTCGCGCCGCCTCCCATTGCTTTGCCGACAACTCCACCGAGGCCACCCACCGAACCGGCCGCAGCCGAAGCCACGTTATTGTTCACGGTGGCGACCAGTTTGAAGTCCAGGTTGTTTTTTGCGTCCACGGTGCCGTTGCCGACCATGGAGCCGAGCGCCGGGACCACTGCGTCCAGATTATCCGCGCGAAGTCCGGTCGGGGCCATGTGCAAATCCGTGGTGAATTTTTCGATGACCAGGTCGCTGCCCGATTTGATTCCCGCGAGCGCGCCGATGCCTGAGAGCTTCTGGCCCAGGTCGAAGCCCGCGAGTTTTCCGTTAAAGAGGCCGATATTGCCATCGGTCACCAGTTTGTCGGTCGGGCCGGAAACGTGGAGATTTGTGTTCATCGTCCCGGCGCTCAGGCGGGACTTGTCCGGCAAGTTGATACCGAGCGCAGGAAGGAAGGATTCGAGGTCGGTAGCAGGCAGGTTGTCGCCGGTGATTTTCAAATCCACGGCGAAGGCATCGCCCTCGGATTTATAAGTTCCGCTCAGATTGGACTTAGCGTTTCCGATATTGATCGTAGAGGGATGCAGTACGCCCGTGCCTTTCACCAAATCGTATACGGTATCGAAATTGACGACTGCCGGGACGCCTGAGGGGCCTCCTCCCGCAACGAGGACTGCCTTCGAGAGTTTCAATTGGCCTTTCGTGGCCATCTGGCCCTTATTGCTCACCAGGTTTGCGTCCATATCCACGAGTCCGCCAAGTCCCAGCGAGGGATCGAGGAAGCCGGTTGTGGCGAGATTGAGTCCGCTGATCGTGAGCTTCACGTTTTGCGGCGTGAGCGCGGCGTCGTCGGCGTCCACCGGGCCGACTTTTCCGTCGATCTTCATAGTGCCGCCGCCCGGCCCCTCAAGTGAAAAGAGGACAGGAAAGCTATTTTTCATGGCAACGTCGCTGGCGGTCAGATTCACCTTGGTATAGACCGTGCGCTTGCGCGAGTTCGTGTTGCCCAGCGTGATCTGGCCGTCTTCCAAGCGCAGTTTGCCGATAGAAACCGCCTCCGCCGAATTGCTGCTGGAAGCGGCGGCTTTGGGAGCGGGCTTGGCGGAGCTTCCGCCGATGGAGGAAAAATTCCAGCGGCCGCTGGGGTCCTTGAGCATGGTGACTTGCGGATTCACGACGGTAATTTCGGTGACATTCAATTGTTGGGAGAAAATCAGCGGGATCAGTTCAACGCCCACTTTCACGTTCTTTGCGGTGAGGAACGGCCCGGAATTAAATTTGGGATCGTCGCTGACGGAAACGTCGTCAATCCCAACGGACCCGGTAATGAGCGACAAGCTTAAGTTACCCAGCTGCACCTTGCGTCCCAGCGCGTCGGACGCCTTCGATTCGATGGTGGGCTTGAACTTGTTGATCGGAATCAGAAATGGCACGACGACCAAAATCGCGATGATCGCCACCACGGCGATACCAATCCACTTCAGCTTGCTGCTCATGGGGACCTCCAATGGAAACCTGGAAAAGCGCAGGCGGGACGCCGCTTTCGGTTGCTGGGGTGCATAATATCACAGAGCGGCGGGGTTAACGGGAATTGGGCAGGTGCGCGAAGAGGTCGCGGGGGCGCGGCGTCTCATACTACAATGTGGTGGACGGGGCTGTAGCTCAGATGGATAGAGCGTCGGTTTCCTAAACCGTAGGTCGGGAGTTCGAACCTCCCCAGCCCCACCATCTCCACGTTTTTATCTGCGCTCTCTGAGTATTCTGAGAGCGTCTCAATGAAAAAGGAATTGATCGATTGAGATTGCCTATTTCTGCGCGCGAAGGGCGTCGAGGGCGGGCATGGAGACGGGCACGGTGAGTGCGCGTTCGGGCTGGGGTTTGCCGTGTTGCAGGGCGTCGATCAGCATGTCGATGGCTTGCCCCGTGTTTGGCGGGCTGAAAATCGTGGCGCGCAGCAAGCCGCTGCGCAACCAGGCTTGCCCGGTTTTCGGCAGGCCATCAATCCCCAGGAAAGGGATGGACAGAAAGCGCTCGCGTTCCACTTCGCTGGACACTTCCTGAAACGCTTTGCGGATGCCGATGGCCATCGCGTCATCCTGAGCGGCCACCATATCAATCACGGTCTTTCGAGTGGTGGTCAGCTTCAGCCAGGAGCGCACGGCGCGCTGCGCGCTATCCTCCGTCCACTGACCCTTCAACGTGATCAGGTGCATGTTCGCGGGCTTCAACTCCAACATACCTTTGGCGCGGTCCTTGGCGGCGGAATTTTCCGAGGGGCCCTGCATGTAAAGAACGCTGCCGCCCCTGGGAAGCAAGGCCGCGCACTGTTGCGCCTGGATGCGGCCAATCTCAACGTGATCCACGGTCACGACGAACACCGGAGTCTTACTCAACCCGCGCAACTCGGGTACATAAGTCGCTTCGCGATTCAGCACGACCCAGGCAATGCCCCGATTGACGGCCGCGCGCGCCACCTGCGGCAAAGCCGTTCCGCCGACGGGTTCGAAAATAATCGCGTTGGGGCGATCGGCTTCTTCGGGTTCCTGGATGACTTTCAGAAGCTGGGTGCTTTGATTGATGGCGTCGTTGTCGGAGTAAATGATCTTGAGATCGATGCCGTGTTTGTGCGCCGCTTGCTCGGCGGCGCTTGCCTGTTCAACTTGATAATCGTTGTCGTTCGTCGTGAGAGAAATCAGTATCCTTAGTTTTCCCATGGCCTCGCCCGCCGGAATGACCCTATTCAACAATACACGCCTGCTCCAAATTCGGCACAAAAAGCTCTGAGCGTGTTTCCCGGCGAAAAACCACGCAGTTTCCCCTCGCACCCTGTGTAAAATATCACAGGGAGATGCATTTTCGTCACTTAAAGCGACCTAAACCATTTTCCCTCAACGAGTTAGGGTGATTCGGAGCGAAGACTTTTGGCACTTCGATTGCCCGCCACCCCTATGGGGAGGGGAATTTCATTTCGGTGGATCGAGCCCGATTCCCTGCTGCCAGCTTTCCCAACGCGCTTTCTTGAAGTTTTGAATTGCAAGGAATTCGATCCGCCGGGTAATGAGCCGGCGGGCGCATAAGGAGGCTCGATGACCTGGCTTGACTTTCAGATTCCCAATTCTGAAAACCGATATTAAGATGTACCGCAAGTACGGATTTCACTAACAGAGTTGAATGAAGACCAATCAGCGGAGAATTGTTTCAGTGCGAGCGACTCTTCCTCACACGGTGTACAGGAGACCTTTTATGCTTCTTGTCCGCGCCTGTCTGATTCTGCCCTTTCTTTTGCTCGCCGCTACCGCCCAGGAACATGCAGGCGAGCCGAGCAACGAAAAGGCTCAAAAAACTTTCAAGGAGGCATGGGGGTATCTGAATCAACGGAGACAACAATCGGCTCTCGACAGCTTTAAGAAAGCGGATAGGCAAGACGGGGGGCACTGCACGACTTGCCAGAAGCAGATGATCAAATACGGCCTTGACTTGGGTGACTGGAAAACCGCGGAGCTTGGCGCGGAAGAATTGGTCGCTTCAGCGAAGGACGACCGGGAAACCGCGCTCGCGCATTACGATCTCGCGTTCGTGTTTATGGACGAGGGGCTGCAAAAGCACAAGGATGAATATTTCACCCGAACCCATGAAGAGTGCCAGAAAGCGATGTCGGCCAGCCTGATGTTTCCAGACGCAATCTTGCTGGACGGGAAGGCCCTTGCGCAATTGCATCAAGACGACGCTGCCAAGGAGCGCTTTAAAGAATATCTGAAGCTGAAGCCCGGGGACGATCCCAGTCACCAGCGCGTGGCCCGGTACATCAACCGGCCCGAACTTGCCCGCGCGCGTATGGCGCCGCCCTTCGCAGTTACCACCACTGACGGCAAAGTGATTGCCATGGATGATTTGCAAGGCAAGGTTGTCTTGCTCGATTTTTGGGCCACCTGGTGCGAGCCATGCCGCGAGGCGATGCCACACATCCGCAACGTCGCCAATAAATTTCAGGGCCAACCGCTCGTGGTCTTGAGCGTCAGTCTGGATGGCGACGAACAGAAATGGAAAGCCTTTATCGTCAAGAACGAAATGACCTGGCCCCAATATCGCGATGGCGGCTTCACGGGCCCGGTCGCCAAGATGTTTGGGGTTACGGCGATCCCCCACACCTTCACGATTGACGCCGACGGGGTTCTTCAGGAAGAACACATTGGTGACTCTTCCATTGAGGGCAAGCTGAAGAAGCTCATTGCCCAAGCGCAGGAGAGGCAAAGCTCGGACAAAACTTCCAAGTGAAGACTGCTGCCGCTTCTTCTACCTGGCACAGGTGATTCAGGGCTTTTCCCAATGGGCAGAGGTGAACTGCTTGGGATCGAAAACCGCCGGGTCGAGTTTTGCGTCGGCGTTGATTTCCGTATATTCCTCGCTGAAGACTTTTTTCCTTTCGGCGTAAACTTCCACCAGCGCGGCGATCCATCCGCCGCCGAGCTTGCGGTAATCGGCGAAACGGATGTCCTGGGTCTTGTTGGGATCGTTCCGGTCTGGTTCCAGCAAGCGCACAAACAGCATACGATCTTTCTCGACCCAGAACTGTTTCGACTTTAAGTCACCCTTGTCCGCGCCGAAAACGTAAACGGCCTTTCCTTCCCAGGTATCTTCGTGAAATTTGCCCGCATCGAAGCCTTCTTTTTTCGCAATCGCCAGCGTCGCCTCGGGCGATTGCTTGTACACATCAAATCCCAAAACCAGGAGCATGTTCACCTGTGGAATGTTCGCCTTCACCTGCCCGTCCTTAAACACGGTGACGTTTCCATCCACCAACAGATAGCCGTTCCCGGCACTCGGCGGGCCGATATCAATGCGGAGTTTTCCCGGAAGCAGAGCAGCTTCGTACCAGGTTGCCACTTTCGTCGTGCCGTCCGGATTATAGGTGGTGCTTTTTTGCGTGAACGTCACCGAGGGGTACCATGAGGCGGCGTAGCGCGAGTGCATTTCCTTTACCAGCGATTCGCCGCTGTTTACCGCGGGAGGTCTTGCCTGCGCCCATCCCGTGATCGTCAAAAGCAGCACTGCGGGCAACAACCGTTTCAAGTGATTCATATTGCTCCCTCCGGGCAACCCGGGTTTCCGCGCGTGGCATCCCATCGGTTCCAGTCCACTGGCACTTTACCCGCTTAGACGCGAGCTTTGCCAGAAAATCTCAGATCGTGTGCCGGAGTTATGTCCGATGCAATTGGCAGCCGTGAAAATTTGCTGGAAGCCAGCGGGAAGGCTGTAAACTAATAGTTGTGAATTCGAAAAGAAATGTCCCCTGCCGCAATTCCCGTGGAGGAATCTTCGGCGCATCCTTCCTGGGCCCCGGTATTCCGGTGCGGTTAAGCCTTTTGGCCCTGGTTTGTACACTTCCCGTTCTCGCCCAATCCCAGCAGACGCCTTCCACCTCCGTTGAACAGGGCCAGTCGGATGCCTCTCGAAACGACTCGTCTCCCTCCACTTCCAGTAGCGCGCAACTGCCAGATCCACCGTTACCAGCAGTTATTCACGGGACGATTGTCGATCCCAATGGGACTGCGGTTGCAGGCGCGAGGGTGAAACTCACCTGGCAGGGCCAGTCCACAAATCAGGAAACGCAAACCGGCGATGACGGGCAATTTTCGTTTACCGGCATTCCCGCCGGACCTTACCAGCTTTCGGTGACCGCCGATGGTTTCGCGACGAAAAATTCCTCCGGAGTCCTGCATCCGGGGGAAAACGCCAATCTGGCGCAAATCACCCTGCCACTGGCTACCGAAGTGACCGAGGTTCGCGTGGAACTGACCCCGGTAGAGGTGGCGCAAGAACAGATGAAGGACGAAGAAAAGCAGCGGGTGTTCGGGTTCATTCCCAATTTCTACGTCACCTACGTTCCCAACGCGGCGCCGCTGAACACACGGCAGAAATTCGAATTGGCGTGGAAGTCGACGTTCGATCCGGTGACGTTTCTATTTGTCGGTGCGGCGGCGGGAATCCAGCAGGCGGACGACCAGTTCAGCGGATACGGGCAAGGCGCACAAGGTTACGCGAAACGGTATGGGGCCGGGTATGCAGACGTGGTGACGAGCACGTTTATCGGAGGCGCAATTCTGCCCTCGCTTCTGAAACAGGACCCGCGCTATTTTTACAAGGGAACCGGCAGCAAACGCTCGCGGCTTCTCTATGCCATCGCGAATTCCGTGATCTGCAAGGGCGACAACGGGCACTGGCAGGCGAATTACTCGTCCATCCTCGGCTCACTTGCCGCGGGGGGCATCTCCAATCTCTATTATCCTTCGACCGATCGCGGAGCGGGATTGACGTTTGAAAACACGGCTATCGGAATCGGCGCAACGGCCGCGGCGAATATCCTGCAGGAATTTGTGATCCGCAAGCTGACTCCCCACCTGCCCAGCAGCGCTCTAGCAACTCCCTGAACTGCGGGTGTCAACTCTACCCTGGCGCTTATCGTTTGAGTTCTTTTCTATTAGCGCCCGGCGTCCTTCCTCCACCGACATTTAACTGAATTGGGAATTAGTTGACATTGGAACCCACCGGGAATAGGTTATCCGCACCTCGTGATTCCGGTTCCAGCTTCCCCGCGCGCGGAATCCCCGATTGCTTCCACTAGGAGAACGAAAATGAAACCCATAGCCTTTATTGGCACATTGTTTGCCGCGCTGCTTTTGCTGGCGGCATTTTCCGCACCGGCATCCGCGCAGTCAAATCAGTCCGGCTGCATTGCGCACCGCCCCAAATACATTGAGGGAATTTTTGAAGTGAAGTACGACTCGGGCTGCACGGGCCATGACGAGCCCGAGCTTGATCCGGTTTCCAGCCTTCCGGGCTCCGCGAAAGAACTCACCTGGACCGTGGTTCTTCCAACCGGCGGCACGTTCCCTGTCTCCGCGCTGGGTCCAACGTTCTGGTTCGGGGGCGCGGTGACGGATCCGAAAAGTTTGTTTGGCCAATCGTTTGTGGAGTTGCAGTTCTACCCCGACTCCATCGTATCCAGTTGCTCGCAGAGCGGAGGATTCGAGGTGAAGTTTGCCCCAAACAAGTATAGCGTGTGCTCGCCCGTATGGCGGCTGACGTCCACGGGACAGAAGGGCACATTTCACGAAACCGCGGCGTTCAACGCCATGCTCACGGATGGAACCGGACCGAACAACCCGCTGATCATGCACGCGGGCGATACCGTGACCGTGCACTGGTTCACCACTGCGGCGCAGGACGGCTTTCACGTAACCGTCAACGATCTCACCACGAACGGATCCGGCACCATCGTTCTGAACTCTTCGAGCACGGGGCCGCTTATGCCGCCGTTCGATACTCAAACCATTGGCAACGCCCTTGGCTGGGGCGCGGTGAACGATACTCCGAACTCGTTCGTCTGGGAGATCGGTCACGAATCCACCTTTACGGGCGGAGGCGCCTTCTGCGTGGCGGGCGAAGTCGGCTGCGATACCTATAACGCCGCTTCGTGGACGGGAACTTCCCCGATCCAGATTAAATCCGTCACGTTTGGAGACGGATCGCAGGCCAAGGAATTTGCGGCGGTCAGCGATTTGGGCGGAAAAGCGGAGATTCTGGCGACGTGTTCCGTTTATGGCGGACCCTACTGCATCTATCCCTGGTACACGCTGGGGACATCAGGCTATCAATTCGGAGTGGACTACCCCGATACGCTGAAAGATTTCGGCCAGGCGGACCAGTACCAGCAAACGCTGCTGTGCGGCGGGCCGTTTGGCGCGGATTCAACCTACTGCGACACTGTCTTGAAGTAATTAGGCTCGGCTTCGCTGTTCGGTCAGCGGAATCCAACCGCTCAGAAGAACGGGGCGCGTTCTGCGTCGTTTGCCAGGACGTCACCCACATTCACCGCGCCGAAATAAAGTTGCGGTGCGCGCCGAAAAGTTGAACTGAGAATAGAAGGAACGCCGGTGAGCCAGCCACATCGTCTGTCCGTGGAAAAGATTGAGAGGGCCGCGAGTGTCATCGACCCTGTGTTTCTCAATTCGCCGCAATTCCGGGCGGAGCCGCTCGAGAAACACCTCGATTGCCGCGTCGTCGTCAAAGTGGAAACGCTGAACCCGATTCGCTCATTCAAAGGGCGAGGCGCGGAATTCTTCGCGGCGACGTTGAATGGGCGCCCTCACCTCGTCTGCGCCACGGCCGGAAATTTCGGTCAGGGTATGGCCTTTGCCGCGCGTAAGCGCGGACTCCGGCTTACGATTTTTGCCAGCGTTACAGCCAATCCGTTAAAGGTTGAGCGAATGCGTGCTCTTGGCGCGGATGTCCACCTGGTTGGCGAGAATTTCAAGGCGGCGCATTCCGCGGCGAAAGCGTTCGCTGCGGAGACCGGCGCGCGATTGATCGAGGACGGACGTATCCCCGAGATTTCGGAAGGCGCCGGCACGATCGGGCTGGAACTCTTACGATGGCCGGAGCCGTTCGATGCCATCCTCGTCCCGCTCGGCGACGGCGCTTTGCTGGGCGGAGTGGCTCGCTGGGTGAAGGCGCACCGGCCGGGGACGCAGATGATCGGCATTTGCGCTAGCGGCGCACCGGCGATGGAGCGCTCCTGGCGGGCGCGGCAAGCTCAGGAGTCGGGGCAAACCGAAACGATTGCCGACGGAATCGACGTGCAGAGCCCGTATCCGGAAGCTGTCGCCGACCTGATCGGCCTGGCGGATGACATCGTCCTTGTCGATGATCAGGCGATGGTATCGGCGATGCGGCAGGCACATCGGGAACTCGGCGTGGTCCTCGAACCGTCCGGCGCCGCCGGTCTCGCGGCGCTGAACACCTACCGCGAGCGGTTCAAAGACCAACTGGTCGCCACAATCCTGACCGGTGGCAACATGACCCCTGAACAGATGCGCCAGTGGCTTTTGACGTAAGCAAAGACTCTGATGGCGCCCAAACTCCACTTCTTGTGCGCGAGCCAGAGCGGCTTCCCAATCGATCTCGATGATGTATAATTGAGTTGTAACTCATCTATAGAGGAGCCAGTGGCGCGCCCCAAAAGCCAGGACAAGCGGAACGCTATCCTCGATGCCGCAACGCAATTGTTTGCGGAGCGCGGGCTCGCGGCCGCCCCCACGTCCGAGATATCGAAGCTGGCGGGGGTCGCCGAGGGAACTCTCTTTACGTATTTTGGAACCAAGGATGAATTAATCAACTCGCTCTACCGGGAGCTCAAGCTGGAGCTCGGGGACGCCATGATGTCGGACTTTCCGCGGAAAGGAAACGTTCGTACCCGGCTGCGGCATGTCTGGGATCGCTACATCCGCTGGGGCATTGCCAATCCCAGGCAGTACAAGGTACTGGCGCAACTGCTGGTCTCGGAGGTGCTCACGAAAGAGTCCAGAGACGCGGGCACTGCGCCGTTCGTCGAGTTCCAAACGATGGTTCGCGACGGGATTGAAGGGCGAATCTTTCGGAGTGACCTGCCGGTCGAACTTATCTCCAAGGCGTTTGCAGCCTTGGTTGAAGCCACGATTGACCTGACGGCATCGAAGCCCTCCAAGACCAATAAGTACCGGGATAGCGGTTTTGAAATATTGTGGGCGGGTATAACCCGGCGATGAACTCCTGCATCGTATAAATGAGTGAGTACTCATATTATAGTTGAAACGAAATGGAGAATGACATGTCTAAGGTCTGGTTGGTAACCGGTAGCGCCAGCGGCTTGGGCCGCAACATCGCGGAAGCCGTGCTCGCGTCGGGCGACCAGCTGGTCGCCACGGCTCGCGATCCTCAACACCTGGATGACCTGGTGGAGAAGTACGGCGATCAGGTTCGCACCGCTTCTCTGGACGTGGCTGACGAAAAGGCCGCACTCGCTGCCGTGCAGGTGGCGGTAGGGGAGTTCGGACGTCTCGATGTCGTCGTGAATAACGCGGGCTTCGGCGACGTCGCGCCCTTCGAACAGCTGAGCCCCGAACGATTCAAGGCAGTGATCGACACGAATTTTTATGGCGTTGTGTACGTGACTCGCGCGGCGCTGCCAATCATGCGAAAGCAAAAAAGCGGTTGCATCCTTCAGATATCGTCCGTGGGAGGCCGCCTGGGCGTTCCTGGCAACTCGCCGTACCACGCCGCCAAGTGGGCCGTTGGGGGATTTACGGAATCGCTGGCGCCAGAAGTGGCTCCGTTTGGCGTGAAGGTCTGCGCGCTCGAGCCCGGCGGCATTCGCACGAACTGGGGCGCGCGAGCTAACAGGGATATGCCGCCTCTACTTGCTGACTATGAACCTTCCGTAGGCGAGTTTGCCAAAAGGCTGAAGTCTCATTGGGGCCAGGAAAACAGCGATCCTGCCAAAGTGGCTCAGGTCGTCCTTCGCCTGGCTGCCAGCGACCGCCTGCCCGCGCATCTTTTGCTCGGCAGCGACGCCGTCCAGTACTCCAGCCAAGCAGAAGACACACGCGCCGCCGATGCAAAGCAGTGGAGGGGGGTTAGCGTCTCAACAGACGTAACCGCTGCCGGTGCCTTACCCGATTTGAAATTCTGAGCGAGCCCGGAAGCGGACGGAGGAATACTCCGAAATTTGCAAATCAAGACCCGGGTTCAAAAACCGAACGCTGACCAACGATTCCCCTGGCCGTTAGTTTGGGTTGCTCGGCGCGGCCTCCGGTGGCTTGGAAACTTTCTGCTTATCATCTACAGAGAACAACATGTAGTTCTCAAAGGTATGCCGGCGGTGGATGCGCCTCCCGCGAAAATCCAGATACAGATCCGTGTTCGAGGGAAGCCACAGTGTCACGTCCCGACTTCGAAATCGGACGGGACCGTAGTCTATCGCCTGATGTTCCGCGAGCAACTTTAGATCCGGCAAAGGTTGGCGTAGGTCTGTCTCTATCCGGATCACTTGAAAATTGCCCACCGCAATCCATGCTCGTCCTTTCAGAGGAACATGGTAGGCTTTCCCCTGCACCCAATACACACGAATTAGATCCGTACGATTGTCCTTTTGCTGGAAGTGAATCTGCCAGGCGGGAGTTCCATGCCAACTCCCCAGGCCCTCGCACTTCATTTCGTAGCCATTTATATTAACTGGATGAAAAACCAGTACGACCGACGGCATTCCTCGAGTTGCCAGGCCGTCTGGAAAAACGTCCAAGGCTAGTGTCGCGTTCCTATACTCCTCCACATCCAAGATTCCCGGCCGTACTTCCTTGATCGACACAAGATAGTTGTACTTGCGATCTACATTGCTGACGGCCAGGCCTTGTTTGTTGATCACCTGATGTTGCAGCAGTTCCGTAGCCGTAAAGCTATCCAACGATTTGACAAATTCCAGAACGCTCTTTTCAGCCCCTTCCAGTACGGCCGGCAAATTACAGCTGGCTGCGTCGTCCACCGATGGCACGTAATCATCTATGCTCGGCGGCATCCATTTCGCCGTAGGAGGAAGTAGCAATGCGGCAGGCGCTGCTGGCGCCTCGAGAGGTACCTCGGGAACCGTGGCTGATATCGTTTTCGGCGTTCCGGATCCCGAATCTTCGACCGTTTGCTTGTTGAGGGCCTCGAGGAGATTCCTGGCGGACGCGGCTTGGGCATCCGTGTTCTTGTTTTGAAGAAATATCTGTAAAGTGGAAATCGCGCGGACCCTGTCATTTTCCCCGATAAACGCTTTAGCGAGCACTAGCCGGGCAGAGTTGGCTTCCCCCTTGCCGAGATCGATGGCTTGCTCAGCATTCTTCCGAGCTTGTTCAAACAACTCTTGTCGCAGGTAGACATGCGCAAGGAGCTCATGGGGACGCCAGGCAGACGGATTTGCAGAGATCGCTCGGTCAAAGAGAGCTTTTGCCGGCTGGAGACTATTATTTCCGAGGGCGACCTCGCCGAGCGCCAAGAGCGCGAAGTAGTGGTTCGGGTCAAAAACAATGACTTTCTGCCAGTACGCCTGCGCTGCCGAGGAGTTGCCCGTGAGAGACTCCAGGAGCCCCAACAAATAATTGACGTCTGGATGATTGGGTGCTGATTTTTGTGCTGCGGCGAGCTTTTTGCGCGCGTCGTCATATCGCTGAACTCGAATTTCTTCTAAGGCCTTGCTCAGTTCCTTCTGGACCTTCGGTGCCAGCAGCGGTGGGCCGCTCATCGTACTCGTGGAGCTGTTTCCAGAGAGAGGACGCAGCGTAAGGAATACCTGCTGCTGATCGTTCTTTACCCTGAGTTCTATTTCCTCGCGTGCAGTCTCGAAACCCGGGCAGATAGCTTCGACGACATAGGTGCCCAGCAGGAGGTCCGGAAAGCGCGCGCTACTGTTGTTTATTGTCGCGGTTCCGGCATGTTGACTGCTAGGCGTATACACATTCACCGTTACCAGGCTTGGCAAGGCAGTGCCGCGTTCACCTCGAACAGTTACGACCAGGGTGCCGGTTCCTCCCGGCCCCAGAGTTCCTTGTGCTCCACTGGCGGCAACCTGGGCCACGGATGGTAAAGCTAAAATTAGAAGCAGCGCAGCGACACCAGAAACGTGGCGCACGCCAATAGTTGTTGATGAAAACTGCTTCACTGGAGTAGCCAAGATGCCAAGATCTGTCCCTTCGGACGGCTGCCGTTTCGTGACCCACCGGGGTGATTATATGGCGGCTTCGGCCCCCCGCCCGAGTAGACTTGGTTCGCCAAACGACCGGGGCTCGGAGGAGAGGAACCTAGTGATACTGATTATAGAACGCGAGTTTCACCAGCGCCATCGTTGGAAAGATAATAGAGGAATATGGTTACGGAAAGCCCGAGGAGGTAGAGGGGTACGACGCGTGATTCGAACACGCGACCTCTTGCTTCGGAGATAAATCCAAATGTGCTGTCTCGTCGCTTTTCGTTGGCTCTGCGCAATCTTTGTACCACCGTTTTGGATGGTATTCGGGCAATATTGGACCCAAGTTGGACCCAACATTTGAGGTGACGCCCTAAAATGTCACAAAAACTTTGGGCACAGTTTCCCGATGAACCCCAATCATAGATATATATTGGGAGCGCCGGCGGAAACTCGCCGGCAGTTCAACCGTAACGCGCCAGGATGCTTGCGGCAGGAATTCGGCGACGAGCTGCTCCCGCCTGTTGGGCCGAGGAATCGGCGCACCCCTTCAAGCAGATCGAAGCTTTGGCCCTGAGTGGTCTCTTGGACCTTCAAGCCAGTCTCGCCGGAGACATCCCACGGGTGAAAGTGTAGCTCGCCCGGGCGCGGCACAGAAATCACGCTCACACCTGAAGGGAACACCTCAAGAGGGCTGGAGGCTACATGTCCGGGGAGCCGACTCTGCATCCAAGTGAAGCTGCTTCAGTAGCGCTTCGGCCATAGGTAGGGCTCATCGTCGTTCAGGTTGCAACCGAGCCCAACTTGGGGCTGTCCGCGAGTGACGCTAGATGCTACGGCACATCGTTCTAGGAAGGTGCACTCAAAGTTGTGCAACGCTTACTTAGGCAAAATGGGGGATTCATTTTTCGCAGGAAGGGCCTTTCCATCAGCGCCGCAACCGTCTTCTGCGACCATATGATCAAGTTCCGCAGTTGGTTCAAGCATGGGGTAATGGCCCGGGACTTTACTCATCAAATCACCGAAATCTGCCTTCATTTGCGCTCACTGGCAATATCGAAAGAGATCATCGTTGATCGCGCGAAGTGACACATTCAGGCCTCTAGCCGATTCGCTCAGATCGCGGCCAGCCAGCGAATAAGAACGAGCTAAAAGCTGCTTCCGGTGACCTCTCCGCCATAAGTTGTTCGGCGTCGGCGATGAACCTGGGGTCGACGTCACTGTGGAAGACCTGCTTCCAAAGCCTGTAGAAAACTAAACGGCAGGCACCTTACCGTTGCCTTACAAGCGTCCGCCGTCAACCGCGAACCCTCGACACCCGTTGATCCACGAACAGCGCGCCGGCCGCATTAATCAAATACTGCTCATCGCTAAGTATCTCAACCAGTTCGTCGGGGAAAGGAGAGATTTCGGATTGCAAATACGCGGCGAGTTCGCGATAGATTTCCCGCCGGGCGTAAGGCGCGAGTTCGTTGCGACGGCGCAGCGCGTCTTGAATCAGGCTGGCCAGCTCCGGCGTGGCGGCCCGGCGAAGCTTCATCGCGATAGTGGGATAATCCATGAACGAGTTGTATTTCTGACGCGTCCAGGATTCCTCCCCCGGCGCAAGTAGCGGCGTTTGGCGTATCACAAGCGTCCCCGCCACGCGGTCGCCGAAGCGTTGCATCAGGGGACTGCTCACTGCTGAAATTCCTCCAACCAAGTAGGCGAACGGCAGCGCATCGAAGACGCGCATCAGATTCCGGACCCACGCCTGTTCGATTCGTAGGGGAAGTCCGGTCTGGTCAATCACCCGCAAATGGAACAGGCGCTTTCCGACCGTCTGCCCGTTCCAAAAGCCTTCCAGCAATGCGCCATAGGCAAACCCCAGCGCGAATTCCCCGAGCGTGACCACCATTACTCCAAAGCCCGGCGCTTTCGCGAAGATCCAATAAACCAGCAGCCCAACTCCGTTCACGGTGCCCAGCACAATAGCGATGTCGAGAAGCATGGCATAAAGCCGGGAAGCTGGACCCGCCAGGGGCAATTGAAAGAGCACGCCTTCGGGGGTGGAAATGGTCAGTTTGGCCGAAGTCGCCCAGCGGATTGGCTGAGAATCTGTCATGTTTTCTCCGAAGGAACTCTGGTGTGCGCTTCGGCATGAGTCTTTCTTCGCCCGATCAGCAGCAGATAAACCGTCAGCAGCGCCAGTTCCGCTCCGCCAACCGCAACCTTGAACCCATACGGCAGAACCGGCTCATGATGCTGTGAAAAAAACGCTTCCATCATTCCGGCCCACACCAGCATTATCGCCATCCCGGCGATCAGCACAAGCCATTCGCGCATAGATTGACGCACATCACGATCCTCGCGCCTGCGCAGCAGTACGCGCGCCAGGTAGAACCCCGCTTGGCCGGCGATCAGGATCGATGGAATCTCGAAGACACCATGCGGCAGCAGCCACGCCGACATAAACAGGCCGAAGCCCTGCTGCGTGTAGCGAACCGCGACGGCCCCAAGCAGCACTCCATTCTCGAACAGCAGGAGCGCCGTCCCGATGCCAAACGTTACGCCGAGCGCCGCCGCGAGCAACGCCACCTCGATGTTGTGCCTGATTAACTGCGCCGAGAAAGCGGCTTCGACCTGCGCCGAGGACAACTCCCGATGCTTCCCTTGCTCCTCTTCGTGCACGCGCTGCCCCGGATCGCGCAGGTAGTCGGCGGAAAGCAGCACGTCCACTGAGGCGGGATCGTAACGCACCGCTAGTCCTCCCAACGCGCAGCCCAACAACGTAATCAGCACGGCCAGCGCGAAATAGCGCGATTGCCGCCGGAAGGTTTCCGGGAAGAGGGTGAATATTCTCACCCAGCGGCGCGGCTGCCAGAATTCGGAGCGCGCCGGCGGAACGTAGTGCAATTCGGCATAGGCTCGGGCCACCAACCGCTCGAGATACTGACTTAGCTCTGGCGCCAGCGCCCCGTGTGTTACACGATTCAAATCCGCGGCGGTTTGCGCGTAAAGCTCCTGCAGTTGTTCGGCTTCCACCGGATTCAAACGGCGGTCCGGCCGGCTTTCCAGCGCGGCGAGCAGCGATTCGAGGCCGCTCCATCGTGGCCGTGCCTGCGTCTGAAATCGTTCGAGATCCAAAATCACAGCCGCTGATCCCTCTTGCTTTCCAGATATCCTTCGATGGCCTTTTGCAGGAACATCTCCGCGGGAATATACCGGAGCTGAACGTCCAATTGGCGCAGTTGCCGAGATAATGCGCCGAGGCGCTGGTTTTCTTTTTCACCTGCAAGCGCCGCATACACGTCCAGTTCCGAGTGCAACTCCTCCCTTGGCGAAAATGCCAATCGGGCGTGAGCCGGCAAGATACTTGTCATTAAGAGCGCATGTGACGAGCGGACCAGGCCGACTCCTCGGCGCAGCGAGTCTGAAACCGGGCGTTCCGTCAAATCCGCCAGCAATAGCAGGTACGCGCGACGCCGCAGCCGGACCCGAAGTTCGCCAAACAGCGCTTCGTAATCCGCAGTCGTCGGCAAAGGCTCGATATTCAATAGTCGATCGCGAATTTGATGAAACTGCGCTTGACCGCTTCCCGCGCGTAACCATGTCTTCGGCTCGTCCGCGTAGGTCACAAGCCCGAATTCATCGCCCAGCTCCATCGCCACCGTCGCGCCCACCAACGCCGTTTCCACTGCGAGATCCAACAGACGCTGCGGTGCGCGCGCTTGCGGGACATCGCTCTCAACGGCTGTGCTCGGGTCGAGCGCAAGCGCTGACGCCCGCGATTGGTCCACTACGAAATATACTTCCTGCTTCTGCTCCCATTGGAACAGCCGGGTGACCGGAGCGCCTCGACGCGCCGTGGACTTCCACGCGATCTCCGAGTAGGTATCGCCAGGCTGATATTCGCGCATGCGCTCGAACTCGCGCCCGTGTCCGGTCCAAGGGGTCTGCCGGGACGCCACAAGCGTGCGGTAAACCGGACTGCACAGAATCTGCCGCCGCCCGGAGCGCAAATCCGCCTCGATCCGCAACTGCTCCGGCGAATCGAACCATTGCCGCAACCGCCAGAATCCGAAGCGCGAACGGCGTTCGACGCCAACGCGCGGCCCAGGCCACAGCCCGCGCCGGATCAAAGCAATCTCTGGAGTCCATGGCCAGAGATAGATATGCGCGGCGCCTGTTGGGGTTGATCCCTCAGCGGCCTGTTGTGGCTGCTCAAGCTTCAGCCGTTGAGGATCGCTCTTCACCAGAATGGCGGTTTCGCTCTCGGGTGTTGCGGGCATGATCGCTAGGCGCAGTTCACTGCGCCGCCGGCGTCGGACGGAACTCGTGAGCGCGAGCGGGACCTGGATGGTCTCCCCTTCGCGTCCACGAAGGCCTTCCCCCGGTGGTAAGAGGATTGGTGCGCATTCTTCGCGGGCGAGCCACAGCGCCAGGCCGTCATAACATGCCACCAGCGCCACAGCCGTGACGATCAGATCGAATATTAACCAGCCACGTGCGAACCATGGCGCAATAGATGCCCCAGCACCCAATAGTCCTATCATCCAAACGAGCGGCCCGGTCGGACTGAACAGTTTTCCCACTGTCTGAAACGCGATTCGTTGAACAGGCTCGTTGCGCGATTGCAGTTTGCGGAGCGGCGGCTCCGAAGTGACTTGTACCTCGGCAGCGATAGCCCCGCCCTGCACTCCAACCCCTCCTGATTTCTTATCTCCAGCCATCATCATCTCGTCTGCTTCCATGTTGCCGCCTGCCGCATGCATCACGCGTGGTGGTTACCGCGGGACTTCGACCGCCTCCAACACCGCCTTGATTACCTCGCGGATCTCAACCCCTTCCATCTCGAACTCCGGCCGCAGCAGAACGCGGTGTTCCAGCACTGGAGCAGCCAGCGTCTTTACGTCCTCGGGCAGCACAAAATCGCGTTCTTCCAGCGCTGCGAGCGCCCGCGATGCGGACAGTAGAGCCAGCGTCGCCCGCGGCCCGGCGCCAACCCAGATCGCCGGGTGCTGCCGCGTCTGCCGAGTCACACTGACGATGTAACTGCTTATCGCATCGCTGACGCGAACTTGCGCCGTGGCCGCGCGCAATTGTTCGAGTTCGCCGGGCTGTAAAACCGGTACGCGCAAATCCTCCGCCAGTCGCCGCTCCGGAGTTTCGCCGCTTGCCACAAGCCTCGCCAGTTCGTTTTCGTCCTGCGCCGCCGGGTAACCCATGCGGATTTTAACCAGGAAGCGATCCTTCTGGGCCTCAGGGAGCGGGTACGTGCCCTGATGTTCGATGGGGTTTTGTGTCGCAAAGACGACGAAGACGGCAGGCAGTTCGCAGGTTTGGCGATCGATCGTCACCTGGCGCTCTTGCATAGCTTCGAGTAGAGCCGATTGAGTTTTCGCGGGAGCACGATTGATTTCGTCCGCGAGCAAGAAATTCGTGAAGATTGGACCGCGCACCAACCGGAATTCCTGCGTCCTGAGGTCGAAGATGCTTGTCCCGGTGATATCCGCGGGCATCAGGTCCGGCGTGAACTGAATGCGCTGAAATTCGCCTGCGACCGCCCGCGCAAGGGCCTTTACCAGCAGTGTTTTCCCCACGCCCGGAACGCCCTCGATCAGCGCGTGTCCGCCGGCGAGCATCGTCACCAACGCGAGATCGATGGCTTCCTCTTGCCCAACAATCACGCGGCCCAGGGCAGCCCGAACACGCCGCGCCCCACTCGTGATGATCGCGGACGCACTGGGCAATCGCGTTTCCGCACTCGCAGATTGTGCTTGCCGGTGCGAACCACGTACGGGTTCTTCGTTCATGCGATTCGTGCCTCCTTGGGAATGATCTTTGGCTCAGCCGTGGAACTATCAGGCTCAAGAGAATCGGCCAGAGCCAGACCTTTTGCGGAAGCGTGGCGCTCGGCGATCAACTGGCTGAGTTCCTTGTACCCCGCCAGTGCCGGCCGGGCGAGCGCGGCGCGCAGCCGCGGGCCGAAACGTGGGTCTGCAGAAATGGCCTCCGCATCGTGCAGCGACCGTCGGCGGTACTGCTCCCAGCACTCCGCTACTACGTGATCGGCCGGAATGCTACGTTGAAGAAGGTGTCGGGCGGCCACCCCGGCGCCTTCCCCCTGACGGACGATCTGCGCAATCTGGTCGCGCCGCGGGCGTCGCACCAGATTGCCGCTCATGCTCCAAAGCAGTGCCAGCAAAGCCGCCCAGAAAAGTATCAGGGCCACCTGCAGCCGGTATCGCTGCACCAACCAGAGAACGCCCTGACTCTGTTGCAGTCCGTGCAACGTCTCGTCTACCCAAATCACCGGCCGTCCTCCCGTCAGAAAGTCCAGCAGCACGGGGTTAGGACGTGTCTTGATCGTTTCGTTCAACAGGAACCATTCCTGGCTCGCGGCGATTAGTTCGCCATTTCCGACTCGACGTATCGCCATATATACGTTCCCAGATGTGTCTGGCTTCGCGTCGGCTTTCGTGGGCTCCGCGTAGAGCACGGTCCAGTGCTCATTTGTCTTGAGCCACGGGGCATCCGCGCCGAGATACATCATCTCGCTTCCCGCCGGCATTTCGCGGAGATCGGGAGATATCCATGTTGGACCGGAGTCCTTTGGATTATTGTTCCACTTGTTCTCGACTTCCCAGCCTTGCGACTCCGACTTTAGTTTCCAAGCGGGCTGGATCAGAACGATGCGCCCGCCGCGTCCAAGGAAAGCTTCCAGCCGCCCGATGAACTTACCGACATTCCGGAGTTTTCCTTGCCCGTATTCCCAATCGTTATAGGGGTAGCCTCCGATAAAGAACGCTGTTGTGCTCCCGGCGCTCTGGTCGGAGAGCGAGTCCTCATCCTGACTGCGCTTCACTTGGTACCCCGCGCGTGCATAGGAATCGAACAACAGGCTGGTGCCGTAGGGGTCCTCGCGCAAGCTGGAGCCCATATCGCTGGTCGTCGACTGATTCTGATGCGCCATGAGCAGCAGAATCGCGAATGCCGCCGCGAAGATCCCTGCAGCCAGCAGCGGGCCTCGCCAGTTGAGCGCCCTGCCTCCGTGTGATCCGCTGTCAAACAAGGTTGAGCAACTCCCGCTGATCCTGGCGGTAGGCGGCAACCGCCTCTCGCGTCGGAACATGCGACCCATACCACACGCGATCGAACTGGCGCAGGCTGCCGCGCAATTTTTCAGGTATTTCGAGACGCCGCTCGAGCGCCGCTTGCGGACGCCGCCGCCACCGGCGTGTAAACTCATTCAGGTAATCGCGATTGGTGCGATCGCGGCGAATGCTCAGCCATTCGCGCTGCGCCAACCCGGCTAGCAGGCCCAAGTACACCGAACGCAAGGCCAACCGCAAATCGCCCTCCCGCTCCAGACGGTCGGCCAGTGCGAACCACTCGTCCTCGGAACGTTCACTCGCTACCGCGCCATCGCTCAGATCGGGAAGGGGCGCAATGGCCAGGGGAATGGAAAGCTGCGTTGCCGCGTCGCGCCGCCTCCGCAGCCAAAAGAGCGCCGCTCCCGCTCCGATTGTCAAAATTGCGATCAGCGTCAGCCACAGCCGAACATCCTTCAGCTTCCAGGCGCCTTCTTTTTCCTGTCCGGGTGAGAGATTCAGCCCCCGGGGCCACAATTTACGAAGAAAATCCTGAAACGCATCCCACAGGCGGTCAAACCGCTGCTGGATTTTAACCAGGAGCTTGTCAAACCAGGTAGGGGGGCTCGGATGCTCAGGGTCATGCCAGCGATAAATCGCACGCCCCGATTCCTCATCCAGGGCGCGCCGCAATTTTTGAATCTGTGCGTCGCGCGCGGTATCGGGGGTGGTCTCCGCGCTCCTTTGGGCTGGGCCTGCTTGTGCCGCCCGCGCGGCCGCCATGGAGGAAGTGCCCACCAGAATTGCGGCCAGCACGACCAACGCGCGGGTCGCCACCCTGCTCCCCGCTGCGGTGGATGCGATCATCTGCGCTTTTTTCTGACGCTCACGGGGCAGGCTCGCCAGCAAACCTCGCAGGTCGTCTCCTTCGCGCCTCGACTGCAAATGCTGATAGACGACAACAAACGAACATTTGACGATGGGATCGAGCGCCAACCAGGCGCCCGCGAACAACGAAAGCCAGAACGCGGAGCTGCGGGAGAGCGCGTACATCCCCATGGGAGTGGAGAGAAGTGTGTTCAGCCCAAAAATAGAGTGCAGAAGCTGCGGAACAAGCAACGCCACGATCAACCCGTTGAGCCACACGGCGATCCAGAGCGGAAGCAACATCAGGAACAGAAGCAAGCCGCCTCCGAACCATTGACTCGAGAGTGCTACGCAGTCCCCAAGGGAATGTCTTTTGGAGCCATCCTCTATGGCCTCAAGACTGGCGAATTGGCACGCGCCGTAGCACCAGGTAGCGCCGGCGATGGTCGTAAGCCCCACCAAAGCAGCGGAACTGAGGACGATTTTCCAGGCAAGCAATCGTCCTATCGCCGCCAGCTTTGCAGACGCGGCCGCGGGTGCGGGTCTCGGAACGCCAAACGCGCGCTCCCGTATGCGGTGCATATAGCTCGCCACGCTCCAGGCCCGCAGGAGATAAGCGCCCGTGAGCAGCGCCGCCTCCGCCAGCAGCGCGCCATCTGATAACCGAATCTGCCCGTTGAGCACCCAAATCGGTATGAAACAGAGGACTAGAGGAGCGGCCCCGCTGAAATACCGCCACGCCTCCCATCCGAACGATGACTTAAAAAGGGCGAACCCTTGCTCGAGCGCTTCGAGCGCGTTCAGCCGGTTCCGGCGGCCGCGCGCGGACGCCTGGCGTCCACGCTGCGAAGTGGCCGGTGCCAGCACAGCTTCACTCATTGTTTTTCCCGGACGGCTGGTCATCGGCGGCGACGCCGAAGTTCAGATGCTCCTCTGGCGTATTCATTCGCCAGCGCAGCAGTGCGAAAAAGAGCGCCATCAGGACGGCAAGAGCAGTGAAACCCGCGAGGACCTGCCGGAGACGACGCGAGATTGACGTCCGGGGTGCGTGCGGACGCGCCATCTGGCGCAGACAAGGCGGGCAGGCGAGCTTTCCGTCCTCATCCGTAACGCATTCTCGGCAGAAAGTTCCTCCGCAATGCGGACACCGGGCCGCCGCTTCACGCAGAGGATGGAACAGGCAGCGAGCATGGCGCAAGCGCGTCGCGGCAGGAATGTCGAAGGGCGCGGCTGGCGTGTCAGGAGCCATGCGTCTGTGGAACATCCGGGATGGAAACTGTCGCGGAGGGCGATTCGGAGCCCGTGTGCAAGATGGGCTCCGCCGGTTGGGCGCCGGTTCCGGGAGCCGTCGGTTGCGAGCCGGCGTCGCGAGCGCTTCGAACCGCGGCATCAATTTTGGCAAGGACCTTCGGTGCACGGCGCGTTCGCGGCACCAACGGCAGGTCAACGCTTACGCCCGTGGCGCGAATGCGCGCCCCCGCAGTTGGCCCCAATCCCAATTCCACGGCAACCCAGAGGAGGCCAACGCCACCGAAAATCGCGCCCGCAGTGGAATCCACCCACCGCCAAAACACAAGACCAAGCCCCGCAAACAAGAGCACCACAAGGCCCATCCGCCACAACCAGGCCCGGTTGGGCAATACCACTATGGATTCGAGGTCGCGCAAATAAAACCGCCGGTATTCGACCGAGTACATCATGCGCTTCGCCGCCAGCAAGCAGTCTTCACTCAAGTACCACTTCGTGCCGCCGGTCAGGCTACCGACGCGCGATATTTTGCGGAATGCAGTTTTCAATCAGTGCCTCCCATGCGTCCAGCGAGAGAAGAACGTGGCGGCAAGGAGGAGTGGAAGCCAGAGGAGTCCGACGTAGGCCATCCAGAAACGCCACCCGCGCCGCGGAATCAAATACAAACGAGGCGCTTTCCTGTACTTGACGTGCAAAAAAATCGCGGCCGGGACCGCGGCGACAAACACGGGCCAAAAAAGAATCCAGCCCCATCCGATCGTCACTGCAATGGAATCATAGAGCACGTCGCGATGCCGCCATTCCGCGCTGCCGGCCCCCGCACCGGAATGGACGCGCCCACGTTCGAAACACGCGGGGCAAACATGCTCCGCTCCCAACTGCAAATCGCACAACCCGCACACGAAGCGGCCACACCGCTGGCAGCACGCCTGAAACGCCTTGTCCGGATGAAAGAAGCATGTCGCCTGGTCAGAAAGCGCGGCCGCCCCATTGGTGTTCTGTTGGACAGCGCCCCATACACGGATTTGTAGCTGCTTCTCACAGTAGGGGCAGGTCTGCCACCCCGTCTTCCCCTCAACTGGCGCCACTTCCCCGTTGCAACTGGGGCAGATGACTGCTCCAACGCCAATAGGAGATAACCTCCAGGCCGCGCCTGCGGGAGAGTCCGCCGCGTTGGAGTCGGCAGGGGTGAAAAGATTGATGTTAAAACTCACGCCAAGCTCTGCTTGTAGACCACCCGCGTGTCGCACACTCGATCGTGCAGCGCTCGCTTCTCGCTATCGAAACCCGCCATGATGTACCCGATCAACAGGATCAAAGCGCTGACGAAACTCATGAAATATCTGGCGATGCATACGCCCCAACCAAGCGACTCGCCATTGCTTCGGACCACCCGGAGTCCCAGCGCCATTTTCCCCAGCGTCGCTCCCTGATAGTGCAGGAACAACACCTCATACAGGAATCCGATCGCGTAAGAAAGAATTTGGAAGCTCACACGGAGACCTATAGGCTCGGACGCGAGCAAGCTCGGCCTAAACTGCGCTCCGAAAGCACCGAAAAGGGCAAAGGCAAGGGAGGCCTGGACGATTCCGAGGAGAAACCCATCGATCAGGCGCGCACCGAAACGCATCCAGAATCCGCCGTAGTGCCAGTCGGGTGATGCCGCGGCGCCGCTTGCCATAACCCGGCTGAGATAGGCCGGCTTGCAACCGGCGCACACCCAGTTCCCGGCAATCTGCACTACCTCTGTGTGCGGGAACGGCCGTCTGCATTGCGAGCATGCCAAAACCGTTTGCACAGGGGTTTGTTCACTCATTGGGCATTCTCCATGTATACGAAGTGGCACTTAGCGTAGCGCAAATGGTTCCCCCGGCCAAGCATCAGGAGCGTTGAGGTTTCGCAAGTATAAATTGCTGTATTGACGAAATGGGCTAGCCACTCTCTCGCAAGCATGTTGCTCTAGCTGAATTAGTCTGTCGAACCGCAGGACCGGGACAAATCCGATGCTATCGTGCCTCCTTCTGTGGCTCTGGCCTTGTCTGAATCTCGCTCGAAGTTGCAAACTTTAAGTGAAGTCGTCCACGCCATACGGCGAAGTCGGTGACCTCCTAAAGTGTCACAAAAACCTAAGGCGGAGCATGCCTGGTAGTCGGCTACTCGGAAGTTGAGCCCAGAGGAAGGCCTTGGAGTTGCTGAGCTAGATTAGCAGTCACTTTGGCACCCGAAAGCTGACAAAGAGGATAATTTGCGAGGGCGTGGCGAATTCGAGAAAAATTTTCGGTTCGTTAGTAAAGTAGTTGTTTCACTCCATGGCCATCAGCTCAATCAACTCCACCACTTCGCCGCCGATTCCAGCCGAGCCGTCCGCCTCAAGCAAGCGGCTGCTGCCGTGGCTGGTGGCGGTGGCGTTTTTCATGGAGTCGCTGGATACGACCATTCTGAATACCGCGGTGCCCGCGATTTCGGAGGCGCTCAGGGTGACGCCGCTCAGCATGAAGTCCGTGCTGGCGAGCTACACGCTGAGCCTGGCGATATTCATTCCGATCAGCGGATGGATGGCAGACCGGTTCGGGACGCGGCGGGTGTTTGCGTCGGCGATCGGGCTGTTCACGCTGGGATCTTTTCTTTGCGGGATATCGAACAATCTTCATTTGCTAGTGGCGTGCCGCATCCTGCAAGGTTGCGGCGGAGCGATGATGGTGCCGGTGGGACGGCTCACGCTGGTTCGAACGTTTGCGAAGTCCGAGCTCATTCGAGCCATGAGCTTTGTAGCTATTCCAGCTTTGATCGGTCCCATGTTGGGACCCATTGCCGGCGGGTTGATCGTCGGTTACTTGCACTGGCGATTCATTTTTTTCGTAAACATTCCGATTGGCCTGATCGGTTTGTTGATGGTTTATGTGCACCTGCCGGACTACCGCGAGGAAAATACCAAGCCGCTGGATATTGTCGGGCTCATTCTGTTTGGTTCGGGAGTCGCGCTGCTGTCTTACGTGCTGGAGATTTTCGGCGAGCACACGATGAGTACGGGCCAGATATCGGGGCTGCTGGCAATTTCTCTTGCGCTGATTGGCGGCTATTTGCTTCATGCGAGGGAGATTGCGTTTCCCTTGCTGCGGCTGACCCTGTTTCGACTTCGAACATTCAGCGCGGCCGTGCTCGGGGGCTTTTTCACACGGTTGGGCATCGGCGGAGTGCCATTTCTTCTGCCGCTGCTTTACCAGGTGGGGCTAGGATTCACGCCGATTCAGTCTGGGCTGTTGATCATGCCGCAGGCGCTCGCTTCGATGACCACAAAATTTCTCCTGCCGAAGATTTTGAACCGTCTTGGCTACCGCGGCGTGCTGGTGTCAAACACAGTGATTTTGGGTTTACTCCTGCTACTTTTTGCGACCATCGGACTGCATACACCGGTTTGGGTCATCGTGATTCAGGCGTTTTGCTACGGAGCGTTCACTTCGCTGCAGTATACGAGCATGAACACGCTTGTGTATGCCGACGTGACCGAAGAGGAGACAAGCAGCGCGAGCTCGATTGCCAGCACGATGCAGCAAATGTCGATCAGTTTTGGCGTGGCATCGGCAGGACTAGCCACGGCGTTTTTCGTTCCTCGCGTTCCTTCGAATCCAGTGGAAATGATTCATGGCGTTCACGAGGCACTTGTGGCACTCGGAGTATTCACGATTTTGTCGACCGCTATCTTCAGCAAATTGAAAAGCGGCGATGGTCAAAACGTAAGCCAGCAGAAGGCCGTTCACGCAGGGTGAGGAGCGTTTCGCTGGAATCGACGGAAGGAACTCCCCCTTCGGACCTTTAGCACTGGTCCTGCGAACGAAGAGTAAGTTTTGCGCTGGGGCGTGGTTGGGCAAATGACTTCCGATTGCTCTGTAACCCGTTGTCGGAAAGTCGGAATGCAGCACCTGCTGACGCATTTGTATTCGCCAGGAAGAACGCAACGTTGCTCACTCGGGCATGCGCGTCTGAGCACAACATCGGAGATCTACACGCACGTAGTGCCGGCGTCGCGGCGAGCGGCAGTAGAACGGTTAGAACGGGCCGTTTGGCCGCAGTTGGACAAGTGGACCCAAGTTGGAAGGACGGCGGGCGCTGGGTAGTAAGTTAATCCAGTGACGTGTCAGAAGTTAAGTGGTGCGCCCGGCGTGATTCGAACACGCGACCTCTTGCTTCGGAGGCAAGCGCTCTATCCAGCTGAGCTACGGGCGCACAAGATACTAGCAGACAACTTTCATAGTTTATCGTGTCCTTCGATTCGCCGCTAGGGTGGTTGTTGGGCTGGGGCTGGGCGGCTGGGTGGGAGGGAAGGTGGCGGACTGTCTGAGACCAGGCGGGGCCACTTAAAAGTGGCCGCTACGCGTTTCTTGCTTGGTGGCCCGCCTTCTTCCCACGGCTGTCCGCCTCGGAAGGCGGGCCCTACAGGAGCACTCGGGGAGGGTGGCGCGGGGCCACCTGAAGGTGGCCGCTACATTGGCTGCGTTTATCCTCTCGAGCGGTTCTTGATGTCGCGGGCGAGCTTTTCGATCTCTTCGGCTTTTCGCACCAGGTTCAGGCTGAGCACCTTGCTGGAATCGGTCTTATCCACTTCCGCTTTCAACTCCGTCGCGAGGTCGTAAAGCTTCTCCACTTTTTTCTTGATGTCCTTTTCGTTCTCTTCCAGCATCCGTTTTTCCGCTGGAGGCGACAACGGGTTCTCGGGTGTGGTATCCGGCGAGGTTTTTTGATCCGGGGTGGCCTTGGGATTCTGCCCCCGCGCGGGTTCCCCGGTAAATCGGGTGGCCAATCCGGCGGTCAGCAGCCCGCCCAGGAATGTTCGCCTGTTCTTCACCGCAACCCCTCCTTCGCCACTCGCAAAGTGCCCCGGGACGCTGCACCGCGCCGCCACCAATGTTATACTCGCCCGTCAACCAAATCTATGTCCAGTCTCCTCTCTTATTTTCCGGATACCGGCGTGGCCAGCTTCTTTCGTCTCCTCGCCATACTCATCGTGGTGCTGGTGGTCAACCGCCTGTTGCGGCTGATCACCAACCTGCTGATCAAGCCAGCCGGCTCCGAGGCCCGAGCGGCAAAGGCACGCGAACAGCAAACACGCACAGTGGCGATGGTCCTTTACAGCGCGGGCAGCAAGATTGTCTGGGGCATAGGGCTGCTGACGGCCGCCGCGGAGTTCAAGATCAACGTATTGCCCGCTGCCACGCTCGCCGGACTGGCAAGCCTGGCGCTGGGCTTCGGCGCGCAAAACCTGGTGCGCGACGTCATCACTGGCTTCTACATCATCCTGGAAGATCAATTCGTGGTCGGAGACACGATCCAGGTCGGAGATACAATCGGGCGCGTGGAGCATGTCACCCTGCGGCGCACGGTGGTTCGCGACGCACGCGGGGCGCTGGTGACCCTTTCGAACGGCGACATCCGCACGGTCGCGAATCTGAGCCGTGACTGGTCGCAAGCGTTCGTTGACGTTGCCCTGTCGCCGCAACTCCCGCAGGAAAAGGCGTTGCAGGCGATGGAAGCCGCGGCCGCCGAACTGCGCGGCGATGCTTCCTGGTCGCAAGCCATCGTGGACGGCCCGCGCATCCTGGGACTGCAGAATTTTGACCAGAACTCCTCGACCGTGCGCCTTCAGGTGCGCACCGCTCCCTCGCGGCAGGACGATGTAGCGCGCGAACTACGCCGGCGAATCCAACTGGAGTTCCAGCGCCGCGACATTCCCGTCAGCGGAGTGCAGCGGGTGGAATTCAAAGCCGCTCCCGCGCTTCAGGGCGACGCGGTCCAGCCTCCCGCGAAATGAGCTTCCGCATGGAAATGAAAAGGAGTGTCACGCATGTCTCAGACCAGCTACGAAGAAGTTAACCTTATGCTGCGGCTTTACGACCTCCGGCGGGAGCCGCGCCTGCGGGAAGCCCGCGCGTGGTTCGTCGAGCATTTCAGCGCCGGCTCTCCCGAGGAGCTGATGCAGAAATACCCCCAGGGCAGTTCGGAGAATACCTACATCCGGATGGTGATCAGTTACTGGGAAATGGTGGCCAGCATCGTGAACCGCGGCTTAATCAACGACGAACTTTTTTTCGAGAGTAACGGGGAAATCTGGGTGGTATGGGACCGGATGAGGACGATCGTGCCGACCTGGCGCGCGGCGTTCAAAAATCCCACCTTGTTTTCGGGAATCGAAGAAACCTGCAAGCGGCTGGAGGCCTGGCGCGAACGGCGGGCTCCCGGCTCCTCCGTGGCGATGCGCCAGATGATGGAACTTTCTCGCGGCAAGATGAAGTAGCTCCACACCTTCGCGAAGAACTTTAGGCCGGGCACGCCCTCACGGCATCAATACTTGGGTTTCCTTCGGATGCGCCTCCGCGGGTTTGCCCACACCGGAAGGGTGCGCCACTCGCACGCAATTTCGGCCCGCCGCTTTCGCGGCATAGAGAGCCATGTCGGCCTGGTGCATGAGTTCCTCTACGCTGCACTCGGTAAAATCCGTCGAAAGTGCAAGGCCTACGCTGATCGTCATCGTCACGGGCTCGTTCGCCGTCTGGATCGGCCGGCCCCCAATCTTCATCCGCAGATTTTCGGCTCGAGACACCGCGCTGCCAGGGTCGCATTTGTTCAGTGCCACCAGAAATTCCTCGCCACCGTATCTCCCCACCATGTCGTAAGAGCGGACCGAATTGTGCAACCGGCGCGCAACCTCGCGGAGGACTTCGTCCCCGACAGCATGCCCGTATCGATCGTTGACGCTCTTGAAATGGTCGATATCGCACATCATCAGGGCGGTGCAGCTTCGCTCCCTGCGCGAACGCATGATTTCGTGCGACATCAACTCCACGATTACGCCGCGGTTCCAGAGTGAAGTGAGCAAATCGTGTGTGGCCTGGAACCTCATGCTTTCCCGGGCCTCCACCAGATGGTCTTCCAGCTCCAGAATTCGGTGCCCGGTTCGCAGCCTGGCTTTCAACTCGTCCATGTCGAAGGGCTTCGTCAGGTAATCGTCGGCGCCGGACTCGAGGCCCGCAACGATGTCCTCCTTCGACTCCCTGGACGACAGCAGGATCAGGTACGTGTAGGCCTGATCTTTGCCGCGCCGCACTTCGCGGCACACTTCGACTCCGTCCTTTTCCGGCATGATCCAGTCCAGCAGCGCCAAGCGCGGGGCATCCTGCTTGACCAGTTCGGCGATTGCCTGCACGCCGTTTTCCACGGCAATCACGTTATAGCCGGCGCGCTGTAATGTTCTCTCGAGAAGTGTTCGCGAGATGGCATCGTCTTCGGCGACAAGTATCCTCATTGCTTCACCTCCGCCAGATGCACTTCCACTTCCGGCAGAATACCTTCCAGTTCTTTTGTCAATGCTTCAAGGAGTTCCTTTGATTCCGGTTGCAAGTTCTCGCGGGAAGATTTCTCGAGCGCGGCGGCTGTGTTGGCAGCCGCACCCATCGAAAGATTTTTCAGCATCCCTTTCATCGTGTGGGCTGTTCGCGTGAGCGATTCAAAGTCGCAGTCTCCCATGGCTTTCCGGGATTTTTCCAGGTTCATGCGCACGTCTTCCCGGAACATCACCAGCAGTTCCCTGAGAAACTCCTTGTCGCCGTCAAGGCGTTCCATCAATTCCTTCAGGTCCCAATCGGGTGGCCGCAGTTGCTCAAGGGCCGTTTCTGCAGGTTGCTTTCTCATTTTCCCCTCTATTACGCGTTCAATTTCTTTCCGCAGGAGTTCGTACCGGGTTGGCTGCCGAGATAACCATCCGGAGCAGCTGGAAGTCGATCCTTTTGCCGTTCAGACTGTTTCGCTCTTAGCTTCACTGGAGGACCATCTCCTTCTACGAAACGGCTCTGGCGGCGTGCTTCTGCACGGACAGACAAAGGTCCGGAAAGAATGTGTGCAAGACCCGCGCCATCTTCTTTGTAGGGTGAGTGGATTATTGGCTCAGATTGAACGACTTGTGAGATTAGAATTTTCTAGGTTTGAAAATCAGTTTCAATGCGGAACAGTTCTTCGCAACAGGATTCACTTCCGCGCATTTCCTCTGCGATGTCTTTTCGGAGGCCTTCTCCCCATTTGTCGAACCTTTCGCAGGTCCGCCGGCCATCCGAATCGTTCTAACGGCCGATCGACTTCGCTATGGGCGGCCATGCGAGGGTGACGGTGGCGCTTCCGAGGCAACTCTTCCCTGGCCTTCTTTTATTTTGTAGAAGCGGTTGGCGGCCAAATCCAGGAACGTTTCCTTTTTGCCCGATGGCCAGGCAATTTCGACGCGGTCAACTTTATCGTGATTGCCGAGGCCGAAATGAATGCGGAGGTCGGGCTGGGAAAGATAACTGCCGCCGCTGACCACTTCGCCGGTTTGAACGAGATCGCCTGCAATCGCTTTTACGCGTGCGTTCAGGGCCAGGCGGTTGCTCTGCGAACCCTCCAACTCGAAGCTGATCCAGTGATTCGGCGGGCCGCCTTGCGGTTGCAGGATCACCGGCTGGCCTTTTAGATTTTCCACCACAATTTCGACGCGCCCGTCGTTGAAGAGATCGCCGTAAGCGACGCCGCGGCCGACACGCGGGACTTCGATGTCCGGCCCGACGAGATGGCTGATGTTCTTGAACGTGCCGTTGCGCTGATTTTCGAAGAGCAGCATCGGCTCGCGGTATTTGGTGCCGACATCCGCGGTATCGACTTGCGGATAGACGTGGCCGTTCACCATGAAAAAATCCGGCCAACCATTATTTTGCCAATCGATGAAGGCATCGCCCCACCCGACGTAGGAGGTCGTAGCCGGCGCGATTCCCGAGTGATAGGAATCGTCGTTGAAGTTCATGTCGCCGTCGTTACGATAGAGCACGGCGTATTCGTTGCTGAAATGAGTAATGGCGATGCTGAAGCGGCCGGTGTGCAGGTAGTCGCCCAGGGCGACGCCCATGTTGGCTTGTTCCGCGCCATCCTGGCTGACGGCCACACCCGCGGTGTAGGCGATGTCTTTAAAATGGCCGCTGCCTTCGTTGCGGTAGAGATAGTTGGGCTGGCCGTCGTTGGTGACAAAAAGATCCAGGCGCCCGTCGCCGTCGAAATCCATCCAGACGGCGGTGAGGCCGAAGCGGTTCTGGGGGTCGGAGACACCGGCGGCTTTGGAAACATCGGTGAAGGTGCCATCGCCGTTGTTGTGGTAGAGATTATCGGGCGATCCCTTCAGGCCGCGCGGGCCGCACTGCACGTCAATGCCCTGGTATTTGCAGGTCTTGCTGGAACCGAATGTCGGAAGGTCTTCCAGGCTGAGCGCAACGTAGTGGGAGACGAAAAGATCGGCCCAGCCGTCGCCGTCGTAGTCGCCAAAGGCCGCGCCCGTGGCCCATCCGGAGTCGCTTGCCAAACCGGCTTCCTTGGTGACATCGGTGAACGTGCCGTCGCCGTTGTTGCGGTAGAGCACCACGCCCCCGAAGCAGGTGACCAGTAAATCCGGCCAGCCGTCATTGTTATAGTCGCCGACGACCGCGCCCATCGCCCAGCAGGGAAATCCAACGCCGGTCCTTTCGGTCACGTCCGTGAAAGTTCCATCGTGATTGTTGTGAAAGAGCGCGCTCCGGGCTTTCTGGCCGGCGCGCGCCATCTCCACACTTTGCGCATTCGTGAAGTAGATGTCGGGCCAGCCGTCTCGGTCGTAGTCAATCAGGGCGACGCCGCCGCTCATGGATTCGACGATATATTTTTGCTCGGGGCTGGAGAGATGCTCGAAACGGATGCCCGTGGAACTTGTGATGTCCACAAGCCGAGGCCGCGGAGAGGATGCGCCCGTATCGGGCTTCTGCTCGGCTATACGATTCTCGGCAGGAGGCGATGAGGATGGCTTAAGCGATTCCGCGGAAGACTGCGAAAACGTTGAGATCGTACCAATCGCAAGGTAGAGGGCTCCAACAATGCCAATCGCTCTGCTCAGGCGCATGAGCAAACCCGGGAGTTGGTTTTTATAGTCCAACGAAGCGGCAAGAACTTTTCCTTAATGGCCGGCATTGCGCAATTGTACAGCGTAGAGCGAGCTGCGCGCCGCGATGAAGAGCGTTTTGCGGTCTGCCCCGCCGAATAAAATCTGCGAAGGACGCTCCGGCACTTCGATGGTACCAATCCGCTCGCCGGACGGGTTGTAAACGTAGATCTGGCCGGCGGCGATGTAGACATTGCCCTCGGAATCTTCGGCGACACTTTCGCCGCCCACTCCGGCGAAAAGCTTGAAATCGCTCAAACTTCCGTCGTCACTGACGGCAGCGCTGTACGTATTTTCCTGGTTTTCATCGGTGATGAAGAACCTGCGGCCGGGCGGCGCGGGCGCAAGTCCGAAAGCGAGTAGCACATCGTGAATCTTGGAGCCGTAATAAAGCTGTCCGCTGACAAAATCCTCTCCCGCGGGAATGAAAACGCTGCGATCCAGAGAGACGTATTGATAGGGCTTCTTTTTCAGTCCGGTTTGAGGAAAATCGTTCTCATTGCGCCAGTAATCGACGGGGAGAATGGGCGTCATGCCGGGCCGCGGGATGCTTGGCTCGGGCTTCAGAAGAGTGACCTCATCAAATTCGGTGCCCGGCTTGAACGTATAGATAGTTCCCTGCCCCGCGTAGGAAACCACAATCAAGTTGCCGGATTTGTCGAACGCAAGCTGCACCGGGTCGAGCGGATTTTCGCGGACGACGGAGAGTTGCCGCTCCGACGCCGACCAGCGATAAATATTTTGCCGCCTTGCGTCCACAAAATAAATGTTGCCGGATGCGTCGACCGCGCCTCCCGAAATGTTGAAGAAGCCACCCGCGACTTTTTCCAGCTTGGCGCCCGGGGCGAGAACGGGGGCTGGTTCTCGGGGGTGAAGCGACGGACTTGCGCCCGAGAGCGTGAGCCAGGAGAACTCGCGCTGGCGGATTTCAACGTTGTGCGTCTGGTCGAAAACCGCGTTATCGAACGAAGCCTTGCTGTCGCTGTAACAATGCACGTTGCGAAACCGGATGTTCTTTGAATTCGAAATTTTGATGGCATAGGGAAACGGCTGGTAGCTGCTGACCACGCGATAGATGTGGAAATTGGCGATGGTGATGTCGCTGGAGTCGCGGATGTCCAGCGGCAGGGCAAACCCGCCCTCGCCGCGCTCCTCTTCGGTTTGCAGGGCGTAAATTTGCCAGTTGGAAACGTTGCGCAGAATCACTTCGTTGCGCACGTGGTGCTCGCTGGAAAGTTCGTAGATGCGCCCGCTGGTGGAAGTATTTGAAATGTACAGGCCGGCCTGGGCGAAAGTGCTGGGCGTCCAGAGATCGACGAAGGTGCCACCACCACTATTGGTGATCCAGAGGCTCGGATACTGGGCGTCCCAGCGGCGGTTGATGTTGGAATCGGCGGTGTGCGTGTTGTTGTAGATCTGTTCCCAAACTTTGCGGCGTTCCTCGGGAGTCGCATCCGGATCGACGGTTCCGTGGCCGCCGAGAAAACGCACGTCGTCCACCATCGAGTCCTTGCCGGCCATCCACTTCAGAGCAACGGCGCGCGGGTTGATACCGTTCGTGTAGAGGCCAATGCCGGTGACGATGGTCGTGCCTCCTTGAGGAGCTTCGAGAAGCGGCTTGGGACTTCCAACGCCCTGGAACGCGGGCGTTCCGTCCTGCAGAAAAATGCGCGTCACGCTGGGATGGAGGCCGATCAGAACCGTGTCGGGCCGGAGGACAATGGTGTCCGTGACGCGATACTGGCCGGAGGGAAAATAGAGGGTTTTGTGTGCGGCGATGGCTTTTCGAATGGCATCCGTGTCGTCCGTGGCGCCGTCGCCGTGCGCGCCGAGCGTGCGGATGTTGGCCCAAGTATCTATGGGAGGCAAAGCGCGGATGTCGGACTCTACGGGCGGAGGCGCCTCGGCCAGTGGCTGAGCCTCAAAGACATCCTGGATTGCCGGCGTCGCGCCGATATCTTCGAAATGCAGGCCGTGGGAAAACGCCTTGACCACATACATCGCCTGCGGGCCGGTCACCTTCCTGCCGCTCTCGCGATAAGACGCAAAGACGGGCACGCCGCTGCAGACAACGTTTTCCATATTGATTTCGGTGCGGGCGCTCTTTTCATTGCTGATGATCACGGCGGGGCCGGAGATATTTTCCATCCGGCCGTCTTTCACCCACAGTTCCTCGGAATAGTTCGGATCGATGGAAATGGCGGTGGGAACATTTTTGAAATGCGGGCGGATCAACGTCAGGCCCGCTTCGTGCTCGCGGATTGCCGCTTCGCTTTGGCTTTCGAAAGTTGAATCGATCACCGTGAGTTGCCATCCGGGGGAAGGCTTGCGCGTCCAGATGCCGTATTTGCCGCCGAAGAAATGCAAATCGAGGGCCACGTTGCCGCCATCGTGGATCCCAGCTAGGCCGGAGCCGATGCGGAAGTCCATGTGAGCGAGATAGCAATGCTGCGCGTAGTGTGCGCGCACGCCGACAGCGCCTGGATTTCCATCTCCAATCTCGATGTCGATATTGCTCAGCGCGGAGTAGAAAGTGCCGGGGCTCGCATCGGGGGTAGTCGCTTGGCCATCGTTCCGAGTGTCGCCGGAGGCACGAGTTGCTCCCGGGCGGCCGCCGGCGAAGAAAACCATGTAGGAAGGTCCCTGTTGAAAGCCCGGTGTATTGGCGCCGAGCAACAGCACGGGCCGCGTTTTGCCATAACCGATAACACGAATCGAAGGCCAGATGTAGATGGTGCGGGTAATGCGGTAGCGGCCGGAGGGCAGGAAGAGGATCCCCTGCACGGTGGTTTCCTGAACCTTGTTGATGGCTTGCTGCAGGGCGTCGGAATCGTCGGCCACCCCGTCAGCGTGGACGGGAAAATGATCGGGCGTGAGATAGACAGCCCTGGCATCGTCGGGCCTCGCCGAATATTGTGAGTCGGCGCGCAGCGGGACACAAGAAACCGCAAGAACCGCCAGCACGTAGAACATTTTCTTCATGCGAGAACCTCGTTGGTGATTTGTGCTTTCCTATTGTTGGCGCGCGTCTTCGTCCTCGTGGACTTTCTTGTCCGGCTCCAGGCGCATCTGCCGGTAAACGTCCCGAAGCTTTTCTTTCATGGCTTTGTATTTTTGATATTCGGCGAGTTCGCGTTTTGCGTCCTCGGCGCGACCCATCTGGCGGTAAATCGTGCTCAGGCGAAAGTGGGCGACAGCGCTGGTGGGATCCAGCTTTACCGCGTTTTCGAGAAGTGGGAGAGCCTTTTCGGGCTGGTTCATGGCCATCAGAGCTTTGGCGAGGCCGATATTGGCTTCCGGATCGTTGGGCTGCAGTTTCAGGGCGCGCTGGTAATGTTCGTAAGCGCCAGCGGTATCTCCCTTTGCCGCCGCCAGATCGCCGATCCGGCATTCGGCTTTCTCGTCGAAGGGGTTTACCGCGAGGGCCGCTTTGTACTCGAGTTCGGCCTGCTGGGGAGCGTCGGGGGTGGATGAACTGTTGAGCATCTCCGCGAGTTCGAAGTGCAGGCCGGGCAGGTTCGGCTCGAGCTTGAGAGCTTCGCGGTAGTTGGCGATTGCTTCGGCGGTGTTTCCCTGGCGGGCAAGTTCGTGGGCCATCATCTGGTGGGTGCGGGCCGAGTTCGGCCCTACGACGATCAAGCTGAGGCGGGCTTCGTCGGCCAGATCGGAGTAGAGGCGATAGGCGGAGTAGAGGATTTCCACGTTGGTCGGGTCCAGTTCGCGCAAGACACTGACGGTGGCGGCGGCCTTATCCATTTCGCCTGTTTTGGAATAGATGTCGACCAATTCCATGCCGGTATCGATGCGAATTTTTTGTTCCTTCACTTTGGGAAAGGAATTTTCCAGGTCGGCTGTTGCGGCGTGGATATCGCCGGTGCGTTTTTCGGCCATGCCGAGCAGAGCCTGAATTTTCCAAAGCGAGGGCTGCATCTTCAAAGCCGCCCGCAATTGCGGGATGGCGTCGGCGTAGGCACCCTGGAAAAAGAGGAGGACGCCGAGATTGCCGCGGGCGTCGGCGTTGTTGGGTTCAAGAGCGACGATAGCTTTGAACTCGGGCACGGCGAGATCGGGCCTGTTTTGGCGGAGATATTCCTGTGCCTTGCGAGTGTGTTCCTGGATTTGCTGCTGGGGGCTGGGAGCGGTTTGCGAAAAGCAGGCTGTGGCGGCCGTAACGAGCAGAGCGAAAAGAGAAAGGGTCCTTTTTATTTTCCGCATGTCGCTAGTATACGGCGTGTGAATGCTCATCCGCGTTCAGGTCCCAGAGAAAAAAAGGAGGACGGCGAAGTTCCGCCGTCCTCCCCTCGACGTGGGGTAAAAGTTAGAACGAGAAGCGCGCCGACAGCTGACCGCTGCGGGGAGCAACCGTGGTCCCATTCTGCGTCAACGAGCCGTCAATGATCCCAAAGTTGCCCTTTGAAATGTCGTTCTGAGGGGGCTCGAAACTTGGATGGTTTAGCGCATTGACAAAGTCGGCCCGGAGCTGCAGTCCGTACCGTTCTTTGAAATGAAACTCCTTGGCCAACGATAGGTTGATGACCTTTAGGTCAGGCCCGCGCAAAGTATTTCTTCCAACGGTCCCGAAGGCGAAGTTGGCCTGCGTCGGATGTGTGAAGGCGGCGGGATTGAAGTAGCTGATGCCAGGAGTCGTTAGGACAGGAATGCTCGCGAAGGGGTTACTAACCTCATTGAGAAAGAGAGTGCAGTTGTTGCCGCACTGCGAGTTGTTATCCTTGCTGTTGCTGTCAATGACAGTGAACGGATTTCCGCTCTGGGCGATGAATGTTCCGGAGATCCGCCATCCGCCGACTGCGGCGTTCATCAGCGTGTTGTGGTTGAGATACTGTTTGCCTTGCCCGAAAGGAAGTTCGTACGAGACGATACCTTTGAAGGCATTGGGGATGTCAAAGTTGGAATTGCCGTAGTTCAAAGAGGGATTGTTTCCGACCTGCCAGTTCTGGGTTCCGCCTCTGCTGCCCCATCCAGAGGAATCCTGCTCGTCCAGGAAGTGCGACCAAACGTAGTTGGCCTGGAAGGTCAGGCCATAGGAATAGCGCTTGGTGACACCGAACTGCAGCGAATTGTATCTCGAGATCGCGTTGTAATTATTTCCGCCGATGCTCCCGAAATCCGGGAATGGGCGCTGCGCTTGGGTTGTGGGGCCGGCCGCCAATACCGTGGGGTCAGTGATTTGGTTGAGATCTGTCGGGAACTGCAGGTGGCTGCCGGCGCTGCCCACGTAGGCGATGGACGCCGCATAATCATGAGCGAACTGATGCTCGACGCTTATTGTCCACTCGTTGATCCTGGCTACGGGAACATTGTAGGGAGTGAAGGTCACCCCTTGCGGGTTATTCGGGGTGATGTACGTCAGAGGCTGCCGAGCGGCCGGCGAACCTACCACGTACTGGAGGATGGGGCCGGCGGTTGCAGCAGAAGCTGACAAAGAAATTAGGGGGAGGGGGCCTGTTCCGTGGAGCGGGTCCGTGACGTCGCCCTTGCTAGTGCCGATTGAGCCGGCGCCGAGTCCCTGGCCATAGGTATCTTCACTGAAGTTGTAGGAGTACATGCCAAAACCGGCGCGAATCGTTGTGTTCCTGAACATGGTTGGGCTCCACGCGAAACCCACGCGTGGGAGGAAAATGTTGTAGACGGGCTTTTGCAGGGTGGTCCTGTCGATCTGGCCTCCAAACCACATTGAGCCAAGCGTACCGTTAAGCGGATTGACGAGATTCGGATCGAAGCCGCCGATGGCATTGTGCAACTCGCTCATACCTGTGGTTGCTTCATAGCGCAAGCCGAGGTTGACCGTGAGGTTCGGAAGAACCTTGTAGTCATCTTGAACAAAGAGCTGTGGGTCCTTGATCCGCATATAGGTCACGGCCTGGTTTGTCGCCGTCCAGTGATTCACGTCACCCAAGAGGAAGTCGGCGAAGCCGGTGCCACCCGCAACGCAATTGGTAGGTGCAGGCGGACAGTTTTGCTGCGTATACGAACCGTTAAAGGTGAACTGCCCCGCATCCACGTTACCCCATGGGGTGGTGTTACCTTGGCCCATCAACACTTCGACACCAAAATGGAGGATGTGCCTGCCCTTGATCAGGGTCACCACGTCCGACGGATCGTAGAGGTTTTCGATGTAAATGGCGTTCGTACCAGGGCTCAACTGCGTGCAGCAAACGCCGTTGATGTTAAATGTCGGGAAAATATCCGCTTTCGCATACTGAAGCCCTAAGGTGGTGGCAGAATCGAATCCTAGGGATTGCGGCACGAACCAGTTTCCTTGTTTGGTGTAACCCATGCGGAACTCGTTCACGAATGTGGAACTGAACGTCCAGGTGTCGGAAAGTTGCACGTTATAACCGTCGATATCGCCTGAGAAGCAGTTAATCGGGCAGGGCCACTGGTTGAAATTCTCGCCCGGGTTGTTCTTTGCAGTTATCGAAAAGGTGAGGCGATTGTTCTTCATCAAGTCGTAGTCGATGCGCCCGAAGTAACGAAGATTGGGGTTGGAGGACGGAGACAGAAAGAAAAAATTGTTGGTTTGTGCACCGGCGGCGCCGGCATTTGGCATCGGATAGGAAGACAAAACTTTCAAAGCGACGGGGTCAATTCTGTTTGCCGGAATTATGTTGCCTGCGAACGCGGTTCGCGTGCAGCCGGGCGTGTTGCAGCTTGTCGGATCGTAAATAGTTATCGGGTTGCCATTGGAGTCTGTCGCGCCGCTGAAATCAAATTGGCCCGGATTGGCAGTTCCCAAGCCTCGTTCTGCCAGAGTGGGAACGTTGCTGAAATGTGGATTCCCGCTGCCATTGTTGGAAATTTTATCGCGGACAAAGAAGAAGAAAAGCTTGTTTTTTATAATGGGGCCGCCCACGGAACCACCCCACTCGTTATACCGCAGGCTAGGTTTCGCTTCGCCAGGCACACTGAAGTAGGGCCGAGCGTTGAGCACGTCATTCTGCCAATACTCGTACGCGGAACCGTGAAACGTGTTGCTGCCGCTTTTGCTGATCTGGTTGAACACCGCGCCGCCGATGCCATATTGCGCGGAGAACGAAGAGGTCGTGATCTGTACCTCGGAAATGCTTTCGAAAATGGAGTTATCCACGTTGCCGCTGACGGGCAATACCACAGTCGCGCCATCGGCGAGGAAGTTGGCGTAGTTCGGAAGATTACCGTTGATGGAAATGGCGTCGCCCGCATTGAAGGCACCACTGCCCTCCGAGGAAGGTTGCGAAGGCGCGCTGGATGCCCCGGGAAGAAAAATATTGAAGTTAGCCCAATCGTTGCCGGTGATGCCCGCGCCGATCTGCGGCAATTCGTTGAGCGTCTTTGCCTCCATAATGGTGCCCTGCTGGCCGGACTCGGTCTGCAGCAGCGGAGCGCCGGCGTCTTCCACCGTGATCGTTTCCGTAACCTTGCCGACCTCGAGGGTAGCATCCACGGTGATAATGGAAACCTGAAGGACGATGGGACCGTGGGTAGTCTTTTTGAAACCTTCCTTTGAAAAGGTGAGCGTGTAGTTTCCCGGCCGCGTGGAAACCGTATCGTAGATGCCGTTACCGTTGGTGATAAACTCCTTGACCTCGCCGGTATCAATGTTGCTCAACGTTACCGTTGCCCCGACGACCGCCGCACCGGACGAATCCATGACCGTGCCGCGGATATCTCCGGAGTTCGTGCTCTGAGCTGAACCAACGCTCGCCGCGCAAAACAGGCACAGCAGCGCCAAAATAGAGCGAAATGCGAATTTCATATGAGTGAATCCTCCCCACCGGCTTGAAATCAACACCCCAACCTGCAACACGACCAGGACCATCGCCTGATGAACCGTGATATCCCGCCCTGCCAGGGAATTCACTGTTCCTGGCGGGATAGACAAACGGTTGTCTTAAGACAATCAGGAGATGCTTGAACCGACTATGGGCGCATTACAATCTGTTTACTTATGGTTGTCAAGAAGAAAATGTGATAAAAGGCATCTAGGTAATCGATTGTCTGCAATTTTTGCCGTAGACGGCACTAGACTGCCCCGGGAAGCGAAAACTTCCTTGTCTTTGGGACGCAAGTCGGGTAGTTTTCGGACAATCGTTTGTTTAAAGGGTGCTTTCCAATAAAGAGCCGTATACGTTATTCCGTATCCTGTCGAGGGGAACCCATGTCACCGAGCAATCGAAGAACGTTTCTGAAACTTGCCGCCGCAACGGCAGTAACTGCGAACACTCCACTTACCTGGGCCAGTACTCCCGGTAAGGCCCGCGCCTGGGTAACTTCCCAGGATCGCCGACTGCAGGAAGTCAAATTGTCACCCTGGAGGAAGGCCGCCCAGGGGGGGACGTCCGGTATCCAAATCGATGAAAGCACGCGATTTCAGGAAATCTTGGGGTTCGGAGCGGCGTTTACCGACGCTTCCTGCTTCCTTTTGTCCGGTCTTTCGCCGGAAAAGCGCCACGCACTGCTGGCCGACTTGCTCGGGCCGGACGGATTGCGGCTCTCCATCGGGCGCACCTGCATTGGAGCGAGTGATTACTCCCGGTATCCCTACAGCTTTGACGACAGCACAGACCCGGATCCCGAGCTGCAGAAATTCACCATCGAGCACGATCGCGAATACATTTTGCCAATGCTGCGGGAAGCGAAAAACTTCAATCCCGATTTATATCTTTTTGCATCTCCGTGGAGCCCGCCGGGTTGGATGAAGGCGAGCGGCTCGATGCTGGGCGGATCGATGCGCAAGAAATATCTTCCCGCGTACTCGCAGTATTTCGTGAAGTTCCTGCAAAGTTATTCGGAAGAGGGAATAAAAATCCGCGCGGTCACCACGCAGAACGAAATCGACACCGACCAGGATGGACGCATGCCCGCGGCGCTGTGGGGGCAGGAGTACGAAATCGATTTCATCAAAAATCATCTCGGCCCCGCGCTGGAGCGGGCTTCACTGGACACGAAGATCTGGATCCTCGACCACAACTACAACCTGTGGGGCCGGGTAATGGATGAACTGAGCGATCCAGCGCTGTGCAAATACGTCGACGGAGTCGCGTGGCACGGCTACGTGGGCAAACCGGAAGACATGGCGCGCGTACACGAAGCCTTCCCCTCGATGAACAATTACTGGACCGAGGGAGGCCCGGACTATAAGAACCCGGACTACGCAACGGATTGGGTGAAGTGGTCGCGCTCGTTCACCAGCATCCTGCGAAACTGGGCGCGCTGCATTGTGGGATGGAATCTGGTTCTGGATGAAAAGGGGCGCCCGAACATCGGGCCGTTCTCATGCGGCGGGCTGGTGACGCTGGATTCGCAGACGCACGAAGTGAAGCCCAGCGGCCAGTACTGGGCGTTCGCGCACTATTCCAAGCTGGTGGAAAGGGGCGCGCACGTGATCGGCTCGCAAGGGACGCTGGCGGACATCGATCACGTGGCATTCGTAAACCCCGATGGGAGTCACGTGCTGGTGCTGACCAACCAGGGCACTGATCAGAAAATTGCGGTACAGGCCGGGGGCCAGGCGCTGGAATTGGCGCTGGAGCCGGCATCCGTCACTACGCTACATTGGTAGCGCAAACTCCGAGCGAACGGGAGCGGGAATGCAACGCATGGATTTTGCGTTCTCGCGAGCGTATGTGGAGTATTCTGTCATCCAAGCAAACTCCCGGCGATCGGCACACATCTGGAGTGCAAGAGCGCTTCGCTGTGAGAGCACATTCGTTCCACAATCAGACCGGAAGGATTCACGCGCGGGTGATGTGCTGATTCCAGTGGCGAATCCGGGCTAACTGGATTGCGCCCTTGCCGGAGAACTTTTCCCCCGACGGTTTAGGCCGGCCGGGCAACTCGACAGGATTGATACTGCATTGGGAAAGAAATCACCAACCAAGTCCGAGCCGATCAGCCTGAGAAAACTGGCGGAGCACCTCGGCCTGAATCCCGCGACCGTCTCCGTGGTGCTGAACGATGTGCCGGGGCGCTCCATTCCGCAAGCAACGCGCGATCGCATCAAAGCCGCCGCGGAAAAATTGAACTACCAACCGAGCCATCTCGCCCGCTCCCTGCGCAACCGCAGAACGCTTACGATCGGCGTGCTGGTCCCCGAACTCGGTGACGGATACCACACGCAAGTGATGGGGGGAATCGGCGATCATCTGATGGAGGCCGGCTATTTCTATTTCACCGCGCACCATCGCCATCGGAAAAACCTGGTGGAAGAGTACAGCGGAATGCTCCTCAGCCGGGGAGCCGAAGCCCTGATCACAATCGACACCAGGCTTGAACACGGGTTTCCCGTGCCCACGGTTGCCGTCGCAGGTCACAAGCCCATTCCGGGGGTTACCAATATCGTTCTGGATCACCGTTTCGCCGCGGAACTTACGCTGACCCATCTCCATTCGCTTGGGCATCGGCAAATTGCGTTTATGCGCGGGCAATCGTTCAGTTCAGACTCGGCGGAGCGGTGGGAAAGCATCGTGGGCGTTGCCGGCGAGATCGGCATCGAGATTCGCCCCGAACTCACGGTTCAACTCGACCGCGATCTTACTTCGCCCGAATTGGGCTACCCCGTAATGCAGCAACTGCTCTCTGGAGGCAAGAAGTTCACCGCGTTGGTGGCCTTCAATGACCCGTCGGCGATCGGAGCCATCCGTGCATTGCAGGATATCGGCCTGAAGGTTCCGGGCGACGTATCGGTGATCGGTTTCGACGATATCAAAGTGGCGGCATTCAATAACCCCAGGCTGACGACCATCCGGCAACCCCTGTCCAACATGGGGCGAATTGCGGCCCAGTGTGTGTTGAACCGGCTGAATGGATCTGAGTCATTTCGAAAACAAATTATGGTCGAGCCCGAACTGGTGGTCCGGGAATCAACATGCGCCATCAGCTAGGGTGTCCGAGGCCGGCGAGGACCCCACGCATATAGGCAAAACTGCTGATCACGCCTGGCATGGGATCGTCGGCATGAACCTCATACTCCAAATCGACGAAGCCGCCATATTTCACGGCCCTCAGGGCTTCAAATATGCGGCGCACAGGCATGTGCCCATCTCCGACTGCGACCTGGCTCTCTTTGTCCTGGAAGTTCGTTAGATCCTTCATATGTACGTTAAACAGGCGCGGGCCGGCTTCCTGGATGGCCTGAACGACGTCCGTGCCGGCGCGAACCGTGTGGCCGACATCGATGCAGCAGCCGATGCGTGAATCCAAATCCTTCACGGCTTTTAAAACATTGACGGGGGAAGGCCACAGCTTGTCTTCCGGACCGTGGTTGTGTATCGCGACGCAGATGTCGTATTCCTTCACAAATTTCTCGACGCGCGGAAGCGTTTGCGGGGTGGGATCGCCACCGACGATAACGGGAATCCCCGCGCGCTTGGCGTATTCGAACTTTGCGTGCATGTCCGCATCATCGTCCTTTGCAAAACTGATGACTCCGGCGGCGTGAAGTTTGATGCCCGCGGCAGCGTAGTCGGCGAGAGCAACGGCCTCTCCTGCAGGATCTGCGGGGAGATGATCCTTAACGTCCTTGGCGTTCAGCGCAAGCACATTAAGCTGCTTCATGAAACCGATTAGTTGTGCGCGACTGAAGTTGCGGAAGGTGTAGCTGGCCAGGCCAAGACGAACCGGGAATGATACCTCGGCGGCCGGCGCTTGCAACCCCAGCGCGAAGGCATCCTTCGTAGCAACTAACGTAGCCGCAACGCCTGTAGCAGAAGTAATGAAATCGCGGCGGGAGTAAATGTTTTTCATAGGGCCCCAGCCAACCGGAGTTTAGCGGGTAGATTGTAGCGGAGTTGGTTAGACATGTGGGGCCCAACCCTTCTCGTATTCGCGCGCCCACATCTTCATGGCTTCCGGATCGTTCTGAATCCTCCCGTCCTTTGTGTCGAGATGCAACTCCCGGTTGACTTCCCAAGCGATATTGGAGAGTTGCAGCATCGTAACGGCGATGTTCCCGGCGGAGACAGGAGCGTTCAGCTTCTCCCCATTGCGGATTCCCGCGATGAAGTTCGCAAAGTGAGCATTAGTCATGGAATCGCGGCCCACGAGGTCGGAAGATGATGTCGCATCGCCGACTTTGAATTCTCCCGTCTTTTTCCCTGTGAGGTCATATATCTCATAACCACTGCGATCCACAACCACCGTACCATTCGTTCCCATAATGGCCGAACCACGATCGCGTCCATAATATTTCATTCCCTGACAGCTCTTGCCTTCCCAAGTCAGCATTTTGTCTTCGTACTCAAAGCTCGTCACCAGGGTGTCATAAAACTGCCAGTCATCCTTGAACTGATACCTGCCGCCAGCCGAAGTGACCCGTTTCGGATAGTCCACTCCCAGCGCCCAGCGGCATACATCCACCTCGTGCGTGCCATTATTCAGGGTTTCGCCGGTGCCATAGATCCTGAACCAGTGCCAGTTATACGGATGCACATTGTCGGTGTAAGGGCGGCGCGGCGCCGGTCCTTGCCATAGCTCCCAGTCAAGCTGCGATGGCACGGGAACTTCCTTGCCCGTGCCAATCGACTTCCTCACATTGCTGTACCAGGCTTTCGCAAAGTAAGCCCTGCCAATCATGCCGTCATGAATCTTTTCGACGATCTCTTTGGTATATGGCGATGACCGCTGCTGATTGCCCATCTGCGCCAGCTTTCCATACTTCGTTTGTGCCTGAACCAGCATTTCCCCTTCAGCGGGATTGTGGCTGCACGGCTTTTCCACATAGACGTGCTTACCCGCTTGGAGCCCGGCAACGGCCATCGGTGTATGCCAGTGGTCCGGCGTAGCGATGGTGATTGCGTCCACGTCTTTCTGCTCGAGGATCCTGCGAAAGTCTTTCTCCGAGGCCGCGGCCTCGCCCATCTCCTTTTGCACGCTGTCGGCGAACTTCCGCAGAATATTTTCGTCCACATCGCATACATGCGTAATTCGCGCCGCGGTCCTGTTGGCCTTGAGCGAGGACAGATGCGCATACGCGCGCCCATTCAGGCCGATGACTGCAAAATTGAGCCGATCATTGGCGCCGGCGATCCGGCTATAACTCCTGGCACTAGGTGCCACCGTCAGTCCCGCCGCGCCCGCTGCCAACGTCTCGAGAAACTTACGCCGTGTGACCATGTTTTTCCCCATTTCGGAAACCTATTACGGTTCTGTTGCCGGCAGACAGGATAGCTCGTGACAAGCAGAAAATTCCAGCCCACGTTCGCAATAAGATTGCGGACGACCTCATTCCGTTCATCGGCATGATGCTGGTATCGTTGCTGGTGCACCAGACACGCGCCTTTGAACGTGGACGGGACATCGCAGGTGGGTAATCGCAAATGATAAATGGAGTCACAAGCAACAGTGCTCTGCCGGAAGATTGCAAATGTCACCCAGTAAGCAGCGCATCTTCTGAGGCGGTTTTGTGACGATCCTCGACGAGAACAGGCTCTTCCCTTCCGAACCCCACGCGCGCGCCATCGCCAGGCGGCTCTACGCCAATATCCGGGATTTGCCGATCATCAGCCCGCACGGCCACGCTGACCCTCGCTGGTTCGCCGAGGACGAGCCCTTTCCGAATCCAGCGCAATTGTTCGTGGTTCCCGACCACTACATCTTTCGCATGCTTTACAGCCAGGGTATTCCTCTTGAGCAACTCGGGGTCGGATCAACTTCAATCGAGGATCCCAGACGCATATGGCGCACCTTTGCGCAGAATTATTATCTTTTCCGCGGGACGCCGACGAGACTCTGGCTGGATTTCGCGTTTCAGGAACTCTTCGGCCTGGAGGCACGGCTTAAACCTGAAAACGCCGACGCATATTACGACGCCATCATGGAAAAACTAAAGACGCCGGGATTCCGCCCCCGGGCGTTGTTCGAAAGATTTCGGATTGAGGTGCTGGCCACCACGGATTCGCCGCTCGATTCGCTTTCGTACCATAAAACCATCCGTGCATCAGCGTTCAAGGGACGGATCATTCCGACGTTTCGCCCAGATTCTGTGGTCGATCCCGATTTTCCAAATTTTGTCGAAAATCTAACAAGCTTGGGAAAGATGACGCATGGAGATACGGGCAGTTGGCAAGGTTATCTTTCCGCGCTGCGGCAGAGGCGGCAGGAGTTCAAGGCCATTGGTTGCACGGCGACGGACCACGGCCACCCCACCGCGGCGACCGCCGAACTGGGACCTGATTCCGCGGCCCTGCTTTATCAGAAAATAGCTTCGGGAGGCGGCGACATGGCCCAGCGCGAATTGTTTCGCGCACAAATGCTTACGGAAATGGCTGCCATGAGCCTCGATGACGGACTGGTCATGCAAATTCACCCGGGCAGTTTCCGCAACCACAACGCGCGACTTTTCCGGCGTTTCGGACGTGACGTGGGTGCGGACATTCCGATGCCTACCAACTACGTGCAAGCGCTCCGCCCTCTGCTAAACCGCTTTGGCAACGAGGCTGGCCTGACCATCATTGTTTTCACTCTTGACGAATCGACGTACAGCCGCGAGCTCGCGCCACTTGCCGGCCACTATCCTTGCCTGTGGTTAGGCCCGGCATGGTGGTTCCACGACAGCCCTGAAGGAATGATGCGCTTTCGCGAATACACCACAGAAACCGCAGGCTTTTACAATACCGTCGGCTTCAATGACGATACCCGCGGATTTCTTTCGATTCCCGCGAGACATGATGTCGCGCGTCGGGTGGATTGTTCCTTTCTTGCCCGCCTGGTGGCGGAACATCGCCTCGACGAGGACGAAGCAGCTGAGATCTCTTCTGAGCTCGCCTACGGGCTGGCGCGGAAGGCTTACAGGCTTTAGCAGCGGTACGAGCTTTATCAGAAGAAATATTTGTACTATATAAATGCTCGCCAGTAATTCACATGGGGTGACAGGCTTCTCTCGATGAAAAGCTTCGGCAGTTTATCCTCCGCGCACTCGATACGACTGAACCAGCCTCCTGACACTTCAGGAAGTTCCGCTTTTTCTCCAAAAGATGCGGGTCCGCCCCTGACCAGGGTGCGCTGGACCATTTGTGCCATGCTCTTCTTCGCAACCTCGATCAACTATGTGGATCGCCAGGTACTCGGTCTTCTGGCACCCACTCTTCAGCACTCCATCGGTTGGACGGAAGCGCAATACGGATACATCGTCGGCGCGTTTCAACTTGCTTACGCGATTGGGCTGGTGGCGGCTGGTCGCATGGTCGATCGAATAGGTTGTCGGATCGGCTTTGCCCTCATCATGGGTTTCTGGAGTCTGGCCTCGATGGGACATGCCTTGGCGGCCTCAGCATTTGGTTTTGGTATCACACGGTTTTTTCTTGGCCTTGGCGAGGCCGGCAGCTTCCCTGCGGCCATCAAGACGACGGCGGAGTGGTTTCCGCAACGAGAGCGCTCCCTGGCCACAGGAATTTTCAATTCGGGAGCGAACATCGGTGCGATTTTGGCTCCGGCTCTGATTCCCTGGATTACCCTGCGATTCGGCTGGCGTGCAGCTTTTCTGGCAACCGGCATCCTTGGCGCAATCTGGATCGTTTGGTGGCTCGCCAAATATCACGATCCCAGGGACCACCCTCGCGTAAGTCCGGCGGAGCTTCTGCACATTCAGGAAAATTCCGCGGAACCGGTAACGCAAATTCCCTGGCAGAGGCTCCTGGCTTACAAGCAGACATGGGCGTATTCCATCGCAAAATTTCTTACCGATCCCATCTGGTATTTTTATCTCTACTGGCTGCCCAAGTTTTTCGACGAGCGCTATCACCTGGGACTCGGCCATATCGGTCTGCCGCTCATCATCATTTACAACTTCTCGGCGGTAGGAAGCATCGGCGGCGGTTGGCTGTCCACGGCTTTCAACAAAGCGGGAATGCCGATGGCCAAGGCCCGCTTCTCCACGATGCTCGCCTGCGCGTGCTTGATCCTGCCGATTCTGCTCTCCAGCAGGGTCACTTCGATTTGGTCTGCGGTGGCAATTCTGAGCCTCGCCACGGCGGCCCATCAAGGATGGTCGGCGAATCTTTTCACGACGGCCTCCGATATGTTTCCGCGCACTTCCGTCGGCGCTGTGGTCGGAATTGGTGGCATGGCCGGTTCGGCGGGAGCTGTCTTGTTCTCACTGATTACAGGGTGGGTGCTGCAGTCCTATCACAGTTACACTCCGTTGTTCTCGATTGCGGCGGCTTCTTACCTTCTTGGCCTCCTTTTTCTCCGCATCATCGCACCGGGTTTGCAACGAGTGGACATCGCAGGGAGCACGGGCGTTAATTGACGAGTGCGACTACCCCGGCTATTGTTTTTGAGGCGGCTAAATTCGACGACCTGGATGTCGAGAGCAGGAGTTGGGTCTAGGATGCGTCGTTCTACAATCTCACTTGGATCGATTCGTTTTCCGAGCTTGGAGAACAAAGAAAAGATTCTTTCATGAGCCTGTATTTCGAACTTGGCAGCGAGCAGTCTGACCTCTCCGCCGTTGAATTGAAGAACGGCCTGTTTCAAGCCTTGCGTGCGCTCGGTCCGCGCAATCGCGTCCTCGCGATTCCTCCCGACATGACTCGATTCCACTCCGGGGCCGGCAACCTGACCAGCAACGCCTATGAATTTTACGGAAAGAGCCTTAGCGCTGTGTTACCGGCAGTCGGAACGCATGCTGCCATGACGCCCGGCCAGATCGCGAAGATGTTCGGCGGCGTTCCATTCGAACTGTTTCACGCCCACAACTGGCGAAAGGACGTTGTTACATTGGGAGAAGTGCCCGCCGAGTTTGTCCACGAGCAATCCGAAGGCAAGCTGAACTATGCCTGGCCGGTTCAAATCAACCGCATGCTGGTCGAAGGCGGTTTCGATCTGATCCTTTCCATCGGGCAGGTTGTTCCCCATGAAGTGATTGGAATGGCCAACTACAACAAGAACATTCTTGTCGGCACCGGCGGGCCGGACAGCATCAACCGCAGCCATTTCCTCGGCGCTGTCTACGGCATGGAACGCATCATGGGGCGGGCGAACACGCCGGTGCGCCGAGTCCTCAACTATGCCGCAAGCCATTTCCTCCAACATTTGCCTGTTGTATATGTCCTTACTGTCGTCGGAAGAAATGAAAATGGCCAGTTGGCAGTCCGGGGACTGTTCATCGGTGATGACGCCGAGTGTTTTCAAAAAGCCTCGCAGCTCAGCCTTAAAACCAACTTCTTCATGCTTGACGCGCCTATTCGAAAGGCTGTGGTTTACCTGAATCCGGAAGAATTCAAGAGTACCTGGCTGGGCAATAAAGCAATCTATCGGACTCGCATGGCGCTTGCCGACGGCGCCGAACTCATTGTTCTCGCTCCAGGAGTAGAAACTTTCGGCGAGGATGCAACGATCGACCGGCTGATCCGCAAGTACGGATATATTGGCACGCCTGCCACTCTCTCAGCCGTCGAGAAAGACCCCGAGCTCGCCGCTAATCTCGGTGCAGCCGCCCACCTCATTCACGGATCTTCCGAAGGACGCTTTGCCATTACGTATTGCCCGGGGGGCCTGAACCAAATGGAAATCTGTGGGGCGGGTTTCAGCTACGGAGATCTGAAGAGCGTGGCCAGAAAATACGATCCACAAAAATTGCATAATGGCTACAACCAGGTGAATGGTGAAGAGATTTTCTTTGTGCCAAACCCCGGCTTGGGGCTCTGGGCTTACCGCGGACGCTTCGAAACTTAGTTCGCCGTAGTGGTACAGCTTTTCCTTTGAATATTCTTTTCGAACACCGCATCCGTCGCCAGCCGATGAAAAGGTGAATCTCCGCAGCTGAAAACAGTGCGAAAGGGGCAAGAAATGAACACTTCCGTTGCAAGCCTCTCCGGCAGGACCGCCGTTGTGGTTGGCGGAACATCCGGCATCGGGCGCGTGCTTGCTCTCGGGTTAGCCACTGCGGGAGCCGATGTCGTTGCTTCTTCCCGGCGGGCAGAGCAAGTGGAAGCCACTGCCCGTGAAATAGAATCGCTGGCGCGCCGCACCCTTCGTGTCGCTTGCGATGTGCGCGATCGGGCTTCTTTGGAGAACCTCCTGGCGAAAACCCTCGATAGCTTCACCAAAGTGGACATCCTGGTGAACTGCGCCGGCAAAATCGAACGGGCCCCCACCATCGATTTCCCGGAAGAATCGTGGCGGGATATCCTGGAAACCAATCTCACCGGAACACTGAGAGGCTGCCAGATATTTGGAAGGCACATGCTGGAGCGGGGCTACGGACGGATCATCAATCTGGCCTCGCTGAATACTTTTGTTTCCTTAACGCAGGTCGCCGCTTATGCCGCCAGCAAAGCAGCCGTGGGCGCTCTTACGAAGTCCCTGGCCGTCGAATGGTCGAAGCACGGAGTGATGGTAAACGCCATCGCTCCCGGCGTTTTCCGGACGGCGCTGAACTCGGAATTGCTCGATAACACGGAACGCGGCCGGGAACTGCTGGCGCGCACTCCCATTGGCCGGTTCGGAAAGGCGGAAGAATTGGTGGGAGCCGCCGTCTATCTCGCCTCTGAAGCTGCATCCTTCACCACCGGTCAAATCCTCGTAGTGGACGGCGGGTTCCTGGCAAGCGGCGTAAATCAGTAGGCGTGCTGCGAATCGAAAAAGCTGTTGCGCGGAAGCTCTGGGGAGAATCGTGAAGGGCTGCAACAAACAGACCATCTCTAACTCACTCATTCCACAACGCAAATTTTGGAGGCGCGGGTGGGAATCGAAACCGAAGCGGGTACTGGTTCCATTGAGTTTATTGGGTTTAACATTCAACAGAATTCATAAAATCAAGGCTCTATCCGAAAGCGAGCACAAATTTAGCACAGTTGGCGGGACTACACTTCCGTCAGATTTCAAGACCTTAGTAACTACATTTGCTCTCATGAAATGATTTTGCGGTAAAGCCAATACCGTGACGACGCCCATGAAGAACGAAATATAGAAAACGAGGTTATGGAAACCCACCAACTTCGCTTCATTATTAGCACCACGTCGCCATATTCCGTTGGGGCTACATGGTTCGTTAAATCCATCGGACTCGAATGCACGATATCCTCGGACTCTCCCAGTTTGCTGAGCCATCCACGGCCCCAGAAGTGTTGGCGGGCCATATGGGTAACGCCCAAGCTGTTTGCGTAAATCGCTACCTTCTGATAGCCAAATTCGAAGGCGGCACCTGAACACATGCGGTAGCCAAATTCTTTTTCGAAGACTTCAACGAAGGATTGAACCGGAACAGGTGAACCGAATGGCAATTTTGTAAAACCGGGCGGCCAGTAGAATCTAGGGTTGTCCCAAGGCCACCAGACACGATCAGTCCTGCAAGCGGCCCAAGCGATACACTGGTAGCTAGTGTCACAGGGGCTGGAAATGCGCCATTTAACCCCGGCAAGGGCCGGAAATACTTGCGTCAACTGATTCCGAGCCTCGGCAATACTTCGAAAAAGGATTGCCATCCTAGATCGCGCCGTACTGTTTGCCCCAGTTCAACCAAGCGTCAAAGATTCTGTCGGTCCGACCTGCATCTTTGGGGCTGATGGGATTAACGTGTGTCAAATAGCTTAACGCCAAGGACCAATCGCGATGATTATTCTGCATGTCGTGAAGTAGGAACCCAACGACTTCATGTTTATATTCTGCCCCCATCCCTAAAATGGCTTGATAGCTCGGATGCATCATTCTTTGTAGTGGAGAAGAAAGATGCGCAGTCTCGCGCTGCCATCTTTCCGCTTGCTCGCGAAATCGTTGCTCCAACGTTGATTGGTGCGGGGCCGAAAACGCCTTGGCCACAGCTTCATCAATCAGAACCAATCTTTTCGGGGCATCGTCCCAGTCATCCGGCTCGGACCAATCCGTGATTCGGATGGGTGTGCAGTACGGGGTGGCCATGTTGGTCCTCTGTAACCTCACTTAAGATAAATCAGTTAGATTGGCGGCCTTAAGTAGCGACTTCACGCCTGTCCTCTTTGCTTCGGCTCGCTGAATGGCCTTTTTTATCACTTCCAAATCCTCGTCGTCCAGTGCGACAAAGAACTCCTTGTGATCGCCTTGTTCGTGGTAGGTGATTTGAAGCGTATGTGAGACGGCACATCCCAAGGGACGCTCGTCGGGCTTATCGAATATTGGTCGCATATCGGTTAGGATTGCTGCGTCATAAAAGGTAACGGGGTACTCTAATTTGAGTCTTTGGGCCTTCGACGAAATGGCTACAGTTCTGAGTGTGAGTAGTCTGCCCAGTCTTTTTTCAAATTCTGTTTTCTCTGCGTCCGAAAGAGCCAACTCGGGTCTGCCACTTGCCTGCATCGCGCTGCTAAGGTTTGCAATGTTCTCGGTCAGCGGGGTGTCTTCGTCTGTTGTGAATACACTGAGCGAGAAGACAGACCTCAGAATGTCTCTGATTTCGCCTTCGTTCAAGACTGAAACCCGTTTCACTACAGACGCAGCCAACACTTTCAGGCCGCCAGCTATCGGTGCCTGCTCCAACGACGTAACCAGAAGCTCGAAGGTTTCGGGTGAGAGCCGCTTCAGACTGGCGAAACCAGCCCGATATGGCGCTGGTATAGTTGTGATAGAGATCGTCAATAAACTGCTCCCGAGTGGCCCCAGTAGCGACTACTCTAATACAAGTATAGGCTTACCGTGCTAGTTTTCTGAAATCTAGGAATGGCCCGTATTCATCACGCCACCACGTCGGTAGCGTCCCGAATCATCCGTCGATAGATTAGCAGAACGGATAGCGTGTTAGAATCCGGGCAATTGAGGAGGTGTTTATGGGGCTTGCCGAGGACTTGAAAGTATTACAGGAATTGCGCGACAAAGGGGAGTTGTCCGAATCGGCCTACGCAACAGCAAGGGACGCCGCAATTGGGAAACAAAGTCCGGTTCAGCAGCCCCTCCCAGCGGCGAACGTTAAGAAGCCGCTCCTCAGCACCCCTACAAGAGTATTTCTTGGGGCTATCATTCTGCTCGTGGGTTTCAGCTTCTTCATAGTCATCTATGAAAACGCTAGAACAGGCCAGAGCGTCAATCTTTTGCACCAATCGCTCACGGTTACGGATGAGATTCAAAATGTTCCGGCTGCGTCTTGGAAGTCTATCAATTACAACTTTCCGTCAGGCGGTAAATTGGATATCTCCATCCGGGTTGTGAATGGCAATCCCATCGATATTTTCCTAATACCTGCCGACCAAATGGACACAGTGAAAAAGAGCGGGTGGGGAAATGTGAAGACCTACGGCGATTTCAGCGCGACCAAGACCATGACATATCACCGAACGGCGCAATTGGGTCCGGGAAGTTACTGTCTTGTTTTGCGCGATACCTCGCTTGGGATACTGTCCGCTCGTGCCTCGGATGTTTCTGTGAAGACGATACTCACGCCTTAAACTTCATCTCTCGGGTCGAAGTCTTCGGCACCGAGGGAAATTTGCTAGACTCCGGGTACTCATGCTCGACGCGCCTAAAATTCTCGGTATCGTTGGGGTTTTTCTCACCCTGTTAGGGCGACTTTGCGAGGATAGGGTGAAGTCGCTTGAAGGAAAAAAGACCGCGCTCGAAAGTGAACTGGATAAATATAGAAATTCCTCACAGCATCAGACGACACAACTAAACCAGTTAGCGCAAGAAACGCGACTGGAGGTCATGCACCACCAAAATTCACCGAGTATTAACTACAAAACCCTAATTGTGTTCGACACGAGCCGACTTGCGAGCACGAAGGCTTTGGTAAACGTCGGAATTGACGATATATCCCGCCTGGTCGATAAATTGATATTTGGGGCGGCTCAGTTTAGGCAATTGCTAGAAACTGCAAAGCCCCGAGAGTCGGTCGATAATTACCAGCAGTTGCTCCAAAAATCGCAAGGCGCTCCCGACTGGACAGATGCTGCCAGTATTAAATTGGCTATCGTTTCAACGGTGGTGGCTGCACTACCATTGGAGGTGCTAGGGGACAAAATCATTATCACTGCAAAAAAGCAAGTCGAGTATTTGAATTCGGGGTTGCGTTTTGGGAGGCGGCTGGTCACGGTATTCTACTTGGCGGGGGTCGCCTTAGTGATCTACTGCATCGTCAAGGGAATAAAATAACGGGCTCGGAATGACTTCCTCTGCCGAAAGGTTTTATAAGCGCTGACCTTAACGGTGGCTAGCCCCGTGGTGCTTCCGTGGATTCGGACGACGGGCCAGCATAGATAGCTCCCATACACCACAAGACCAAGTATGCTAAAATACAAATGGGCCTGTGGTGTAATGGGAGCACGCTGCTTTGCGAAAGTCGAAGTGCGGGTTCGATCCCCGTCAGGTCCACACGCAAGTTCGGGGCTGTGTTGTACGCAAAGGCGACACAGCCTTAAAAATACCACTTGAATCTTAGGGCCTAAGTTATGTACACTAGCCTTGCTTTCGCAAAGCAGCGTTTCGTTCGAATAACATTCTAAGTACCAGACAGGCGACTCTTAATAGGGTCGCCTTTCTGTTTCTATGCCATACTGAATTCCTGAGCGCCTATTTTTTTTTTCTCGTCCATCCAATCCGTGCCTTTGAAAACCTGAATGACTTTCCCATCCGAAGGCCGAACCATATACAAACCTTGGCGGGATACAACGTACACGGGCTTCCCGGATTTCTTGGCGTTATCAATATCCTGCACGGATGGGTCTTGCTGACGCTCGTTCGGGTGCGTGTGGGCGGTAGCGAAGGCGTCATTGGGAACATCAATTTTCATTTCCGCGCCTTTCTGCACTGGTAGCTGTTCCGGCTTGAAAAGAGGATTTTTGTAGTCGATGAATCCCGCCTCTTGTTTTAGGATTCCGCTCGCAGCCGCTTGCCAAGCCTTACGAGCGGCTTCGCGGAATGCGGGTCGGTTCTCTTCCGCACCTTCCTCAGTCGGTTGCTTTTCCTGCCCCTCGATTGCCGGATGCGCGTAGTCTTGGGCAAGCGCAGAGTGCAAGTCTGCTAACGGGGTATCTTCCGGCACGGCGATATTGTGTACGTCGCCGCTCGGATGTAATACCGGGATTACAACGTGTCCTGAATCAAATCTATTTTCATTTGCCATTGATCTCGCAGCCCCTAAGAACATCATTCCGAATAGAACAAATCCCAGAAAACGTCCAAACACACTTCTCCAAAAGAAAAAGGCGACTCAGAGAGCCGCCTTCGGTTTCCGAATTGATTAGGATGGTTACTGCAAGTTAGCGACGATCTTGTTGACCTTTGCACGCCCGGATAAGATCGCGGCGGCGTCATTTCGCTTTTCGTCTAAATGCTTTTGCAACGCGGTTTGAAGTTCCGTTTCAGACAAACTGGAAACCAAATCCTTGCCGTCTTCTGCCCCAACCGTCACGCGATGCTCGTGGGTAGCATCACCAAGAACGGATTTAATTTGTAGAAGGACCTGCCCGTTGTCCGTATGAAGAACTTCGGCGGTTGAAGACACATCACCGTGTTCTGTAGAGATAGTTTTCGTAATCATGTTTTCCTCGAATTAAGTCAATCCAACAACCCATGCCTCGTAAAATTTCCCTGTTAAGTTCGGTTGTCCGGCAGAGGTTACTACTAACTTTACCTGCACAAGAGCTAAGTTCTGCGCCGATGATAAAGTGACGGAATCGGTGGTTAAAGCCCTGTTAGCGTTAACACTATAGATTGTTGTGAAGGAGTTTCCGCCATCGACGGAGTATGACAATGTGACGGTATCGCCTACTACCGGAACAGAAAGGGCTGTCAATACATTCAGAGTCAAAGACTGCCACGGGGCAGAAGTGGGGCTGGCCGCCGACACGGTAATCGTTGAATTCCCTGCCCCGCCGCTCGCGCCATTTGCTAACGTCGCGAAAGTTGTTCGACTCCCATCTATCGCGTTTTGAGGACTGGTGACAGCAAAACCCGTCCCAGTAGAAGAATTTGTCTGCGCCCCGAACAAAAACACAGAGGCCGACCCATACTGTGCTCCGACCCCACCGTCTCCGTTACCAGTGGTATTAGGCGCTGTCGCCGCTGGCGTAATGATTGAACCAACGAAGAATCTTCCGCCGCCGTTGATCGCAGTCACCTTGGTTGTGGTGGCGTTATATGTGACCGCACCACCTGCCAGAGTCGCATCGTCGTAATAGATGTAGTAGAGCGTTGAGTAAGAAAGCGCCGTGATCGAACCGCTATTCACGGAAATATCGCCCTTGCTGCTAGTACGCATCGTGAACGCAGCGATGTTGACGGTCGCGTTTGAACCCGCATCTGTCGCGGTCAACGGGTTGGTTGTCGGACGGTAAGTCAGCCCGGATGCAGTTTGACCGAAACGACTTGAGCTATCTGGCACAATCGACAAATCCGAAGGCCCAAGGTAGCTCCAAAAAGAGTTTGAACTCGGTGGAGTCGGCGGCGCGTTTCCCGTGGTCGCTTGCAGCGCGGTGAATACACCGCCGCCGCTCGTAACCTGCATCCCGGTTTTATACGCCGTCCCGGCGTTATAGGCACCGAGCAGAACCGCAGAACTGCCTAGCAGCGTCCAGAACGATGATCCGGTCGGACTCGGGGCGTTTCCAGTCGTGTTGCTTATGCAGACGTAGAAGTTTCCATCCGTAAAACTGACGAAATTCCCCGGCACATAAGCTGTCGCGCCAGAGTACGCGCCTTCGTACAAATCCGTGTTGACGGTCGAGATTAGCTGCCACTTGGTCGGTGATGTGCTCGGCGTGTTTCCGGTGTTCGAATTGACGAGCGAAATATAGTAGCCGGACGGTGTGCCGAACGTAACCTGATTTCCGATTGCATACGTGGTCCCGGCATTGTAAGCGCCGAGGAAGACGCTAGTGTTGGAGCCACCTGCTGCGACCCAGTCCGCCGGTGACGTGCTCGGCGTATTACCGAGGTTGTTCGCAACGAGACTGACGTATATGGTTCCACTCGCATCAACCGATGCGCCTTGGGCATAACTCACGGCGGGGTTATAAGCGCCTTGGAAACTGACCGCCGCAACTGCGTCGGCTGTAGCCTGTGCCCCGTTAGCCGTAGCTTGTGCCTGATTGGCAGCCGAGATCGCCGGGAAAACCAATGGCTTAAATGTTGAAAGTCCCGCGCTATTCAGGTTGGCTTGTCCGCTTGCGGGGGCGGTCATCAGTCGATAGACGGGTGAGACACCGCGTTGACTTTGGCTCTTATGGATATCGGCATCTGTACCGAATGGAGCGGTAAGAATCGCACCTTGGTAGCGGTCAACATTCTGCGGCACCGCAGGAGCACCCGGATTTGAGCCCGTGACAATCGGTTCTCTATTTACGAATTCAAGGCCGTCTGGGATGTCAGACTCGTTCATTATGTGTTTCGACTGGTCAGCCATTTTCGCCCCGATTACTTCTTGATAGCCTTGCCATTCTTCACGTTCCCGTCATTCCCGCCGTCGCCAATTTGTTGGAGAACGCAGCGCATGTGAGCGCCCTTGTCTTCCTTGGCTTCGCGGACCTTCTCGGGCTTCGGTGCTTTTCGTGTTGCTGATTTCATGCTGTCTCCAAAAGAAAAAGCGGCTGGGAGCCGCCAGAATGTTGATTGGTGTTACTCGATCTCGTGAATTTGTTTTGTGTCAGGGTTGTAAAAGTGAGTCGCTTCTTGTGGAAGATTCGTCGGTTGAGCGGGCTGATCGCCGTTTTCGAATCTGATAATTCTCGGCAGCATTTCATCCCACTGTCTTGGGAGTTTTGCGGCTCTGCCGGTCTTGTGCCAGCCAACAATCTTTTTCTGAATCTCTTTTCGAATCAGTTTCTTCTCTTGCTGGCTCGAAACATCCCAGACATCCAATGAGTCCGCTAACGGCAAACGGTGTATCGCGGCTTGAATTCTGGTCGGGAATAGACGAGCCGTGTCTTTTAATTCCTTCGCCTGTTTTAAGGTCAGGACGGCGCTAGGGCCTTGCGTTGCATCCGTGATCGCCTTCAATGCGGCTAGTTGGGTCTTTTCGTCCCTTGCTTGGATTGCGTCCGAGAGGTTTTGTTGTAGTTCGTGTTTCTTTTGCGCCGCTGACAATGCGTCGCCCGTCAACGGTTCGCCGTTCTCGTTTCGAAAGCTCTGTTTTTGCATTGCAAGAGTTTCCGCAGGAGTGAACACTTTCTTGGAAGCAATTCCAATGCTCTTCAAAAGTTCGTCGCCAGCCGAAGGCTGCGAAATCGTTTGTTTCGGAGTCAATGCTTGCGCAGGGATCGGGGTAACTTGACGGACAGCGTCCCAGAACTTTTGGTCGTTGCTGACCTTTTGGCCGGTAGATAGGTCTCTGCCGGTGACAAGCTCACCCGCGGTGCGGATCACAGGGTTGATTCTGTTTTGAAGGTATGAACCCGGCTGCTCGATAAAGTGCAAGAAATCGCCCATCGTGGTTCTGATGGCGTATTCGCGCTTTCCATCCTTCGATAGAACGGCAAAACCCGCCTCGGGATGCGTCTCCCCGCTGACCAAATAGTTGATCGCTCTGGCGGCAAGGTAGTGCGCAACGTTAAAGGCCAAAAGTCTTTGCGCCAACGGTGCGCCGTGCTGACCGGCAACGTCGAGGATCGAACGGCCACGGCTTTCCAGAAAGTCCGGTGCCAACAATAGGGTGCGCAACACCTTTTGATTGCCAGCGTCACGGCCCAAAAGTTCGTAATTCAGACCGCCGAACTTGTTGTTGACCTGACTTGCAGCAAGTCGCCCGGCCTGTTCTTCCGATAATGTCGGATACCTTGCCTGAATTTCAGGCTTCAATTTTCCGTAAAGGTCGAACTTCAACCCGGTAATCATGCCGTTCGAGCCAAACAAACGCTCGTGCATAAAGTTGTTCAGGTCGCCCACCAACGGCAGTTTGTTGATAAGCAGATTCTTCCCACCGGCAGTTTCGCCTTCGCTGAGGTAATTGCTGTGCGCAGGCATCGTGTTTAGTCCGTCTCGGATCGCCTGTGTTTGCTCCGGGGTCAAATTGAAGTAATCGACGTTTTGTGGCAAACGGGTAAAGAAGGACTCTTTCGCTCGACCAAACGGATTGATACCGCTCTCGCCAGCCAATACACCTTCCATGACAGCGTGGAACGGAGACAGCGAGAGCAACGTGCCCTTGGCTTGCTGGCTTAATTTCAGGAAGATATTCGATGCGCCGGGCTTCGATAACACGGCGTTCAAGTCTTGAGCGATATCCGGGTGAACGGCAATTTGTTGACGGCCAAGTGTGCCGTCTGCCTTCATCACGCTCAAATCTATTGGTTGGTACTTGGCGAACTCTGGGCTGGTAAGTTGTGCGGTCGTGACGGCCAGCGGCGTTCCCGCAGTCGTTTTGCCGTCGAGCAGGCTGTGCGCCAGATCGTCCTTGGCTAGCAAACCGCTCGCCTTTTGAACATAGTCGGCGGTCAGTTTGGCTGCATCTTTCGTTGTTGGCTCGAATCCCGCTTGCTCGCCTTCATGGAAAGAATTAAACGTGCGCTCTTTCAAGAAGTCGCGAGGGGTCTGATTGTTCGTTGCAGCCGTCGCGCCTGTAGCCGGATCAACATCTTCAAATGTCCACTTGTGCGGGATATAGTTTTCGCGGCCTTTTGTGATGAGTCCACGCTGCCCTAATCGGTTGCGCCAATCATCAAGGACTCCGGTAATGCGGTCGCGCAGCGATTGCGCTTCCGGTGAAAGATGCTTTGCGGCGTCATACCCTTCGGCGTGTTGTTCGGTCTCGGGATTCGACTCAGCCTGCCGAGCACGCTGCTCAAGCAACTGAGCGTCGCCGTTGGCCTCGATGTGGTTGCTGATTGCCTCTCGTTGTACCGCGTCTTTCACTTCGGCGATGCCTTCGCGGTGGAACTGTTCAGCTTGCCCGGACCCGATCTGCTTATTGGCTTGATAGTCGTGAACGGAGGTCGAGTAATCTGCGTTGGCGTGGGCTCGCGCATTTGGTGAAAGTTCGTGAACCTCGGCGATGCTACTGGTAAGCCCGTGCGAAGCAAGTCCAGCCGCAAGAGAATCCAACGTGATGTCCGTAAGACGGCGCTTTAGTTTGTCGAGGGCTTCGGCTTTTTCGCTTTCGGTCTTGGCGGATTTGTAATCCTTCCACGCGGTTTCGGCTGCGGGGATCGCGTTCTGACCTAAATCCCATCCTTGCTTCGACAAGAACCCGAGATTGGCGGCCAGCCCTGCATACTTTACTAGCGCGGCGGCCTTTGGTGCCGATACACCGGCTTTGACGAGCGCGGATTCCGCCACCGTGCCACCCATAGTTGCCACGATCAACGCGATATTAAGGGGATTGATCTGACCTGTAAGCCAGTCTTCCGTTTCGCCTTCGATTGGCCCCGCTCCCTTTCTGTGGAACTGACCGGCCAACGGGAGGGTTGCAACGTTCTTCGCTGTGTCAACCAAACCTTTGCCCGTGTTTACGGGATTCGTTCCAGTCTGTTCGACCTTCTGATTGGCTTTGTCTGCGTCGGCGAATGGATCGAGCGCAGCAAACAAGTTCTTTCTGATGCCTTCTTGAAGCTGCTTTGTGTCGCCGTGAACGATATCCGAACCAACGTGGTAGACCGCCGGAAACGGACGTATCAGTGTGTTGTAGCCGAGATTCTTAATTCCGCTCAAGGCGTCACTGAGAATGTTTGTGTCGTCCGCACTCTGCTCGGCAGGATGCGCTTGAACAACCGCGCTAGCGTTGCCGAGGGCGGTAACTAATCTCTGACCCGGCGTTTGATATCCCGGCGCAACTAACTCGCCTTGCGGTATCTGTGCCGTCGGTTTCTCGTTTAATGTGGCAAACGGGTCGGATTGCAATGCTGGCGCAGATTGAGTTTGAGATACCGCAGCAAAAGGATCGCTGATTGGTAACGGTGCAGCCGATGAAGCAGACGACTGCGAAACAACTGCGAATGGGTCAGTTGACACGGGAATCCTTTACTTCGCTGGCTGTTGCACTGGTTGTGGTGGAGTCAAACCGTAGAGTTTGAGCAAGTACGCCTTCTCTTGAGGATTCAGCGAAGGAGAATTTGCAATCGTGGTGGCGCGTGTCGCCTCGGGGATCGAGTCTCCGATTTTCTTTAGCTCGGCGATTCTCGGCGGGTCTTGAGGGTGAAGCCCGAGATACTGGTTGCGCTTCGCGGCAGCCTGTTTGATCTCAGTTTGCGCGTCGCTGATCTCCTGAGTCTCGTCCTGCGTAGCTGGCTTTCCAGAGTCGTCGATCTCTTTCAATCGCTTTGTGACAAATTTCTGGTTGTCTTCGATGTCCTTTTCAAGGCTCTTGAGAGTGTCTTGGCGCACGCGCTCCAAGTTTCCGGGACCAAACAACTGCTGAACCTGCCCGATGTTCTTCTTACCCTCGGGGTCTTGTGACATATTCTGGTAAGCCAAGATCGCATCGCCGTTAGCGCCAGCAAGGTATGGCGCAAACAGTTGCTTTGCGCGGTCGTTCTGGCGCTTTTCCTCGATGGTCAAGTTGTGAGCGGTGGTAGCAGCCTTGGCTTCGCCTGTTCTTGCTTGCGCCTCATCGATCTCAGCCTTGACGTGGTCAATAGCCAACTGAACGCCTTGCTGGGTTTGAACCTTTTTCGCTGTGTTGTAATAAACCGCACTCGGTAATGATTGTCCTTCTTGAACGGGCTGGCCTAGGATTCCAGATGCGTTCCAATCGTCGGCCTGTTTCTTTGTCAATTTGACGCTCTCGGGAGCTTCCCCGAGAATTGTCCAAGTCGCACGCATCTGAGGCTCGCCGTTTTTATCAAGCACGGGTTTTCCGTCTTTACCAATCAGTGGTGCCATTCCGTCTTGAAAGACGTAATCTCGGTGTCCGGCAGCGGCATCTTTTTGAACGCGCTCTTGCAAACGGTCTGAGTCGAGACCTTGCGCCAATGTCTGCGCTCCGGCGTCGATCAACGGCTGGGCAGCCTGTCGCGCGTATTCGACCGATTTTTGGTGGAAGTCTTGATCTGCGTTGCGAATACTCTTCTGGTACTGTAGCTCGTGCAGATTCGCTTCCGCGATGCTTGCAGCGGTACGCTGTTTTTCCAATTCCAGTCTGGATTGCTCGATGGTTTGTTGCTTATTCTTGAGGTCAGTATCGGAGGCTTGCTGCTTCTGCTGGGCTTCGCGCTGCGATCCTGCGGCGAGAGTGTTGAGCACACCCTTGAGCGCGCCTTGACCGGGTCTAAGATCGTCCGAAGCATGGGATGCATCGCTAACAGAATTGCCGAGCGCAGACGCAAGTTTTTGTGCGAACGAACCGGTGGCCATCGCCTTGGATGAAGACGCAAGGACCAATTTTGCGAAACCACCGGGCTGATTTAACGCAGCCGCACCGGTTGGGTCACTTAGCGCCCCGTTGAGTTCAGTTGAGAAACGTTGGGAGAAGTTTGGCGCATTGATGTCGGGTGCGGAACCCGGCGACGGATTTGCTCTCATCGGCACTTGTGGGCCGGGCACTCGCGCAACACCGGAGTCGAAGCCGTTCGTTAGTGCGTCCAGACCGGCGCTCGTTGTTGCCAACGGTACTGGTGCGCTCTGGTTAGTTAAATTCTGAACTTCATTTTGTGATACAGGCATCTAAATTGCTCCCGAAACTTTTAAATTCAAAATGTGTTGTTGAGATTACTGAGGGTGATTAGTTCCCCGCGAGTGCGTTCAAGCCGCCAGAGAAGAAATCGCCGACGCCTGAGCCGGGGCCAAGGTTGGAAAGCCCACCGCTTGCAAAACTCAAGCCGGTTTTTGCAGCGCCCGTAACAGCGCCCGCGATGTCCGCTTCTACGGCGTTGTTCTCTTGGTTGATCTTGTCTGCTGAGCCAAACGCAGAGTTAAGCTCGCTACCGGCTGCGCCCGCTACCGGATTCGGATTTTGTATCTGAGCCAACGTAGCCAACCCCGCCGCCGTGCGATCCACGTTTGCGCGACCTTGGTCGTAGTTCGCTGCCGTTAATTTGGTCAGTTGATTTGCTGTGTTGGTGTCAGCCTGCGACTGCGCGGTCTCACGAACTTGTTGGGCGATACCGCCAGTGCGAGCAAGGCCGCTTGAGTCAGTTGAGCCGTTGAAAGTCTTGCCTGCGGAAAAGTCTTCGGCTGCTTGGGTCGCGTTTCTGGCGTTTGCGGCACCTTGATTAATAATCTGAGACTGACGAGCGGCGTCTTCTGCGGCGCTGAACCCTAGACCAGTATCCCCGGTGCTGATTTTATTGAGGGTCGAGTTGAGTTGGTCCATCGTTTGCTGTTGTTCGCCGAAAACGGTGTTGTAGTTGCCTCGAAGCGTGCTCGCGAGACTGGATTGCTCACCGGAAATTGTTTCTTCTTCTGGGCTAGGGCCGCAGCAAAGGGCGACAGGCCCGTTGTAGTCGTGCTCGTCTTTTTCGACTGTGATGTACTCGCCGATGACATCGGTCATCTGCAAAACTACTCGTGTGCTATAACGCATTCCTGCTCCGTACAACTTGCGGCTAGGGCCGCTAAAAATAAAATGGTTTCCTGAGAAAATTATGTATATTCGAGTACAGTATCGAATATTCAAGGAGTTCAAATGACCGACCAAAAACCAGTGAGGTATTGGTTCGCCGTCAAAGTGACATTCATTTGCCCTGTGTGTAAGAAGCCCAACGAAGAAGTGATGTACATGAGCGCCGGGAAGCCTGACCCCGGTCCGATAGCAGCGGCGACCCAGACTCAGAATCTGAAATGTCAGTTTTGTAAAACCCCGTTGAAGGACGGCACTCAGGTCAATGTGAACGTATTGCCCGTGACTTTGGAGGAAGCCAAAGCTGCGGGCTTCAACCCACCGCCCGGCTCAGTCTGATATTCATACACGTAGATAATTGCCGCAAACCAATCGATGTCGGTGGATTCGAATCCACGAAATATACGAATGTCGTTGCTATCCATTTCTGTCTCCGTTAGAAATCTGCTTCGCGAGCTCATCGGTCACCGCGAATTCGAGAATATAATCGTCGTGCTTCCCTTCCGCTTTTATGAAACCAAGGCGGGCCATGAATGCCACCAACTCGGGAAATCGAGTTTCGAATACGATCCCGTCGATCCCATCGGCTTGCACGATTTGCAAGTAGCTTGGCAGAACGGCAGAGATCGCTTTGGCAACCCGGCTGCGGTTCACTTTGGTTGAAGGTGCGAACTGGGTGTGCATTCTAAGCAATGATTCCTGCTCGCGGTCGAATCGGAAGTAAAGCACAATCCCGTCAGCGTCTTCGATGGCTCCCCCAAAATAACTGCCGGGTGCGGCTGTCAGCCAAAACTCGGGGTTTGTCTTTCTATGCGATTCGTCGATGTCGATCTTGGACCACGCGCAAATTTGTTCAACATCTTCAATAGTGGTTGGTTTAATTTGCATTCTTGTCTTCCAATACGCCGGTGCAAAAATCACACTTCGGATTGAAGCGGTTTCGTGCGACGTGATATCTGCGATGACCGGCGACTTTGCCGCCTAATGAACAGACTTCTCGGGTTCGGATTTTTTCGAGGTGCCCGGAGGCGACGTTCGCCTGTCCTTGAACTAAGCCGCCCTTACTGGTTGCTATCTCGCGGACCTTTGGATCGTGGACGCCGATTTGCAGGTCTGCGGTTTTTCTTCCGCCGAGTTTCCCGCCAATCTTGCCGCCGATCCCACCGGCTCGCGCCATGTGGCCCGGAATCGAGGCGGTTGTTTTGCCACCGATCAAGCCGCCTTTGCGTCCGGCTTGAATGCGGTTGTGAAAAAGGATGATTGGTTTTAGTTGAGCCCGAATCTCCGCGTCACTCGCCGGTTGTATGCGGACCTTCATTGGTTGCCCCACACTCGCAAGCGCAGACCGTCTACATAAATTCTTTTAGGCGTCGGCGGTATCAAGCGCTGCAACTGATAAAAATTATTAAAACGCGCGAGGGCTCGCGCAATTTCGAGTTCCTTGATTTGTTCGTCGGTCAATTGCTCTTGGGTCTCGGGCATCTGAGGGCGATTACTTTGATTTGCGGATGATGATGGTCCCAGCGACGCTGTCGTGCGGAACTGGATTGCTTGGGACCGGGACTGCCTGAGCTTTGGAAATAATGTCGTCATCTGATGCTCGGCTGTTTTGAACCAGAGCGGGACGAAGGTCAACTTGCTGACCGCCGCTTACGGGAATTGAAAGTGTCATGTATTTTTCTCCTGCGCCAATGGCGCTAAAACTTTTGCCGGGTCTCCACGAGGACGAGGAGTTTGCCCGGCTACCCCTCAGAGCGAACTGAGGGAATTTCTCTGCTTGGCTGTCTTAGTTGAGATTCGTGCCGTCGAAGGCCACGAGTAGAAGAGTTCCCGGTTTCAGCGTGTAAACGCTTTGCCCGCTAATCGTGCCACCGTTGTCCAGCTTCAACATTGCTGCGACACCACCCGTTGCGACAATCAACAGCGTTTGAGTATTCACCAATCCAGCGGATTGAATCGTCACGGCGAAACCGCCGATAATGTTCAAACAACTCACACCGCTCGGATTCACCGTACCTGAGCGCAACACCGTCACGGTCGGTAGCAGGTAAAGATAAGAAGCGGGCAAACGGCCCGCGTACGTTGGTCCTACGTACTCGGTCATAAATTTCTCCTATTGTTTCGTTAACCTATTTGAAGCAACCCGCCGTTCTCGGGATCGTCATTGCTTTTAAGGTCTTCTAAAGTTTTCGCTACGCGGGCGCGAATCTGTTCTTCCGTCTCGATGGGTTCGGCGGCTGGTGTTGGCTTCGCTAGTTCATCCGCTAACTCTTTCTCAAGCCCTTCGATCACCTGTCGTTGAGACGGCGGCGTGACGCCTATGCGGTCATAGTTCCACTGAAGGAGCCAAGGGATTTTCATTGCTTTGTGAAACCCTCGCCTGAAATGATTTGCTCGAATTTATAAGCAGCGTCCGTCCAGTATTGGTAAACCGCAATGTCCGTGCGCAAGTTAAGCGCGCGGCGCGATACCTCTGCTTGTTCTTCTGCCGTTAGACCGCCGCTTTTCTCCGAGAACTGCTTGATGATGTTTTGGAACTTATTCCCTGTAGCTACCGCTTCATCGCGGAGGTGGGAGAATATCTCGAAGGCGTTATACTCGCCTTGCGGAATTTCACTCTGATTGAGTTCGCTCATTTCGTTTGTCCTCGTTTCCCTTTCCTGTAAGTATTTCCAGACCAGCGCTGAAGTTGCCGACCATCAATTTGTCCAACTTTGTTGCTGCTGTTGCTACCTCGTCGGATGCGGTTGAACCAATGTCCAGATTTATGGCGCTCACAAGCAGAAGTCTCTTCTCAAAGTTCGGCAAAATCTTCTTAAATAGTTCGACGCATCGGGGGTGGAAATTTATCGGAATCGGTTTTATACGCTCTATCAAAGATTGAATCGTCTTTACCGTGCCCAAAACTTTTTGTTCTTCTGCAAATGATAACGAGCGTTTGTCATTTAGAAACAACGACAACGCCCCGGTACTTAAGCCCGTAACGCCAGCGAAAAATTCCTGTGGGATATTTGTTGATCTTAGAAAATCTCGAACGACGACCTGTGGTGGCCGAGGGATTGGCATACGGCCTCCATATTTTTCTCCAGAAGGAAATCCTTCAAAACCTGAATAGACGAAAAAAGGCCCTAGCTCGTGGGCTAGGGCTAGAGTTCGTCCTGAAAATTGTTCATGCGGAAGTTGGTTCCGTCGCCAGCCGGTTGGGCTGGAAATTACCTCGGCTGGCTGACGCAATTTCTTGCGCGTCGAGGGCTGGGATGAGAGGGCAGATCGCACCTCTACACCAGAGGGATGGCGACTAGACCCATTTTCCCAAGCACCGGGGCCGAAAACCGATTTTCACCAAAAACATCGATTTTTTAACGTTTTTGGCTCCCTTAGCTCCCCCTGCTTAATTAACAATAACCGGAATGAAAATAAATTTTCGCTACCTGAGAGCGCCCAGAAATGCCCGAATTGTGGTCAAATCGGCGGAAAGTGCTGTGTTTACCTTACACTTTTCGACGCTCCCGACCGTCCCGATCCTGAAAAGTGCGCCAATATCGCAGTCAGTGGGGGGCTTGCTAGGTAAGTCGTGCCCCACATTTCTAGTCAGTGGGGAGATGTCCGAGCGGACCAATCGCCCCATAAGTAAGACATTTTTGTTTCCGTCTTCGTTAAAGACGGCGGCCTTGGCGGGCTGTTTGGATAACTTATGTCGATTTTTCAAGACGAGACACTCACGTCTCGTAAACTCACCAGAAAAGACAACCAGCGGTTAAGAGGTAATTTTGATGGCGACGACGCCGTCATGTCCCGAGGCTTCGGCATTGTCGCGCCCCGATGCTTGCAAGAAACCTTGCGTTACGATGAAAGCGACCCTTGCGACCCCAATTGGTTCAACAACGCTTCGACCGTTCGTGATTTCCTTTTGAAGCGTTTTCCACGAATGGCCGACGACCGCAATCAGCGGCGTAGTGCGGCGAAGTGGCACGAAGTCATTAGCCGTTATTTCAAAATGGGTCTGGTTGCCAGCCGCATCGAATCCGATTTGAAGGATGAGCAAGGCTGGCGTATCTCAGTGGACTGTATCGTCCAACAAATTCGTCGTTGCCGTCAGGGCTTGCGCCCGAACGGTAAGCCGTATTCGATTCGCAAGCGTGGGCGTCCTCGGAAGTCGGAATCTACGCCAGCCGAGACCCTGATGGCCGCCGATTGAGAAAATGGGTCTAGTCGGCGTCCCTCTGGTACCAGAGCAAATCTGGTCGGACGCCAATCCGTAAGTTATCCAGACCATCCGAGCCCGTTGTGCTCCCAGCATGACGGGTTCTTTTTCTTGGTTTCGAACTTTTGAGAAAACTTTTCACGGTTTTGATGGGTAAGACCGAGGGCGGCTTGATACACCGCCCTTCAAATTTAGCGGCGGCGCAGCGCTGCCACAGGAGAAACACATGAGCACCAAGATAAATACGGCGACCGAACGCTACTTCCCTATCGAGTACCAACTCGAAGGCAAATCAGAGTGGCGCTCAGCCACAACGCTCTCGACCGACAAAACCAGCGCGCTACGAAACTTCCTAATCGATTACAGCCCCAGCATGGGAACGATTGTCGGTGTCCGCATTGCAATTTAGGAGTGATTCATGGATTTAACAATCGAAATGCTCAACAAAGAACTCGTTGCCCTCAACTGCCCGGCCTCTGTTATCGCTGGGCTTACGGGGATTTCGAACGGCACACTCTCGAACTATAGGAACGGCGTCACTAGGCTGACCGGCACTGATGACTTCAAAATCCGCAACGCTGTTGCAACATTGAAAAAGCTGGTCGAGGCCGCGCACCCAATCCCCGTTGACTTCCGCCGCGTCGCTGAACTTCGCCCTCTTGTCGATGCTCTTGAAACGGGACGGCTAGTAATTATTGTCGTGGATGGGATCGAGACGAAGTAGCAGGACGCCGCAATCTTCGGCGATCACAATTAATATCCACGGTGTATTTCACTCCACGGGCGGCCTAATTCCACACAGGGAGAATTCAATTGACGACCGGAAAGGTCGGGATGGTTTTCATGGATGCAGTTCAAGAAGTGGTGCAGTTAAGGGCGGAAATCACGCGGCTGAAAAATTTGCTTGAATGTTCGCAACGAGAAAATTACGAGAACATCCGAGAAAAAGCGCGGTTGTTCCAAGACCCTGTAATCGGGCCAATTTTCAAACTTCGTTCTGAGGTCGAAGGGCGGAAAGCACATGAGACGGATTTACTCAGCGCGTTGGAAGAAACCAAGGGAGAACTGGCGACCGTGGAACGCACTTACGGCGCGCTGCTAGACGAGTTGGAATGCAAGGTGGCGTTATGACCTCGATGCAAACACAGCAAGCAACAATAGTTTACGAAGAATTCAAAGAGCAGTTGCTCGGGGAGCTTCGATACTGGCTTGAGAACATCAAAGCCGGAAGGCCTCAAGAAGCGTTTGAGGCTCGGATCAAAGAAATCGAGGGTTGGAAGTTTCAAGAGTAAACGGCAAAGGTCTTAGCGGTTTAGACGAAAGCCGAGAAATGAGGTGTAAACGCGATCCGGGGACCGGACGCGAGCCCAATCGGGCAAAGAGATAAGGTATGACGAACATTAGAACGGCAGTTGTAAGTCAGTATTTTCCCGAAAGGGGTTTTGGCTGGTTGCTAGAGACGCTAGCGAGCGGCAGAAAGATTACGCACTTCTTCCACATCACTTCTTGCGGATTCGTCCCAGAGGTTGGACAGCAAATTCAATTCGAAATCGGGATCGGGCGAAAGGGACCTGCCGCGATCAACCTTGAATTGGACCCAGCGCCACAAGCTATAGCGGGGATCGACGCCCTTGCTGCCGACACCCCGAAGTCGGGCGGTGTCGCGTGATTTTAACCAATAAAGAGCAAGCACTTGAGCACTTCTCTGTGCCGGGCAACTTCGACGCTTGGAAGCAACAATTGGGTCAGGTCGCAGACTTCATGCTTAGTTCGTGGGGTCTCAAGAACTGGACTCCCCCCGAAGCGGTTGCGCCGAAATCAACGGAACCTGAAATTCCGGTTGCCGTTCCAGCCGCTCCGGTGGAAGCCCCGGAGCCTGTTCTGCCATTTTTCCAAAGCATCGCGCTGCCTTTGGCGGGTCGCGGATTGAAGGTCATGCCTATCAACGGTAAAAAGGCTTTCTTGGAAAATCACCCAACCGAAGCCACGACAGACACGCGCAAGATTTCTGAAACTTGGGCGCAATACGGGAGTTGCAACGTAGCCGTTCATTGCCTTCAAGAAGAGGGCGGTGTGCTCATCGTTGACGCCGACAAGGGCAATCCGCTCGAATCGTATACTGCGGAAACAGGCAAGGCGGCTCCTGTGACCTACGTTGTTCAATCTTCACCGGGCAAATTCCACATTTATTTCTGGCAGACCGACGCTACTCGCGCACTACAAAAGAACATTACCGAAGGCGAGACCAACGGCGAATTCTCGCTACGTTTGAAAAACTTCTATTGCGTAGGCGAGGGTTCGATCCACCCGACAACCGGCGGTCGCTACACCGCGTTGTCGAATGCTTCGATTATCCCAATGCCGGACGATTTTTTGGTCTGGTTGGTTAGTCGCGCGAATAAGTACAGCAAGACCGGAGATTTCACCAAGAAGGCGGATGGTTGGATTAATGAACCCATCATCCACGGCAACATTAACAATCAACTGACGGCGATTGCCGGGTACTACATCCAGAACAAGAACATCGATGATGCGGCAATTCTGTACACGATCTTAGCGAAGCACGCGGAAGCACAGGCCGTTCACAAAGACGGGGTAACTCCATTCGCCTGCAATCAAGATGAAATCCGACAAATTGCGGTCGGTGCTGTTAGTCGTTGGAAGACTGGCGAAGAGAAGCGCAAGGAATCAACTATCACCTTTGACCAGCAACCCACGGCGACTTCGATTGAACCAGCCGAAGAGCCTGCGTCTCGATATGCAATGAGTACGGAAGAGATGGACGCGGAACTAGAGAAAGAATTTCCAGTCATTCCACTCAAGGAACAAGTCGGGCCGGAATGGAGCGACGACATCATGTACGGATTGGCCGGGGACATTGTCCGAAAGGCTTCGCAATTTTGTGAAGCGCACTCGGCAGGCATGTACCTCGACCTGTTGGTTGCTATCGGAAACATCATCGGTCGCGGTCCTTATTTCAACATTTCACAAACGCGCCATTACACGAACGAGTTTATGGCTCGCGTTGGTGACACCGCTGATTCCAGAAAAGGAACCGGGCGTGATGCTATCGACGAAGTTCTTAAGGTTGCCGACAATACTTGGTACAGTCACCGCGTCTTGTCGGGTTTCGGGAGCGCCGAAGCTATCGTTAACGAACTTAGAGACCCGACGCAGCAACAAATTCCCGACAAGAAGACCATGACGGGATTCCGAGAAGTTACGGTACCCGGGATCACCGACAAGCGTCTTTGCATCCGTGAAGGCGAGTTGGCTTCCATTTTTCAGTTAGCTGGCAAAAACGAGAGCCGTGCCGATATCGTTCTCCGCGATGGTTGGGACGGCAAAACGTTACGCAACCTCGTGAAGGGGAAGTCCAAAGACGGGCTGTCGAACTCCGCAATTTGCCAAGCGCCACACCTCAGCATCTCGGGCGATACGACCCGTGCTGAATTGATGGCAAAGATGCCACAGGGAGCGGCGGAAAACGGATTCGGAAATCGATTCCTTTACTGCTACGTTTACCGCACCAAATTATGCCCGAACGGCGGACCAATTCTCGACTGGTGCGACGAGATCGCGCGGCTCCACAGAGCGATTGAGTGGGCCAAAGACCTTCAATACGTTCCGTTGAACCAATCAGCCAGCGTGACGTGGAAGAGGATGTACATGGAATTGGACGAGCCCGGAAATAAGCTGCCGGGTTTGGCCGGTAAGATGACCGCCAGAGCGGCGGCACACATCCGTCGATTGGCACTCATCTTCGCATTGTTGGATGAGTACGATGTTGTCGAGGTCCGACACCTACGCGCCGCTCAAAAATTGTGGAATTACTGCTTTGAGTCGGCACGGTACATCTTCACAGGGGCGACCTCGGAACAAAGCCGCATCCGTCGCTTTTTGGAGACCAACGGAGCCTCGACTGTGGCCCAGATTCGCCGCGGGGTGTTTCACGACAACAAGAAGACCGATTGGGTACGGGCGCAAGTCGAAGGGCTTGTCCGAAATATGTCTCAAGGTGTCGTGTTCGTGGATGACAAGCTAGCACTGAAAAAGTAGCAAAATCGGGAACGTCTTGCCGCTGAGCTTCACGTTAAGGTGTTCCCGATTTTTCGAAAAACGATCACGTAAAAATGTTCCCAATCTTTGGAAACTAAGAATTTCACGTTTCACGTTCTGGATACCCTTTTTTTTAATTTATTGCAAATACGAGTAGTTAACGACAGAGGATCAAATTTTAAGGAACATGCTAACGTGAAGGCATTTTAGGCTCTCATTCGATTTTGAAATATAGGGAACCCGGAACGTGAAACGTGAAAATTGCCTCCCGAGAAATTTGGGAACATTTCGACGTGACGCGCATCGAGGTCGTTTTTAAGGACAGCGAGTGTCAGGCAATCCTCCTGACGACTCGATTTCCCCCAAAACCGGTTCCCCGGCGACCCCCAGATCACCCGAAACCCTAATTCCCCGCTCTCAGGAGCCAATCTCACGGGCCGGGAGCCTCAACACCCATCCCCACCGAGATAGGCGTGCTGGCAAGCCCGTGGTGTGTACCAGAGCCTTACTGTAGACCCTTATGAATTACCCCGGCGTAGCCGGAAGGAGACTCATGCATGGAAGATCAAATTAAGACCGAAGGCGGCACCCCACCGACCCCGGAGGAAGCCGCCCGGATCGCAGCCGTCGAGGCACGCCGGATCGCCGACCGCGACCGCAAGCGAGACCAGCGCGCCCGTGAAAAGTTGGCTCGGGAATCGGCTCCCGGATTTCAAAAGAGATTGCGCGATGAAAGCGAGGCCCAAGCCACTCGCCGACAATCCCAAGAACGCCACGACCGCGAATGCCTAATTCTTTCCGAGCTCACCGAGCCGATCTTGGCCGACGAAGAATTATCCGAGGCTCCGGGCAAGAGTTATTGGCTCGATTATTTCTTGCCAGAGCTAGAAGCCTTTATCACCGAAAACCAACGCGCATCCGCCGGTAGTTGGGAGTTGTTTTACTACTGGTTGTCGGAAACCACCGCTGGGAGACGAGTGCTGGAATTTTACGGGGTCTCGCCGCTGGAAATCCCGGACGTGATGCTGAGTGACCACAAATATTATTGGACGCTCGTCCACCAACCCAGCGGAGGGCCAATCCCGGTATTCGTAAACCTCACGCCCGAGGAACGCGATACGGTCGCCGCATTGAAACAAGTTTGGGACACCGGGCGAAAGGCCCGACAAGGCTGGAAACCGTGATCGAGTGTCGTCTGTGTCAAAAGAAGTTTTTGAACATACCGCCGGACGCCGTTCGCATCGGTCGGCGAGTGTGGCGAATGCCGGATGGAAGCATCCACGACTTCTACGTCCATAAATCATACACAAGACCAAAAACGGTGCAACGCACCGAAGGAAGAACATGAATCAAACCGAAGCACTTTATGAATTTTACAAATTGAAACCGAAGTATCGCGGAGTCGAGGCAACCGAGAGCATGTTGCTCACGAATTGCCCGCGACCGGTGAATATGAACAACTTACTAGCAACCGCCACGCGCATATCCGACAGGCTCGCCGTCAGCGGCGATTATACGCGGGCATACGTGGCGTTTTTCACGGCGCATCCCGATGTACAAGACTGCGAAGCAACCCGCGATATCCTCGACAGAGCGCATAACGGCGACGACATTACGGCCGACAGTCTGGAAGAACTCTTTCAGGTTCCTAGTGTCCGTTCGATGTTGCCCGAGAGCACCAAGCACCAAGAGCAACGAGTGGAGCAACGGGAACGCCAACGCCTCATTAATGAAATCACTCAAGGCAAAGAAACGTATGGCGCATTCGATGGTCGATATGGAAACGTCCGCTGGTATCCGTCGTCACATCTAGCCGATGAGACCGATGAGCGGATCGCAGAAATTCACCGAATCGTCATGGAGCAACGCCGGATCGCTGGAATGAGCGGAGCGGAGCGCCGCAAGGAAGCACAGCAAGCAACGACAAAAACCGTGGAACTCGTCATCAACCCGGCCACGGGCGTCGAGTACACGGCGGCTGAATTGAAACGCCTCAACCGATCCGAGTACCGCCGAATTCTTTGCACCAGCAGCGGACAAGTGAAACCGGAAGTAGCAGCACGAATTACGCAGATTTTGAAAGGACAAGTTTAAGCCTACGGGCTGGGAGAACAACATGGCAGCACTAACAGCGCAACAAATAATGGATGAGTGGGTGAACGACGTTATGCCCAAGAACGTCCTAAAGACAGTTCACAATTCGGAGGCTATCGGCGCGTTCCTCAGAAAGAATTTCAATGGTATGGTTTCGTTCGCGAATCTCAATGCTACGGTCCAACGCCTCGCGGCTAACAACGAATTGGAGTTAGCTCCGGTTCAAGTTGTCGAGCGGATCGTGGAGAAAATCGTCGAAGTGGAGCGCAAACCTACCGACAAGGAAATCCGCCAAAAGCAGCGCGATGACGCAGAACGTGCGGGTATTCGCCGATACGGAAGTGACAGAACCGAATTCGACAGGCCGTCTAAAAGCCAACAGCAGCGGTTGGACGCGCAACGTGAGCACGAGGCACTCGCAAACAACACAGCCGCTAAAGCGGAGTTCGACCGTATTGTGAGCAACCACAGTGTTGACGGGCCCGGCGGACGAACAAACCATTCGGAGACGGCTCGACAAAAAGATGCGTTAAAAGCAATCTTCATCGCGGATTCCAACGGCAAGCCCAACTATGTAGCGATGATTCAAGAAGCCCGCGCAATGCAGAAAAAGTGGGAACGCCTCGGATCAAGTATCCGATAACAGCATCAGGGCAGAACAGGGCGTCTCACACGGGACGCCCATTTCATTTTCAAAGGATATTCGGATGGGTGAGTTGTCGAAGGGTACGAAAGGAAGTTTGGCGGAATTGCGAGTTTGCTGCCATTTGATCGGTTTGGGTTTTCAGGTGTTCCGCAATCAATCGAGCAACGGGCCGACAGACCTTGTGGTGTTGCGCGGGAGACGAACGATCCGCGTGCAAGTGAAGTCCACGCTCGGCATGAATCAGTTCAAGAATCTAAGGCAAGGTGGCAACGATTTGTTGGCGGTGTTGGTTGACGGAGAAATCCGATACCGCGCCGTTAATCGCCGAATCGCGTCGATGGTGCCGGGCTGCATTTTAGCGCGCCGCCCGAAACGCCGCATATAAAGCCACAGGGACGCCAAAGAGATTTCAGGATGCATTACCAATGCCGAATGGTCTGTACTAGCAAAATGAGCGCGATGTTTAGTTGCTAGCCACAGTCCGATACTTAATTTTTTGAACTTTACCTTGCAGGTCGGTGACGTGAACTAGCAACGTGCTGCCGCCAGTAATTTCCGCCTCGTATGTGCCGGGTTGCAGTTCGTAGCACTTTCGAAATCCCGCTTGGCACCACAACGTGACGGAATTACCATTCGGGAGAACCGCGCGAATGTGTTCTTGCTGAATCTGCCTAGTGTGGGTTTGAGCTGGCCTTCCGGGAGTCGTTGTAGTTGTGCAGTTCGTCTGAGCATTTCCGTTTGTGTTTCCGTAGGTCGTATTTCCGTAAGTTGTGCCGTTGTAGGTCCCGTTCCCCGATGTGTCGCAACTAGTATTCGACTTAGCCGCTGTTCCGGGAGTCGTGTACGTATATTCCCTAGTGCTAGCGTGGCTATCGAGTATCTGAATCTTGACTACTGGGTGTTCTTTACCAGCCGCGCTGAAACAAAAAGCGAGCACGCAAACCAACGCCGTAAGAGTTTTCATAAGTCACTCCGAGGGACAATGCGGAGATGGTATAGCTGTCGGTACCACTAAGGCAAGAACTTAATAGTTTAAAGTTGCTACGACTTCTTGCGCCTTCAAACTGTCAGCCTCATTCAGATATTGCATCAATGAAGAGTGCGTTTGTTGCCCCAAGGCAATTGAGGGAACCATCAAAGCAATGAGGATGGTAACTAGGTATCTCATCGTTTCTTCGAATTGGCGAACGTTTGTGTTGGCTGGATTCTACACCAAAGGAAAAGGCCCAGCTTGCACCGGGCCTTCACAACCATTCGAGTTTCGGAGTTGCCTCAATATACCACGACTTATCAGACGCCACCGATCCGGGGGACCTCCCGCGACACCGCTACAGTTTCCACGTTCACGGCAACAAATCTAGGGCATCTTTCGCGGCCTCGCTTGCCTCTTGATCTGATACCGAAACATAAATAGCCGTGGAATTAAGGGACGCATGGCCTAGCGATTGCCGAACATGCTCTAGGGAGTTTCCTGCCAGCAACAAATGTTTCGCTCTGGAATGTTTCAAGCAATGGTTGTGTGACAACGTTACGGGCAATCCAGCAGCGAGTACGTAGCCTTTATAGAGCCGATTCCATACCGCCGGGTCTAATGGCCCGTCCGTCTTTTTTGAAATGAACACGTAATCGGACGGCGGATTGCCTCTTTCGTTTTCGATGTAGTTCTGCAAGGCTGCTTTCTCATTCCAGACCGGCTTACCTTTTACTTCCCAAATGTTTTGCCGGGTCTCTAGGCTGCCTTTGAGCCGTTCGAGATTCACAAACCAAACAGACTTACGGCGGTCAATATCCGACAGTTTGAGATTGACAAGTTCGGAGACTCGCAACCCGTGGAAATATTGGACAAGCATCATAGCGTGATCTCGCGGTGACTTCTCTTTTGCAAGTTTCAAGACTTTCGCCAATTGCTCTGGCGACAGCGCGTAGATTTGTTTCTTCATATTCCTCCCTTTGATTCTAGGCGAATCGGCCAGCACACTCACTAGGAATGCGCTGGAAGTTGGCCTAGACCGCAAGTAATTCCACCTGCAAGCTATTGACCGCATCACGGACGTTGTTCCGGCTATCTTGCGCCATGCGCAGAAAGTTCGGTTTGTCCGTTGTCTCTCCGGCCTCTGCAAGCCAGACCGATTCGAGCAACCCGGCTATTTCTTTCGCCATGCCATGACTGGAAAACGGCAACGTCATGCAACGCGAGAGAAAGCGGTCCTCTAACGCATCGGTTGAATTGCAGGTGAAGATAAACACTGTGTTAGGCGGAAACGCCGTACCGTCTAACTTCGAAAGGAAAGACAACTGCGCGGCCTTAGACATCTGATCGGCCTCATCCACTAAAACAACGTGCAACGATTTTTGACCGTTGCGCGGTACGTAGTGGCATTGCCTAACCGTGTCCTCCACAGTCGCAACGTTGCAAGACTGGCTTGGAATGTGGTGGAGTTCCCCGCCGATTGCTTCGCACAATGCCAGAGCCATCGAAGTCTTTCCCGTGCCGGATGGTCCAACGAAGAGGAAAGCAGCATTGGGAAACGGGGATTGGGCAAACTTTGCAAGAACTTTCTTTGGCTTTTCCAAACCAACGAAGTCTGCAAGATCATGCGGCCTATACTTCTCAGACAGTGAGGCCGGGAACTGTAACCCGGCCTGTGTGGTGAAGAGTCCCATTAGTTTTCCTCCGTTTCTGCAACCTTGGCGGATTTGCCGAGAATGAAGTCAGACGCTTTCTGTGCTTGTGATGCAGCGGAAACGATAAGGCGAGAATCCCCGCGCAACCTGCTAATCCACGTATTGAGATAGCTGGCTGAGTTATCCAACGTCCGGGGAGAAATGCCGGACACTCCGCACAACATACTTGCGCCAAGTTCGGCAACCAATTCCTCTTTCGAGTAGGACTCAGAGCCAAACCGGACAGGGTTATCGAACTGTTCCCGATGCAAGCGGGACTTGTGTCCTGTGCTATGCACCAATTCGTGGAACAACGTGGAATAGTATTCCTCTGAACCGCTGAACGAACTGATTGCAGGAATGCCAACCTTGTCCGCTACAGGCGAGTACCACGCATTCAATGAGCCGACAATTTCCGGCCTGTTCGGCATTTCTTTCACAATGGCATCACAGACGCCGATGTTGGGGACGACCTTGGACGGTTCGGTTAGTCCCAGCTTGTCCGCTACACCCTCGGTTTGGTCTAGGTTGAAAACGTGAAAGTAGCGAAGCAAGAAACCGTTGCGCTTTTCCTCTTCGTTGGTCTCTACGTTTGTTTTGGTGTAGGTGTTGCGCTTCCAAAAGGTAACAAGCGAGGATTTTTCACCCTTGCGGATTTTTCCGCCTAGCGTGTTTGCTTGATTGAAAGTTAGCCAAAAGCGGGAGGAATATTCGTTGCAACCCAGCAAAAACTTATTGATTCCAGAGTATTCCCGCTGGCTAAGAAGGTTTGCAGGTTCGCCGCTAATCCAAGGCTTGCGCCAAGGCACGACGCCAGACTCCAATTTTTCGATGATCTTGTCTGTGATGATTTGATAGACGCTAGCGGTCATGTTATGCCAACCTTCCGAGAACTGGCCGGACACGTTCAGTTCTCAACGAAGATTCACGCAACACAACCACGGGAATTCTCGACGGACGGATTAAAACAATCGGAGTGAGTTTTGGAGTTTGAAACCGTTCTATAATTCGTTTTAGCACGATTCGAAACCAACCTTTCGTTTTGTGTTAGGGGATGTGAGCCGTTGACGCGGTTCGCATTCCCGTCTTACTAATATCAGATTACTTTGTAAGCTGACATTTGTCAAGCACTATTTTTAGGAATTATTTTTCTGCTTGAAAAACCTGCCTAGAAATTGGTCGGAAAACGTGAATAATGTCAGCTTACTGAAAGACTTTCGCCTCTGTTTTCGGACAGTCTTAATCCTCAAACAAATGACTTACAGACAGCGAATGTCAGACTTTGTTTAGATGCTGACATTTGTTTACGGTGCCTTTCCGGGAAAAGTTTTCGGAAAGCGGATGGAAGATCACAGGCAACGCGCAAGAAAATAGAATTGTGCATCGAATCTGAAAACGGTTTGAAAATGGGTTGAGCCCAATTCGTTGGGGAGGATTCTCAGGGGAGATTGCCGGGAATTTTTCTGCGGTTTACGGAGAATTTATTTGATTGGGACCCCTTTCCGTTTTGACTTTGAGCCGGGTGGCGGTCGCCCCATACGGGAGTGGAACACTTCTGATCGTCACCTAGCATCGCTGCATTGGGACAAAACAAAATGTCATACCCCCGGCATCCCACCGGGCGCACCCCGCCACCCCCACCGCCTTTTCCTCACACATACCGCGCTGTAATACACACCAAGATTGAACGATTTCCAAATTTGAAAAAGACCCCGGTGCGGCGGTCGCTCCACAGGCCGGGTGGGGATCACAACGGGCGTTGGGTCCCATCGCAGACACCCCGCCTAATGAGGAGGTCGGACAGTTTTCATCATCCTTTTATCTTCGGTAGTGCTTCAACCAACCATTGAAAGATCGACTTGGCATTTCCCAAACCCGCGAGCAATACCAATCCTAACGCCCAGAGAAGTGCCTTTTGTTTAATTACTCCATATCTGGCAATAGCGTAGAGCGGCCTCTCCAGCACGGGCCAAAACAAACGGTGGAGGGTGAACAATCCAAGCACGAAAAACACAGCAAGAGAGAAAAATAGATCAACGACATTCAGTGGTATCACCGCTAAACAGGCCAACCCTATAAGATTCGAGGGGCTTCTGGCAGGTGAGAAAGCCATCATCATCTTAAATGGCACCACGACCAGGCCTATTCCTATGAATGCAGTCAAAATCAACGACCCTAGAATCTGGAACAAACCCGTCATTCTCGATGCTCGCCGGACTACCCAACGGACGAAGCCCAGAATCGACAAATCGCATACGAAACTCAGCGCCAGTAAACCTGTTAAAAAGATTACCAATCGAACGCCCGGTGAGATGCCCATTCCAACAAAAACCACAAAAAGGATTTGGCCCAGATTGGTAACGAGAGTGACTGTGAAGGATGCGTACCAAATTACCCGTAGCCATTTTGAGTCCTCAACCAATGCGCGACTAATCGCAAAACTGACCCAGAGCGTAGCCATCCAGAGGTTTCTGTAGCTCTCATTTTTCAGTTCCGGGCTAACCTTAAACAGAAAAACAGCTAATGGCACGATTAAGAAAAAGGACGCTATCGAAAAGCAAACTGAAATCGTGGCAGCACGAATGGAAAATAGGCGAGGCCCAAATACCTTATCAAACATGCGGCTTGTCGCTTGTGCAGCGAAGGAAAAGATTGCTGCCGCTGTAGTCAGGGCCACATCACGACCGTATCGGACCCTTAACCACAGTTCTTCCAGCCAATTTTGAATGCGACCTTCTTCGTCCTCATATAGAAAGACAGCTACATACAAAATTAAGATGCCTACAATTCTTAGTGCGCCGCTGAGTACTTGAGGTTTCGTTACCATCAGAAAGTCAGGAACGATCATTTGTCTTGATTCGGATAACACCCACCGCAACCGAACGCTGTTCCCGCACCGGTAGTTGTAGACGCGCCTTCTCCGCCGCTGCTTTCGTCTTGAACGGCTTCGACAAGGGCGTGAACTGGCCTTCGATGCATTTGAATAAAAGCCACTGCTCGATGATTTTCATCGGAAATTTATACCACCGGAAGCCTTTCTCATCCCATCGTGTTCGGGAGTCGGGTTCATGTTATAAGTTTATTAAGTAGAGAGGACTGTATGGCCGACCCCATTAGCACTATAAAAAGTATTTCTGAAATCATTAAGAAGTACAACGACCTCGAACTGATGAAGCAAATCGTATCTTTGCAGACGGAAATCTTTGATTTGCAGATGGAGAACCTCGCGCTGAAGAAAGAAATCACCGGACTGAATGAGCGAGGCAAGATGGCGCGCAAAGACCCGCATGGCTACTACTACAAAGACGGAGAGGACGTGCCGCATTGCCCCAAATGTTGGGAAAGTGATGGTAAGGCAATCACTCTCCCCGAAGCAACTGTTTCCGATACGTTCGGTCGCAATCGAATTTGTCGTGTTTGCAAGTATCGTTACGTAGAAAACCCTGCCCCTCCAAGAACGGGTGGAAGGCAGCTTGGCGGTCCGTGGTCCTAGATGCCACAGAGAAGTCCTGCTTATCGCTGTGGCCACTTCTTATCAATCCTCTCTAAAATAAACGCCGCCTCATCAACCGCCTTATCCACGAAATACTGCTTCGCAAAATTCGGCTTGTCCGAGTCCATGATCTCGATCATCTTCCGGGCGCAAAGCAGAGTGGCAGCAAACAGGATCGCGTGCTTACGTTCTTCAGTCATTGGGGTCTCGCTGATTGGAGTGCAGAGAAAGGGATCGATCCCAGTGTACATCAGGGGCGGCCCGTGGTTTCGCTTATTGTTCTCCTACTCAAATAATGCTAGATTAGAGTAAGTGAGGAGTGTCTAACCCTACGTCAGCGGGAGGCGCTATGCCCAGCGCGTTTGTTTCAAGAATATGTGCAGCGTTGTTCGTCTTTATTTTCTTTAGTTCCGCGACGGCTGCGCAGCAACCTCCGGCAGCCAATCCACCACCAGCAGCCAACCCAGCACCGCCGAATCCGGCACCGCCCAAAGAAGAGATCGATATCGAACTCAACACCGCTCTGATGGAATCGACTTTTATGATTCAAGGCCCAGCGGCACAAGGACAGATGTTGGGCACCGTGTTTATCGTAGGTCGGCCAATTCCAAACAGCAATCCAGTACGGGGTTTTTTGGTTTTGGTAACAGCCGCCCACGTAATGGAGCAAATTCAAGGCGATACCGCTGTTCTCAACTTGCGTAGGAAGGTGGATGCGAAAACAAATTCATGGGTCCGTGCGCCGCTTCCGCTGCAAATTCGGGCAAATGGCAGGCCACTCTGGATTAAACACCCTGAGGCAGATGTCGCTGTCATGTATATTTCTATTCCGCCCGATGCACCAATAACACCAATCACTCCCATCACTACGCTGATGTTTGCTGACGACAAGATGCTGGCCGACTACGAAGTAAAACCCGGGGATGAACTTCGATGTTTGGGTTATCCGCTCGGTACCGCCTCAAATGATGCGGGGTTTCCTATTTTGCGGAGCGGAAGAATTGCTTCGTACCCGCTTTTGCCAACGGATAACACGAAGGCTTTTCTTCTCGACCTTCGGGTTTTTAAAGGTAACAGTGGTGGTCCAGTCTTTTTCGTTGAACGAATGCGCCCGATTCCACACGCTCTCGGAAGTTACAACAACTACCACTTCATTATGGGTTTGGTGTCCGAGGAAATTCTCTACTCGGAACAATCTGGGGGTCCGTACTCACAGGAAATCCACCAAACTCAACTCGGCTTGGCGAAAGTAGTTCATGCCAGCTTAATCAAACAGACGATTGAAATGTTGCCACCGCCGCCACCCGCGCCAACCCCATAGCCTCAGTCACAGAACCATTGACCCTGCCTGTCAACTGTGTTACACATGTAACATGGAACAAAAACAAGTTGGTAGCTTGAACCTGCGCAACGTCCCTTACGCCATCATCCAGAGAGCGAAGATGGCCGCACTACGAGAGGGCAAAACGCTCCGAGAATGGATTCTCGACACCATCCTAGAAAAGCTGCGGGGGGCAAAGTGATTCACGCCGCCAACAGTCTCACCGACGCAGTCTCCCGGTTGAAAGCCTCTGAACAGTTCCGCGCATGGCGTCGTGTTCGGCCAAACCGCGCAATGCTTGCGGGTGAACGTCATTACAAACCCGAGGAACTTGCGGAATTGTGGGGCGTATCCACAGAGACCATACGCAGCATCTTTCGCGAAGAGCCCGGCGTATTGAAGATTGGCAAGACTGGCTCGAAGTACAAGAGAGGATACGTCACACTGAGGATTCCCGAAGAAGTCATGGAGCGAGTTCACCGGAGGTTGTCGGCCTAATGCTTACTATCTGGCGTCGCCACAACCCGGACAGGTGCAAGCTGACCAAACGGTCGGAGACCAAATGCCGGTGCATGATTTGGGCGACCGGGACTCTTCCGAACGGTCGGAAGGTTCGTGAGTCCACGAAGCTCCGCGATTGGACCCGAGCGATGACCGTTATCCGGCAGTGGGAAGTCGAGGGCGAGCCACCGAAGATCGGCGAGCGGACAACCGTAGAAGTTTGGAAGGAAGCGTTTCTAGCAGATGCCAAGTCGCCGTCCGGGCGTAATCTTGGCACAGAGACCTACCGCAAGTACGTATTGTTATTCAAGCAACTCACGGCCTTTGCAAACGACAAGGGGATCAAATACGCGGACCAGTTCGACCTATCGGTGTTAAGCGCCTTCCGGGCGACGTGGAAGGATGCGCCATTGTCGGCATCGAAGAAATTGGAACGCTTGCGGAATGCGATGAAGTTCGCCGTTCGGCGGAAGTGGATCAAGGAAAACGGGGCTGAGGAACTGGACTCACCCAAGGTGAAATCCGCCCCGACGCTCCCCTTCCCTGAGGATGAAATGAAGCGGATTTTAGAGGCTGCAACAGACCCCCGGACCAATGCCTTCATTCTGACGATGCGGCACTCCGGGCTCAGAATCTCGGATACGACGACGCTGGCGGTCAGTAGCCTCCAAGGCAATAAGATTAAGCTGTACCAAGCCAAGACCGGCGAGCCCGTATATGTCCCTGTGCCTGATTTGGTCTCGGCGGCGCTCCGCGCACTCACCCGAAAGAATCCGAAGTACTTCTTTTGGTCCGGCCATTCCAAGGTACAAGCAGCCGCCTCGGTGTGGCGGAAGCGGATATCGGATGTGTTCGTGGATGCGAAGATCGAAAACGGGCATACGCACCGTTTCCGCGACACTTTCGCAGTCAATCTGCTGGAAAAAGGCGTCTCGCTTGAAACTGTCAGCATTTTGCTAGGCCATCAATCGTTGAAGATCACGCAGAAGCATTACTCACCGTGGGTTAAGACTAGGCAGGATGCGCTGGATAGAGAGGTTTTTGCGGCACTCTCGGCTTGACCCGAGGTCCAATTTGAGCACAGTTGCTATTGGACCATTCAAAAAGCCTCATTTTTATTGGGGATTTGTTGGAGGCGCGGGTGGGAATCGAACCCACGCATAAAGGTTTTGCAGACCTCTCCCTTACCACTTGGGTACCGCGCCTCAATCCTTAATTATATCGAAAATCTTTATCAAGTGTCAGACGAATCGGCCCGCATTCACACGATTGTTGCCTGAAAAAGCTCTTTCCCGGCTTGGAGATGGATTCGCCCGAATTCACTTTTTGACCGGCTCTTCGATCTGGGCTTCCCGCAGGAATCGCGCCGACTCTTCCGGCGGCGTCGGGTTGATGTAGAAGCCCGTGCCCCACTCGAATCCCGCCACCTTGGTCAGCTTGGGAATGATCTCGATGTGCCAGTGGTAATGATCGTTGATCTCTTCACCGATTGGCGAAGTGTGGATCATGAAGTTGTAGGCCGGCCGGTCCAGCACCGCGTCCATGCGCATCAGGGTGTCTTTCAGCATGTGGGCCAGGGCGCTGTACATGCTGCTCTGATTGTTCTCGTAAGCCGAGCTGTGGGCTTTCGGCAGCAGCCACATTTCAAACGGAAACCGCGGCGCGTAAGGGGCCAGGGTGATGAAGTGGTCGTTCTCGGCCACCACCCGCTCGCCGGTATCGCGCTCCTGGCGGATGATGTCGCAGAAAATGCAGCGTTCTTTTTCGTCGTAATAATGCCAGCAGTTGTCCACTTCTTCGCGCACGCGCCGCGGCACGATCGGCAGGGCGATCAACTGCGAGTGCGGGTGTTCCACCGAAGCGCCGGCGGCCTCGCCATGATTCTTGAAAATCAAAATGTAGCGGAAGCGCTTGTCGTTCTTCAGATCCAGCATGCGGTCGCGGTAGGCCCACAGCACGTCTTCAATTGATTTCTGGGGCAACTGCGCCAGGGTCGTCTGGTGCTGGGGCGTTTCGATCACCACTTCATGCGCGCCGATGCCGTTCATCTTGTCGAACAGGCCTTCGCCCTCGCGATCCAGTTCGCCCTCAATCCCGAGCGCGGGAAAACGGTTGGGCACCACGCGGATATTCCATCCAGGGGTGTTCGCCCCGGTTCCATTCCGCCCATAGGCCAGGATTTCCGGCGGCGTCTTCGCTTCATTCCCCGGGCAGAACGGGCAATTTTGCGGCGCTTTGGGAAACACGCTCTCGCGCAGAAAATCGTTCGGCCGCTTTCCGCGGTCGGTTGAAATAATCACCCAGCGGCCTGTGATTGGATCCTTGCGTAACTCCGGCAATGCCATTCCCCCAGACGAATTTTCGCGGGATGCTCTCTGAATGCATCCCAGGCTAGTCAGGTATTGTACCCCGAATGGTTCTTCGACCTGTAGCTCAGGCCTTTCAGGCCTGAGGGTTTTCGCGGCGATGGCAAGATTTCGCCCGCGCCGGGAACAGCCTCACCCCTGAAGGGGTAAGCTACAGGCCCTGGTGCAGGAACCGCTTCACGCCCGCGGGCCGAGAGCATCTTTATGAAGCCGCACGACCGGCGGCTTCCCGGGAACATTGTCGATTCCCACGACGTCGAACCGCACCGGACATTTCTTCACGTGGCGTTCGCGCAAGAAAGCATGAGCCGTGCGTACCAGCACCTGGTGCTTCTCTTTGCCGATGCTCAATTCCGGCAGAGCAATCTTTCCTTTCGCCACCGCGCGCGTCCGTACCTCCACAAACGCCAGCGTGTCGCCGTCAAACCCCACCAAATCCAGTTCACCCTTCTCCCGCACGGGCTCGTAATTCCTGGCGATGAACACATACCCGTGCCGTCGCAAATACCAGTAGGCGTAGGTTTCCCCGCGCACACCCACGCGCAGCGACTCCTGCTTCTCGTCGGAGACGTCCGCCGGGGCAGAGTCGCGCAGCCCGTGTCGCGACTTCCATTTCACCCACGCATATCCGATGCGCGCCAGCAGTCCCATGGTTGGTTACCTTCTGCAAATAGTACCGCAGAGTATAGACAAAAATCCCGCAGCCGGCATATTTTACCGGCTACGGGACCTGGTCCTTGCTTCCTGTTATCCGATCGCTGCTATCTGATCGCCATCTCTTAGAGAGCCTTTTCCGCCTCGCGAAGCGACTCGTCCAGGATCCCAATCGCGCAATCCGCCTGCTCCTCGTCAATGATCAGCGGCGGCGACACCCGGATGGAATTTTCGCCCGAACTGAGGGTTAGCAATCCTCGGTGGAACGCGTTGTCCACCACTGCGTCGCGCAATTCCGCCGAGCGCTCTTTGGTGCGTTGATCGCGCACGATCTCCACGCCAATCATCAGGCCCTTGCCGCGAACATCGCCCACGATCTTGAACCGGTTGGGCCAGTCGCTGATCCTGCTGAAGATGTAGTTCCCCATTTTTTCGGCGTTGGCCATCAAGCCGCCTTCGATCAGGTCGAACGTGGTCGTTGCCGCCGCTAGGCAGACGGGATTGCCGCCATACGTTGTGCCGTGCGAACCGGCCTTCCAGTCCATCACGCTTTCCTTGGCGATGAACGCCGCCACCGGCATGCCGCTGGCAATTCCCTTCGCGGTCAGCACGATGTCCGGCGTGATACCGGCGTGATCATAGGCCCACCACTTTCCGGTGCGCCCCATGCCGGCCTGCACTTCATCCAGGATCAGCATGATGCCGTGCTTGTTGCAGATGCGCTGCAGTTCCTGCAGGAAGAATAGGGGCGCCGGGATAAAGCCGCCTTCGCCCTGTACCGGCTCGACGACAATCGCCGCAACTTCTTCCGGCGCAAACAGCCGCTTGAAGATCTGCTGCTCCAGAAGTTCGATGATTTCGCCCCCGCAGGTTTCCTTCGTGTGGCCCAGGGCGCAGCGATACGCATAAGGATACGGAATGTGCTCGACGCCGCCGAGCAGCGCGCCAAAATGCTTGCGCTGCGTATTCTTCGAAGCCGTCAGCGAAAGCGAACCTAGCGTCCGCCCGTGAAAGCAGCCGTAAAACGCGATCAACTTGTCGCGCTTGGTGTGGTAGCGTGCCAGCTTGATCGCTCCCTCCACCGCTTCCGTCCCGGAATTGCCGAAAAACACTTTCCACTTCTCGGACTTCGGCATCGTGGAAACCAGTTTTTCCGCGAACTCCGGCATGTGCCGGTGGTAAAACTCCGTCCCGGCGATGTGAATCATTTCCGCCGCTTGCTTCTGAATGGCCGCCACTACCTTCGGGTGGCAGTGTCCCGTGGAGCAGACCGCGATCCCCGCTGCGAAATCCAGGAAGGTGTTTCCGTCCGCGTCTTCCACGATCGCGCCCGAAGCCCGCTCCGCCGCAAGCGGGTATTCGCGCGTCAGCGAAGGCGACATGTATTTCGCGTCGTAGGCGATCACCGCTTTCGCTTTAGGCCCGGGCAGGGCGGTCTTGATTTTGGGTAGTTTGGTTTCCGTGGCTGAAATCATGGTCTCTCCAGATTGCGTTTCGCGGAGGATTCGCAGGAAAAGTGTGATTGGGGATGGGAGCGAGAAAACAGGTTTGCGAGCCGGCGACAATCGGCCGAATCCCGCAGGAACGTCAATTAATCGACGCTATAAAGCCCGGGGCGCAGGTTCGCCGGGCGAAACTTGCGAGGCACACGAGGACCCACGGCTACACGGTCATGTTTGAGAAAGTGACAGTGCTTCATTTGCGTTTCCAGCGGACTTTTCCATCCTTTGTGTCTTCCAAAATTATACCACGGTCGGAGAGCTCTTTTCGCACCCGGTCGGAGGCCGCGAAATCACGCCGCGCGCGCGCCGCCTGGCGTTCGTCCACCAGTTTCTCGATTTCCGCATCGCTCAAACCGCCGTCATCGCCGCCAAATCCAATCGCTTTCAGCTTTTCGGCGTCGTTATCTTCCAGCACGGCAAAGACCTTGTCGAAGCTGGCGAGAAATTCCAGGGCGGGTGTCACGTCGCCCAGTCGGAATTCGCCTTTGTCCATCGCGGTGTTGGCTTCGCGCACAAAATCAAACACCGCCGCCAACGCCTGCGCCGTGTTCAAGTCGTCCGAAAGCCCCGCGTCGAAGTCGTCCGCTGCCTTCGCGATGCGCTCCGCCATTCCCGGCTGGTTGCCCGCGGGGAATTTTTCATTCTTCAATCGTGCTGCAAAATTCCGCAGGCGTTCCACGGAACTCGTCGCCTGCTGCAATCCGTCGAACGTGAAATTCAGTTGCCGGCGGTAGGGCACGCTGGCCAGCGCAAAACGCAGCGCCGACGGCTTATATCCCTTCGCGAAAAGATCCCGCAGGGTGAAAAAATTCCCAAGCGACTTGGACATCTTCTCGCCTTCCACCAGCAAGTGCTCGGCGTGTAGCCAATAGCGGACGAACTGTTTTCCCGTCGCCGCTTCGCTCTGCGCAATTTCGTTTTCGTGGTGCGGGAACGCCAGATCAATGCCGCCGGTGTGGATATCCAGCGTATCGCCCAGATATTTCATCGCCATCGCGGAGCACTCGATGTGCCAGCCCGGCCGCCCAGCCCCAATCGGCGTTTCCCAAAAATGCTCACCGGGTTTCGGCGCCTTCCACAACGCGAAATCTCGCGCGCTCTCTTTTTCGTAGCGGTCGTTGTCCACACGCGCTCCGGCCTGAATCCCGGACAAGTCCACCTTCGAAAGTTTCCCGTAATCCTTGAATTTGGTGATGCGGTAATAGATCGAACCCTCGCTCGGGTAAGTGTAAGTATTCTTTTGCAGCTTCTCGATCAGCGCGACCATGTCGTCAATGTGATCCGTGGCCCGAATCCAGTGCTCCGGCGACTCAATGCTGAGGCTTTTGCAGTCGGCAAAAAAAGCCTGCACAAATTTCTCCGAGTATTCCCGGATGCCAACTTTGGCCGCCGCCGCATTTGCGATGATGCGGTCGTCCACATCGGTCAGGTTCATCACGTGGCTCAGCCTGAATCCGCGCAGCTTCAGGAAACGCCGCAAAATGTCCTGAAACACGAATGTCCGGTAATTCCCAATGTGGGCGTAGTCGTAGACCGTCGGCCCGCAGGTGTACATCCCCACCTGCCCGGGTTTAAGCGTTACAAATGGTTCGATTTTTCCGGAAAGGGTGTTGTGCAGCTGGATTTCGTGCATCGCGTCTCGGCTAGGCCTTTCTGGCAACAAGCAAATAAGCGATTGTATCCGAGCCTCCGCCAAACCCGCAACGACCGCTCCGGATTCACCTCGGAATGAGGGTGTTCCCTCGTTGACACCCCCTTTTCCCCGTTTTAGAATTCTGCCCGTAAGCGTGGCGGTAAGCACATGTTTAATCGAACCTTTCGAACGATCGCCCTCCTGGCCGCTGCTGCAGGGCCCGCATCCTCTCCCGTTTTTTCCCAGGGACCCCCGAATTTGACTCCACCGCCCTATGGCGGTGTGACGGCCTTTGTCGACGGGATATTTGTCACCCCGGTTCCCGGAGCGCCGCTGACGGCTGTCGTTGAAGTGGAGAGCACGCAGGTATTGGCCGATGGCTCCGCGCTTTCGAAGAAAAGCTTCGCCAACATTGCCCGCGATTCGCAAGGCCGGATTTACAACGAACGCCGGCAGATGGTCAGCCCCTCGTATGCGGGCCAGCCCCCGATCCTCTCTTTCCATATTTTTGATCCGGAGACCCGACAGAGCATCTTCGCGAATCCCGCCACCCGTGTCGCCAGACAATTCATCTTATCGGAGCCAACACCGAGGCCGCCCACGAGCGGAGAGGATTTGGGCAGCCAGGTGATGGAAAACGTTTTGGCACACGGGATTCGAGTAGCCAGAACGGTGCCGGCGGCTGCCAGCGGGACCGGCAAGCCGGTCACTGTGACCGACGAATACTGGTATTCCGACGATTTGCACCTGAACATGCTCGTGAAGCACGACGATCCGAGAACCGGGGAACAAACCGTCAGCGTCACGCGATTGTCTCGCGCAGAGCCGGATGAGGCGATGTTCAAGGTGCCAGCGGGCTTCAAGTTGGTGGACGAAACGCCCGAACCCCAGAATCGCCAAAACTAAAAATCATTGATCCAGTCGAGAACCGCTAAGTCGAACCGCTCATGGCTCGCACCGGGGAGGCGCCTTATTGTTTTGCCAGATAGCCGGCCAGGATTTGGGCGCAGCCTTCGATAAAATCCTGATCCGATTTGCCGAACGTGTCGGAGAAATAGCTCTCTATATCCAGCTCCGCCGCAAGTTTCTTCTTCACGTAAATGGGAACAACAATCTCGGATTTCACCAGGTTCGATCCCGCCAGATACCGCGGATCCCTGGAGACGTCCTGCACCACCACCACCTGGCCGCTGCTGGCCGCCGCCCCGCAGAGTCCCCGGCTGAGTGGAATGCGCGCATTCGGCGTAAAGCTGCCGGCGTAAGGTCCCACGATTAGGAATCCCGCGTCGGCTGGATCGACCAGATAAAAGCCCACCCAGTTGTAACGCGCCATGTTTTCGTGCAGCCGTTTGGCGATTTGCTCCATCAGCGCCTTCGCCGTGGGGGCGTTCGCAGCGTAACTTTGAAGTTCCTTCAGAAGCTCTTTAGGAGTCACCGCCAAGTTTTTGACCTCGTGGGGAAAACCAGGAACAAGCTCCTCGTGCTGCTTTTTCAGACCCCGATTCCAGCCGCTGCCCCGCTCGAAGTCTATTTGAGCGCCGATTTCAGCCGCTTGGCTGTTTTCTCCAGCTGCTTCCTCAGCAGCTCAACCCGCTTGGAGATGTCCTTCAATTCTTTTTTCGCGATCTTGCCGGCTTCCGACACCTTTCGCGCCCGCAGATGCGCTTCCCGGTTGGCCTTGCCCAGCGCTGCCCCGACCTTTTCCCCGACTTGCGTGAGTCCGTTCTTCTTCGCCATGATTTTCCTCCTGTACGAGGTTTCATCGTATACCCGATTGCGCAAGGGATACCCGAAAAATTTCGGGAAACTTGGAGCATGCGGCGATTGACAGCATCAAGCAGTGCCGAATAGAGTCGGAAGATTCCATTTTGAATCGCAGGCCGGGGAGAAAACACAAGATGCAAAAGCGTGCGGCAATTTTGGTGATGGTCAACGCGTTGGCAGTTGGTTCATTCTGTGCGCAAGAAAAGGCCGCACTCCCCGCCACAACTTCGGCGGAGCAGAAAAAGATCCTTAGCCCTGAAAACTTCCTGGAAGTTCGCACTCTGCAGGATCCGCAATTTTCGCCCGACGGCCAGAGCGTGGCCTTTGTGGTCAGCGAGCCGCAGAAGAACGAAAAGCGCATCCGCCACATCTGGCTGTACGACAAAAAGAGCGGCACGGCGCGGCAGTTCACGTATTCGGAGAAGTCGGAGACTTCGCCACGCTGGTCTCCGGACGGGAAAAAACTGGCGTTCCTTTCGAATCGCGGCGGCGACGAGCAGCAAATCTACATCTTGAGCATGACCGCCGGGGAAGCCGCGCCCATAACCAAAGGGAAGGCGAGCGTCACCGCATTTGACTGGTCGCCAAACGGCCAGTCCATCGCCTACATCGCGCCCGACCCCAAATCCGAAGCGGAAGAAAAAAAGATAAAGGATAAAGATGACGCGCGCGTGGTGGACAAGGACGACAAGCAGCCTCGCCTGCACATCCTGGACCTGGGCAAGAAAGAAGAACATGCCGTTACACCCGCGGCGTGGAAAATCGAAGAGATGAAGTGGATGCCCGATGGCCAGAGCATTATCGTGCGCGCCAACGGCAAGCCCGCTTCCGATCAATTCACCGACGGCCTCTATTCCATCTGGCTGCGCGGCGGCATGGACGAACTTCGCGCGCCCCACGGCCCTATCGGCAATTTAGAAATTTCGTCGGACGGCAAACTGATCAGCTTTGCCGCGGCGCGCGACGATGGCCCAAGTCCCCACGATCTCTGGCTGATCGGCCCCGAAGGTGGTGTGGCGCGCAATCTAACAGGGGCCAGCCTCGACCGCCCGGTTGGGAACTATCACTGGGCGAAAGACGGCTCGGTGACGCTCGGGTATGCCGATGGCTTCCGGAACAAGTTTGCTGTGTATTCCCCCACTGGAGAGAGAAAAGATCTGCCTGATTTGCCCGCGAACGCCGGCGAATTCGACGTCTCACCCGCGGGAGAAATTGCCTTCGTCGGCCAAACCAGCGTTGCTCCTCCGGAACTCTGGCTGCGCGATGCCGGGGGCCATGCGGAGCAGGTCACTCACTTGAATGAATCGCTGAAGCCATACGGGCTGATTGCCCCGGAGTTTTACAAATACAAATCGTTCGACGGCGTGCAAATCGAAGCCGCGTTGCTGAAACCCGCGGGTTATGACGGCAAATCGAAACTCCCTACCATCGTTCTCGTTCACGGTGGACCAACCGGAAATTGGCGCGACTCCGTGGACATCTGGGGCCAGTTGCTGGTGGCACGGGGTTACGCGGTGATGTACCCCAACGTTCGCGGCTCGATCGGTTACGGCCAAAAATTTATAGAGATGAACCGCGCCGATTGGGGCGGCGGGGATTTCAAGGACGTGATTGCGGGCGTGGAAGATCTGGTCACTAAGGGAATCGCCGATCCCAAGCGGCTTGGTATTGGCGGCTGGTCCTACGGTGGCTACATGGCGGAATGGGCGGTGACGCAGACCGATCTTTTCAAGGTAGCCGTCTGTGGCGCTGGCATGGCCAACCTGATCTCCGAGTACGGCACGGAAATCGGCCCGGAGGGGGACGAGTGGTTCTTCGGCACTCCCTATGAGCACCCCGAGCGATTCCTGAATAGCTCGCCGGTCCTCTTTGTGAAAAACGCCAAGACGCCGACTCTTATCCTGCAAGGCGAAGCCGACCCCATCGATCCCCTCGGCCAAAGCCAGGAACTTTACCGTGGCCTGAAACGCTACGGCGTGGCGACGGATTTCGTGGTCTACCCGCGCGAGCCGCACGGCTTGCAGGAAGCCAAGCACCGCGTGGACATGCAGACGCGCATGGTCGCCTGGTTTGAGAAGTATCTGAAGCCCGCGAAGTGAGCGTGCGACGTTTCATGCCTCCTGATCGCTGTTATCTGATCGCTGCTATCCCTGCGCGGATAACAGCTACCAGCGATCAGATAGCAGGAACCGAAGACGCCCGAAGGAGCAACACTGGCTCACACCAAACTCAACGCCGTCTATTCCACATCCACGATGCGGCGTCGCTACGAGGTCTGGTTCGTGCGCTGCGGCCTGGCGGATGGCAGTGGGGCCTGGTGGTTCCGGTATCTGCTCGTAAACAACATCAAGATTTCTCCGGAGACAGCAGCGCGCCGGCATTTTCAGATTTGGGCCACGTGGTTCTCTCGGGGCGCGACTCCGCAGACTTTTATCGTTGAAATGCCCGTCGAACAGCTGGAGATCAGCGCGCGCGGACATGTTCCCTTCCATTGCCGCGCCGCCGAAAGCGGTGTCGAAGAAGGCCGCTGTTGGGGAAATCTGCGCCCCGACGGACACCACATTTCCTGGAACCTGCGCATCCACTCGAGCTTTGGCGCGAAGCTGAGCGACAAAGGCTGGATCGGCTTTTCGCGCTCGCCTCATTCGGACGCCGGCTTTTCCGGCGAGATTCTGTTTGACGGCAAGAAATTCAGCGGGGAGCCGCTAGGCTTTGGCGTCCAGGGCCACAACTGCGGATACCGCCACAGAAGCTACTGGCGGTGGATGCACGCCTATTTCGCGCAACCCGATGGCGGCAGCACGCTGGAAGCGCTGGTCTACGACCTGCCCCTCGGCTTGGTCTTTCGAAACGCCGTTCTGTGGCATCACGGAAAGCATTTCAACGTGCGAAAAATAAAAGAATCGGCGATCGACCGGTCCCACGCGCGCCTCCACTGGAATTTTTCCGGCCAGTTGGAGGATGGCTCGCCAATGGAAGCCTCCATCGAAGCCACCGCGCCCGGCATTCACGAATTGCCCTACACGAAGACCGACGGCTCCGGAACTTTCCCTGTGACCAATGCCAGCCTGGCCCGCGCGATTGTAAAATTGGGGCCGGGCGAAACCTTGGAAACAGAAATGGGAGCGGTTCTCGAGATGGGAGGAGCCTAGCGTGGCGGAAAAGGCAAAGTGGGATGCGGGACTCTACGACGACAAGCACTCCTTCGTCTGGAAGCTCGCCGCCGGTGTGCTTGAACTGCTCAATGCCCAGTCCGGCGAGCGCGTTCTGGACTTGGGCTGTGGTACGGGCCATCTGACCGCCCGGATCGCCGAAACCGGCGCGCATGTCGTCGGCGTCGATCGTTCGCCGGATATGATCCGCCAGGCCAAGGAAAAATATCCGTCGCTGCAATTCGAAGTGATGGACGCACGGGAAATCGCGCTAGATGGAAAATTTGACGCGGTTTTTTCCAACGCGACGTTGCACTGGATCAAGGAACCCGAGCGCGTAATTGCCGGCATCGGGAAATTGCTCCGCCCCGGCGGCCGGTTCGTCGCCGAATTCGGCGGCAAAGGGAACACTGCCGAACTCCTCAAAGCAGTTCAGCACGCCTGGCAGAAATTGGGTATCGCCGGCCCCGCGCCGCATCCCTGGTATTACCCCAGCCTCGCCGAATACGCCAGCCTTCTGGAGCATCACGGCTTCGAAGTCACCCACGCCACTCTCTTCGACCGCCCCACACCACTCGACGACGGTGCCCGAGGCCTGCACAACTGGCTCGAAATGTTCGGCAGCGCCTTCGTCGAAGGCCTGCCAACCGCCACCCGCGAGCAACTGCTGGCCGAGATCGAGCGCGAACTTCGTCCAACGCTCTTCCATGACGACCACTGGGTAATGGATTACCGCCGCCTTCGAGTGGCCGCAAGACGCCTCTAACCGACTGCGGCCAATTGAAAATTGTGGTGTGGAAAACTGAGCCACAATAGGTAGAGTAGTGCTTTACAGACCCCCACTCGCGTGATACGCTTTTTTCCCGTACCGCCATTCTAGCGCCAGGCGGCTGGGCCTCTGACCGAGAACCTGCCAAACGTGTGTGCTTTCTGTCTGTTACAGGCAGAAGCGTTGCGTGAAGACTCCTCCTCCCGAGGAAAGGAAAGTCGTCTCTCTTCGCGCCAAAAACCCTGGGTGAATTTGTTCGCGCTGGTGGTGTGTTTACGGGAAACGTGAGTGCAACCGCCGGGTTCTAAGAGTATTGGGCCGGTAACATGCAATCGGGGGCTGGATTCCGGGGCAGTTCCATTGACCCGGAGACGCGAAGCAGTAGGCTACGACAAGAGGGGACACCTTGCTTAAGCTGCGCAAAGTCGAAATCGTGGGCTTCAAGTCGTTCTGCGAACGCACCGTGGTGACGTTCAGCGGCACCGGCACCACCTGCATCGTCGGGCCGAACGGTTGCGGCAAATCCAACGTCGTGGACGCCATCAGCTGGGTGCTGGGAGAGCAGAGCCACAAGTCTCTGCGCGCCGAGCGGATGGCCGACTGCATCTTCAACGGCACCACCAAGCGCCCGCCGATGGGCCTCGCCGAAGTCACCATCACCATGGAAGATCCGGAACTCGCCGAAGCCGCGCGCTTCGTGCTGGAGAGCGCCGCGGAAGAGGAAACAAGAGATTTAACCTCAGAGAATGCAGAGGGTCCGCAGAGTGCCGCGGAGAATCTGGACGCCATGATCGACGGAGCGATCGCCGCAACCGAAGCCGCCAGCGAAAATTTGGGCGACACGAATGCAACACCCGAGGGCCAGACCGAATCCGGTTTCAAGCTGAAGCGCAAGAAAAAGGCGGAGAAGCCGGCCCTCGTCACAAAACCAGGTGAAGTCGTGGTTAGCCGCCGACTCTACCGCAGCGGCCAGAGCGAATACCTGATCAACGGCCGCGTCGGCCGTTTGCGCGACATCCAGGAAATGTTCATGGGAGTCGGCCTCGGCCCGGACTCCTACGCCATCATCGAGCAGGGGCGCATCGGCCAAATCCTCGCCACCAAGCCGATGGAGCGCCGCGCCATCATCGAAGAAGCCGCGGGCGTCACGAAATTCAAGACCAAGAAACGCTTGAGCGAGGCGAAGCTCGAATCATCCAAAGTGAACCTGTCTCGGGTGAACGACATCGTCGTCGAAGTCGAGAAACAACTCGGCTCGCTGAAGCGCCAGGCGGCCAAGGCGCGCCGCTACGCGGAAGTTCGCGACCAGATGCGCGGAATCGTCCGCCAGATGCTGGCCGGAAAAGCGCGCGAACTCGATGCAGAAGCCGAACGCGTGCAAACGCGCCTGGCCGAGCTGACCGCCACCGAAACGCAGCACGCCCAGATGATCCAGGAACAGGAAGCGGAGCAGGACCGCCTGAGCCAGCGCATCTACGCGCTGGATGCCGAACTCCGCCAGAACCAGAACGTGCTGAACCACACCGCGCTCGAAGTCGACCGCATCGAGAACCGCATCGCGTTCAATCAGACGCGCAGCGCCGAACTGGCCGGGCGCAACGAACAGATCACCCTGGAACGGAATGCTCTCTCCGCACAGCACGCGGAATGGGAGACGCGCAACTCCGCGCAACTTCAGGCCGTGGAAAATGCCCGCCGCGACTCCATCACCGTGAGCGCACGGGTGGAGGAACTTACCGCGCAAGCAACGCAGCGCGCGGCGCAAATCTCCGAAGCCGAAGCACGCACGGATGCCCTGCGGCGCGCGGCAACCCAAGCCGGCGAGAGCCTCCTGCGCCTGCATGGCGAGCAGAAACAAGCCGAGGAAGCGCTGATCCATCAGACGGAATCGATGCGCAAGCAGGAAGAGCGCGAAGCCACCTTGCTGGAAAGCTCCATCAAGGTGCGCGGCGACGCTGAGCGCGCGGCGCAGGATTGGCAGAACGCCGTGACGCAGGCAGGCGAACTCCAGAAGCAGGCGACCCAACTCCAGGCCCGCTTCGTGGAACTGAAGGCGGCCCGCGAGAAGTCCCAGAAGGAAGCCGACGCCCTGCGCGACAGCTTGTCCTCGGTCCGCGCTCGGCATTCCACGTTGACGCAAATTCTCAACGACCGCTCCTACACCGGCGAGGCTGTCCAGAAGCTTTTCGCCGCCAACGAACGCCACGGCGGACAGGAATTCCACGCGGTGGGCGTCCTGGCGGATTACGCCGAAGTACAGGAAAAACACGAAGCCGCGGTGGAACAATACCTGCGCGATGAGCTTGAATATGTGGTGGTCGAAACCTACGACCACGCCCGCGCCGGCGTTTCCCTGTTGCGCGAGGAGGTCGGCGGCCGCGCCACCTTCTTCGTGGACTCGCTGCGCAATCTGAAGCTCGACGAGTACGAGCCGATTGTCCATTTCCGCTCGGAAGACGGCGTGATTTCCCGCCTCGATAAGCTGGTGGAGTTCCGCGATCCGCTCGGCGCGGCCGCGAAGCAGTTCCTTCCGCGTCTCCGCTCCGGTTATTTGACGGACGGCGCCGTGGCCGCCGAAAAACTCGCGCGTGAATATCCGCAGTATGCCTTCGTCACCACCGAAGGCACCTGCTACCAGGGACGCATGGTCACCGGCGGACGGCCCGATGAAGCCGGGCCGCTCGGCATGAAACGCGAACTGCGCGCGCTGGACGCCGAAGTGATGCAACTCGAGCACCGCGCTGCGGCAAGCAATGCCGAACTGGAGACGCTGGCCGCGGAACTCCGCGCCGCCGAGCAAGCCCAGCAGGAATTGACGGGGCAACAGCGCGAAGCCGAACGCACCGTATTCGCGACCAAGCACCGCCACGAACAATCGCAAAGCGAACTGGCGCGCCTCGGGCTCGACTTGACCGTTTGTCAGACGGAACTCACCCGGGTTCGCAAGGAAATCGAATCGGTGCAGCGCCGCGCCGAACAGGCAAAGCTCCAGCACGAAGCAGCGGCAAAATCACGCGCCGAAGCGGAAACAGAAAGCGCCCGGCTGACCGCGGAAGTCGCACAATTGCGCGGCGCCGTGCAAGCCCAGCAGGATGAACTCTCCGCCGCAAAGGCCGAATTCGCAGCCATGCACGAGCGCTTGGGCCTGGCCGAAGCCATGGCCAAACGCCTGGAGGAAGAACGCGCGGATCTGCAACGCCGCGAACTCGCGCTTCGCCAGCAGGAAGAATCCATCAGCGAAGAGACCGCGGCGATGGCGCGCCAGTCCGAAGAGCTCACGCAGCAACTGAGCGTCCTGCGCGCCGAAAAAATCCGCATGGAAGAAAACCAGAAGGAACTTGAGCAGGAGTGGAATGCGGGCCGCACCCGCGTAACCCAGGGGGAAGATCACCTGCGCATAGCCCGGCAGACCCTCCAGGAAATGCGCGAAGCTCGCGGCAAATTCGAAATCGAAAGGGCGCGCAACGATTCCGATCGCGCCCACCTGCGCGAAACCTGCCTCGCCGAAGTCAACGCCCAGCCCGAAGACCTCATCGCCTCCGAAACCGCCTTCATGTCCGGCGAAGAGCTGGCCATCGCTGAAGCGAACTACCGCGAGATGAAGCAGAAGATCGAAAACATGGGCGCGGTCAACATGATGGCCCTCGAGGAATACAACGAGTGCGAGCAGCGCTTCGCCTTCCTCACCCGCGAGCGCGACGACCTGCTGCAATCCATCACCGACACCCAGCAGGCCATCAAGGAACTCGACCTGATCACTAAAGACCGCTTCGAACAGGCATTCGCCGCCATCAACACCAATTTCACCACCGCCTTCCACACCATTTTCGGCGGCGGCACAGCGGAAATGCGACTCACGGAAGCGGACAGCTCCGGCGAAGCGGGCATCGACATCGTGGCCTCGCCCCCGGGCAAGCGCCTGCAGAACGTGCTGCTGCTTTCCGGCGGCGAAAAAGCGATGACCGCCCTCGCCTTGTTGATCGCCATCTTCAAATATCAGCCGAGCCCCTTCTGTATTCTCGACGAAGTCGACGCTCCTCTCGACGAAGCCAACGTCGGCCGCTTCACGAAGCTGATTACCGACATGAGCGCACAAACCCAGTTCATCGTCGTCACCCACAACCGCAAAACCATGGAAACCGGCAGCGTCCTTTATGGCGTGACGATGCAGGAACCCGGCGTCTCGAAGCTCGTCAGCGTACGATGGGAAGGCGACGCCGAGCCCGCGCCCAAACGCAAAGCAGCGACAGCAGCCTGATGAATTAAATTTCCGCCATTGGAGCGAAAACCTTTCGCCCCATTTTTCATTAAAAGAAACAATACCAACCACAAGGTTTTCTTCGCCCGAATTGTTATCGGGTTACATTGACATCGGCGAGAGAAGGGATAGAATGCTGAGCACTTTGTCAGGGGCAACACGGTCGTGAACGCAAGTCCTGCACCAAAAGTCATTCGAGAGACGAATTTTCCTGGCATCGCGCCGTTGGCGCGCGGCAAGGTCCGCGACATCTATGACTTGGGCGATCGCCTTCTCATTGTCGCCACCGACCGCCTCTCCGCCTTCGATGTCGTCATGCCTACTCCTATTCCCGACAAGGGGCGCGTTCTCACGCAGCTCTCGCTCTTCTGGTTCGATCTGCTGAAAGATGTCCTCCCCAATCACGTCTTAAGCGCATCGGAGTTCCCTGCCCCGTTCGGCCAATTCAAGGATGAACTGGCAGGCCGGTCCATGGTTGTGCGTAAAACAACTCCCCTTCCCATCGAGTGCGTCGCCCGAGGCTATCTCTCGGGCTCCGGATGGAAGGAATATCAGGCCACAGGAAAAGTTTGCGGCATCCAGCTTCCCTCCGGCTTGCGCGAGTCCGACAAACTGCCGGAAGTCATCTTCACTCCCGCAACAAAGGCCGCCACGGGCCACGATGAAAATATTTCCTTCGCGCGTGCCGCAGAAATGCTGGGCAACGCTCTGGCCGAAAGGGTCCGCGAAACCACTCTGAAGATTTACCTCCGGGCAGCAACCTACGCTGAACCACGAGGCATTCTGCTGGCGGACACCAAGTTTGAATTTGGGCTGTTGAACGGCGAAATGATCTGGATCGACGAAGCGCTGACGCCCGACTCTTCGCGCTTTTGGCCGGCCGCCGAATACAAGCCCGGCGGACCCCAGCCTTCTTTCGACAAGCAGTTTGTGCGCGACTACCTCGAACGGATCCGGTGGCCGAAAACGCCCCCTGGACCCACCCTGTCCCCCGACGTGGTTGCGGCTACGCGCGCAAAGTACCGGGAAGCCTATCGCATCCTGGTCGGGCGCGAGTTGGACTCGTAAGCCGGCCCCCTAAGAAAATTCGCAGGCACGGAGAGTGCGCACGTGAGAGATCAACTGGAAGGCCTTGTGGGACAGATGGTGGAACGCGGAATTCTCTTTGACGAGGCCGTGGGAGAGTTCGAAAAGCGGTTCATCAAGCGGGTTCTGGAGCGGACCAACGGCAATCAGTGCCGGGCAGCCGAACTGCTGGGAATCCATCGCAATACCTTGAGCAGGAAAATGACGGAGTATAAGCTGGACCACCGGAGACGGAAGGGTCGGTAGTTGGAAACAGAGCGCGGCACATCCAGATTTGACCCGCAAATGTTGGATCCTGAACTGTGGCAGTTTCGCAGCCGCACTCCAAAAGAGAACGGCCCCGAACTCATCATTCGGGGCCGTTGCGTTTCTTAAGCTTTGCGGATCAGTTCCCTGGTTGCTTCACCGCCGGCTTCCTGGCCGCCGGCTTTTTCGCGGGACCCGCCTTCGGCAAGTCTTCCGCATTCACCTTGGCCTTGTCCCAGTGCAGCATAAACGCCGGATCGGGATCATAGGACTCCAGCGTGCCGGTGAAGCGAACGGGGTTGCCCTTTTCAAGCTTGGCGGCTTCGGGTTGATCGGCTTTCTTGATGATCACGTCCAGGTTAGGCGTGGTGGCCGCCTCAAATTCCGCTTCGCTGGTGACGAAAGCGGTCTTGAGTTCGACGGTGTCGGCGCCCACTGTAATTTCGAGCAGCTTGCCTTGAACATCGGGGAATTCCAACCCGCAAGCAGCCGTCCACGTGAGCTTGGCCTTTTCTCCCCCGGCTTTGAGGTCGGTGACCACGGTCGCGATGGTCATATCCTTGCGCGCCGCGTCCAGATCGGCGGAGCTGTAAAGCTTGTAAGTGGCCGGCCGGTCGACCGAATTGGGAGCAAGTTGCAACAGTTCGTTCATCTCTGCGTCGGTAAGCGTGTCGCAAACCGTGCCGCCCTGGTAATTCGCAATTACTTTGCGCAGATAGCTCTTGATCGACTTGGACTGCTGCTCGTTGGCAGTCTTGGAAGTCGCGGCGCGAGCGTAGTACCACACCGCATCCAGCGGCTGCGGCGGCGTCATGGCCATCAGTGCTTGCCCGATTTTGTAATTCGAGATCAGGTCGTCCGGCGCTTGCGCCAGCACGGCCTTGTACGATTCGATCGCACCGGCGTAATCCTTGGCGGCCATGCCGGCATTCGCCGCGGTGCCGTTGAACAACAGCACAGATTGCTGCTTCTCCTGAGCAAACTTGGCGTCGTCCACGCCGTCCGGTTTCGGAACCTGGTCCAGCGATTTCAGGCCGGCCAATGCCGCGGCGCGCGCAGCCTTCGAAGTGTCGGCATCGGGATTCTGAATCGAGTTGTACGCGTACGCCCGCACATAATAGGCGTCATACTTCTCCGCCGGGCTGATCTTGTCGCCCAGCGCGATCATCTTGTCGCAGTACTCGATGGTCTTCGGGAAATTCTTCTGGCTGTAATAGTTCTTGTAATACAGCGGGTAGATGTAATTCAGCAATTGCGAGGCCGGATACTTGGCCACGAAATCGTCGAGCAGCTTGATCTGGGCGGCTGGATTTTTTTCAGCGGCGGCGGCCTGGTAGGAGTTGTACTCCGCCATCGTATACTTCTGCTGGGCGCCACCCGCTGCCGCGGCATCCTGGGCCTGGGCAGAAGGAGTTGTGCTCAGGCTAAGCGCCGCAAGAAGCAGAAGGCTTGCCATCCAACGAATTGCTCTCATTCCTTGTCTCCTCGCTCCACACATAAAAGTAAAATTGCGTAACTCGCCAGAGGCAATGCCGCTGACGGAACTGCTGCCATTCCCTGCGGACCAGAAGTGCTCTATCGGAAACGTTTGGAATTATAGGTGCAGCCGCTCTCCAATCGCAAGCCGGGATCTGCCCTTTCAATTCCTGGAGGGCGAGGGCCTCGCGCGGAGGGAACCCACACCCCTTACCCCGGCGCACGACCAAGTCATTCTCATTGGCGCGGCATCCTAACGGGATAAGATGAGTTTCGCACAAAAAGAGTGGCTTCGGCGAGGAGGAATGCAAATGGCGGAGATAAGCGCGGTAAATACTTGGAAGGTAACGGGAAATCCGCTGCAGGCCGGCGTGGCTCTGGTCACCGGAGGCAGCCGCGGCATCGGCAAAGCGATCGCCCGGGAACTGGCCGGATTGGGTGCGGCTGTAAGTATTTGCGGCCGGGATGAGCAAAAATTAATGCTCGCCTCCCGCGAATTGGAGGGGACGAATGCCAGGGTCCTTGCGCATCGCGCGGATGTGACGAAAGACTCCGAAGTCCGTGCATTCGTGCAAGCTACCGAAAAACAACTCGGCGCGATTACCATCCTGGTCAACAACGCGGGAACCGGGGGAGGCGGGTTCGGCGCCCTTCAAGACAAGAGTGAAGAGGAGTGGGACCACGTGATGAACACAAACCTGAAGAGCGTGTATTTTGTCTCGCGAGCGGTGATTCCGGGAATGATCGCGCGCCGGAGCGGCGACATCATCAACATCAGTTCGCTTGCGGGAAAAAATACCTTTGCCGGCGGGGGAATCTATTGCGCGTCGAAATGGGGACTGCAGGGCCTTTCCGGTTGCATGGCCGAGGATCTGCGGGCGCACGGCATCCGCGTCAGCGTGATTTGCCCAGGGAGCGTCGCGACGGAATTCCGGGGCCGCGGACCGAAGGACCCAAGCAAAGTATTGACGGCGGAAGACGTGGCTCATGCCGTGGGCATGGTGGCCATTCAGGGACCGCAAAGCTTCATCAGCGAAGTCCACCTGCGCCCGGTAGCCAAGCCCTGACACCGTGAGCTCGGTCCATTCCCTCTTGCCTTGTTCCGGCCGATGCAGCGGCCCCGACCCGGTCGGGGGCGCTTTCCCCGGTGGGGCGCAAACCGCATGCCGCCTATTTTCCTCTTGACAATAGTTGTTTACACGACTATTATGTTGGCATGACTTTACGAACCAAGCCCGGCGCCGCCCCTCTCGAAGACCAGATTTTCGTCTCCCTCCTCAAAGCCGCGGACGCCCTGGCCTCCGAGGTCGATCAGTTCATCAAGGCCAACGGGCTGACCTCCGCCCAATACAACGTCATGCGCATCCTGCGCGGCGCCGGCCCGGACGGCCTGCCATGCAACACCATCGGGGAACGGATGATTTCCCGGGATCCCGACATGACCCGCCTGCTCGACCGCATGGAAAAACGCGAACTGATCACCCGCGAGCGGCAAACAGAAGACCGCAGGGTTGTGAAAGCCAGGATTACCGACGAGGGCCTGAAACTGCTCAAAAAAATGGATGCCCCCATTCGCGAACTTCACAAGAGCCAGTTCGCACACATGACTTCCGCGCGTTTGAAATCCCTGATGGATCTTCTCTCCGAAGTGGCGGCGCACAAACCGGAATAGGGGCAGGCGCATCCAATACCCAAAACTTCGGCGAGTGAATCCACGGACGAGACATAAAGACGAGACATAAAAAGGAGAAGCAAGTATGAACGGGTCATTTTCAAAATTAGGTTCAAAATTAGGAATGTTGGCAGGGCTGGCGGCGGCAATCGCGCTGCCCGCGACCGCGGGGACAACGACCTACCAGATCGATCCGCGGCACTCCAGCGCCGGCTTCGGAGTTACCCACCTGATGATTTCGACCGTACGCGGCGAATTTCATGGCGTGACCGGAACCGTGGTTGTCGACGATGCGGACATCAGCAAGTCCACAAGAGCGAGGCGTTCTTCGACGTTGCCAAATATCCCACCATCACCTTTCAATCCACCAAGGTCGAGCGCAATGCCGACGGCACACTTAAAGTGACCGGCGAGCTGACCATCCGCGGCGTCACCAAGCCCGCGGTGCTCACCGCAACTCTTCCCAAGGCTCCTATCAAGGATCCCTGGGGCTTGCAGCGCACGGCCGTATCAGCCTCCACCAAGATCAATCGCCAGGACTTTGGGGTGGCGTGGAATCAAAAGCTCGACAGCGGCGGTGTGGTCGTCGGCGACGAAGTCAACGTGTCGCTGGATGTGGAAATGATCATTCCCCCGCAAGGGAAGTGATTGGGGTAAACGTTAATTCGATTCAGGGAAGCCTCGCGGGCGGCATTTTGCCGCCCACAGCTTTCTGAGCGCCACCTGAATCAAACGGATGAGGAACACAAAATGCATAAGCCGGCACCTACGCATCATCAAGTCCACGAATTGATCCAGCATCGTTGGAGCCCACGCGCGTTTTCCCACCAGCCCGTTGCGCCGGACGTATTGCGCAGCCTCTTTGAAGCAGCTCGCTGGGCGCCATCCAGCAACAACGAGCAGCCCTGGGCCTTCCTGGTGACCACCGCCGACGAAAAAGAAAGCCACGCAAGAATGGTGAGTACGCTCGTGGAGTTCAATCAGACCTGGGCTAAACACGCCCCAGTGCTGGCCATCGCGGTCTCGGAACTCGCCTTTGCCAAGACTGGCAGCCCCAACCGCAACGCTTTTTACGATACCGGCGCCGCGATGGCAAATCTGTCCGCGGAAGCTACCTCACGGGGGCTGTTCGTGCATCAAATGGCGGGGTTTGATCCGCACAAGGCCGTTGAACTTTTCGAGATTCCCAGCGGGTGGGAGCCTATTGCAGCCTTTACCATTGGCTACCCGGGCGATCCGGAATCGCTCTCCGAAACGCTGCGCCAGCGCGAACTTGCGCCGCGCGAACGAAAGCCGCTCGACGCGTTTGTGATGGGCGGGCACTGGGGAAAGGCGGCGGCCTTCGTCCAGAAGTAACCCGCATAGGTTAAGCTGTGAAAGAGGACCTTGCCCGGCATGCACAGCACTCTCGAATTCCTGGTGAATCACGGCTACCTGGTTTTATTGATCTGGGTGTTTCTGGAGCAGGCCGGCCTCCCGCTTCCGTCCATTCCGCTGCTGTTGGCCAGCGGCGCCCTGGGCGGAATGCATCGGCTCAATTTTGGGATCGCCTTGCTGCTCTGCATGATCGCTTCTGTTGCCGCCGACACCGTCTGGTATCAGCTCGGCAAAAAGAAAGGCATCCGGATTCTCCACTGGCTGTGCAGAATTTCCCTGGAGCCGGATTCCTGCGTACGTCGCACCGAAGGCCTCTTTGAAAAACAGGGCGCGAAATCCCTGCTCGTTGCCAAGTTCCTTCCCGGCCTGAACACGGTGGCCACGCCGCTCGCCGGCATATTCCACATGAAATTCCGCAGGTTTCTGGCCTTCGACGCTTTGGGCGCGATCCTTTGGGCCGGAACGTACCTCGGGCTCGGCTACATCTTCAGCGGCCAGATTGAACTCATCGCGCAGGAGGCTCAGCAATTGGGCGGCGGGCTGATGGGTTTGCTCGCGGCGTCCCTGGCGTTCTATGTTGCGTACAAGTTCGTCGCCCGCCAGAAATTCCTGCGCGAGTTGAGAATTGCCCGTATCAGCCCAATCGAGTTGAAGGGAAAACTGGATGCCGGCGAACTTCTCACCATCGTGGACCTGCGCCACTCTGTCGATTTCGAGGCCGACCCGGAAACGATTCCAGGCGCATTCCGTATGGACGCCACCGAGCTCCAACAAACCGGAGGGCGGCTGCCCCATGACCGCGAAGTTATCCTCTACTGCACTTGACCAAACGAAGCCACCAGCGCCCGTGTGGCGCTGCTCCTAAGGAACAAAGGCGTGAAACATATCCGGCCGCTGCAGGGTGGCTTGGACGCATGGCGTGAACTCGGCTATCCCCTGCAGGTTTTGACGGAAAGCACGGAGAACGAAACCATCCCAAAAAGCTGAAGTCGAAAGGAGACGCGAAATGGCGGTCAAGGTTCAAGTGATTTTCTACAGCATGTACGGCCACGTCTACAAAATGGCGCAGGCCGTCGTCGAGGGCGCTAAGCAGGTTCCCGGCGCCGATGTCTCGCTCTATCAGGTGGGGGAGTTGATGTCGGACGATGTGCTGGAAAAATACGGCGCAAAAGCCGCAAAAGCGGCCCTTGCCAAAGTGCCCGTGGCCACCGTGGACCAGTTGGCCGATGCGCACGCGATTATTTTCGGAACGCCCACGCGGTTCGGCAACATGGCCGCACAGATGCGGAATTTTCTGGATCAAACCGGCGGATTGTGGAAACAGGGCGCGCTGATCGGAAAAGTTGGCAGCGTGTTTGCTTCCACGGGTACTCAGCACGGCGGGCAGGAAACCACGATCACCAGCTTTCATTCTACGCTGCTGCACCACGGCATGGTTGTCGTCGGCGTCCCTTACAGCGAACCGGGCCTGACGTTCATGGGCGAGATCTCCGGAGGCACACCCTACGGAGCAACCACGCTTGCCGCGGCGGATGGCTCACGCCAGCCCAGCGAAAACGAGTTGAAAGTCGCCCGCTACCAGGGCAAGCACGTCACCGAAATCGCCGGCAAGCTTTTCCGCTAGGGTTTGTAGCGGCCGCCTTCTGAGGCGGGCGCCTTTCATTGAGTGCGACAGCAACGCTGCCGCTTTTACGGCGTTAAACGCCACGACCAAATCCGAATCCGCAGAGAAGTTGAACTCGCAAAAGCGGGAGCCGGGCTCCCGCACTCAAAAATTCCTCGTGGTCTACAACCGCGGCAGCACGATGCCGCCCTGCGCCTGATACTTCCCTTTTTTGTCTTTGTAGCTGACTTCGCAATCCTCGTCGCTCTCAAAAAAGAGCACCTGGCACAATCCTTCGTTCGCGTAAATGCGCGCGGGCAGCGGCGTGGTGTTGCTGATTTCCAGCGTCACGAAACCTTCCCACTCCGGCTCAAACGGCGTCACGTTCACGATGATCCCGCACCGCGCATACGTGGATTTGCCGAGGCAGATGGTCAGCACATTTCTCGGGATGCGAAAATATTCAATCGATCGCGCCAGCGCAAACGAGTTCGGTGGCACCAGGCAAACGTCGCCCTTGAACTCCACCAGCGAGCGTGGATCAAAATTTTTCGGATCCACGATGGTGGAATTCACGTTGGTGAAGATGCGGAATTCGTCGGCCACCCGGATGTCGTATCCGTACGAAGACACGCCGTAGCTGATCACTCCTTCCCGAACCTGCCGATCGGTGAACGGTTCGATCATCTTGTGCTCCAGCGCCATGCGGCGGATCCAACGGTCTGGCTTTACGGACATCCAATCCTCCTGACAGAAAACTTAGAAAGTAGGCTCGCAAAAGGTTAAAGTGTAGATGACGCGGAACTTCTTGACAACCCGGGCCTTAGCCTCTAGCATCGGGCCACAGTGAGCGGGAGGACGGTGTGATTAAGCTAGACATTGTGAATGCCGTCGTAGCGAAGACGAACATCAGTCGCACCAAGGCGGAGCAAGCCGTGGAGACGGTCTTTGAGTCCCTGAAGAACGCCATGGGGCGCGGGCAGCGCATCGAACTGCGCAAGTTCGGTGTATTCAGCGTGAAGCCCCGGAAGACCGGCATCGGGCGCAATCCCCGCACCGGCGAAGAGGTCAGCATTCCTCCCGGAAAAGCGGTGCGCTTCAAGCCCGGAAAAGAGCTCCAGGGACTTGAAGACCACGCCGCCAGCCAAGCCAAGTAATTTATTGTGACTCCACCGGAATCAGAACGGAACTCTCCTTCTTTTCTGGAAGTGCCCACATGGCCCGGACGTCCGCCGCAAGGACGATTTTACGCCGCGGACCAGCCGCACCCTTCCGTGCGCTCGCTTGTACTGTCTTCGGGCTTGTTCTTATTGACGCTGGTCACTTCGCTGTTTGCAGGCACGCATTTCGCGGCCGCTTACGCGCACAATCAGGCTGCTTCGCTGGACGCGTTCGAGCAGACGTTCCGGCTGGCATACCGGAATCCGGCGGCGCTGCTGGCAGGGCTGCCGTTTGCGCTGACGCTGCTGGGAATTTTGCTGGCGCATGAGCTTGGGCATTACTTCGCCTGCCGCCATCATCACATCCGTGCGAGCTATCCTTATTTCATTCCCGCACCCACGTTGATCGGCACGTTCGGCGCATTCATCCTGATCCGGTCTCCGATTCGTTCGATGCGCGCGCTCTTTGACGTTGGAGCATCCGGGCCGCTGGTAGGGTTTTTGGTGGCCCTGCCGGCGCTGGCGTATGGAGTGATACACGCAAGGGTGATTCCCGCGTTGGACGCCGATAACAATGCTGATCTTATTTTTGGTGTGCCGCTCATTCTTCGCCTGGTGACGGCGACATTTCAGCCAAACGCTCACGCTACGGACTTGCTGTTGCACCCTGTGGGACGCGCGGCGTGGGTCGGCATGTTCGCCACGGCACTGAACCTTTTGCCCGTCGGGCAACTCGACGGCGGGCACATCGTGCGCTCGGTCAGCCCGCAACTCCACCGTTGGATTTCCTTGGCGCTTCCCCTCGCGCTGGTGCCGCTCGGCTATTTCCAATGGCAGGGCTGGTGGATCTGGGCGCTTATACTTTTCGGCCTGCAATTCGTCCGCATGGCGCCGATTTATGATCCCACCCCGATTGACCCGAACCGCAGATTCGCAGCGGTGATGTCTCTTGCGGTGTTCATCCTCTGCTTCATGCCGTATCCCGTGGAAAGATTGCTATAAAGTGCCGGGGATGCCCTCGACGCCCAAGAAAGAGCTGACCCGGAGTCTGCGGGAACGCGATTTGCTCTTGTTGTTCGTCGGCTCGGTGATTGGTTCCGGAATTTTTCTCACGCCTGGATTGATTCAGCGGCAGGTGGGCGGCTCGGTTGGGTGGTCGCTGCTGGTGTGGCTGTTCGGCGGCGTGCTGTCGCTCTTGGGGGCGTTGACGTACGCGGAATTGGCCGCGACGAATCCTGAGGCCGGCGGACTTTATTGCTACATCCGGGATGGGTTCGGGCGGCTTCCGGCGTTCTTGTACGGCTGGTGCCTGTTTCTGGTAATAGCCAGTGCTACGATTGCGGCGCTCGCGCATGCGTTCACCACTTACTTGCAGGAAATCATCCCGCTCTCATCGGGCGGCGCGTCGCTGGTCACGATTCTGATGATCGCCGTGGTAACCGCGGTCAATGTCTGGGGGACGCGAAAAAGTTCCGACCTGCAAAACGTGACCACGGTTATCAAGGTCGGCCTCATCGTTGTTCTCGGCAGCGTGTTGTTGGCGCTCGGCCTATCGAGGGGCACACACGCCGGGGAAATCCCCGCGGCGCTCGGAACGTCGCAAAGCGGTTACACACTTTTCTCCGGCATCGGCTTTGCCATGATCACCGTGCTCTGGGCATATGAAGGCTGGCAGTTTGGCACCTATAGCGCCGGCGAAGTGATGAATCCGCAGCGGTGCTTCCCTCGGACGTTTCTGCTCGGCTCCCTGATTCTCATGGGCCTCTATCTCTTCGCGGTGGTGGCCTATCTGGTGGCGCTAGGTCCGGCGGCGGCCGCGGCCAGCGACGCGATTGCTGCCACGGCCGCGCGCGCGGTTCTGGGGCCCTGGGCGGGAAAACTGGTGGCGGCGATGATTCTGATTTCCACCTTCAGCTCCACGAACAGCGTAATGCTGACCGCGCCGCGCGTTTTCTTCGCCATGGCGAACGACAATTTATTTTTCAAGAAGCTCGCGGAGGTCGATCCGCGCTTCGGCACCCCGGCGGCGGCAGTGCTAGCCCTGGGAGTATGGTCGTGCGTACTGGCATCCGCCGCGGGATTCGCAAAGTTGGCGGGTGGCGCGATTTTCATCGGCTGGATTTTCTATGGACTCGGGGCCGCAAGTATCTTCCCGATTCGTCGAGCGAATGCGGGCAAGCCCATTCCCTATCGAGTGCCCGGGTATCCGCTGACGCCGCTGCTATTTGTTTTGGCGGCGCTCGCGATTGTGGGCAACGCGATCTATGCAGCAGTCAAAGATCCGCACGAATTCACCTACCTGCTTGTCGCAATCGCCCTGATGCTGCTCGGTTTGCCGGGTTATTTTTTCTGGAGCCGCCGTCGGGCGGACGCGTAGGGACGGCCTTCCGAGCCCGTCCGTCTTAATGCAAGCGCTTTAAGGCGCACTGTGGCCGGCGCATCTCAGCACACCAAGATAATCGCTCCACGGACCGACGGCCTCGCGATACTGGTGGGCCATAATCCGTGAAATCTGATGGAGATGAGTCAAATCATGAGCCACCCAGCTCGCCAGGTGCTGCGATAATTTCACCGGTCCGAACGCGGGATGCGTCCCTCGCCGCTCGAGTTCTTCTGACTGTAGATTCAGTGCTCGCAATTGGTCCAGGCTTTCCGAGCGCGCCCGCGCAAACTCATCCAGCAACTGCGCAAGGGTCTTGCCGTGACTGAGCTTTATGTGCCCCTTGCGGTCAAACGGCTCAAACGCCCGAGTCTCGCCGAACTGCAGGATGATTCGCACCCGCGGAATCCAGTCCGCCTGCTCGCCGTAGATCAGATGGGCGACGACGTCGAACACGTTCCAGGTGTCGCCGCCTTCATTCCGATGCGTCCATTCTTCCGGAAGTTCGCGCAGAAACGAATTCAGAGCGGCGGGCGTGCGGGCAAGAAGCGATGTGGTCTGCTGTAGGTTTTGCTCCATGATAATCCTCAATCCAATGGCGGCGATTCCCCGACCAGCAAATTTTAGCGGCGTTGCCCGCGCACGTCGCTCGCTGCTCCTCCCGTACGTGGGGCCATTTTGGCCCCAAACCCGCAGACGCCATCGCGCGCACATTTGATGTCCCCCGCGCGCTTGTCATCCTGAGCCTATCCGACAAGGTCCGGTTTGTGGACTCCGGTGAAACCGGAGAAAGGCGAAGGACCTCAACGTATGAGTTTTCACGAAGCTTAAGTTGAGATCCTTCGAGCCCAAACAACGCGCTCTCAGGATGACAAGCACTGAGTGCTTTCGTCAATGCGGAGAGGATTGCGAAAAATAAAGGATCGACGCTACAGCAGTGATAGCGGATCCATATCCACGAGGACAGCGGTCTGCGGGATTTCGTTAGCATCGCAGAAGGAGAGCGCGCCGCTGAGCAGTTTCGTGATGACGGAGCGTTTCGGCGATTTGAGCAGAAATTGGAAGCGATGCTCTTTCTTCAATCGCGCGAGCGGCGCGGACGCGGGGCCAAGGATTCGAATGCCTTTTCCATCCGAGGGCGAAAAATATTCCGAAAGCCGCCGCGACCAGCGAATCGCATTCTCCAGATTGGTGTCGCGCACGATCACGTTGGCCAGCGAGGTGAACGGGGGATAGGCCATCATCCGGCGGAAGTGCAGCTCGCGCTCGTAAAACGAAAGATAGTCCTGGCGCACCGCATCCTGAATCGCATAGTGCTCGGGAAAGTAAGTTTGGATGAGCACACGGCCGGGGAGTTCGCCGCGTCCAGCGCGTCCCGCGACCTGCGTCAACAGTTGAAAGGTGCGCTCGGCCGCGCGAAAGTCGGGGAGAGTGAGCGCGGAATCGGCGGAGATGACGCCCACCAGCGTGACGCGCTGGAAGTCGTGGCCCTTCGCGAGCATCTGCGTGCCCACGAGAATATCCAGCGCGCCGCCGGCAAACGCTCCCAGCGTTTCCTGATACTGCTGCTTGGTGCGCACGGTGTCACGGTCGAGTCGCGCGATCCGCGCTCCGGGAAACTCCTTGCGCAGCCGCTCTTCCAGATGCTCCGAACCTTCGCCAAAAAAATAAACATACTTCGAATCGCACTTGGGGCAAGTTTTAGGCACGGCTTGGACGAAGCCGCAATAATGGCATTCCAGGCGGTTGCGGCTCTTGTGATGCGTCATCGAAATGCTGCAGTTGGCGCACTGCACGGAAGCTCCGCAACTCCGGCAGAGCACCGACCAGGAATAGCCGCGGCGATTGATCAGAATCAGCACCTGGGTGTTGAAGGAAAGGCATTCGGCAATGCCATCGTGCAGAATTTTCGAGATGGGGCTGGTCTGGTGTGTCTGCTGGAACTCCGTGCGCAGATCGACGATCTCCACCGCCGCGAGCGAACGATTCTCCACTCGCGAAGCCATCGTCAACAGCTCATACTTGCCGCTGGCGGCATTGTGATAGGTCTCGAGCGCCGGCGTGGCGGAACCCAGCAGCGCGACGGCATTTTCGAGTTTGGCGCGGACGATGGCGACGTCGCGACCGTGATAGCGCGGCGTCTCTTCCTGCTTGAAACTGTTTTCCTGCTCTTCGTCCACAATGACGAGGCCGAGATTTTCCAGCGGCGCGAAGACTGCCGATCGCGTGCCTACGATCACGCGCGCTTGTCCGTTTCGAACGCGCCACCATTCGCGGGCGCGCTCTACGTCGCTCAGCGCCGAGTGCAGCACGGCGACGCCTTCGAAATGCGCGCCAAACCACGCGCGACACTGCCGCCCGATCCATAATGTCAGCGCAATTTCTGGGACAAGAACAAGCGCGGTTTTCCCGCGCGCCAGAGTCTCTTGCACGCTGCGCAGGTACACTTCGGTCTTTCCGCTGCCGGTGACGCCGTGAATCAGCTGCACTCCGAACTCGCCCAGCTCAAATCTCGCGCGGATAGTGCCAAACGCGCGTTCCTGCGATTCGTTCAGCGAGTGGGCGGGCGGCGAGTAACCTATGTCGAAGGGATCTTCGGCGGGATCAATCGGTTCTTCCCAGGTTTCCAGCAAGCCGTCTCTCAACATGCGCTCGATCAGCGCGCGCGAGACACCGGCAAGTTTCAGCAGTTGTGGTAGCGGCAGCGGCCCCCGCTCGGTTTCGAGGAGGGCACGAATGCGCTCTTCTTTTTCGGTCGGTGCGTTCCCGGCCGTGGCTGACCCGCCCTTCCAGGCGATCACATTGTGGACTTTGCGCTTGCGCCCCTGTGCGGTCTCCTGAATCTGCACATAACCCCGCCGCTGCAGTCTCTGCAGGGCGTCCAGTTGAATCCCAAGCTTCAGATACGAGGTAAATTGGAGAACTCCTTTCTTCTCGAGGACCTTTTGCAGGAACTCCGCCTCGCTGCCGGATAAGTCAGTAAGCAATCTTCCCTGCTGCAGATCGTAGGCGAGGGCTTTCCCGGTCTCGGTCAGCACTATTTGGCGCCGCGCGGTCAACTCTGTGACCGGCGGCAGCATGGCGCGAAATACTTCGCCTATGGGCGCCAGGTAGTAGCCTGCAATCCAGTGGGCAAGTTCGATGAGTTTTGCAGTCAGCGCGGGAACCAGGTCGAGAACTTTCGCGACGTCGCGGATTTTTGTTTCCGCAGGGGGTGTGTCGACAAGTTCTACAACCACGCCTACCAGGAATTTCTTGCGAAAGGGCACCAACACGCGGCAACCGGGTTGCACCTGCGGAAGTAATACTTCCGGTATGGAATATGTGAACGTGTTTCGGAGAGGAACCGGTAGCGCGACATTGCAGAAGGAAGCGGACATGCCGTGGGTAGTGTAGCAGCAGGGCGAGAAACGGAAAAAATTGAGGCGCATCGGAACTTTGCCAAGGGCACAGCCAGGAATGACTGTGCTACGGGTCAGCGGCTGATCAGCATGATTCCGATGAAAATGGCGGCGATTCCGGCCCACTGCGACGTTGCAACTTTTTCGCGAAGGAACAACGCGGCCAGCGCCACAGTCACCGCTCCGTATAACGACGCGAGCACGCTGACGACCGACGTTTGTTCATGCAGCATCCCGTAATTGTTGAACATGTACGCACAGGTGTCCAGGAATCCCACGCCCAGGATCCACGGCGCATCCCGGCGCGGCGGAAGCACCTTCGATTGCCGAGCCGCTATCATAACCAGTGCCGTGGTGACAGCGCTCGTTAACCTGATAATCCACACCGAAGCAGAACTTCCAACCAGCGGCACCACTCGGAATCCAAGCAGCCAGAACATCACCCCGAAGCAAGCCGCGGAGAAAATCGCCCAATTCACTCCCAACCTCTTTTTTGCCGAATCCAATTGCTCGTCAATTGGATTCGTTTCGCCCGGCTCGTGCTCACCGTGCGCCACCACAGTCACTCCAACGACGGTCAGCACCAGGCCGGAAAGGCGCAACGGCGTAAGCCGCTCTCCGGTGAACGCAGAGAGCACCATTGTCAGTACCGGATAGCATGCGGAAATGGGAGCGACGATCGAGAGCTTGCCGATTTCGAACGAGCGATACAGCGCCAGCGTCGAAAAAGTATTCAGCACGCCGGCCAGAATGCCCCAGACCCACGGCTGCCAGCCGGAGCCGTCGAAGAGATGCCCCCAGCCTCCCAATCGCGGCATCGCCAGCGTGATCAAACAGAATCCGCACGTCTGCATGTACAGCATCGTGCGAAAGGTGCCGAGCCGGCGCGTGGCAAACCGAGCAAATAGGTCCGCAGATCCCCAAGACAGCGCGGTGGCCAAGCCAAGAACAATCCCCATATTCTTTCAGTGTATCGCCCCAGGTGGGGAGTGAACTCGCTACCCCCTAAAAACAACTCATGCGCCGGGTAGCTTAGTGCGATTTTGCTCCGGCACTCCTCAGGATTTTTACTACGTCAGGTACTTCGCTCCCTTTCGCGATCATCAACGCTGTCTCACCTCGATTGTTTTTGATACTCACGTCCGCGCCATTTTCTGTGAGGAGCTTTACGATATTGGTCTTAACAACTCCGCCGTTAGATGCCACCATCAGCGCAGTGTTGCCTTCGTTATTCCGAGCATTGATATTTGCACCTTTTTCTAGGAGCAATTGGATCACATCAAAAGTGTCTGGCATTGTGGCCACCGCGCAATCGCACGCGGCCTCAATCAATGCCGTGCCTCCCCCCGCGTCTCTCGCCTCGATCTGTGCTCCTCTTTCAATCAACAGCGCGGCGACCCCAGTTCGCCCGTAAGCGGCAGCTTTGATCAAAGGAGTCAGTCCTTCAGGATCACGCGCTTCGATGTCCGCGCCTTTATCAAGAAGCAATTTCGTGGTTTGCTCATGGCCCATCATGCCTTTGGCTGGGCTGCGCCCAGCCCCGGGAGTGCCACTCTCCGCGCCTGACTCCACAATGATGACAACCGGCCCACCGCCCACCGTTTGGAGCAGGGCTTCATTCTTGCCCTTCGCTCCCATTTCGAGAAGCAGCGCAACAATTTTCGCGTCCCCCCGGTCTGCGGACGACTCTAAAGAGCTCAGCCCGGACTCCTCTTTGGCATCGACATTGGCTCCTTTTTTCAGCAAATCCCGAAGTGCCTTTTCGTCTCCATTTTCAGCAGCCTCGAGGAATTGTTCGTCGAGACTACGGAAATCAGCGTGGCGATGCTGACACCCGCTGAGCGCAATGCCCAACGAGCAGACGGCCATCAAAACGGCGTTGAATTTGACCATTGCCTAGGCAACTCTCCAATCTTTACAGGGAGGACAGCGTCTCGTCCCTTCAGGGATTTCTCTTCTTCGGCAACTGTAAGCCGAGCTCGGCCATGACTTTCTGCAGGTCTTTCCACACGTCGGCTTTCGCGGGCGGATTGCGCAAGAGATATGCTGGATGATACGTGGCCATCAGCTTGTGCCCGCGCCACTCCAGCCATTCGCCGCGAAACTGCGAGATGCCGCGCGTGGTGTTGAGAATCGTCTTGGCGGCGGTGGCGCCGAGGCACACGATCACTCTGGGATGAATCGAGTCGATCTGGCGGATCAGAAATGGCGAGCAGGCGGAGACCTCGTCCGGCTCGGGCGCGCGATTCTCCGGCGGCCGGCATTTCACCACGTTGCAGATGTAAACGTCTTTGCGCTGCAGGCCCATCGCTTCGATCATCTGCGTCAGCAATTTCCCCGCTCGACCGACGAACGGCAATCCTTGCGCGTCTTCATCCGCGCCGGGGCCTTCGCCAACAAAAACAAGTTGCGCCTTGGGATCGCCATCGCCAAACACAATTTTGTTGCGGCCCTTGTGCAGTTTGCAGCGCGTGCATTCGCCCAGGTCTTCGCGAATCCTCAGCAGCGTGTCGTCCTTTATCTTTTCCGTCGATTCGAAGAGCGACGGCCCACTCGGCGGCACGACCAATGGAGGATGCGCCGCAACAGGAGCAACTTTCGCGGGCGCGGGCTTCGGCGTGGACTTGGGCAATGCAATCTCCTCAAAAACAGGTACGGGTGGCGGCGCGCAACCAGCTTCTTCCAAACCCGGCGAGGCAGCCCCGCCCGGGCCGCGGTCCGTATAGAACAAGCGGATGCCCAGATCCTCGTAGTAGCGGAGGCGGTCCTCGATTTTCTGCTGCAACGATGCGGGGAAACGTTCGGGCATGATGGGTTCAGTCGCCAGCTCGGTGTGAAGCGGGTTTGCTGCGCAGCGCGCCGCGCAGCCGCAAAACTTCGTCGAGTACGCGCTGCGCCACTTCCGCCTTCGTCATCCGCGGAAGGGGCAAATCGCGTGCGTCGCGCGAAAAAATCGTAACGATGTTCGTGTCCACGTCAAATCCAGCTCCCTCGGCGGTCACGTCGTTGGCCACAATCAGGTCCGCATTCTTTTGCGTCAGTTTCTTCCGCGCGTTTTCCGCGACTCGATCCGTTTCCGCGGCGAACCCCACCACCAGGCGGTCGCCTTTGTCTTTCGCCACCGTTGCCAGAATATCCGGATTCGGCTCCAGGCGAATCGTCAGAGGCTCTTTGGTCCGTTTGATCTTGGCCGCTGATGGTTCGGCGGGGCGATAGTCCGCAACCGCCGCCGCAAAAATCGCAATCGAAGCCGGCGAAAATCGCGCCTGCACCGTCCGTAGCATCTCTTCCGCGGTGCGCACGTCAACCCGCTCCACGCCTTCCGGAGTCTCGAGGGCAGTTGGCCCGCTAATCAAAATCACTTTCGCACCGCGACGCGCCGCCGCCTCTGCCACAGCGTAGCCCATTTTTCCTGAAGACCGATTGGCGATGAATCTAACGGGATCAATGTCCTCGCAAGTCGGCCCTGCCGTCACCAGCACCGTTTCCCCGGCCAGATCCTGCTGAGCTTCCACCACTTCGCGCACTGCTTTCAATATTTCATCCTGAGCGGCCAACCGCCCCGGCCCCGTCATTCCGCAAGCCAGATAACCTTCCCCCGGCTCCACGATCCGCACGCCGCGTTTCCGCAGCATCACAAGGTTCTCCTGCGTAGCGGGATGCTGCCACATGTTCACATTCATCGCGGGAGCCAGCACAACTGGTGCGGTGGAAGCCAGATAAAGCGTGGAAAGAAAATCGTCCGCCAGGCCGCGTGCGAATTTCGCCAGCGTGTCCGCCGTCGCAGGAGCCACCAGCAGCAGATCCGTCCGCTGCGCCACGGCAATGTGCTCAATCGCGGATTCCAGATTCGCGTCGCCGGATTCCGCGTTGCTAAATAAATCGGTGATCACTTTTTGTCCGCTGAGCGCGGCAAACGTAAGCGGCGTGATGAATTCGCGGGCCGCTCGGGTCATCACCACCTGCACGGTATGCCCCTCGGTCTGCAAGCGGCGCACGAGTTCCGCGGACTTGTAAGCCGCAACTCCGCCGGTAACGCCGAGGGTGATGCGCATGGAGACCTCGCGGGCGCTACTTGCGCCGCTTCGCGTTCTCCCTTTCCTCTTCTGTCGGGAACGCTTCGGTGAAATCGTATTCGATCAATCCGTGGTTCACTTCGTCACACGCAATCCGCGTGGCCTTCTGAGTGCGCGGGTTCTCCAGCATCGGCGGGGCGCCGGCCATGATCTGGCGGGCGCGACGCGCTGCAAGGACAACATACGCAAACTGGCTTTCGGGAGCTTTGGTTTGCACGGTCATAAGTGTCTTACCCTCCAAATGATCCCAGAACTTTCTTCACCACTTCGCGGCGCCGCAGACTCGAGCAGCGCAGCGCCGTCACGATGGCCTGTGCTTCCCGTCCCGCGCGTTCCACGTCGTCGTTCACCACACAAAAATCGTAAAACTTTTCCGCCAACTCGATCTCGCCCTTGGCCTTCGCCAGGCGCCGGGCGATTTCTTCGTCTGCGTCCATTCCGCGGCTGCGCAGCCTCCGCTCCAGCTCCTGGCGCGAGGGAGGAAGTATAAAGATTGCCACCGACTCAGGCAACTTCTCCTTCACCTGCGCGGCGCCCTGAACATCGATCTCCAGGACCAGGTCGACACCCTTGTTGCGGGATTCTTCGAGCCACTTCTTGGGCGTGCCGTAGGAATGCTTGCCGAAGACGCGTGCGTACTCGAGAAACTCGCCCCGGGCGACCATGGCGTCGAACTGCTCTGCCGTGACGAAATCATAACATTTTCCACTGGCCTCAGTCGCCCGGCGCGGCCTGGTAGTACATGACACCGAAGGCATCGTACCCGGCAGCTCCAGAACTTTCTGCACCAGCGTGGATTTGCCGGACCCCGAAGGCCCGGAAAAAATCAGAACCAGCGGATCAATTTGCTTGATGTCGCTCATTCGATGTTCTGGACCTGTTCGCGCAATTTTTCGATCTCCGATTTGATTTCCAGCGAAAGGCCGGTGATGGCCAGCGCTTCGCTCTCCACTCCCGGCGTTTTCGAAAGCATGGTGTTGGCTTCGCGGTGCATTTCCTGCAGCAGAAAATCCAGTTTCTTGCCCAGTTCTCCCGCGCCGTCGAGCAGTTTGGTGAATTGTTGCAGATGGCTGCGCAAGCGGTCGAGTTCCTCGCTGATGTCGCTGCGCTCGGCCAGCAGTGCCGCTTCCTGCGCCAGCCGCCCGGAATCCACTTGGGCGCCGTTGAGCAAATCTTTCAGCCGCGATTCCAGCCGCCGCGCAAACGCCGGCCGCAACGTTTCCACCAGCCCGCGAACCTGATCCGTCTGTTCGGAAATGCGCACCAGCCGCGCGCGAAGCTCTTCGGTCAAGTGGCGGCCTTCCGTGCGGCGCATCTCGTCCATTTTCGAAACCGCATCGGCCAACATGGATTCCAGCACTTTGCCGAGGGCTTCCTGCTCTCCGTCCGAATCTGGCAGCGTGGGAGCCAGCCCGCCGATTACGCCGGGCAAGCGCAGCAGCGAAACCAGGTCCAGCTCGGATTTCGCGCCGGTCTGCTGGCGCAGTTCATCCGCGGCCCGCAGATACGCTTGCAACAGTTCGCGATTCACGTGCACAGGCGCCGCTTCACCGGGTTCCACGTTCACGTGAATATCAATGTGGCCGCGATGGATGCGATTCTTCACCGCCTGGCGCAGCCGCAACTCGTACGGCTCCAGCGAATCGGGCATGCGCAGCTTGATGTCCAGAAAGCGGTGGTTGACGCTTTTGACGCTGATGCGAATCGCCCATCCGGCGTGTTCGCCGCGCACCATGGCGTAGCCCGTCATGGAGCGGCATTCGAGTTTTGCGGGGACTTCCTGTCGTGCTTCGGTTCCGGTCTTTGGCGTCATTTGGGATTGCTCGATTTCATGGGTTCGGTGGAGGCCGTGCCCGCCGGGGTGACCGCGTCCTGATCGGCGAACTGCAAATCGTGCAGCCGCGCGTAACTTCCGCCCCGGGCCAGCAGTTCCGCGTGTGTTCCGCTCTCGCGAATCTGCCCATCCTCCAACACTAGAATTTTATCGGCTTTGCGGATAGTTCCCAAGCGGTGGGCGATCACAAACGTGGTGCGCCCGACCATCAGGTTGCCAAGCGCCTTCTGCACGTAGAGTTCGGATTCGGAGTCCAGCTCGGACGTCGCTTCGTCCAGAATCAGAATCGGCGAATCCTTCAAAATCGCGCGGGCAATCGCAATGCGCTGCCGCTGGCCGCCGCTCAGCCGTGTGCCACGTTCGCCGATCAGCGTGTCGTAGCCCTGCGGCAATTCCTGAATGAAATCGTGCGCCAACGCCGCCTGGGCCGCCTGCACCACGCGTTCGCGGTTGACGTTGCTCTGGCCATAGCAGATGTTGTTCCACACCGTGTCGTAAAAAAGAATGTTTTCCTGCGTCACCATGGCGATCTGCCCGCGCAGCGAGCTCATCTTCACGGTGCGGATATCCCGGCCGTCAACGCGAATCGTCCCTGAGGTGACTTCGTAAAAGCGGGGAATGAGATTCACGAGCGTGGTTTTTCCTGCGCCGCTGGAACCGACGAAGGCGACCAGTTCTCCTTTGCGGGCCGAGAATCGGATGTCGCGCAGGATGGGTGTGGTGTCGTAGGAAAAGCTCACGTTTTCGAATTCGATCTCGCGCGAGAAGGGCGGCAGTTCCCTTGCGTCAGGTGCGTCGCGTTCTTCTTCCTTCATGTCCAGATACGCAAACACCTGCGTGGTTGCGCCCTGCGCCTGCTGAAACTGCTGGTAAACAGCGCCCATGCGCTTCACAGGTTCATAGGACTTAAAGAGCGCGTAGACAAACGTAAAGAACAGGCCGATGGTCAACTGCTCATGCCGGATTTTATCGCGGGCATAGAGCAGGAGTAGCGAGATGACCACCGGCAGCAACAGATCCATCAGCGGCGAACTGACCACCTGTGTGCGGACCCAGCGCATCGTTTCGCGCAGCAAGCGCTTCGCCGCAGCGCGAAATTTGCCGATTTCGAAATCTTCCATCCCAAACGCCTTGACCACCCGGTTGCCGGCCACGGTTTCCTGCAAAATCTGGTTCAACTCGCCGAGCTTGTCCTGGCTGCTTTCCACGGAATGTCGGATTTTCCGCCCGAGCTTTCCGATGGGCCACACCACCAGCGGCAGAAAAATGCCGCAGCCGAGAGTCATCCGCCAGTCCACATAGAGGAGCACAGAGAGATACCCGAAGAAGGAAAAAGTCTGGCGGAAAACTTCGGCAAGATATTCGGAGAGCGCTGGGCGGGCACGTTCGACGTCGTTGATCACCGCGGACATGACGCGTCCGGTCGGTTGCTGCTGGAAGAAACCTATCGGCTGGCGAATGATTTTCGCGTACACTTCGTTCCGAAAATCAGTAAGTGCCCGCAGCCCCGCAAACTGCACCAGCGTGCTGCCGCCAAACTCCGCCAACGACTTAACGAGGTACACGACTAGTAGTGAAATCGAAACGACGGCCCAGACGTTGTGAATGCTGTGAGGAAACAAGTGATTCAGATAGAGGGACGGCCCCTTGCGGAAACTGAACAAGACCACGTCCGAGTCCGGCGCGGAGGGATTCAGCACACGACTGATGATCGGGGCAATCATCAACCCAATCACCGCTTCCGCCAGGCCCACAACCAGCAGGAGCGCCACACCCAAGCCCATCGAAAACCGATAAGGCGCGGAGTAGCTCAACAGACGTTTCAGTTGTGGCGACAGAAAGGAACCCACTCCCCTGCTCCTGACAAATTCACGGAACACCCACTTTGTACGCTATGCGGCAGCACGCAGCGTGTCAAGTTTTCGCGGGACTATACTGTGTCAGCTTCCGATTGTCTGACTACATCTGCAGCACATTCCATGTTATAGTCTCGCCGCCTATGCGTCTTTCTGTGCACGTTAAATCCGTCTCTCACGTGCTTACGATCTTTCTCTTCGGAACAACTCTTGTCCATGTGCCTGCGTTAGCGCAAAATCCCCCACCGCAATCCCAATCGCCCTCCCCACCAAAGCCGACGAGGCGCGACTCCGTCGAGGTCGTAGCGCATCTCACTCCTGAAGAAGTCGAAGAGGGAAAGCTCAACGACGCGTACGAATCAATAGCTCAACTCCAGCGAAAGGGTGCTTGCACGGCGGAAATCATCCAGCGCTACCAGTCTGAAGTGATTCCCCTCGCACAGAAATCCACTTTCAACGTTCCCAAAAACAAGTTTCTCTTCCTCGCCAATCGCGACATCGGCAATTGCTTCGTGGCACAGCGTCACTATGAAGAAGCCGAGCAAAGTTTCAAGCAGATTATGGAGTATTTACCGATTTGGCCGGGGACAGATGATTCGGACTATCCAATCAATTTTCGGCAAATCGCAACAGCGCAAATGGGACAACAACACTGGGAAGCCGCGGAGGAATCCATGAAAAAGTCCGTGGCGCTTTTTGACCCGCAAATCGAGGCAGCGCTCAAGTCGGACAGCGAATTTAGCCGAACAGAACATGCCGGAAATTTGTTCGGATCGAAGGCGTTAAGTCTCTCTTATTTGGCCGTTGTGTATCTGCGCGAAGGTCGTAGCACCGATGCTCTAAAAACTTCGGAGTTGGCCTACGAAACCGTAACTCGGCCGCATGTGCAAGGTACATTCCTGAAACAAATCGCGAAAGTGGGGAACATGACTGCACAAGAGAGCGGAGACAAGGACGCTATCGCAAAGTGGTCACAGCGAAGTCTGGGCAAAGACTAGCTCGCCTTTTCAGGGTGTACTTCTGATTTCTGGATGACCGGAATCCTTCCATCTGCGGGGAATTTAGTTGCGTGGGCTTTCCTTTTAGGAATCAACTAGCTACTTATCAATGTCGCGGTGGGCGACGCGCGTTGCGAACTTGTGCTTCTCTAATGCCTTCTTCAGCCATTCGGCCATCATCACCGAGCGGTGTTTTCCGCCGGTGCAGCCGAACGCGATGGTCAGGTAGCTTTTTCCTTCTTCGATGTAGTGGGGAATCAGGTAGGTGAGCAGCCCCTGCATGCGGTGAAGAAATTCCCCAGTTTGCGGAAACGACTGGATGTATCGCCGCACCTTCGGGTCCTTGCCGTTAAACGCGCGCAGCTTCGGCACAAAATGCGGATTGGGCAGGAACCGCACGTCGAACATCAGGTCGGCATCCGTCGGCACGCCGTACTTGTAACCGAAGCTCACCAGCGAAACCAGCAGCGGGCGCTTGCTTTCCGAGCGGAAGCGCTCGCTCACGAAATGCCGCAGCTCGTGCACATTGAATTGCGAAGTATCGATGACTACGTCGGCGAGCTTGCGGATCGGCTCCATCAGCGCCCGCTCGTGCCCCAGATTTTCCTTCACCGAAAAATCGCGCCCCAGCGGATGCGGGCGCCGCGTCTCGCTGTAGCGCCGCAGCAGCGCGTCCTCATGCGCCTCGATAAAGACCAGGATGATGGGATGCTCCTGCCGCAAGTGCCGCAGCAGTCCGGGCAATTTCTCAAGCTGCTGCCCCTCGCGCGCATCCACCAGCAGCGCGGCGCGCGCGAAATCGCCCTCGCCCGCCGCATGCAGCTCCGCAAAAATCGGAATCAGCTCAACCGGCAGATTGTCCACGCAGTAGTAGCCCATGTCCTCAAACGCCCTGAGGACCGTGCTCTTCCCAGAGCCCGAAAGCCCGGTAAGGATCACAAGTTGGCGGCCGGCGGCCTGGCGTGCGCGTGGTTTGCGTGCGGGTCTCTTCTTCACGATGGCAAAGGCCTAGCCTTTGACCCGGCGCTGGTGGGTGCTGGGAATGCGCATGTCCTCGCGGTATTTGGCGACGGTGCGCCGCGTCACTTGGATGCCGGCTTCTTCCAGCTTCTTCGCGATCTGGTCGTCGGTCAGCGGCTTCGTCGGCGTTTCTTCGTCGATCATTTTCTTCACCAGCCGCTTCAGTGTCAGCAGCGACATGTCGCCGCCCTCGGGGCCGTTCACGGCTTCGCTGAAAAACGAGCGCAACTCGATCACGCCCTGCGGCGTGTGTGCATACTTGTTGGCGACGGCGCGGCTCACCGTCGAAGGATGCACGCCGACTTCCTCGGCGACTTCCTTGATCATCATCGGCTTCAGCTCGTCCTGGCCCTTGTCCAGGAATCCGGGCTGCCGCGCGATGATGGACTGGCACACGCGCAAAATCGTGTGCTTCCGCTGCTCGATATTCTTCATCAACTGAATCGCGGCGGTGAAGCGCTCCTTCACGTAATTGCGCACTTCCTTGTCCGCAGCGTCGCGCGTCAGTAGCCGGCGGTAGGTCGGGCTCAGGCGGAGCTGCGGCATGTCGTCTTCGTTGAGAAAAACCTGCCAGGCATCGTCCACCTTGCGGAAATAGACATCCGGCTCAACGAGCCGCGGCTCCGTCTTGTTGTAACGCAGCCCCGGGCGCGGATCGAGTTTCTTGATGCTCTCGATAGCGTGCTTCACGATGTCCGTCGGACGGTTCAGCGCGCGGGCAATCTCTTTCAACTGGTTGGATTGCACCTGTTTCAGATATTCGGAGACTATCTGATGTGCCAGGGTGTTCTGCGGATCAAACGCCTTCAGTTGCAGCAGCAGGCACTCGCGCAAATCGTGTGCACCGACGCCAATCGGATCAAAATCCTGCACCACCGCGATGGCGTCTTCGATGTCGTCCTGAGAATATTTTCCGTCCTGCGCCAGCTCCTCGTTCGAAGCCATCAAATACCCGTTCTCATCCAGGTTCCCGATGATGTTTTCCACGAGCTGGCTGACGGCATCGGAGCAGATCGTGACGCTGAGCTGCCAGGTAAGGTGATCGGTCAGTCCCGCGGGAGAGGAAAGAAACTTTTCGAACGAAGGCAGCTCGCTGACTTCGCGTTCTTGCGACTGCCCGCCATCGCCGCCGGTGTCCAGATACTGGTTAAAGAAGCTGCCCACATCAAATTCGTCAAACGGATTCGCCTCGGGTTTCTCCGGGACCTTCTCCGTCTCCGCTTTCAGAAAGGTTTCGTCGCTGTAGTTGTCGCTGACCGTGGGCTCTTCGGAAAGTTCTTCCAAAACGGGATTCGCGATCATCTCCTGGTTGATCATCTCGCGAAGCTCCAGGCGGTTCAGCGCCAGCACGCTGACCATCTGGACAAGGCCCGGCGTCAGAATCTGCTTCTGCGTCACCCTGAGGTTAAGTTTGAGTCCTTGCCAGGCCATGGTTAGCTTGCTCTGTCCTATAGGATAGACCTAATTCAGGCGGAAGTTGTCACCGAGATAGACACGGCGCACTTCGGGATCGTTGCTCAACTCGTCGGGAGTGCCCTTCTTCATGATTTTCCCATGATTCACGATATAGGCGCGGTCGGTTACGTTGAGAGTTTCCCGGACGTTGTGGTCGGTGATCAGGATGCCGATCCCGGAGCGGCTCAATTCCCGGATTAAATCCTGCAAGTCCTTTACCGTCAGCGGATCGATGCCTGAAAACGGCTCGTCCAGCAGGATGAAAGAAGGTTGCAGCGTCAGCGAGCGCGCAATCTCCAGGCGGCGCCGTTCACCGCCGGAGAGCGTATAGGCTTTGCTGTGCCGCACGGTCTCCAAGCCCATTTGCGCCAAGAGCTCTTCCAGGCGGTCACGTTGCTGCTCCGGGGTAAGTGGTAGTGTTTCCAGAATCGCGAGCAAGTTGTCTTCCGCGGTGAGCTGCCGGAAAACCGAGGGCTCCTGCGGCAGGTAGCTGATGCCGCTGCGCGCGCGTTGAAACATCGGGAGGTCCGTGATTTCTTCGTCGTTCAGGAGCACCCGGCCGGAATCCGGCCGTGCCAACCCGACAATCATGTAAAAGGTTGTCGTCTTGCCGGCGCCGTTGGGCCCCAACAGGCCAACTACTTCGCCTTGAGCAATTTCCAGTTCAACGTTGTCAACGACTTTGCGTCCCCGGTAGGACTTACTTAGATCGACGCCATGGAGTGTGGGCATTCCGCATCACGTGGGATCGCGGGGCGGTCCCTCTATCTTTGAACCCTGTGCTTGGTAAGAGTACGCAAGCCGTTTCCCGAATCAACGATGATGGTATCATCCGCTCTATAGAAGGTCAATTCACGGCCGGTAGTAGTACCTTCGACGGGATCGAAAAGCGTTGGAGTTCCACCAGTCAAGACGAACTTTTCATCGGCGGCGGTATACAACCCGTGCTCGGCGGTGCCGCGGCGGCCGCCCTGCTCCACAACCACGCCGCCCGTCCCCACCGCCCGATTGATCTGTGATGTTCCCCCGCTCCCTTGACTGTCCGCTCCCGTTCGCGTGAAGAACAATTCCAGCTGTGGGGATCGCATCTTCTGGTCCGCCGATTGCACGAAGACGTTTTTTTCGAGATGTGCGCGGTCTTCCGCATCCCAATAGGTCAGCAACCCCGAAGAGATATGCCAGACGGGCGCCGATCCGGGGGCTGCCCCGGGCTGCGGAGCCTGCGGAAAGACGGCCCGGACGTTGCCCGTGGCGTTCAGAACCCGCGTGGGGCGAAGCAGTTCGATCATCTCCGCTTCCAGAACCGACGCTCCCTGCCACAGCCGCGCGTGCCCCGTGTACACCGCCCGCCCCGTTTTCGAATTCGCACGCATGTGGTCGGACGAAAGATTCGCGGGCACGGAACTCATCTGGAGCGAATTGGATTTCGCAGCAAAGTCCGTCGAGCGCACCGGCCCTTCGGCTTCCATATCTCCAGTGGCCTGGAAAAAAGTGATTTTCGGCGCGTGCGTTTCGCTTCCCGAGTCCCTCACCAGCGCCTGGCCAGTCAGCACGGTGGTCTGCGCCGCCCGCGCAAAAACCGCCTGTTGCGCTTCCGCGTTGCGTTCCGCTTCCTGCAGCCGCACGTTTCCGCGCAACGTGATTTGCGACCAGTCGCCCGCGGCGGAAAGCTGCGCCACTCCAGTCGAGGAGGTTGCGGTCTGCGTTGGCCGGCCCGGAATCTCCCGCTGCGACTGCACCGCGCCCGTCGCGTTCAAGAGTTGCGGCTTCCCCTGCGCGCTGAAATCCAGCGCCAGCTTGTCCGCAGCCAGCTTGGAGCGTATCCCTCCCGCGTCCAGCCATTCCATCGCGCCGGGCTCCAATGTCTCAGCATGCGTAACGCGGTTCGCGACGCCTGCTTTGCCGCCCGCAAACGTAAGTTGCACCGCGTTGCTCGCCAGATTGCGGGTCGTCCCGGTCTTTGCATCGCGCCCGTCCAAGTGGACGTTTCCGTGCAAGGTCAGCAGCTTGGCCTGATTGAGTCCGGGCCACATTTCCATATCGCCGTTATCCGCTTGCAGATTTCCGCTCGGCGACGTTCCTTGCACCTTGCCCTCGGCAACCATGCGGCTCGTCCATCCCTGGGGAGAAAGGTACGCGGTCATCTTGTCGGCGTGGAGGACCGAGTCTCCTTTGGCCCCGTGATTCTTCACCTGCGGCTGCTGGTTCAGGGAACCGGGCGCCGCAATCAGGGTCTGAGCGCGGAAGTCCGCATCCATCAGAAGCGTAAATTCCCCAGCCGTCACTTCCTGGCCGGAGGTCACCGCCGTCGCCGGCCCCTGAAGGTCCACGGTGTGCCCGACTTTGTCGATTTGCAGGCTACTGCCGCTCATCTCGACCGGAGCCGAGAGAGTGGTACCTTTTTTCGCCGAAGTGTCGGGAGCGGGTTGCAACTGGATGTGTACGTCGCGAATCAGCCTCAATTGGCCTTGTTCGGATTGATAGAGGGCTCCCACCCCATCGCCGCTGCCCGTTGGGAAAGAAAACTTCACCGGCTTCACCGTCTGCGCTTGCCCGTTGGCGCGCTCAAATGTCACCCCGCTGGTGTCAATGTGAATGATGTTGGGCTTGACGGCGGAGTTCGCTGCCGTCCGCGCGGCGTCCTCCGCACTTTCCAGGTCGAATTGCACCTGCCCGTCGCACTGAATGCTGCCGTCGGTCTTGGCGTAGCGGCAGCTCTGCGTATGGATCACGTCGTTCCGATCTCCATTCTTGCCAAACACCAGGATCTTGACGTCTTCCAGCAGGCTGATGTCTTCGCCACGCAAATCCGTGGACTTCGACGCTTGCAGGTCGAAAATCGTCCGATCGCCCTCCACTTTCTTGAAATGTAAAGTGGTGAACTGCTTTTCTTCATTCTGCGGCAGCGGCGCCGGGGCGTTTTGCTTTTCGCGGTGCGCCACCCACAGGCGTTGCACATAAATTCCGCCGGTGATCGCGGCCAACGTGAACGCCAGCAGGGCGGACCACCTTGCGTATCGGGACGCATCGCGTCGCTTCATATTTTCAGTTAATCAGAATTTCAGGAGAGTGTATAGACGCCAAGCCGGAAGCGGGAATTTCAGCCGGCGGCTTCGCCCGCGACAGAACCTTCGAGCGGCAGGATGCCCATATTCGCCGCGGCAACCCTGTCGCGGTCCGTGTTCTTCACCAGGTACATGGCCTCGTCCGCCAGATGCAGCAACCCTTCCTTCGACTTCGAATCCGCGGGATACGCCGCCAGCCCCAGGCTCGGCGTCAGACGGATGTTCAAGCCCTCCGCCTTCAGCCAGATGGTTTCACGAATCAGTTTGTGCAACCGCCGCGCCACGTTGATGGCGTTGTCCTTGGAGGTTTGCGGCAGCAGCAACACAAATTCGTCGCCGCCATACCGGAACGCGAAATCAATCAAGCGGCAATTGGTCTTCAACGCCTCGCCGATTTCCGCCAACAGTCGCGAACCCACCAGGTGTCCATGTGTGTCGTTCACCTGCTTGAAATGGTCCAAGTCGATGAACACGATTGAAAATTCGTAGTTGTAGCGCTGGGAGCGGTAAATCTCCGTGTCCAAAATGAATCCCATGTGCCGGGCGTTGTAAAGAGAAGTGCAGTCGTCCTTGATGGTCAGTTCGTGAATGCGCTTTACGTGACGCGCATTTTCGAGGGCGATCGCGGCGAAGTCCGAAAGCGCTTCCAGCAGCTTCAGGTCGCGCGGGTCAAACCCTTCCGGGCCCACGCAATTGATCAACTCGATCACGCCCAAGCAGGTGTCGCGGAACTTCACCGGAACCGCCACGATCGAGCGCGTTTCCATCTTCGTCTTTTCGTCAACTTTGCCGAAGAACCGGGTGTCCTTCGACGTGTCCGGCACGATCACCACTTCGCCGTGCTGTGCAACCCATCCGGCAATTCCCTGCCCCATCTTCACGCGCACGTCTTTCAGCGCCTGCGAAGCCTTGCCCACCGCCAGCTCGAAATACAATTCCTGTTTGGGTTCATCTAGCAGCAGCAAAGACCAGTTGTCCGGGCGCAGGAATTCGTCGATCTTCTCCATGATGGTGCGCAGAACCTGGTCGAGTTGCAGGGAAGAGGTGAGCGCCTTGCCCAACTCCTGGAATACGGCCACTTCGCCCGCTTCGCGTTGCTCCGAGGGAACACCCGGATTCCGGCGGCGGTCGACGGTCGGGAACTGTTTGATTTCCTCAACGCTCACAGGGGTCGGTTTCTCCGGGCGGTGCGAAACATCAAAGCTTGGAGGCCGAATGGGCCGCCAGTTTCGACACCTGTATCAGCCAATCCCGGTCAGTATAGGCGCTGGGCAAAATATCGCGCAAGCCACCCGTGGTACAGGCGTTCCCATCTCGCCATCCTAACGGTACTGGGTGCCGCGCGTTTACCCCTGAGCCTGCCGAAGGGCCTCCGGTTTTTGAGGGTGCGGTTTTTGACATTTATTCTACCTAATTCCCCAATCCGTGCAGTCGATTACCGGCCGACGCCCTTCTTCTGGTTCCAACCTCGGAATGTGTTTCCTTGTGTACAGAAGCATTGTCCGGTTTCCATGTAGGATGCGGCTTGGGGATGCCATGTCATTTGGACTTTATTCGCTTGGATTCGCGATCGTCATCGGCGGCCTGATTTATGCCGCCTACCTGCTTCACATGCCCGCGCACTGGATCGCCGTGGGGGCTCTTGTGCTCCTCGGACTCGGGATTCTGACCGGAGTAAAAGCAACACGCCAGAAAGATCCCGCGGGATGAGCACCTTCGCTTCGTTACGATTTCTTGCCGTCACCGGCTCCCGCCCGGGCCGGCTTGAGGAGGCGAAACACAAGCACAAGTAAGAAAAAAATGCACGGCACCGCAATTATGCTGCCGACGATAAGAAAATACCCCCGCAGACCCGCCATCAGTCCCGCGACCAGCTTGAGAATAAGCTCCACAACCAAATTGTAACCGAAGAAGCGTCATCCCAATGCCCTTCGGTACGGGGTTAGTTCGCTCTAGAATTCCCGTCAGCAGCGAACCAGCCTTGATAGCGGTTTTTGATTGGCCCGTACTTTCTCAAAGACCTCTCGACCTTTCGCTGTGAGTGTTCCAGCGTGAATCGCCAGTTACTTCTCGGCAGGTACCCTGTCACGGATTAACCATTCTTTTTCCACTCATTGGGTTTGTCCGCGCTGGCGTCACTGATAGACTCAAGGCTACGGATAGGGGCATGGCCAGGGGAAATTTCGGAGAACGCCTAAAACGCGAACGGGAATTGCGCGAGGTTACGCCGGAGGAAATCACCCAGGCGACGCGCATCGGCTCCCGTTTTCTGGAAGCACTTGAAAACGAAGACTGGGACAAGCTTCCGGGCGGCGTCTTCAACCGCGGATTCGTCCGCTCCATTGCTCACTACCTCGGCCTCGACGAAGAAGCGTTTCTGGGGGAGTACGACCTGGCCTACGGCGCCCACTCGGAACAACTTGCCCAAAAATACGCACAAAGAATCGAAGACCGCATTCCGCCGACACCGCTATGGATCCCCGCGGCTCTGGTGGTGGGAGTTCTGCTGCTGGCGACCGCGATTATCTTTGCCGGGATTTACGGTTGGCGCAGATTCGTCAAGCACTCGATTCCAAAACCGGCGGCACTCGTCACCACGCCTTCAACGACCGCCGCTCTGGGCGAAGACGCCTCTCCACTTCCGCTCTCCGCTCACCTTTCCCTTCGCGGGCCAAATCAGGCCAGCGCGGCGCAGTCTCCCCTCGATCTTTCCGTTTCGGCAAGCGCCCTCACTCGGGTCCGCCTGCAAGCCGACGGCTCCCTGGTTCTCGATGATGCCGTTCGCCCCGGAGAGAATCGCCACTTTGCCGCCAATTCCGTCTTTCTCGTCACTGCCGCGGACTCCAGCGCGGTGTTGCTGGAATTGAACGGGGAAGCAATGCCACCCATCGGCGCCCCCGGAACCTCCGGTACAATAGCTCTGACAAGGCAAAATTTGAGGCAGGCAACCGGTGGAAACTCTCAGCCCTGAAGTCCTCGACCAACTGCGCCACGGCCGAGCGCCGCGCGAGCGGAAAATCGCCGTCTGCACCGCGGGCGCGCATCTCTCCGCGGTCGACCGCGCGGAAATTATGTGCGTCCTCTCTGACGACCCCGATGAAATGATCTCCACGCGCGCCCAGGAAGCAATGCTCTCCATCGCGCCGGAAGTTTTTGTGGAAGCAGTGAAACGCGAAACGGCGGTCACCGCACTGTTTTCCTATGTCGCCAAGAAAATTCCCCGCACCCCCGGGATAGCGGAAGCGATGGCCGCCAACAAACATTGCCCGGCGGAATGCCTGGTTCCCCTGGTTCCCTATTTCTCGCCCGCCATCGTGCAGCACCTGCTGGAAGAGCTGGATCGCGTCACGGCGCATCCCCATCTTGCAGCAACGCTGGAGCACTCAGCCTTTGTCACCCCGGAACAAAAAAAACTGCTCGAAGATTTCCGCAGCACGCACATCGACCATGGGCACCTTGCGGATGCGGCCGCCGAGGCCGAGCCTGACCCTGGCCGGCGGCAGACATTGCTGCAGCAAATCGGCCGTATGACCGTCGCGCAGCGCGTGCAATTTGCGATGAAGGGGAGTTCCGAAGCGCGGCGCACCTTGATCCGCGATTCCAACAAAGTGGTGCAACGCTCCGTGCTGCAATCGCCCCGCCTGACCGACCAGGAAGTGGAATCGTTCGCCTCCATGGCCAACCTCACGGATGAAATCCTGCGGCTGATCGCGGGCAACCGCAATTTCCGCAAGAATTACGTGGTGGTTCGCAACCTGATCAATAACCCGAAGACGCCGCTGGATGTGACCCTGCATATGCTGCCGGTGCTGAATCCCGCCGACCTGAAGAAATTGACCATGAACAAGAATGTCCCGGAAACGCTGCGTTCCTCCGCTCTCAAACTGCAACGCACTCGGGCTTCCACACAGAAGTAGAACGGGTCGGATGATCGAGAAGGGAAATCCTGAACTCAACAATTATCGGGCCCCGGATCAATAGCCGCGGGAGGATAATCAAAATGCCGTCGAAAATGTTCGGAAGGACATTGTGTTTCGCGCTGCCGCTCGCCATCGTTTTGCTGATTGCACTGACAGCTTCACTTCCGCTTCGGGCCGACTCCGACCCGTGGACGAAGGCGCAGACGATCCAGCCCGCTGAATTGGCGAAGGAACTTGGCGATCCGAAGACCGCTCCAACCGTTGTGTTCGTTGGTTTCAAGCGCTTGTATAGCGCCGGGCACATCAAGGGGGCGGAATACCACGGCACGGCGGGAAGCGAAGAAGGCCTGAAGGAGTTGACCACATGGGCCGCGGGACTTCCCCGCTCCACGAATCTGGTCATCTATTGCGGCTGTTGCCCGATGGAGCGCTGCCCGAACATCCGGCCAGCCTTCAAGGCGTTGCAGGGACTGGGATTCAAGAATCTTCGCGTGCTGATGCTTCCACAGGATTTCGCCACAGATTGGGCGGGCAAAGGCCTCCCCTACGACAAAGGAAATTAGGCAGAAACTCTGGATCGCCACAAGCGAGCACCTGAAACCAAGGATATTTCTGCTTTCTGTTAACTTATTGACCAGCCTCACCAACCTCGATTCTTTGGAGCAGCCCCTCTCACGTTAGTATGCGTTCTGGGGTTATTTTTCCGGGAGGCTTCCCATGCGGAAATGGTGTGTGCTGGCAGTGTTTGCAATCGCGTTCGGTTGGCTCGCGCTTGCGCAGGAAAAGCCGCAATACACAGAGGATGAAGGCAAGATTCTGGCGCTGGAGAATCTTTGGAATCGTGCGGAGCAAGCCAAAGACACGGCGGCGCTCTCGCATATCTTCGCGCCGACTATGGTTTACGTGGATTACGACGGAACGCTGCGTACCCGAGATCAATTCCTGAGCTACGTGAAGAACGACACTTCGGCCCCGGAACAACTGGTCAGCGAAGACCTTAGCATCCACTCCTACGGTGAATTCGCAGTGGTCACGGGAATCTTTCGCGGCAGATGGAGCAAGAGTGGAAAGGCCACTACGATGCGCGGCCGCTATGTCGATACCTGGGCGAAGATCGATGGCGTCTGGCAATGCGTTTCCGCCCAGGCCACTCTGATTCAATCGCACTAGACAATCAGTCAGTTTGGCCGTTCGGAGGCGGGTCACGCGCTCGCGTGACTCGCTGAGGGCTTCCTTGCTATCCTCGATTCGTTCAAATTCGCTCCCGGGGTGAAACCTGTGAAAACATTTTTGAAAACGATTGTGGCCATTGGTTTGTTCGCGGCGATTGCCGCTGCTGCGGCGGCTCAGCAAGCCGCTGTTTCACACTTTGATGGCAGCACGTGGTGGTCGCACGTGAAATATCTGGCGGACGATTCGCTGGAAGGCCGCGACACAGGCAGCGAAGGCTTGCGGAAAGCCCAGGCTTACGCTGTGGAACAGTTCAAGAAAGCGGGCCTTGAGCCGGCGGGCACGGACGGATTTTACCAACCGGTTTCTTTCACGCAGTACGAACTGGATGAGGCCAAGTCCTCGCTCGCCCTGGTGGCGAACGGCGAGACGAAGCCGCTTTCCTTCGCGGACGACGCCTTTTTCAGCGCCAGGTCCACGCACGCTTCCGTGCACGCGACCGCACCGCTGGTTTTCGCAGGCTATGGGTTGAAAATTCCTGAGAATAATCTGGACGAACTGGCGGGGTTGGACCTGAAGGGGAAAATCGTCGTGTACCTGGCGGGTTCGCCATCGGATATTCCGACGGCGCTGGCATCGCACTATCAGACGGCAGGCGAGCGCTGGAAAGCGCTAAAAGCTGCGGGGGCGATTGGAGTGGTGGCCATCATGAACCCGGCCTCGATGGACATTCCGTGGTCGCGCATATCCGTGAACCGTAACCATCCCGCGATGGACCTGGCCGGCGAGGAATTCAACGAAACTCCCGGCGAGCAGCTTGGTGTGATTTTCAATCCGGCGGCTGCGGAGAGTTTGTTCATCGGATCGGGCCACACGTTCGCGGAAATCGCGGCGCTGGGCAAAGATCGCAAGCCGCTGCCTCATTTTGCGCTGGCCGGATCGCTGAAGGCCGACGCCACCGTGCTGACGAAAAAAGTGGAATCGGCGAATCTGGTCGGGCGGCTGCCGGGCTCGGATCCCGCATTGAAGAATGAATACGTGGTGCTTTCCGCGCACATCGATCACATCGGCATCGGCGCGCCCATCAACGGCGACAAGATCTACAACGGCGCGATGGATGACGGCTCCGGGAGCGCGCTGGTGATGGATATCGCGAATAGCATGAAGGCGCATCCGGAGAAACTGAAGCGCTCGGTGATTTTTCTGCTGGTGACCGCGGAGGAGAAAGGCTTGCTGGGGTCAAAATATTTCGCCTCGCATCCGACGGTGCCGCTGAAATCGATCGTTGCCGACGTCAACGTGGACATGTTCCTGCCGATTGTGCCGCTGAAAATCCTGAAAATCGAAGGGATCGAGGAATCAGACCTGGGCACGAACGCCGCCAAGATTGCGCAATCCATGGGCATCAAGCCGATTCCGGATCCAGAGCCGCTGCGCAACGCGTTCATCCGCAGCGATCAATACAGCTTCATCAAAAAGGGAGTGCCGGCGGTGAAAGTTGACGTGGGCTTTGAGCTGGGCACGCCCGAGCAGAAGGTTTTCAAGGACTGGCTGACGAACCGTTACCACGCGCCTTCGGATGACGTGAACCAGCCGGTGAATCTGCAAGCCGCTGCCACCTATGAGGAGTTCACCCGCCGGTTGCTGATTTCAACCGCGGACGACTCCGCAAAGCCGCAGTGGAAGTCGGAATCGTTTTTCCGGCGCTACGCGGGCGATTGAGTTCCCCAGGCAGGCAAAATTCGATGAATATCGACCAGTTGAGAAAGCTCTGCCTCGCGTTTCCCGGCGTGACGGAGCAAATTCAATGGGGCGATGACCTGCTTTTCAAGGTGGGCGGCAAAATGTTTGTGGTGACGCGGCTGGAGCCGGCGAAAGTCTGGCTTTCGCTGAAAGCGAACCCGGAAAAATTCGCGGAGCTTACGGAGCGGCCCGGAGTGATTCCGGCGCCGTATCTGGCCCGCGCAAAATGGATCTCGCTGGAGACACCAGAGGCTCTGCCGCCCGTGGAAATTGCGGAACTGGTTCGCGAGTCCTACGAATTGGTGCTTGCCAAACTGCCGCGGAAATTGCGCGAATCTGTCGCGAACGAGCCGGCGCTGAAAGCGCGCGCAAGGAAAAAGCCTTTCGGGAAACCCAAAACAAGAAAATGAATTAAGTGCCAGAGGCCGATCAGGCCATGGCCTTGGAACCGATGGGCCGCCGCAGCGGGCGAGCGCCGGGGAGAGGAAAAGTCATTTTCCAGAAATTGTTTTCGGCATTCACAAATTCCACGCCCACATAAAAGTGGCCGTCGCGCTCTTTCTTGGCATAGACGACGCGGGATTCGGTGGAGCGGTTGGTGTTCTCGTTCACCAATAAGAGGTCCTGGCCGGCAACGAGAGGCTCATCCATCACCAGTTGCGCGCCCTGCTTGTTGATGGAACGCGTGGCGCAACGCACACAAAATTTCTCGCCCTGATCGTTCACTCCATGCGCGATCACCGGGAGGGTGAGAGTGACGCGCAGTGTTCGCCTGCGCTCGCGATAACGAAAATGTAGAACACCCACGGGGACCTTCCCGCTGCGGAGTCCGTCGATCCGTTTCAGACCGCGACCGTGAATGAGTTCCAGAGAAACCTGCACGAGCTCGCAACGGAGGACTCTGCGCGGATTTCAAGAAACAACTCAGGCGCGGCTGGCTCTGCGGATAATTCTGCCCTGCAGCACGCTTCGAAAACAATAGCTGGCCGTACTAAAATACACCTCGTCCTGTCAGGACGCCAGTACTTCTATTGAGTTTTAACAATTTTTTTAATGCCCGTGTGCGCCCCCGGTTGGTCCCCTGGAAAGATCGGGCTTGGGACCGGGAAAAACTGCCCGGTTCTTAGGAAGCCGGGCACACCAGGCAGGACAGAAGCAGGGACAGGCGACCGGAGCTCTGGTCAGGCATCAGAACCAGGCACTGGCAAGGAATAGTTGAAGGCCACAACCATCAAGCTACCTGCAATGTACTCAATGACTTGCCGAGTTTCCTTCGGTCAGGTTGCCAGTAGCGGAACAATTTCCGCCTTCCACGGTTTCTTGGAGAGCTCCAGCAGGGCGAGGGTCACCGGCAGGTTAAAGCGGCGGGGCCCCGCGCTGCCCGGGTTCAGATAAAGGACGCCCGCCTCGAATCGCTGCTCGGGCTGATGGGTGTGGCCGCTGATGACGGCGTCGAGACCGACGGCCTGCGGCTTGAGATCGAGATCCGCGAGGTTATGGAGCACGTAAAGAGTAAACCCGCCGGTTTGGACTACCGTTGCGAGCGGAAGCTCCTGCGCCCAGGATTGGGTGTCCACATTGCCGCGAACGGCGACGACGGGGGCGATCCCCTTGAGCTGCGTTAGGATTTCGAGCGTGCCCACGTCTCCCGCGTGAATAATCAGGTCCACACCGAGCAGAGCGCGTTGGGCTTCCGGACGAAGCAGGCCGTGGGTATCGGAGATGATGCCGATCCGCATGGTGGCCGATGAAACGGCTAATCCTTGTCCTGATATTCCTCCGGAACATCGTCTTCGGGAACTTCGTGGGTAACGACTTCGGAGACATCAGGATCGGCAGCGTTCTCGACCCCTGAGACGGCTTCCGCCTCAAAGGTCTGCCCCTCTTCGAGAAGTTCGGTCACGGTTTCGGAATCGATAGCGCCCCGACTGGAAATCCCCTGGACGTCGCCGGATTGCCCGCCCGTACGGGAGCCGAGTCCCTTCTGCTTATAGCCGATCAACTCGCTGGAATCCGCCTTCCCACGCGGCCGTTTCTTCGCGGCTTTCTTTTTGGGAGATTTCTTCAGCGCCAGCTTCGGCGCGGACTTTGCTTTCTTTACCATCTTTTTCGGTTTGCGAGGCGCTGCTTTCTTCTTTGTTTTCTTGGTTGTCTTCTTGGTCGTTTTCTTTTTCGTGGCCATTCGAGTGTGCTCCCGCCAAGAGTTTACCACCGACTTTGCCGTGTAGCGATTGAGCGCGGGCTAGTGGCATTTCCCCGGGCGCCGACTATAATGCAGGGAGAATCCAAGCATTGGCAGCGGACTCTTGACGCGTCGGGGAACGCTCGGGGCCAACATGAAAAAAGAGGAACTCCGTACCCGGGTAGAAGAGGTTGGGATCGTACCGGTGATCCGCACGTCATCCGCCGAGGACGCGCGCTTCGCAGTGGAAGAGATCGCGCAAGGTGGCATCCCGATCATTGAAGTGACCATGACTGTCCCAGGCGCAATCGAAGTGATCCGCGAACTAGTGAAGAAAGTCCCCAATGTAATTCTGGGCGCGGGAACGGTGGTGGACGCTGAAACCGCGAAAGAGTGCATGGACGCCGGCGCGCAATTTATCAGCAATCCGGCGCTGGACCTGCCGACCGTGCAACTGGTGGCGAAAAATACCGATGTAATTACAATGTCCGGCGCGCTGACCCCGACCGAGGTGCTGGCCGCCTGGAAAGCAGGCGCGGATTTCGTGAAGATTTTCCCGTGCTCGCTGGTTGGGTCAGACAACTATATCCGCACGCTGAAGCGGCCGTTTCCGGATATCCCACTGATCGCGGGCGGCGGTGTGAACCAGCAGAACGCCGCGCACTACATCCTGGCGGGCGTCGCGGCGATCAGCGTGGGCAAAGAGTTGATTCCGCGGGAGTCCATGCTACTCCATAAGCCGGACCGCATCCGCGAACTTACCAAGCGCTTCGCGGCCATTGTGCGGACGACGCGCGCGCGGCTGGCGGAGGCGCAAGCACAAGTGGCGAGTTTCCGGTAAGGCGCAACGTCCTGCCCCTCAAAAATCGAGATGGAGCCGCAGGGTGGGAACGATAACCGGGCCGCGGTCTGCGTTGTATCCGGGATTCACCACATATTGAAGGCCAAAAGCGGGGAATATCCCGCGCCAGGCATGCAGGGTATAAAACCCTTCCACGATATTCTCGCGCGAATAGTTCAAGTTCCCGTCGCCCAACAGAAATCCCAGCCCGCCATCTTTTAGATAGAGGGCGTGGTCGTGGCTGATGCCATTGCTGACGAAAACGAGCCCGACGCGGTCGTTCTTGCGTCCCCAGCGCCCGCCATTGCCGCCCACGCCAATCTGCCAGGTCTGATCCACTTCGGTGTACGCGTAGGATTCGTGCTGGCCTTCGTTCCATCCCCAACGCCCGAAGAGGCCGAGCCAATCGGTGAGCGGCTGTTCGAAATTGATGCCGAAACCGTATTTCACGGTGGTCTGCAAAGGGTGATTGGTGATCACAGGAATACAGCCAGGGATATTCGCGCAGGCATTTATGGCATCGCGGTAGTCGCCCATATTGGCGTGATTCACAAAGCTGAGCAAACGGAGCGTGCCCGAGGGACGTTCCTTAAGAACCTTACCGTGGAGTTCGAGTTCGATGTTTTCGGCGCGTGCCCGGCTCAAGTCCGCATCGAGATTTATTCCGTTGGCGACCTTGGGCATCAGCGCTTCGGCGAACCGAACCACATAGTTTTTGTCGTGATATTCGAGCAACGCCGCATAAGTGAAGCCACGGGTGTCGGCGGCGTAATCGTACGCGCCGTTGTTGTCCACAGCCCAGTTCATGAACTGGAGATTGCTGTCCGTGCCGTAGGTGTTGACGTCGAAGAAATCCGGCATGCTCATTTTTCCAAAGCGAAGTTCGAACCGGCGCTCGGGAAGTTCTCGGAAGAGCGAAGCGGGAGTGCGGTCAGTGGCAATTTTCTTACCGCCAAGAGGAATAATCTGGTGCCACATGAGACGGGCAATATAGGGGGCTTTGCTGAGCGTGGGATTGCGCACGACATCAAGGTTGAAAAAGCCGGCCACGCCGAGAGCTTCGCCGAGACCATGGCCCCCGGTTTCCTGAACGTCGCAGAGGAACTCCGTTGTTTTCGTAACGCGCAAGCCCGTATAGAGGGTGAGCACGCGCGAACTGGCGTCCTGGGCCTCGGGAGTGAGGCTGTGTGCACCCTGGTAGGGCGAATGAAACCCCGGATGCCACTGCGAAATAAAATTTGCCTGGCCCGATAGCCAGAGGTGATCCCACTCATTATGAGGGAACATCGTCACAGGGGGATCTTCGGCGACCGGAGCCGGTGCATCCTCGGAAACTTTCGCCTCGTTCGGGGGAGCTCCAGATTCCTGCGCTTGGATACGGACTTGGATGGGGAAGAAAAACAGCAGGAGCAGCCCGAGAAATGGAATGCTCCGGACAGTTCCCTGCAACCCGCTCTTCGACTGGTCTTTCAACGTGGACAAGTTTCCATTTCCATTGGGGTTTGCGGCCGATTGGCCGGGCCCAAGACGCGGCGGCCGCCAGGCTCTTCAGAGATCATCGCCTCGGAATCCCCTTGAGCATTCGATGAGGATTCTTCCTCAAAGGCGCGCATGGAAGAATCGATCCAGACAGCGGTCAGACGCGAGCCTGGAGTCCCATCCCGAGTGGTCCAAATGCAATACAACGAGGATGCCTTATCGGCGAGATAATTCTTATGAACGGCTTGTAACATGCTGTGGCTCACTCTCCAGATGCGCTCGGCCGAATTTCCGGTGAGCGGGCCACGACACGGGTCAGTCACGCGGAAATGGGCAAGAGGCCAACCGGCTACCCGGCGGGGGCTCCCGATCCTGTTTGCGCATCTCCATAAGGTTTAGGCTGCTGCCGCGCCGGCTGCGAACGCTGCTTGCATGCGGCAACTTCTTCTTGATACCATACCCCCATAGGGTAGTCAACGAAAATGTCCCATATACAAAGAGAAAAACTCGAACTCGTTTCCCGCACCAAAAAAGTGATCGGCCAGATGGAATCCGTGCTGCGCGGTCTGGAAGAGGATGCGCACTGCGCGGACGTGCTGCAGCGGCTGGCGGCCGCGCGCGGCGCGATCAACAGCCTGATGGGCGAGCTGATGGAAGATCACATCCGCAACCACATGCCCCGCAAAACCAAATCCTCGGCGGAAGCCGCTGAGGATCTGGTCGAGATCGTCCGGACCTATTTGAAGTGAATGGCTGACATATCTACGGCTGCCGCTGGACGATCTGCAAGGCGTTCACTCGCGCGTGGTCAATGGTGAGCCCCCAGTGCAGGTGCGGGCCGGTGACGCGGCCGGTGGCGCCGACTTTGCCGATCTCTACGGACACTTCGACGGGATCGCCGGCATGGACGCCGATTTCGGAAAGATGCGCGTATAAGGTGTAAATGCCGAAACCGTGGTCGATCACCACGGTGTTCCCGGAATAATAGAGATTTTCCGCGAGCACCACTTTTCCGGATTGCGCGGCGTAGACGGGCGTGCCGGACGCGGCTGGAAAATCGACGCCGGCGTGCGGCGAGCGAGCCTCGCCATTCAGGACGCGCCGCCGTCCGAAATTCCCGCCGGTGCTGACCCCCTTCAACGGCGTGACGAACTTCCCTCTCCACAACACTTCGGGCGTGACCGTGTCGTAGATGGCTTTCATCTTTTTCTGGTCTTCTTCCGCGCGCTTCTGCTGCTCGGGATCCGGCTGGACGAACTGCTTTTCGACCGTAAGGCGTTCCGTGGGAAATTTTCCCGCGCGCACGGTGACGGCCATGCTGCAAACGAGAGGCTTGCCGTCCTCGGCGGACCAGGAAAGTTTCCACTCGTATTGGCCTGGCGTTTTTTCAAGGTCCACACCGATCAAGGCCCGCAGCGTGGGTGAAGTTGCCGTTTCGCGCCAGAGCGGAATCGGCCGGCCGTCGAATTCCGCCGAGAACTCCTGCTGAAGTTTGGAGCCGGAAATCTCCGCGAGCAGCAGGCTGCCCTGGGCAGCTGTGGCGGAGCTCAACCTGAGGATAATTCCCGAATCGCAAGTCTTCCTGACCGGCGTTTGGACCTGCTGTTTGGCATGCGCTTGTCCCATTGGCAGGCAGGCGAACATTAGCAAGAGGCTTGCTCTCTTCAATTGAATGATCTCCTTGAGAGTGTAGAAACCAGTCCAGGCTGGAATATATAAGATTAAGCGACGATGCGACCCGAGTCACAGAAAAATCAGTCGGCCCGGTTCAGAATCCCGGTTCAGAATCGCAGTTCCAATGATCGGTCCTTGATCTCGTCTAAATTTTCAGCCCCAGCACACGGACAAGTTTTTCTTCCAGGCGCTTCAATTCCTTTTCCCGCGCATGCTCTTCGCGGGTGCGATCATTGAGAGCTTCCTTCAGCAGTTGCAGATTCTGACGGAGTTCCATCTGGCCAAGCGCGAGGCGGCTCAATGCCCACAGAGCCTCTTTCTGCTCGGAGTCCAGTTCGCGCGGCTGCCGGTCAATCACGCAGAGCGTGCCCAAAGCAAAGCCGTCTTCATTCACGATGGGCGCCCCGGTGTAAAAGCGTATGTGCGGCTCGCCCAGCACCATCGGATTGTCCTTGAATCGCGGATCTTTCAGGGTGTCCGGGACGATGAACAGATCTTCCTGTTGAATGGCGTGCGCGCAAAAGGAAGTCTCTTTGGGGGTCTCGCGGATCTGCACGCCAACCTTCGATTTGAACCATTGACGGTGTTCGTCCACCAGGGAAAGCATAGCGATCGGAGTTTTGCAGATGTAGGCCGCGAGGATTACCAGATCATCGAAGGTCTGTTCAGGCTCGGTGTCGAGAATCGCGTAGCGATCCAGAGCTGCGACTCGCGCGGATTCCTGAGAGGGAGCGATTGCGTCCATGGCTACCTCCTTACGTCTACCCACCGGGAAAGGGCAGGATTAGGAGAGGCATCATACTCCAGCAGGATGTCTGCTGCACAGGGCCGGGTCGTCCCAGAATGAGGCTTCTCCCTTTGGCCGAAACAGGTGACCCTCGTTTACACTAGGCGTTGTTCGTTCTTGCCGCGGCGTAGCCGGGAGAGGAAGTTGAGATGCGCGGAAAAATGCGAAGATCGGTGTGGCTGCCCATTCTGCTGCTGAGCTGCCAGGCAACGGGTTGGGCGCAGAAGGGCTCAACTGGGGTCGTGGACCGGGAGCGCGAGCGGCGAAGCTTTGCGCAAGTTTTGGTGAAAGCCATTAACGCGGCGGAGGCGGACTACCACAAGAAACACGACGTTTATGCGAATTGGGACACTCTGGTGGGAATCGGCGATTTCTCCTCCACCGGGACGAAATGGGCTCCGGCCGATTTTCCGACGGTTGCCCACGCGCTCTACGGGAACGGAGCCGAGATCGTGCCCGGCTGGCGGTTAAGACTGCATCTTTCCAAGGATGGCAAAGCCTACGATTTGCTACTTGAGGATGTGACCGACCCGAAATGCGGATACGCCGTGGTCACGGATGAACGAGGGTTGATCCGGCAGGGGAAGTCGATCGACTGCGCCGTGTAGTGCGAACCGACCCCATCGTAATAGCCGCAACGACTCAATCGCCGGAGGAGAGTTCCACCTGAGGCTCCGCCGTGTGGCGCAGCGGGAGGACAGAGAAATACTTGTACCGGCAGGGTTGGCAGCGAAACGCCGGGATATGCAAAAGCCGCCAGATAAATCCAAAGGGAGAATCCACGTGCTCCCGCGAAATGCGCTTCAGAGCGGGATTGCCGCAAATCGGGCAGTGAGCATAGAGCGAAGCGCTGAGCGGCATTAAGCGGGCGTGGAAGCGGGCTTTGCAACCCTGGCAACGCCAGGGGTAGAGGCCGAACGCGCCTAAAATGTAATCAGCGGATGATTGGCGGCGCGATCTTCGCGTCTGGTCGCACTTGCAGATGGGACATTTCATCTGATAGGACGGAGACCCCTCCGAACGTCCCACAGGATAGGACAGATGACGGAGGGAGGCAAGAGCCGGAGGTACCGGTTTCCCGAGTACAATAGTTCCAGAGGATTTTATGCCGAATTATACCGATGAACACGCCGAGGCGGGGATTGCGGCCAAGTTGCCGCAACTGGAAACCTGGCCGAATCAGTATCCGGGCTACGTGATTACCACGAGGTTTCCGGAGTATTCTTCCGTCTGCCCGAAGACCGGGCTGCCCGATTATGGGACGATCACCATCCAGTACAAGCCACGGAAGGCTTGCATTGAGTTGAAATCTCTGAAAATGTACCTCTTGGCCTATCGCAACCTGGGCATATTCTACGAAAACGCGGTAAACAAGATGCTGCACGACATCGTGGAAGCAACGAAACCGGAATGGTGCTTGGTGAAGGGCGAATTCACGCCGCGCGGCGGACTGAACACGTCCATATTCGCGCGTTGGCCGGAGCACCGGGACGCCACAAGAAGTAAGAGAGTAGGCAAGTCCAAATCTAGATGAAGGACATTAGACTTACGGGGATTCTCGTTGGATAATCCCTTGGAGCGAGTTTCGCGCCAATTGAAAATATTTGAGGAGGAAGAATGAGTATTTCTCCAAATGTTCCGAGCCCGCAGGAGTCTTACAACTACGAGGGCGGGGGGGGAACACCAAGGTGGATCACCATCCTGTTCGCCGTGGTGATTGCCGGAGTAGGGGCGATGGCCTATGCGGGTTATTCCGCCCAATCGCACCTGCAGCAGGAGGTCACCAAGGCCCAGGATCAGAATAAAATCCTGACCGCGCAACTCGACGCAGCCAATTCGCGCCTGGCGGAGTTGAAAGGGCGGATGGACGTTACGTCGCAAAAAATTGGGATGACCCAGGCGGAACTCGCTGACGCCCGCAGCCGGGCGGAGGCGATTCGCAAGCAACAGACCGCTTCCGATGCCAAGCTGACCGCGGAGCTCGCGCAAGCGCAGAAGGAAAGCGCGGCACAAATCGGGGCGGTGGCCACGGACGTCAGTGGCGCAAAGAAAGACATTGAATCCACACGTACAGACCTGGAAGCCACCAAGTCCAGGCTGGACCGTGCCAACGGCGACATGGGCGTGATGAGCGGATTGATCGCCCACAATCATGACGATCTGGAGGAATTGAAGCGCCGGGGCGACCGGAACTACTACGAATTTACGGTGACGAAAGCCAAGACGCCGCAACGCGTTGGGCCCGTTCAGATGTCACTGAACAAAACCGACCCGAAGAAATCCAAGTACACCATGACCGTGCTGGTTGACGACAAAGCAATCGAAAAGAGGGACAAGACCGCCGGCGAACCCGTGCAGTTCTATGTCAAAGGGAGCGCGCGCACGACGCCTTATGAAATCGTGGTGTTTGACGTCGGCAAGAATCAGCTAACCGGGTACCTTTCGACGCCGAAGGATGCCAGCGCTGCGCCGGCGGCCGCTCCTGCCGCTGCGCCCGCGAAACCCTAAGTAGTTGTTTCTCGGCCGGGAAAATTGATCCGGCTGCGATCCACGGGCCTTTAATCTCCGAGCCCTGTTCCGTGCGCTGAGACCTCATTTCTGGAAACTCAGGCCGGGACAGGGCTTTGGTGTTTCTGGGTGCAGAGCTACGATTTCGAATAGCTCTCAATCCTGTCGCCTGAGGAGTCCTTCCCCATGTTCCTGCGCCGCTTGCCTGTGTTGATCCACCTGTTCGCGTTAGCCGCTTTCATCCTGCCTGGCAGAGCGGTGGCACAGGCTCCCCTTGAGGCCGCGCAACTTCCGGCGCGCACCAGTTTCTACGTAGTCTGGCACGGTTCTCCCGTGGGAGACGCGCGCAAAAATAACGCGCTGATGAGCCTGTGGGACGATCCCGACCTGGCACCCGCCCGAGCGGCTTTGGTCGACGCGATCGTGAACGACGCCAACAAGCAAAAGGACAAGCCGGGAGTGACTCGCGACGAACTGGCGCAGATCGCGACGCTTCTCGACAATCCCTTCACCCTCGGCTATTTGCCCCGCCGCGAGCCGGCTTCCAAATCCGCAACGGCAAAGGCAGCGGCGCCGGCTTGGCACGGAATGTTTTTTGTGTACGACCGGACGGGCAAGGAAGAGTTGCTCTCGAAGACCATTTTGCAAATGAGGTCCGGGGAAAAAGAGATTCCCAAACTTTCGGAGGCGACGATTGCCGGAGTGAAGGCTCTGAAGATCGAGAAGAAATCCGGCACAACGTATTGGGCGGAAACCGGAAAGTACATGGTGACAGCCGGCGAGGAAAGCATCTTCGAGGAAGTCTTGAACCGGCTGGCGGGAAGGGGCGCGGGGGCTTCGCTGGCGGATTCGGAGGCGTACCGCGAGGCGAAACCGCTGCTCTCCGGCGGACTGCTGGCGTTCTTCTTGCGCGTACCGCAGATCAAAGACATGGCCGGAGATTCCAGCGATTCGCCGCCAGAACTAAAAGCAATGTGGAGTAACCTGAAACTGGAATCGCTGCATGTATTCGCCGGGCATATTTCGCTGGAGGGCGCGCGGACACGGCTGCAGGGCGGCATCCTGGGCGATACCTCGGAGGGGTCGCTGTTCGACATCTGGTCAGCGGGACAAAGCCAACCCGGTTCACTGGCGTATGTAACCCCGGACACCATCTACTACAACGAATCGCAGATCAGTCTGCTTGGGATTTACAACACGTTGAAACGCGTGCTGGCGGAGCCGGGATCGAATACGGCCCGCATGGCGAAAACAATGGAAAACGCCGCGCAAACCAGGATTGGTATGCCGCTGCCGGACGCGCTGGCGCTGACGACCGGCGAGTTCGGCACCATGCAAAACAGCCCGGCGCTGGACCCGGACAAAAAAGTCTTCTTTGCCGGAATCCGGAATAAGCCTGAGACCCTGAAATTAATCCGCACAATTTTAGGCGACCGGCTGACCGCGGAACGCAACGAAGGAAACGTGACCTACCTGAAGATTTCGCTCAAGGGAAATCAGGGAACCACCGGCGTGGCGCAATGGAACTTTTATCACCTGGCCGTGACGCCCGATCTCTTAGTCGGTGCAAGCAGGGGCGAGACGCTGCGCGGCACGCTTTCGCAGGAGCGGTCCGCAGGAGCCGATTCCCTTCCCGCAGACTTGCGGATGGCCAGGGCGAAATTTCCGGAAAAGCTGATCGGTTTTTCCTACTACGACCTGCAAAAGGTGGATTGGCCGGCATTGCAGCGGAATTGGAAAACGCAAAGGGCCAAGGCAGCCGCGGAATCAAAGAACGCCGACGCAACGCAGAAAGCGAAGACCCTGAACGACTGGATGAGCAATTTGGATCCCGCGGTTTTTCCCCGGCATCTGCATTCCATGACCGGGGGTTCCTGGAAGGATGCCGGCGGTGTGCATTTCGACGAATGGCTGGATTGAAATTCTGATGGCGAGCGCACGCCAAATTTCCTCCGTGTTATTTTCCGCGATTATCTGGATGCAGATTGGCGCAGTTGCGAATGCCCAGGAAGCACCAATTGCCGCAGGCCAGACGATCCGGGTCAACGTGGCAAGAGTGAACGTCGGGGTGGTGGTGACCGACGACAAGGGAAAATTTATCGAAGGCTTGCGGCGCGACGCCTTCCACGTGTTCGATAATGGCGGCGAACAGCCGATAACCGAATTTGCCCCGATCGAGGAACCCGGGCAGGTGCTGCTGCTTGTGGAGGCCGGCCCAGCCGCCTATTTTCTGCAGGACGCCAACTTGTTTGCGGCCGACGCCATGCTCAAAGGACTCTCGGCCGGAGATCGCGTGGCCGTCGCCCGATACACTGACGCACCGTTGGCACTGCTGGACTTCACCACCGACAAAGATTCGGCGCAGGCGGCGCTTGCCAGTATTCGATTCAACCTGGGGTTCGCCGACCTGAATCTTTCGAGCAGCCTGAGCACTGTGCTGGACTGGCTGGAACGAATTCCGGGGAAGAAAACGATTGTCCTGATTTCGACCGGTGTGGACACATCTCCCCCATCCGCAACAGCGGCGCTGCTGGCTCGGCTGCGCGTCGGCGACGTGCGCATCCTGTGCGTCTCCACAAGCGGGCCGCTGCGTAACGGCAAACAGGGCGGCAAGACAAAGATTCAGCAGACGCAAGACGAGTTTGCGGCGGCAGACCGACGGCTACAGGTCATTGCGGAGCTCACTGGCGGCCGCTCGTATTTTCCGTTGAACGGCAAAGCCTTTCAGGAAACTTACAAAGAGGTGGCGGAAATTGTGCGCCACGAATACAGCCTGGCGTTTTCGCTGCCCGCGACGGACGGAGCGGTGCACTCCATTGATGTGAAGGTGGAGAGATCCAGCGCAACGGGAAAATCCGGGCCCCCGCCGTACCGTGTGGATCACCGCAAGGGGTATCAGGCGCCGAAGGAATAGCCGATTGAAGCGCCGCTAGTCGAAATCCTTCATCATGCGCGCCATTTCGATCAGGCGGCGGTCGACTTTGCCGAACACCGTGTTGTCTTCGAACGAGCCGTCACCGTTGCGGCACCCCGCGGCCTGGCCGGTGAGGAGTTCGATCCCCTGCTCGATGCGGCCCACGGGCCAGATATGAAACTTTCCGCTGCTGACGGCGTCGAGCACGTCTTCGCGAAGCATCAGGTCTTCCACGTTGGATGCGGGGATGAGGACGCCCTGCGAACCGGTCAGCCCAAGGATGCGGCAGACATCGAAGAATCCTTCGATCTTTTCATTCACGCCGCCGATGGCCTGGATGTCGCCCTTCTGATTGAGAGATCCGGTGACGGCAATGTCCTGCCGCAGCGGAAACTCGGAGAGCGCAGAGAGCAACGCGTAGACTTCGGTAGAGCTTGCGCTGTCGCCGTCCACGCCGGAGTAGGACTGTTCGAAGCAGATGCTGGCGGCGAGCGAGAGCGGCTTGTCTTTGGCGAAGCAGCTGCGCAAATAGCCGGCGATGATGTGCACGCCCTTGTCGTGGAACCTGCCGCTGAGATTCGATTCCCGCTCGATATTGATGAGCCCGGCCTTGCCAAGCGCGGCGCTGGCCGTGATGCGGACGGGCTTGCCGAAAGAATACCCACCGATTTCCAGAACGCTTAAGCCGTTGACCTGGCCAACGCAGTCACCCGAAACATCCACCAGCAGAGTTTTTTCCTCGATCATTTCGCGGATGCGCGTTTCCACCAGGTTGTGGCGTTCCATCTTCGAAGCGATGGCGGAGCGCACGTGGGCCGCGCGAACCACATTTTCGCCCGCGGCCGCCGATGCGTAGTGTGCTTCGCGAGCCAGGTCGGCGATATCCACGAAACGCGCCGTGACTTTGTTCCGCCGGCCGGCCCTGCGAACCCCGTACTCGAGAATCGCGGCAAAGGCTCCGCGATCGAACGGAAAAAGATTTTCCTTTTCGCTGAGCGCGCGAAGGCGGCCGGCATATTCCTCGATCACGCCGTCGGTCATCGGCATTTCTTCATCAAATTCCACGCGAACCTTGAAGATTTTTTGGAAATCCTCTTCGTACTCATACAAAACTTCATACAGGTCGCGATCGCCGATCAGGATCACCTTGACGTTGATTTCGACCGGCTCAGGTTTGAGCGCCGTGGCCGTGAAGGGATAGAACACCTCCAGCGGCTGAATTTCCAGGCGATTGTGATTGAGGGTACGTTTCAGCGCACGCCAGACACCTTGTTCGGAAAGCGCCTCGATGGCGTACATGATCAGAAAGCCGCCGTCGGCGCGGAGCAACGAGCCTCCGCGGAGGTCCATAAAATCGCTGGACCAGCCGCCCCGCGCGTCGTAAGCGCGCTGGATGGTGCCAAAAAGATTCGCGAAGCTCGGCGTGGTCTCAAAGATAACCGGCGAATTGTTCTCGGAGTTGTGCGCAAGGATTACGTTGACGCCGTAAACGCGGAAGGGGTCTCGCTCGGGCCCCGGCGTTTTCTGCTGCTGGATTTCCGGCGACTCTGGCGTTTGCTCTTCTTCTCCCTCGCGTTCCTTGAAGGGGCCGAGATTATCCAAAATGTGGTGGCGGACCTCTTCGAGATATTCCGTCACGCCGGTTCCGGGATATTTTTCCTTTAATTCTTCGATGACGCCGTCGACGAGCACGGAAGCCGCTTCCTGCTCCAGGTAGCTAAGTTCGCTGGCGAGTTCGCGGGAGAGGGTCAGCGTCTTGCGGTAGACAACTGTAAACTCCTGGCGGAATTGCTCGTATTTGCGCTCGATCTCTTCGGCAACGACGGTTTCCAGTTTTCCTTCGTGCACCATCTTGGAAATATCCTCAATGGGCACCATCTGGCCTTCGAGAACCGGGAAGATTTCCGGCAGGGCCACGGCGCCGACCTGCATGTGGCCGAGGGCAAACTGGTCGCGGGCGATGCGGCGGGTGAAGTCGTCCATCAACTCTTTTTCGCGAACGGAAAAGCGCTCGACGATCCGCCCCTTCTGGCGCTGAAACGGTTCGCCTTCGAAGACTTGCGGGATGCGACGGCGCAGGAAATCGATTCCGGCTTGAACGTCCTTTTTAAAAGTATTCGCCGAACCTCGCGGCAAAACCAGCAGGCGCGGACGGTCGGTAATCTTGAAATTATTGACGTAGCACCGGTCCATCGAAGGTTTGGTGGCCGGATGAAGTTCCTCGATCATCTGGGCGATGGTGCCGCCGCGGCTGGTGCCGGCGAGGCCGCACACGAAGACGTTGTAGCCTGGCGCGGAGAGTTCAACGCCCATTTTCAGCGCGCGCAGCGCGCGTTCCTGGCCGATAAAACCTTCGCGCTTCTGCGCCTGCGCGGTGGTTTCAAATGGAATGCGAGACAGCTCGCACCGCCACCGCAGCTTCTCCAGCCCGAGTTCTTTCGGCTTGCTCATGTGCATTTCGTTCGTTTTCGCCATTCGAGCGGGTACTCTAGCATACAGCGAAGCCGGAATCCCTCAATTTAGCCCCGGCAGATGGCGGGAAGTTACGCTTTGGCTCCTTCAAGTTCGTCGCGGTGCTCAATATAAACTCGAAACACCCCAAGCGCGGCCGCAATGATCGTCGGGCCGGCCACCAATCCGAGCAGCCCGAAAACCTGCAACCCGCCAAGAATGCTAATGAACAACAACAAATCGTTCAGGCGCGTGCGGTTGCGGAGCAAGAGCGGGCGCACCAGATTATCCGCCAACCCCGCCACGCCCCCGCAAATGATCACCACCAGCAGGGCTTTCCCCCAACTGCCGTTGAGGCCCAGCCAAAGCGCCGCTGGAGCCCAGATGAGCGCTGAGCCAACCACTGGAACAATGGAAAAAAATGCAATTAGGACACCCATAAAAACGGGGACTGGTAACCTAGCGAGGGCAAAAGCCGTGCCGCCTAGAACGCCCTGAATGGCCGCGATGAGCAGCGCGACCGCAACACTGGCAAAGATGAGATCTCGCGATTCGGTCAGCATTTCGTCCTGAATATTCTTTTCGAATGGAATCAGGTGGCGGAGGCTCCGCAGAATCGATTCACCATCGCGGAACATGAAAAACAGGGCGAAGAGAAGAATGAAGAGTTGCACGAGAAAAGAGAAAAGGTTTTTGAGCATGCCGGCGAGACTCCCGGCTAGAAAGGATGCGACTTTTTCCATTCCCTGCTGCAGCGGCCCCATGAATTCCAGGTCTTGCATGGATTGCGGCAAGTGGCGGCGGATAGTATCCGCCATGCTGGCCGGCACCATGATGCTCCCCGTGCTAAGCATGCCCCGGACACGGATGGTAATCTCAACAGCTTCCCGGCCTGCGAACAGCAGCACCAGCAAAACCGGCACAATCAATACCAGAGTGACGCCTACGGTAGCCAGGAGGGCGGCCTTTGTGACCGAGATGCGCTTGCTGAGTTGGAGAAATACTGGGAAGAAAAAGATTGCCAGCACCGCCGACCAGGCCAGAGGGATAAGAAAAGGCGCGGTGATTCGAAAAACCAGGTAACCGAGCAACAGCAGTGCTCCATAAGAGAGAACGGTGGTTAAACGGTCACTGGTGGTGGCGTTCCGATTGGCTTCGCTCATCTGCGGTATATAATCCTTCTCAGTCCCGGGATTTTGGAAAGTGCAAAAAAACCGCCGGTCGCCAGGTCGCTTGCGCCAGGGGAACTGATTTTATCCATGATGGCACGCCTAATGCCGTTTAATGCAGCGCAAGTGCGCCTCCTTGCTGTACTGGCATTAATCAATTTTGTCAACTTTGCGGACCGCCAGGTGTTGAACCCGCTCCTGCCTTTGCTGCGGCAACATTTTAATGTGACAGACTCGCAACTGGGCTCGCTGCAGACCGTGCTTCTCATCGTGCTGGCGCTGGCAAGTATTCCGTCCGGGTATCTTGCGGATCGCTTCAGCCAGCACACGATCATCGCGGGGGGAGTCCTCTTCTGGAGCCTGGCCTCCATGTGCAGCGGCCTGGCGCCCACTTTTGCAGCTCTGTTTGTATGCCGCGGGCTGGTGGGGATTGGCGAAGCGGCCTACGCGCCCGCAGCACAGGCAATGATCTCCGATTCATTCCCGGTCGAACATCGAGCCCTCACACAGTCAATTTTCGCCTCCGGAATGCTCCTGGGCGGTGCGGGCGGACTGGCGCTGGGCGGAATCATGGGAGAGCGCCACGGCTGGCAGTATGCATTCCTGATCGTTGGCGCGATCGGAATTATTCCGGGCCTTTCCGCCTTCAAGTTGAAAGAGCCGCCGAAGCGGCCACGCTCGGAAGTGGTGTCCATCGCGTGCCTCTTGAGCGTGCCTGCGTACGTGGCGATGATGATTGCCGGTACGTGCATCACATTTTCGACGGTATCGTTTGTGACCTGGGGAGTGGACTACGCCACCAGTTACAAGGATTTCAGCCTGAAGGAGGCGGCGCTCTCGCTTGCGGTGATCGCCCTGCTGTCGCTGGTGCTGGGAGCGCTTGCGGGCGGGTATTTCGCGGACCTTTTGCAGAAGCGTTTTGCTTACGGGCGCATTCTGGTGATCGCGGCGGCGTTTCTGGTCGCGGCGCCGTTTCTGCTGCTGGCGATTCAGTCGGACGAAAAGTGGATGGTGCTGGCGGGATTTTTCGTCGCCAGCTTTTTTATGTCGTGGTATCACGGACCGACAACGGCGGTGCTGCACGACCTGACCCCGCAGCGGGCTCACGCCACGGCCATTGGCGTGTACATGTTCGTAACGCAGATTGTGGGTGCGCTGGGGCCCTTGCTGATTGGCCGGATTTCGGATGCTTCGGATCTGCTGGTTGCCCTGCAGGCGGCGACCGGCGTGATGGTGTTCGGCGCTCTGCTGATGCTGGTAGCCATTTACTTTGTGCGACGGGATGGAATGCATCATCCGCGGCTGGCGGCTTTCCGCGCGGAAGACGACGCATACGCGGCGTCGCATCCCGTGAAGGGCGATTAGAGAAAAGCTTTAACCCAGAGAACGATGAGACGCTGAGAAGAAAAATCCCAGACTTGGGCGATTACTTGATGCCGATCATTTTGATCAGCCGATTTACTTCCTCGTGCGGCACGTCGTAGAGCGGGCGCTCGTCTTCCTCTTCCAGTCGCTCGCGGAGAAATTCCGCGGCGATAAAACTCCCCTCGCGGTCTGTCAGGTCGCGACCGCTCTTTTCGCGAAACTCAACGAAAGCGGGATGCGCCAGGCCGACGATGCGTCCAATCTCATCCACATCGAACTTTGCGTCGATGGTGTCGCTGTGCCGCGTGGCAATAGCGTTCCAGATGTGAGAGAAGCGGCAGTCGTAAACGTGGCCGCTCAGCTTCGAAGTCACTTCAAACGCGCCGATGAACTGGCTCATCGCGCCGGTATTTGCAAGTACGGGGTAAGAAGGCACTGAAACCTCTTTTTTCCTGAATCGTTGCGGCAATTTAGTAGCGATGCCGTGGAAACGCCGGCTTTTAGTGTCCGATTCCTGCGGCGGCATGTCAATGCCACGGTCGCGCTGGTGGCGTTCAAGAAAGACGGCGCAGCCCAACGGCCTCGGCGGTGACGTCGGTATATTTCAGGCCAGCGCCGGTGTTGAAGAGCACGACGCGGTCTTCCGGTTTCAAAAAGCCGGTGCGCAGTAGGTGATCGTAAGCGACCGTAGCGGTTGCGCCTTCGGGAGAGAGAAAGATGCCCTCGTTTTTCGCCCAGTCCTGAAGCGAGGCGAGGATCTGTTCGTCGGGAAAAGAGAGCGCAATTCCGCCGGATTCGCGAAGAATTTCCAGCATGATGTAATCACCGTAGGGCTTCGGCACACGCAATCCGGAAGCGAAGGTGGCCGCGTTGCTCCACATCTGGCTGGCTTTCTCGCCCTGCTCGAACGCCTTGGTGACCGGGGCACATCCCGCGGATTGCACAGCGATCATTTTCGGGCGCTTCCCAGGTTTCACCCAGCCGAGTTCTTCAAGCTCACCAAAGGCTTTCCACATGCCGATGAGGCCGACACCGCCGCCCGTCGGATAGAAGACTGCCGCGGGATACTCCCAGCCAAGCTGCTCGACGAGTTCGTAGCCCATGGTTTTCTTGCCTTCGATGCGAAACGGTTCTTTCAGCGTGGAAATATCGAACCAGCCTTCCTTCTCCTTGCGTTCGGCCACCATCCGGCCGCAATCGGAAATCAGGCCGTCCACCAAGGTGACTTTTGCGCCGTACAGCGTGGCTTCCACGTAATTTGCGAAGGGCACATCCTTCGGCATGAATATGTTTGCTTCGATGCCCGCCGCTGCAGCATAAGCGGCCAGCGCACCGGCGGCGTTGCCGGCGGAGGGAACCGCCAATTTTTTCAGGCCGTAGTGGCGCGCCATGCTCACGGCAAGCGCGAGTCCGCGCGCCTTGAAGCTTCCAGTTGGATTGGCGCCTTCTTCTTTTACGTACACGCTGGGATAGCGCCGGCTATGCAGCATGGGCGTCCAGCCTTCGCCGAGTGCGACGGGCACAACATCGGGCAAAACGCTGCGGTAGCGCCACAGGCCGCTCCACGGCGCGCTCTCGGCGGCACGGGCAATTTCCTGACGAGCCGCAACGCCGCGCAAGGGCGCGAGATCGTAGCGCACGTATAGCGCCCCCGCACACTGTGGGCAAAGGGTCTGAGGCTTATCTGCGGAAAGATGCGCATGGCAGCGCGAGCATTCCAGGTGGCTGATTTTTGGCATGCTAAAACGATAGCAGCGGAAAAATCGTCCAGCAAGTTTCGCCGGAAATTCCGCTCAAGACTCCGAAAGATACATCTTCCGAAAGCACTTCTCTCGTTCGATGGCGGCACGTTATGATGTCGCCGCTCTCTCGATTAAATCCATGAATCGCAGGGATGGGACTTTGCCGAAGAATTCGACCAATGTGGCCTCGGTTTCGCTGGTAATTGGCTTGGTGCTGTTCGCGGTCGGGGCGCTGCTGCCGCTCGTGCTTCCGTCTCACGTACTCTTTCCGATGCTGCGTTGGAGCGGCATCCTGTTGCTCGTTTTTGCGGGCGTTCGAGGGCGTTCGCTGACCTATTGGATTTTCGTTGCGATGCTGATGGGATTTGAACTGGGGATCGACCGGCCGGAGTTTGCGGTGCGTCTCCGCGTGCTGGGCGACATTTTTTTGCGACTGATCAAGGTGATCGTAGCGCCCTTGATACTGGGAACGCTCGTGACGGGGATCGCCGCGCACGGCAACCTGAAAAAAGTGGGAAGAATTGGGCTGAAGAGCCTGATTTATTTCGAGGTGATTACCACGATCGCGCTGTTCCTGGGGATTGGCGCGATCAACCTGACGCGAGCAGGCGAAGGAGTCCATTTGCCTGCTCCGGCGGCAGATCAGGCGGCTGCCCCAGCGGCGGCGCTGAAGTGGGACGGCTTTCTGCTGCATGTTTTCCCGGAGAACATCGCCAAATCCGTCGCTGAAAATCAGATTCTGCAGGTCGCCGTGTTCGCGGTGCTTTTCGGAATTGCCCTGACACTGGTGCCGGAAAAAACGCGGCAGCCGATGCTTGGGCTTGCCGAGTCGCTGGCGCAAACGATGTTCAAGTTCACGAACATCGTGATGTACTACGCGCCGGTGGGCGTTGGCGCGGCGATGGCATACACCGTGGGGCACATGGGGATCAGCGTGCTGCTGCCGCTGGGGAAGCTGGTCCTGACGGCGTACGGAGCGCTGCTTGCGCTTCTGCTTCTGGTCTTGCTGCCGGTGGCTCTCTTGGCGCGCATTCCAGTGGCCCGCTTTCTGAAATATGTGGCTGAGCCGGCGACGATTGCTTTCGCCACGAGCACTTCGGAAGCGGCGCTGCCGCGCGCAATGGAATCAATGGAAGAGTTTGGCGTGCCGCGGCAAATCGTGGCGTTTGTGATTCCCGCGGGCTACAGCTTTAACCTGGACGGTTCCACTCTGTACCTCGCGCTGGCCTCGATCTTCGTGGCGCAGACCGCGGGGATGCACATGTCGTGGCCTGAGCAACTTCTGATGGTGTTCACGCTGATGCTTACGAGCAAAGGGATCGCCGGAGTGCCTCGCGCGGTTCCCGTGGTTCTGCTGGCGACGGCGTCAGCATTTCATCTTCCCACCGAGCCGATTTTCATCATTCTTGGGGTGGATGCGCTGATCGACATGGGGCGCACGTCGGTCAACGTAATTGGCAATTGCCTGGCCAGCGCCGTGATCGCGCGCTGGGAAGGCGAACTGCAACCCTAGCGGGCGGCGAGGGCCGGGGTTTCGGCATTGATGTAGACGCCGAGGGCGGCGCCGACGCCGGCTCCCGGGGAGACGCGGTGGCCTTGATCATGGAGCGATTTTTCCATGGAGGCGAGGAGTTGGAGCACGAAGGGCTTCTGGCTGCAGTAGCCCATCAGGCCCAGGCGCCAGATCTTGTCCTTGAGTGGGCCAAGACCGCCGGCGATTTCGATGTTGAATTCATCGAGAAGCTGGTTGCGGAATTTTGCGTCGCTGACGCCGGCGGGAATCATTACGGCGGTGACGGTCACGAGGCGATCCTTCGGATTTTCGACCAGCAGCTTCAATCCCAACGCTTCGACACCGGCGACCAGCGCCTGCTGGTTGAGCTTGTGCTTGGCCCAGCGGACCTCCAGGCCTTCTTCGAGGACGATGCGCATGGCTTCGCGCAGCGCATAAATCAGGGAGATCGGGGGAGTGTGATGATAGAGGCGGTCCTTGCCCCAATAATTCATCGCTGTGGAGAGATCGAAATACCAGCTCTGCACTTTTGATTTGCGATTGCGGAAGGCTTCCTCCGCGCGCGGGCTGACCGTGATGGGCGACATTCCTGGAGGCGCGCTGATGGCCTTTTGCGAGCCGCTGAAGCAGATATCGATTCGCTGCTTGTCCACGTGGAGTGGCACGGCGGCGAGGGAGGCGACGGTGTCGACAACGAGCAGCGCGCCAAACTCGTCCGCCACCTTGCGGAAGGGGTCGAGGTCGGTAACGACGCCGGAGGAGGTCTCACCCTGGGCGAGGCCGATCATTTTAATTTTGCGGCCCTTGGCGACCTTGCGTACATCTTCCGGGTCAACGGGCTTGCCGTAGGGCGCCTGAACGATGTGCACGGTCGCGGGGGTGTGCTGCGCGATCACGTACATGCGCTCGGAAAACGCGCCGTTGACGCAGCAGATGGCTTCGTCGCCGGGCTCCAGTGAGTTGAGCACCGCAGCTTCGATGCCGCCGGAGCCTGACGCGGAAAGCGGAAACGTGACGCGATTTTCGGTCTGGAAGATCTGGCGCAGGAGGGTTTGTGTCTCGTCCATGCAGCCGCGGAACCAGGGATCCATGTGGCCGACAAGCTGGGTGGCCAGCGCGCGATAGACCCGGGGGTCGATGGAGGAGGGACCCGGGGTCATCATGAGACGCACAGGGGGTTTTAGTTCACCGACGGGGTTAGACATGTCTTAGCCTCTTCTTCGCGGGATCGCATTGCGCCGCTGCGGAGATACCAGTGTCCCGCAGGGGGGAGTGGTGGCGCAACCGACAAATTGGTAGGCGGGGTGGCCAGCTACCAGTGGCCAGTTGCGAGCGACCAGGAGTGTAGATCTACCTGCCTGCGTTCCGTCTGCGGCAGAGCGCGCGTATGCCTCTTGCTTTGTAGGGGTTGGGCTTGCCCATCCCGCTGCGCTCTCGTGTAGCGCCAGCACCCTGCCGCCAACTATTCCCGATGGCATCCGGACGCTTGGAAATTTAAATCGGGACTCTTTCGAGCGGGACGATGAATTGAATGCCTGGTACTTGCCGGTTGTGGAGGCGGGCGTCATTGGTGACGAAGAGATCGACGCCAAAAGAGGCGGCGCAGGCGAGTTGGATTGCATCCGGGGCGCGAAGTCCGGAGTCGCCGCGCAATTTCGCATAGACCGTGGCGGCCTTTTCATCAAATGGCAAGAGGACAGCGACTGCCGGAAGCACGTCCGCGTATTCCTGGAACAGCTTTGCGTCACCTTCCTTCATCGGCTTGACCAGCACTTCCCCCAAGGTGAGGGTGGAAGTGACGAGTTGATCGCCGCGGCGCAACATTTTTTCGCGCAAACTTGCCACCTGGCCGCCAAACACGGCCGAACCTTCAAAGAGATAGATGAAGAGGTTGGTGTCCCAGAAGATCCGGCTCATTGCCAGCCTTCGCGGAGGCGATTCACGTAAGCGTCCGCGGGTTCGGATCTCCAGAGCTTCTCTCCAGAACCCCGCAAACGGAGGAGCGGATCGTTTTCCGCCTGCTGTTCTGTTGCCGCTGCAGACCATCGGCGATACCAGTGCAGCAGGTCCTGATACTTTTTTGGCAGGTCCTCGGATTCGGGGACCACTTTGGAGCCTTCCCGCGCGGGATGATAGGGGTCGCCTTTGCGAAACAAGCGGCGGCGCCCTTCCGATGTCTCCAGCAGCATGCGGTAACGGCCGGGATTGGGGGCGCGATTGGCCACGCAATGCTGGACGATATGCACGTAAACACCGGGGCGGAGCTCGTCGCTTATGCCCTCTTGTCTGGCCCGCTCGAGGATTTCTTCGATGGGAAAATCCGCGGCGGCGGGCCGCTGGCGATGGAGCAGAGCGGCAGCGATCCAGACCTCATCTGCGACCTTTATATCCAGCTTCGTCGCCATTCTTCATTCTCCGTGTAATTCCCTACTACCAAGTATTCTCCTCTATACCAGTTTTCAAGGCAAGGCCGTCGCGAGAGCGCTTTCACAAGTTCAAAGGAAAGAAAAATCCAACCCAAGCCGGCAAAATCAAGAATGGCGCACCCTTGCAAAAACCAAACCCGCAAGGTTAGGCCACCCAAGAGTTCTTAGCTCGCAAAGAGTGTGCCGCGCGCCCGCCACACCGTTACCCTTTGCATACCTATTGCCACTGCCAACGTCCATCCCAATTAGACTGTTCTCATGAGAGCCCTCTCCCTCCTCATCCTATTGCTTGTGCCGCAAACCAGCCTACGAACCGCACGTGAGTATTACGATGAACTGTACAAGGCGGGCGGCCTCGACAGGTTTGCCGACGGTGACGTCTGTTTCGACGACGACGCGACTAGCGAAAACTTCTTCATCTTCGGTCAAAGCAAGCACATGCGCGAGTTCATGAAAGCGGACGGAACCTTCGAACAATTGCCGAAGAAAATGCAGGATCAACTGAACAAGGATTTTCTTATCATTCGCGGCTACGCGAAGGGCATTCCGTTCAAGGATGAAGAGTATTACGACAAGGATGGCTCAACGTGGCTAAGCCCAGTGTACGATATCGACCAAAAAAACAGCATGCGCATTCGTCTTACGATCAACTGGCAAACGCTCCGCTATAAGCGAGCGGTGGAGATGATGGACCACGATTTGCGTTATAAAAGCGAAATAGCAAGATTCGGCAAATGCGAAGACGTTCCGCCTGATATTCGGCAAACTGCCGATCCGAATTAGACGAACCAAGGGGAGAGACGGGATGTTTTCCGCAAATCTATCAGTCAGCCGAAATGCAAGAAAAGTTTCCGTCGGTCCCCAGTTTTCTTCAGTTTTCTAACCAGGCCGACTTGGAGCGGCGGGGGGAGGGACTGAGGTCCCAAGTCCCAGTTTGCAGAACGGAACCCGCATGCGACAGGGCAACTCTTAGGCACAATTCTACAGGTTCTACCGGATCGAGTACTCCGGCTTTAACAAGGTCTTCGACCTCGCCCGATTCTGAATTGAACCCACAGACTAAACAATCCGACTTAATTATTTCCGCCAGTACCTGTGTGGGGCTCTGTTTCGCATTCCCTATTAACTGACGGATAGGCTCTTCCAAAACCGCCGCTACGGCCTGTAGAGCCTCATCATCGAGACCGGTAGCTTGCTTTTCCCTTCGTAGGACCTGACTTGCGCAAAAAAGCGCAAGGCCTCCGCCTGGAATCCATCCGCCCTCCAGGGCAGCGCGCGTGGAAGACATAGCGCTCTCGAGCTTATATCTTTCCCGGGAAACATCCGTCTCCGATACCCCTCCCGCTCGCAATACGGCCACAGCACCAACAACCCTGGCCAGACGCTCCTGAAGTTTCTCCCTCTCGAACGAGTTAACCGCATTATAGATTTGTAGCTGAATCGTACGGATGCGCTCTTTGAGCGCTTCGGACGAGCCCGCTCCTCCCACAATTGTGGTGGCATGCTGGGTCACGACGACTCTTTCAGCCTTCCCCAGATCTTCTAATCTCAAACCGGCCAAAGGCACCCCAAGCTCCGTGCTCAGAAACTTCCCACCTGTGAGGATCGCAATATCCTCCATAATTGCCTTTCGCCTATCGCCCTCGCCTGGCGCCCTGACCGCTGCGCATCGGAGGGTGCCGCGAAGTTTGTTAACTGTCAGGGTGGCGAGCGCTTCACCCTCCACATCGTCCGCGATAATTAGCAGACTCTTGTCGCATTTCGCGGCTTGCTCCAATAGCGGAAGCAAATCCTTCATGGATTGAATCCGGCCCTGGTAGCAAAGAATAAGGCTGTTCTCGAGTACGCATTCCAACCTCTCTGGATTCGTGATGAAATAGTCGGAGAGGTAACCTCGATCAAATTTCATGCCCTCGTGCACTTCAAGCGAGGTTTCACTTAATTCGCTCGTCTCAACGGTTATGACGCCATCCTTCCCCGCCCGTTTCACAGCTTCATAGACGAGCTGCCCAATTCGCCGGTCACCGCCTGATGCGGTGGTCCCAATAGATAAAATGTCAGTATCACCCGCCGGCTTTTTAATGCCGAAGACATACTTGGACGCGGCTTGCACTGCACGTTCGAAACTCCTCAGCACGTCCTTGGGATGAAACCCTTTGTCGATAAGGTCCTGCCCCCTTGTCATGAACCCAGAGGCCAGGATGGAGACGAGTTTCGTGAAGTCGCCCACGGTGTCATACACGGAGAACGCGGCGTTGCGGATCTGCTCGATCCCTTTTTCCTCTAGCGGATTGGAAGATTTTATTCCTCGCGCAATTTGGGCGCCTCGGTGTGCTTCTATTGTTCCGCCAAAAGCTTGAGAAATAGCCACCGCTGCGCCATGCGGCCCGAATGCAGACGCGATAGCGTCGCGAACGCGGCTTGCACCCTGAATCACGACCCTTCTAAAATCTGCAGAGGCAATCAAAACCCCAACGGACTTTTCTTTCTCGAGTTCTCGGGTGTCATAGGGCCATTCGAGTTCATCCTCTCCAGGAGTTTCCGCGAGTACAAATCGTATCGTCTCCGTGAGGGCGGATCGCAATTTATCGTCCCATCCGGCCTCCTCTTTGTCATAAATAATGCATCTTCGATGTTTATAGTCGAAGGGAACGTCTCCAATAGCCCCTGCGATAATGATCGTCGGGACGCCCAACGCATCACATAGCCCTAACTCATAGTTCACGTTTGGGTTTTGTCGCGTGACATCCGCGACTACGACACGGGCGGCCCAGATACGTTCCCAGATGTCTCTTACAATCGCTCTCCGGCCGCGGATTTCATCCGAGCGCAGTGCCGCAAGTCCCGCGTCTAACGCTGCGGGTTTTATGATCTTTTCGTAGTAAGAATCGAAAGGGTGGCCAAACGGCATAAGCACAAAACACAATTTGTCATCGATTTTTGGCCTGTAGACCATTGAAAGTTAACCAATAGCAAGAATTAGTAAGCCCTCACTATACCACCGGCCGGGTGCCTTGGAGTCGCTTTGGATATGCCCCCGCCTTGTGCATCCACTAGCAAGAAGAGGAAGAAGCGCTTAAAATGTGCAGTCTCTTTCATCCTGCGGGGCATCCATAGAGTGCGAGGTGCATGATGGCGACAAACGCAACTCCAGGACAGAGTGCGGCAGTTAGCTTCACCGGGCTATCCGCTGCGGCGAATGGGCTGGCGATCGTTCGGGTGACGGTCGGGGCGATGCTGGTGTGGGTTTTTTTCGAAAATTGGGGGAAGGGGCTTTACAGCCCGGGGGGCTATGCGGGCCTGATCAATTATTACATCAAGTCGGGCCACGCGCCGGCGGCGTGGAAGGCGATTATGGGTTTGGCGGCCAGCCATGCGGCGATGGCGGCTCCGCTGCAGGCGATTGCCGAGATTTCCATGGGGATCCTGCTGGTTGTGGGTCTGCTGACGCGGCCAGTGGCGCTGGTGGCGTTTCTGTACCTGGGCAGTCTTTGGATGTCGGAATGGGGCACGGCGTGGATCTGGGAATTGCTGGTTCCGGTGCTTGCCTCGCTTGGGCTGGTTGTGGGGCGGGCGGGCCGAGCGTGGGGAATTGACGCATTGCTGGCGGGGCGGTGGCCGTCCTCTCCCTTGTGGTGACCTGGGGTAAAACTAAATGAGAGTGTCAGTGGTGATTCCTACGCACAACGAAGCGCAGGCCATTGGGCGTGTGCTTGCCGATCTGCCCGCGCATCTCGTCACGGAGGTGATCGTCGTCGACAGCAATTCGACGGACGGAACTCCGGAGATCGCCGCAAAGATGGGAGCCCGCGTCCTGCACGAACCTCGTCGAGGATATGGGCGCGCGTGTTTGACCGGGCTTACGAATGCGCAAAATCCGGATGTGGTGGTTTTCCTCGACGGAGACTACAGCGACCGCCCCGCGGAGTTGTCGATTCTGCTGGCTCCGATCATCGAGGGGCACGCCGACATAACGCTCGGTTCGCGCTTGAGCAACAAAAGCAACCCCGGCGCGTTGCCGTGGCACCAGGCATTCGGCAATCGGCTGGCCGCCAGCTTGATCCGGCTTTTGTACGGCGTGAAGTTGAGCGACCTCGGGCCGTTCCGCGCCGGCCGCGCGGAAGTTCTGCACGCGCTCGGCCTTCAGGAAGCTACGTATGGCTGGGCGGTGGAAATGATCGTGAAAGGGGCCATCGCGGGATTCCGCATCGAGGAAGTCCCTGTGAGCTACCACCCGCGCATCGGAAAATCCAAAATCAGCGGCACGGTGAAGGGCACGATTGGAGCCGGGTGGTTCATCCTGAGCCGGATCGTGCTGTATTCTATTCGACGCCGAAGGGCGGGAACGCCGCGACCGGCATAAGCCTTGATGGGCCAACCTCTCATGGAATCCTCCAGCCAGACCGCTGAGTCCCTGTCTCACCCAAAGCGCACGTTAGTGATAATGGCGAAAGCGCCGAGGCCCGGCATGGTGAAGACGCGTCTGGCCGGGAGCCTTGCTACGGCGTCAGTGACGGCGCTCTATCGCTGCCTTTTGGAGGACACGCTCGCGTTGGCGACGTCGTTGAAGGGCGTGGAAGTGGCGGTGGTGTGCCCTGAGGCGGACCAGGAGGAGTTGGCGGAGTTAGTGGGTAATGCCGTGCAGGTGGTGGCACAAAAGGGCGAAGGGCTCGCCGCGGGACTCAACTATGTGTTTCGGCATTTCACCGAGGGCGGCGGGCAACGCGTCGTGGCCTTCAACGCCGACAGCCCGCATCTGCCGGGTTCGGTGCTTGAGAGCGCGTTCGAAGCGCTTAACCGAAACGATATGGTGGTGGGACCGACTGAGGATGGCGGCTACTACCTCGTCGGGGCCAAGACCGCGTATCCGTCGCTCTTCAACCGAGACGGCCTGGGCACCAGGAACGCGCTGGAGGCGCTGTTGGCGCGCGCCCGCGAGTTGCAGCTTTCCGTTGGCTTCACAGTTCCCTTTTATGACGTTGACGTTGAGGGCGATTTAACCCGTCTTGCCGCGGAACTGCAACTCGATGCAGCGAGGGCCCCGCGAACGGCGGCCTGGCTGAACCGGTGGCGGCGATAACGATCGTGGCCGCAGACACAAGCGAAAGCACAATACCCTGGGATGTGCTGTATAATCCGGGGCGGCCATGGAAGCGGTGTGAATGACTGGCGTGCAAGTATCGCACTTTTCCGGCGTGCCCTTTTTGTATCCCGAATCTATCCCACATCATCCAAGGCGTGGTCCGTTCAATTCACTGAGGAGCAAACTCCATGACAAACTCGAGCCGAGTAACGAAGATCCTTCTTCTGGCTTTCGGGGTCCTGATCCTTGCCGCAACCTCCTGGGCGCAGGCGCGCCCGCCGATTGTCGAACAACTTGCCAAGACCTATGGCCTTGATTCGTACGCGCAAATTGAAGCGGTCCGCTATACGTTCAACCTGGATCTTCCAGCCTTGAAAGTGAATATGGCGCGGACCTGGACGTGGGAACCCAAGACCGGGGCAGTCACCTTCGAAGGAAAAGACAAGGACGGCAAGCCGGTGAAGGTCAGCTACAACCGGAATCAGATGAATAGCGCGCCCGCAAACGTGAAAGATGAAGTCGACCCGGGATTCAACAACGACAACTATTGGTTCATCTTCCCCCTCCATGCTTACTGGGACACCAGCGCCACGGTGACCGTGACGGAGAAACAAAAATTGCCCATCGGAAAAGGCACGGCGACACTTGTGTCGGTGAAATATTCCTCAGAGCTTGGCGGCTACACGCCGGGAGATACGTGGAATCTTTACGTTGGGGCGGATGGCCGAGTGGTGCAGTTCGTTTATCTGCGTGGCGGCCCGAAGAAACCGAGCAACGTCACGACCACTTGGGCAGGCTATAAGAATGCCGGACCACTGCTCGTCTCAACCGAACATCGCGGAATGGCAGACGGCAAGCCGGCGCACATTTTCTTTACGGGTGTGGCGTACAAACTGGCGGGCTCCGACAAATGGATGGACGCGACTCCGGCGAAGTGACGCCGCTTTTGCTTGCAAACCAGGCTAGCGCGCGATCACGACCGTGGTGCACGAGCTGCCGAATTTGGGGAGATCGCGATTTGCAGCCATGCGAACTTCGAGTTTCTGGCGCTCGCCTCGAATGATCGGACAATAAAAATCCGGCTGCGCTAGCGCCGCTTGCAGGCGCCGCCGGCCTGCGCATCCGCCGTGACATGTTTCTCGAAACTCGCAGGGCTTGCACGCTTCGGGGAGCGAGCGGGCCTGCTCAAACGGCGCAGAGTTCAGAACCCCCGAGCCCGACGAAAGCAGCTGTGACAGCGGTTCTCCGGGGCCGGGCCAATAGACGCACGGCTGCGTTGTGGCGCGGGGCGTCACTCGCACCGTGCTGACGCCACATCCTCCTGCGAGTGGCGGAAGGCCGGCCATTGCCCGCACCAGCGGCTCGCCGATCGCGATCACATCGGTTTCTGCAAAGAGACGCCGGAAGGCCTCCCAATACTCTCCATAGGACAACGCGTAGATGTCGGAGCGCACCGCCTGATAGACGTTTACACGCAAGGGAGCGTCAAACCGTTTGGCTACGCGCGCGACCTGCGCGAGACGCAGGTGGTTCGCCTTCATCATGACCGCGACGATGGTTAAGGGCACGCCGAGCCTTACGCAACGTTCCGCTTGCCGGTGGATCAGTTCCCAATTGCCGTTCCCGCGCTGCGCATCCTGTTCCGCTTGCGTCGGGTAATCGAGAGAAAACTCGATGTCGTGGAAAGCCCGCAAGTCGCTGTCTTCCAGCACGGCAACACTATGGCCGTTCGAAGTGATCGTCAGCTTGACGGGTTGTTGGCGCAGGTACGCCAGAATCGCTTTAAATTCCGGATGCATGCCGTTCTCGCCGGTGCCCAGATTCACGGAGCGGATCGGCAATCGCTCCATGACGGACTTCACTTGATCCAAAGAGAGACGATCCGTGCGGGCTGGATCTCGGTAGCAAAAGGAGCAGGAGAGGTTGCACTCGTTGGTCAGCCCGAGCCCGAGCGAAATCGGGACGTCAGGCACGTTTGCGTCGGATGAGATGGCCGAATTTTCGAGAGGGACGTTGGTCATTCTCCAACCTCCGCCAGCGAAGTTGCGCAACGTGCCAGGCAATGTGTGTAGCGCGCGACGGCCGCATACTCTTGCCGGTTGCCCAGCTTCCGCTCCAGTTCGAAAATCCGGTCGTAGTCCGCGGTGCGAGAAATCCGCGGCGGCAAATAGTCCGCAAGGACGCGCACGCCTCGCTCGGCAATCGCCGCAAGCGACGCTTCGGCCAGCATGGCTCGCAAGCTGTCCGGCGTAAACAGTCGCACCTTGCCACCGTAAAGCGCTTCCTGTCCCCACTCGGCGGTGAGGTCATTTTCCGCCGCGGCCAAATCTCCAGCCAGGATGGCCGCCTTGAACACTTCGCCCGCGCGGTTACGCGCGAGAACGGACAGTAACGCTGATGAATCCCGCAAGGCGCGAGCTGCAGCGCACAACGCCTCACCCGGGTCGCTGCAATATTCCAGGATGTTATGGTAAAGAATCACGTCGAACGATCGAGCGGGGAACAAATTCGCCAAGTTGGCAGCGTCGCCCTCGCGCAGCACGATTTTGTCCGCTACCGCTGCTTCGCGTGCCGCGCGCTTCGCGATATCCAGCATGGCTGGAGACGAATCCAGCAGCGTGACGTGAATGCCAAGCTGCGCCAGGCGAACCGCCGTCGCTCCCGTTCCGCCCCCGAGATCAAGCGCACGCAACGGCGCCTTGCCCTGCGGGGGAAGAAAATCCTGCAGATTGGCAAAGGCCAGGTCGGAGCGCAACCGCCCCTCGGGCGTCTCCAGGTAGTCGGCATACTTGTTCGCGCCGCTCTGGAAGCGTTCCCTGTCGGCCTCGGCAGTCATCATCATTCGACCCTTGAGCGCAGTCGATCCCCAATCCAATCGCTCGCAAGAACCAGCGCGTAAGTTAAAGGATAAGCGTACTCAAGCGGGGGTAGAAAACCAAGCCGCACGCTGTTTTGGGTGGGAAGCCCGCGTTACTGATTCGGAATTTGTTGACATGGAAGCCGCAGGGAGGGTATCACTTCAGCAATTCCTATGGAAGTAGCGAGGCGGCCAGCTGCTCCTCCGTGCAATTTTGAATTGTGAGCCGAGAAAAGTTATCCCGTCCGGTCAGCCGAGAGTTCGCGGGAATTCAAAGTCTGGTTCCCGGGGCACCCGGTCGCCCTCGAAAAAATTCCAGTTGGGCTTGTTCGATTGGCTAGGTGACGGTCCGAGGATGAATGGCCGTAATATCCGTATACCGCGCAAAATCCCTATCATTGAACGTAAGGATGCTCCTCACCCCGTAAACTCGCATGAATGCCACCAGTCGAGCGTCATGCACTTGCACTCCGGACACTTTGTGCGTCACCAGGAGTTTGCGCCACTCCTCATGCACCGCAAGGCTGTCCGGGAGCAACCGGAGTTTTTCTTCAAAAAATCCGGCCCGACGGTCCGTCTCTACTGGCGAAAGGCCGTAGCCATTTCGATCCGCGGGCCGAGTACACGTGTTCCAAAACTCCCCAACATTCTGGGATGTGTAGCAAAGAATGCCGTCGCGTTGGAGGATTCCATCGATGGCTGAAATTATGGCGGGATAATCGCTGTGGTCGGGCCTGATCCAGCGGAGCAGAATATTGCTATCGACGAGGTACGGGGTCTCGGCCATCTAACCGATCCTCATAGAAGCTTTCCCGCGAAAAGCTTTCCGTTGGCAAATCAGGCAGCCCCTCGGACCCTTCCGCGAGGGCCTTCACCATTTGATGAAATTCCGCCACGCTCATCTTTCCGTTGGGCAACGACCGTTCGGCAAGGGCATCATTCAGCAGCCGCTCGGCCATCGTTTCCAATGGCAATCCCTGCGCGCGGGCCTCTGCCTTCAGGCGAGCCTCGGTTTCCGCATTGAGTTGAACCTTGATGGTCACAGCAAGAAGCCTCTTTCCTTCAGAGTAACCGCGTTCGATTCGAAATACCAGCCTGCTTCCTCTGCAATCCGCGGGTGGCACATTCTCTTCATTCCGCTTCGGGTGCTAGGTGAGATCTGTTTGGCATCACCCTCCCGAAGCGCTCCAGATGCATCCTGGGTGGCGGGTACCCGGGTTAATGATTCCGAATTTGTTGACACGGAAGCCGCAGGGAGTATATCACTTCAACAATTCCCAAACGATTTTATGGCAAGGGTCATCTTCACTTTATTACGTTCAGCTGTTACCGCAGGCTGCCGCTTTTGAAATCGGCTCCGGCGCGGGACGTCTTCGTCAAAGAGCTTTCGAAGATTCGGGACGAGATGGGGTTTCGCCTGGCCGGGTATGTGGTGATGCCGGAGCATGTTCATCTGCTGATCAGTGAGCCGAAGCAAGGAACCCCGTCAAGTGTGCTACAGAGATTGAAACTGCGCGTGTCGCGGAGATTGCGTAAGCGGAGAAGATCCGGCAGCGCAAATCAGCTGCGATTGCCGTTCGAGGAGGCCCGAGAACCTTTGCGAGCGTTCTGGCAGGCGCGGTTTTACGATTTCAATGTATACACTAGAAGCCATCTCATAAATGAGGCTTGGGGGTCGGAGCTTTAGCTCCGACATCAAAGGTTAAGAAAAAATGGGCTTTAGCCCCTGAGGAAATGCTCTTCTCCGCGCGTTTCACATTTAGATAAGTTCTAGAGGGAAGAAGAAGGAAAAGCTGAATTACATGCACGCGAACCCCGTCGTTCGTGGATTGGTGGCACACCCAAAGGATTGGAGATGGAGCAGTTGGACGTCTTATTGGGGAGGAGAGGTGGGGATGGTGAGGATCGATGCGGGGAAATGAGGAGAAAAGTCCACCCCAAGACCCAGGTACCAAACCCCGGAACCTGGGGCACCCTTCGTGCAATTCTGAATTGTGCGCCAGAGAAAAGTTATCCCGTCCGGTCAGCCGAGAGTTTGTGAGAATTCAAAGTCCAGTTTCCGGAGCACCCGGCCATCAATCCTTCGCCACCTCATCCAAGTCAATCCGGATTCTCGCGCCGTTCTTCGGTAGCTCTCTGTTGTGGTGCTTGCACCAAAGTTCGACCTTGTGCTCGCCAGACTTCTCTTCCCAGCCTTTCGCCGAGGCTCGTTGGCCACACGAAATCGTTACAATGAAGGCGCGCACCAGTTCTCCCTGGTTCCTTTCCTCGATTTGATAGCTGCAATCGTCGCCTGCCTGTCCGATAAACGTTGCCGTGAATGTCAATGAGTCCCTCCTGTGCTGAATATGCGCGCCGTGTCCGCTTTCCGGACCTACTAGATCGGCTGCGAGACTATGTGGGCGGAGGTGGCGGGGGAGGTGGCTTCGGAGCAGGTATTTGCGCCTTCACCACCGCTTCTACTAAATCGAGGGGCGTGTTCGTCGGAATCACAACTTCAAAGAGGTTTCCGCCGCCCCCAGGGTTTATGCGAAACAGCAGTTTTTCTGTGTAGCTGCCAGTAGACCATGAACGTATGCCATTGGCATTCAGGACCTTGCTTGCTCTGGCCGCAAGAGCTGCGTTGAAATCCTCGCCAGTAAGCGCGCCTCCCAAGGACTTGCTTTGATTCCTCACGAGGTTCAGGATTTCTCCAAACATATCGTCTACCGTTCGCCTTGGTGGGGCGGCGCCCTCGGGTTCGGGCATCGAAGCGAGTGCCGCTGCAAACTTGGTCCACGCTAGGTCAAACGCAGCATCGAGCGTCCGCTCAGAAATTGGGAGGCCGAGGGCTTTGTTTACATCCTGAAGCATCTGCCGAGTTTCTTCCTTTTCGGCCTTCGTAGCCTGGAAATCGCCTAGTGGCGGGGCAACTTCTTGGGGCTGAAGTCCGGCCAGTAGGTAAGTGCAAACGCGAGTCCCTCTATCCATAGTCTTCGAGAGCGCACCCGACTCAAACAACAGCCAAGGTGCGGAAGGATTCTCCGGCGTCAGGCAGATGATTCCCACTTTCGTGGCTTCGAGCGCCTTCGCGAGTTCGAGATGCCACCGACTCCCTTTGTCAATGTCGGCCTTCGACATAAAGGGTTTGGCGGCCTGAATCACAATTGCTAGTAAATCGCGCAGCGCCAACGCCACATGCTTACTTCGGTTCCCGGACCAACTTATGAAAACGTCGTATTGGGGTTCATTCTTTTCGTCGGGCATGGGCGGTCACTCCTGGGGGACGTATAAGCGTAGCCTACCAGTTTTGCCCAGCCTACGTCCCCTTTCCGGACAGCCGCCCCGGCGCCTACTTCTGAAGCCGAATCACGCCTACCCCAATCGTTCTTCGCTCCCGATCTGGATGCTTCAGACGAGCCTTCTCTGCCGCTGCTTTCGTCTTGAACGCTTCGACAACGGCGTGAACTCGCCATCGACATTTTGAAAAACAATCACTGTTCCACGATTTTGGTCATGGAGTTTTATCCGCCGGTGGGAATTTCTTGTCAATCCGCCCCAGGACGAATGCCGCCTCATCAATCGTCTTGCCCACGAAATACTGTGTCGCGAAATTGGGCTTGTCCGACTCCATCGTTTCGATGAGTTTTCGGGCGCACAACAGCGTTGCAGCAAACAAGATTGCATACTTCCGTTCTTCTTCCATTTGGGTCTCGCTGATTGGTGTGCAGGGGAAGGGGACTACAGCGTACCCGATGTTCGCTTTGCGGACACAGTACACCTCTGATAAATTCGATCTATGGCAATCCGGACGAAGGAAGAGGATGTCCCTTCAGAGTTTCCGCGGGCACGGCTGTTCCTGGACGACATCGAAGAAATCGTTCGCATTTTTCGTGAGTTGATTGAAAGTCGGAAATTAGGCCCACTGTCCACAGCGGACGACCCAAAAATCAAGGTTAGGTTTTCAACTGCAGGTGAAGAGTGCGACGACATTAAGGACCTACCCAAAATCGCGAAAAGGTTCCGCGACCTCAAAATCGAAGTGACCCGAGGGAATTGGGTTGAAACCTCCTTGACCCTACATCCTATGCACAGCAGGTGGAGTTCATGGGGCTTAAGTAAGGAGGACACCTGGTCAGCCTTCCACAAACTGCAACCCGTCTTCAAAAAGAGAATTCGGCTCTGGGGCAGCTTACTCCAATCTCTTCCGTGGTGGGCTGGTTGGCCTCTTTGGCTCGCGTTTCTATGGCTGTTCCCGGAAATTGACCATCCTCTCGCAAAGCTTATGCCACAGCGTGCGGCAATAGTAACAGCGCTGTTTTTATACGCGTTCGGCATCCTTGCAGTCGCATTCGGAAGTCGCGAGACGTACCTGACGCCTCGGTATTCATGGGAACCATCTCCCGTGCGCCATTATCTGAAGGAAAAGCTCGTCCCTGTCGTCGTGGGCACCGTCCTTGGAATCGGTGGAACAATCCTCGGACTGTATCTCCGGCACAAGTTTTGGCCCTAGAGTCGCGTCCGTCCTGTTGGTTCATTTTCCGGACACGTCAAATCGCCCCTTTCCGGGCCGGTTTCCCCCGTCCTGCCGGGTGCCCCGGGTTCCGGTTTTTGGTACCCGGGTCTTGGATCACCTCGGCTCTTCCCTTTTCTGGACTTCCAACCCTTAACTCTTGATTTTCAACTTCTGATCCCCGACCGTTACTCTTTCAGCGCAAAATCGTTCCAGTACTACAGAATACTATTGTATGGTTGTTACTAACGCGAGAGAATCGGCCATGCTTGCCCTGAGTGGTTTGCGCGAAGGGTTCGCGCGGGGATGGGCCTGTCTACGCACCGCTTGCCCTGAGCGGGGCCGAAGGGCGCGGCTTCCCGTCCCGAAAATTCCTGCAGCTAAGTCCCGCATTCCCATCACTTCAAAACTGATAGAAATCAAAAGACTTCAAGTCCCTTATTTTGGTCACTTACGAAAAACAGGGGGGAGGGGGGTGCTGGCCTTACCAATTTTCGCGCTTCAATGTCCGGCTTTCTTACCCGCTTCCTCTGCGCTCTTTACGCTCTCTGTGCCCTCTGCCTGTCCCGAGCGCAGTCGGACGTTGGTGAAATCTCCCCTGTGTTCTACTTGCTGTGGACTGTTGGCTGCCAGTCTTCCCCTAACCTCTTTCTTTCCCCACCTTACGGAACTTCCCCTCGTAAGTCTTTTGCTTCCCCTGCTTACGCAAAAACAGGGGGGTGTACCCCCACCCAAAAATGTCGGCGCGCCGACATTTTTGATTTTTCCCCTGATATTTCGCACTTTTTTACCCCTCACGGGTCCACAACAGAACCGAGGAGAGGAAGTGAGGAGATCTCACAAATGCTCTTTAGGAGGTCGGGGCTTCAGCCCCGACGTAAAAGGGATAAAGAATGTGGGCTTTTAGCCCCTGAAGAAAGCTTTGCAAGGACCCACCCTCTATTTATGAGCTGGCTTCTAGGCGGCAGAGGCGTCGAAGGCTTGGCCTTCGGCTAGGACGTGGTCGGGGACGCGGCGGAGTTCGCGGACGAGGCGGAACCAGGAGAGGAGTTTCAGGCCGTAATAGGTGAGATCGATCTCCCACCAGTAAAAGCCCTGGCGGGCGGAGGCCATGAAGTAGTGGTGGTTGTTGTGCCAGCCTTCGCCGAGGGTGACAAGGGCGAGGAACCAGTTGTTTTTGCTGGTGTCGGCGGTGGGGAAGCGGCGATTGCCGAAAATGTGCGAAAGCGAATTGATGGTAAACGTGCCGTGCCACAAGAAAACGGTGCTCAGGAAGAAGCCCCAGATGAGCAGCGGCCAGGAGCCGATCAGCCACAGGGACACGGCCAGAACGGTTGGCGGAATCATGTGGTATTTGTTCAGCCAGCGAAGCTCGGGGAACTTGGCGAAGTCGCCGATGTAATCAAAGCGCGTGTCGTTGTAGCGGTCGGAGAGGATCCAGCCGATGTGCGACCACCAGAAGCCGAAGAGGGTCGGCGAGTGCAGGTCGTCTTCCAGATCGGAATAGCGGTGATGGTGGCGATGATGTGCCGCCCACCAGAGCACGCCCTTTTGCGTGGACGACATGGCCATCCAGGCGATCACAAACTGAAACCAGCGGCCGGTCTTGAACGAGCGGTGGGAAAAATAGCGGTGGTAGCCGGCGGTGACGAAGAACATGCGCACTTCGTAAAGCGCGAAAGCGGTGATGAGATAGGACCATCTAAACGGGAAAAAGAAGATGCCCAGCGCGGCAACGTGGATCAGGCCAAAAGGAACGAGGGAAATCAGGTGGAGGCGCGCCCCATTGGGCAGCGGGATAGACAATGGTCTTGCAACGGAGGCCATGCAGCTCTGCTCCTGCGCGGAAATGACCGCGGATGTGGTTCAGGCGCGCAAGAGTCGAGCGAGGTGAGCGCCAAAAACGACAATTTCAGTTTACGGGCGGGAGATGCCGGGGTCAACTTCACCAAGGTACAGGTGTGACGCTTCGCACAAATCGCTCCGGGCAGGCGAGAGCAGATGGGTGGGCTGTATAGAGTGCGGGAGTCGCCCAACACACGCTTGGCCACCTGAAAGTGGCCGCTACGTGTGGCTGATAGGAACAATCGCGGGGGATGTGCTATCGTGCCTTTGGAACACTTGAAAAGGAGCATTAATCCGCATGGCTGAACGTCCCGTACTGGTTGGCTTGATACCGCAAGCTGTGGTCCTCGATCCGGGGGATCAGGTCAGCTGGCTTTCCGATGCGGGCAACCTTCGCGTGGAGTTCGACGCCAACCGCTGCCCTTTTTCCTCGAACGTTTTTCAGGTGCCCGCGGGAATGCGGCTGATGAGCGGGCCGACGATCGCGGGAACGAAGCCGGGGACGTTCAAGTACCGGCTGTGGCTGAACGACCAGATGGTTGGGCGCGGCGAAGTGATTGTTCGGTAGACGCCGTCCGGCGCTGTTAACACCCACGCTGGAGGGGATACCGAGAGCATGCGCTACTTTTGCTTGGCGATGATGAGGTCTTTAATCTTGTCGTAGGTGGCCTGGGGAATGATTTTCTTGTTCACCAGGTCGGTTTTCTTTGAGTACGGGCGGCCGGAGATGATCTTCTTCGAGTAGGCTTCGCCGATTCCGGGAAGCGCGTCGAGCTGATCCTTGGTGGCGCTGTTGATGTCCAGGAGTTTTGTGGCGGCAGTTTTGGCCGCTGGTGCGGCTGCCGAGGGCACGCTCGGAGTCTGGGGCTGGGAAACGACAATTCCGACGCCCAAGATGAGAACAAGCGCCAACATCACAATCCTGCTGAGATTTTTCTTCATTTAGCGTTCTCCTTTTAAATTGGGCTCCTTTTGAATGGGGCCCCTTCTGGATTTGGTCCCAAACGGGCTGGAAAGATTCAATGCTTCTCGGCGGCGCGATAGCCAGCCTTGATGGCATCCGACTCCGTCATGTACTTGCCCTGCTTGGTCTTTCCGTAATCACGGCTGCCTTGCTTGTGATAAACCCCAGACTCCGTGTTCACCCACACCATGGTGGCGTTGCTAGCGGGGGCAACGGGCTGGACGGACTGAGCAGCTGTGGGCTTCGTTGCGGCCGCCGGCGGTTTTGCAGGCGCAGTTGGCGAAGCGGGTGCGGGGGCAGGCGCCGGCGAAGTTGAATCGCTGGCGGAGCCGGGTTTGTTCTTCTTGGACTTTGCCGCATTCGCGTCCGCCTGATCGGTCGTTGGGGCAGTTTGCGTCGCTTGAGACGCCGATGCCGAGTGCAAATTAAGGTTTGAGGACAAAAGCAGAAGAGCAACCAACAATGACCCGCGAAATCGCCGTAGAGTTCGATTCATTTTCAGCAATTCCCTTCACCGCTTGCGATCCAGCCACCCGGACTTGCACACCTATCGCGGGTGCTCTGGGCGGATAACGCGGGGTGTCAATGATCGCGACGCGGCTCTTTCTGCTGGAATTTGGAGATGATGTGCGAGGACCGAAGTGAAGTCAAGGACGTATTGCTGACCAAGGGAGATAAGGAGAGGACGTCCCCAAAGTAGAGGCCAAGCTGCAAAGATTGGCGTCCATCCCATTTCGGGACAACAGGCGTGTTTGTTCAGCCCCAGCTACCTTATGCGGCAGGGGCGAAAGAGGAAAGCAGCTTAGTCGCCGGCAAGCTGGACACGGCCGGATTCGACGGATTCGGCGAGGCCGCGGCGCACGAAACCCAGGGCGGAGGCGGGAGCGTCCCGCTCAGGCTCAAGCGAGACGATCGCGGCTTTGCGGGGGAATTCGTTGCGGCGATCGAGCTGCAAGCCAGCGTCTTTCAGGAATTCCGCGGAAAAGCCCATATCCTCGGCGCGATCCACTCCCCAGAACCATAGCTTTTCTTCGTTGCGCTGCAGGAAGTGCAGCGACTCCTCAAGTTTCTTCATCGCCCGGTCAAAGGAGGAGGCCAGGAAATAAACACCGAGCGACCACGCGTGGCGTGGGTACTGAACGCGCATGCGGATGCAATATTTGCCGTTCTGGTTCTTTTCAATGCTGCAGCGATAGTCGTTGCGAGACTGAGAAGTGCGTCCTGCCATGAATTTAACCTTCTTGAGAGGGTGTGATAAGGCCCCAGTTGGAATGCCGGGCAAGCTGGAAGCAGAGCACAAAGCAGATGCCAAGTACAGAACCAGCTTGTTCGGACTGGAATAGCCTACCGAGCGGGACCCGGAAGGGCAAGGGCGTGTGCCCTAAAAATTTAAGGCCTTTATTTGCTATTGGATAGGGAGGTTTTTCGAGCTTCCGAAGTCTCCGAATGCACTCATTTTCTCTGGGTAAAGCTTCAGCTTGCCTTCCTGCTTCAAGCGGTCATTCAGAGAGGTTTGGAAGGCGCTGAACGCCAGATCACGCTTCTGCTTCAGCAGATTGTCGGTGATTTCCTTCTTCTGCTTCTCAAAATCGGCGGGATTTGCCTCCTGGCGATCGACAACCTGATAGACCGCCCAGTTGGAGCCGAGGCTGAGGGCAGGGCCAACCTGTCCGACCTTCAAGGAGAAGGCAGGCGCCAACTGTTTTCCGCTTCCAAGATTGGGGACCGAGCCGCTGCGAGCAAAGGGATCGCTGGTTTTGGGGTCGAGTCCCAGGGCTTTGGCCGCGGCGGCGAATTTTTCGCCGGCCTTAACGCGCTTCTCAAGTTCCTGGGCCCTGGCTTGGACGAGTTCGTTGGACTTTTGCTGCTTCAACTCGGTGACGACCTTGTCGCGCACTTCATCGAGGGTGCCCTGATGTGCCGGGAGGGCTTGGAGCAAGGACAGAACGACATAGCCGCGGTCGGTTCGCAGAGGAAGGCTCAGGCCGCCCGGGCGAAGCTGGAAGATCTCGTCCTTGATATCCTGGCCGTTGCCCAACTCCAGAACCGGCTCGCCGGGGCCAACAGGATGAGTTTCGGAGACGGCCAAGTGGTATTTCTGGGCAAGCTGGTCGAGAGTGGTCTTGTTGGACTGGCGGATGTCGGCGGCAATCTGATCGGCGGTCTTTGAAGCTTCCTGGTCGACCTTGTTCAGGAGGTAATTGGGCCGAAGCGTATCTTTCACTTCGTCAAAGGTCTTGGTGTGGGCAGTCTCCTTGTCCAGCACCTTGATGATGTGGAAACCGTATTGGGTCTTGATGAGGTCGGAAATTTCGCCTTTGTTCAGGCTGAATGCGGCCTTTTCGAACTCCGGCACGGTCTGGCCCTGCACGAGCCAGCCCAGGTCACCACCCTTGGCTTTTGAGCCGGGGTCTTCGGAATATTTCTTGGCCAGATCCTCGAAGTTCGCGCCCTTTTTCTTGGCTTGCGCCAGGATGTCGTCGGCCTTTTTCTTGATTTCAGTGACTTCCGCGTCGGTCTTGCCGACGGTCATCAGCAGAATATGTTCGGCATGGACGCGATTGGGCACTTGAAATTGCTGGATATTCTGTTGGTAGAGCGCTTTTAGCTCATCGTCGGTAACCACGGTGTTTTGGCGGAGCTGGGTAAGGTCGAGCAGGGCGTAGCGCACTACCCGCTTTTCGGGGATCTGGAACCTGGACTTGTTCTGCTCGTAGAAAGCCTTGATGTCGCTATCGGAGGGAGTGATCTTTGATTCCAGGTCCTCGGGCTTGATCACTACATAGTCCAGCTTCACCTTTTCGTTCTGGTACTTGAATTCTTCCTGAATCTCGGCCGGGCCAGCACTGATGCCGTCGGTGATTAGTTTGCGGAATTTCTCCTCGATCAGGCCCTGGCGTACGAGATCCTCGAAGACCGGCACGGTCAGCTGAAAGCGGGACTGAACTTCACGGGCGTAAGCATCCAGGCCGACGAAGGTGTCGCCGTTGAAAGCGGTTGGAACATATTGCTTGATGCGGTCGGCGCGTTCCTGGTCGCTGACGGAAATGCCCATGCGCTTGGCCTCAAACTCCACTTCTTTTTGGAAGACCAACTGGTTCAGGATGTTTCTGGCGTAGAGGCCCTCGAGCGGCTGGGGGATGGGATTGCGGCGGCGAATTTCGTCGAGCTGCTGGCGCACGTCTCCCATCGTGACATTCTGGTCGCCAACTTTGGCGAGCACGTCGGTTGAGCCCTCGGTGGTGTTGGTGCCCTGGGGCACCAGGTAGAGCAGCATGCTGAGGGCGATAATCGCGATGAAGACGCCGAAAAGGATTCGAACGCCGGTTTTCTGGTTGTCAAATACGCCAGCCATTCCAGATGTCTCCTGAAGTGATGAACAAACTTAGGATTATAGAGGATTGCGGGCGAAACCCCCAAATGAAGTTAGGGGCCCCGAGAGACAGTGGCAGACCCCGCGGCCAACACGGGCAAAATTACACAGCTGGGGGATGAGGCAAGCTACTTAGCGAGGCAGGAAAGTCTTTAGTCTGCGATGATCCGGCGAACATCTTTGAGCAACACGAAGAGATGCATGGGATCCGTGGGGGATGGAATGAAATCGAAATGCTCATAAAAGCGCCTTGCCTCGTCATCTTTTGCTTGCACGGCGAAGGCGCGGATGCCGGCTATATCCGCAGCCTGCATTGTCCGTTGCATCGCGTCCCGCAGCAAAGCCTTGCCCACGCCTTGCCCCTGCCAGCGGCGATCAACGGCGAGCCGGGCGAGCAACATGATTGGAACCGGATGCTTCGCCAGCCCCTTCTTCAAGCGTTCCGGAGCATCTTCGAGCGCGACGTGGCCAACTGCTAGACAGTAATAGCCCACGGGTAGTTCTCCAACAACACCCACGTAGGTTTGAGCGGCGCCTGCCTGTTGGTTCTGCAAGGCAAACCGTTGCAAATACCGGTTTAGCTCCACGCGGCCGCAATCGAAATCTTCAACCGGATGATCGCTTCGCAGCTTTTCGACACGCTTGGCTTCATTCACGGACGAGAGCCAACATCAAAGAAGCCCGGCTCTTTGAACAGGCGCTCCAATCGAGGCAGGCGGCGCGGAGGAGCATCAAGCGCGGCCAGGAATGTTTTCCACTGAGTCGCATTAAGCCCAAAGTTGCGGCGATCCGCCAGCGTCTCGCCAGCGCGGGCAAGCGCGCTCTCCAGAACAAACTCGCTCACGGAGCGATTGGAGGCCGCTGCAGCCGCTCGCAATGCGGCTTTAGCCTTGCGGGTCAAGCGCAGGTCAAGCTTTTCACTACGGAGGGAACTGGATGGCATTGTCACTCCTTCGTCTTTACAGATTAGTCAGGGTGCCCGACAATGTCAAGACACAACTTTACCGCAAAATATCCGTTCAAAGACACAGATAACAATGTCTCCTAGAACAAACAACACTAAGGGCGAGTCGCAACCCTGAGTTCTTGGCTTTAGGCTTCGACGCCAGAAACGGCTAACTTCGCTGCTTCCCAGGCGGCGATGCCGCCGGCGAGTTCGCCTACAGAGGCGAATCCACCGCGCTTCAGAAGGCTGGCGGCGATGGAGGAGCGGTAGCCGCCTGCGCAATAAACCAGCAGCGGGCGAGCGGTTGGTAGAGAGTTCAAATTCTCAGCCAGGTGATTCAACGGCATGCTGACGCTGTTTTCAATGTGCTTTTGGGCGCGTTCACGCGGGCCGCGGACATCGATAGCCAGGGGCGGATTACTTGAAGAGAGGAGTTCGGCGACGAATTGGACGCTGAGTCGCTCGGTGAATGCGACGAGGTCGGGCCGCACTTCGAGGCTGCGCAGCCCATTTTGCAGGAATCCCGCGATGTGATCGAAACCGATTCGGCCCAGGCGAATGGCGGATTCGCTTTCCCTGCCGGGGTCGGCAATGATGACGATCGGATGCGTGTGGTCAAGCACGGTTCCCGCCCAGGTGGCGTATTGCCCTCCAAGGCCGATGTTGATGCTGCCCGCAAGGTGTGCAGCTCCAAATTCGTCGGGATCGCGAGTGTCGAGGATCTGTGCGCCCTCCGCTTGCATTGCCAGCAACTGGTCGAGTGTGAGCGGCTTCAGTTCGCGCTCCAGCGCTTGATCCAGAGTGAGCCGCTCCTTACTGTTCAGAACTGCGTCGTAGACGAAATAGGGCGGGGCTTCCGGCTGGTCTGCGGTAACCAGTTCGATGAAGGCCTGCTTGCTCATCGGCTGAAGGGCATAATTCAGCCGGCGCTGTTCTCCGATGGTGGAAACTGTCTTTTTACTGATGGCTCTGCCGCAGAGCGAACCAGCGCCGTGAGCGGGGTACACCAGGCTGGAGTCCGGCAAACCTAAGAGTTTGGATTGCAAGGAGTCGAATAACATCCCGCCAAGATTCGCGGCGGACCAGCCGAGCGCAACACGCAAATCCGGTCGCCCGACGTCACCGATGAAAAGAGTGTCCCCCGTCAAAACCGACTGCGGTTCGTTTTCACTGCGGGCAAGATCGTAGACGACGATCGAAATCGATTCGGGAGTGTGACCCGGAGTTTCGAGAGCCTTGAGCCGCAGATTGCCGAACTTAACCACATCGCCATCAGCGAGCGGAGTGAACTGATATTCCACCTGAGCTTTGGCGCCAAGATAAATCGTTGCGCCCGCGCTATCGCGAAGCTCCAAATGGCCCGCGACAAAGTCGGCATGAAGATGGGTGAGGAAAACATGCTTGATTTGCAATTTATGTTCGACGGCAAAGGCCAGATACTGCGCGATGTCGCGTTGCGGATCCACGACGGCGGCTACGCTTGTTTCTTCGTCGCCAATCAGGTAGGAAGCATGGGCGAGGCAATTCAGATAGAACTGCTTGAAGATCAAGAGCCACCGCCTTCGCTTCAAGCCACGATCACCTTATGGATTCGGATTCGTGAATGAGAGCCTGAGTGGGCAAATCGTATGATTAAGACGCGGTTGGGTCAACGGAATTACCGCGGTTGCGATTTTGCACTCTTCGCCGATCGGTAACTGAAAAGCGTCTGGCATTCTTTGCGAAGGAAGCTGCCGATGACGGGGATGCGGTGATTGCCCTGCTTTAGGACGAATTGACAGGAGATGAGGCACGCGCGCCATTTATAAATTTCGTTGCCGTGCTTGCGGCCGTAGGCGTCGATGTCTTCCTGGGAAACTCCGTAGACGACGGCGCCAATTTTGGACCACACGCAGGCGCCGGCGCACATGGCGCAGGGCTCGTGCGTGGAGTAAAGGACAAAGTCAGGCAAGTAGCGACCATAGCCGCTGGAAACGTACTTGAGCATTTCAAGCTCGACGTGCTTGATGCTGGATCCGGAGGTTTTGACGCGGTTGCCCGCGCTGGCGATGATCGTTTCGCTCTTTCCGTCCACGCGCGTAATCACCGCGCCTATGGGATAGTCGCCGCGGTCGCCGGCGCGCTTGGCTTCGTCGATAGCCAATTGCATGAATTTCTTTCTCGCTTTGTACGTGGCGGGAATCATGCGGTCCGATTATATGAGAATATCGCGTGTGTTCGTCGGGATATCCGTAACGCTTCTGTGGATGCCCCGGCGGCGGCGCGAGCAGAAGAGGGGACCAAGTTTGCAGAGGATATTCCGAACAAAGCAGCTCCTTGGATTGCTGCCGATTAGCTTCTTATTGTTGATCTGGCTATCGCCGCATGCCCAAACAAAGACCAACAGCGGGATGAATCCGACGTTTTATCGGGATGTGCTGCCAATATTGCAGGAGCACTGCCAGATCTGCCACCGCGCTGGTGGCATCGCGCCGATGGCGTTCGAAACTTACGAGGGCACACGGGGGTATGCGGCCGCGATTCAGGGTGCGACGAAGAGCCGCTCGATGCCGCCCTGGTTTGCCGAGAAAGGAATCGGAAACTTTTCGAACGATCCTTCGCTGACCGCCGAACAGATTGGTCTGCTTGCTGCCTGGGCCGCGGCCAATGCTCCAGCGGGAAATCCAAGCGATGCACCGTCTCCAAAGAAATGGGCTGACCGGTGGACGATTCCAGCGCCAGACCTGGAAATAAAGATGGCCGAGCCTGTGAACATTCCCGCGGACGGCGACGTCGGTTACACCTATGAAATTATGCCCACGCATTTCAAGGAAGGGCGCTGGGTACAGGCTTCCGAAATACTTCCCGGCCTGCCCGAGCATGTGCACCACGCGGTTGTTTATGTGCGGCCGCCCGATTCGCCGTGGCTGCGGCACGCGCCGGTGGGAAAGCCGTTTACCGCCGAAACATTAAAATCCCCCGAAGACAAGAGAGACGCAATGTGGACCGACAGCGATATTCTGCTGGTCTACGCGCCGGGCAGTACGCCGGACAATTGGCCGCGGGGCATGGCGAAATTTATCCCCGCGGGATCCGACCTTGTTTTCCAGATGCACTACACGACGAACGGCAAGCCTGGAGAAGATCTCACGACCGTTGGGCTGATTTTCGCGAAAGAGCCGCCGGAAAAGCGCGTTTTGACACTGCAATTGACCAATGACCATTTCGTGATTCCACCGGGAGCACCGGATTATCGCGCGGAGGCCCGCGGCACTTTGCCGAACGACGCGTTGCTGCTCAGTTTTTTTCCCCACATGCACCTGCGCGGGAAAGAGTTCGAATACAACATCATCCACAAAGATAAACCGATCGAGCCACTCCTTCGCGTGCATTACCACTTTCACTGGCAGATGAGCTATCGCCTTTCAGAGCCCATGGCCCTCAAGGCGGGCACGGAGCTGCAGGCGGTGGCACGGTTCGATAATTCCAGGAACAACCCGCACAACCCAGACCCGAGCGCCGCCGTGCGCTGGGGGGAGCAGACTTACGACGAGATGATGGTGGGGTTCTTTGATGTGGCGGTGGATTCCCACCTCGACAAACCCCGGTTTTTCCAGCGCAGTAAGCCTCCTGCCGCCGAAAAGTAATCCTGCAAGCACACCGTTCGAAAAAGCGGCGCAAGCGCTATTTGTAAATTGACTACGCAGGCACGCGGGACTTCCGTCCCGGACAAACCGGTGTGCTACATTGCAAAATTGGAGCAACGAAGGCACTTACTCACGTGACTACACAAACGCCCATCGAACCACGCCGGCCGACTTCGGCGCCCCCGCAGGGGCCGAAGATCCAGCGCGTGGAAGTGTATTGGCACGCAGTCACCTATAAAACTGTGGTGATCTACGGTTCACTGATCCTGGTGATCATAATCGCCGCTATTTTTGCGGTTAAACCCGAGTGGACCAACATCATCACCAAAAAGGTATCCAACGCCCTGGGCAACCCAGAAATCGGAAACGCGCCGGCCACGCTGACGCAAGCCAAATTCGTGAACCTCGATGGCCGCGTGCAGGTGAAAAAAGTGAATTCGGTGACCTGGGCGGAAGCGGATTACCACACGGCCTTGGACAAAGGCGACCTGATCCAGACGGCGAGCGATGGAGCTGCGCGCATCACGTTTGCCGACGGGACCGAGTACACGATCAAGTCGGAAACGCTGGTGACCGTGGAAGAGAACAATGTCACGCGCGACCACTCGAACACCGCCGTGCGCATCAACACGGGTTCGGTGGATCTCGCGACCTCCCGATTTTCTTCTCCCGATTCGAGCGCTGCGGTGAGCGTGGAAGATGCGACGGCGTACCTGAAGCAAAACAGCAAGGCGAGCGTGAAGAACGACCCGAAGGAAAACGAGCACGAGATCGTGGTGGCGAGCGGTTCGGCGCAAGTGCAGCGAGGGCAGGAAAAGATCGAGTTGACGCAATTTGAAAAGGTGAGCTTTCCCTCCGGCGGGCCAACGCAGAAATCCAACATTCTTGCGCCACCTGGACTGATCGCTCCGCTGAACCTGTCGCCAGTGATTTCGGAAATTCCCAGGGCCGCGTCCATTCATTTCGAATGGAAAGCGGTGGACGGCGCGATCGGATACACCCTGCGTATCAGCCCAACCACGATGTTCACGCGGCTGGTGAAAGAAGTGAAAGTTTCCGGCACCAGCACGGAAGTTACGGGACTCGATGCCGGCGATTATTTCTGGAATGTCAGCGCATCCGACGCAAAAAAAGAAACCAGCGAATTCAGCGAAACGTTCAAGTTCAGCCTGGTGGCGCAGGGCAAGAGCCAGGAAATGATGCTGGAAATCGAAGTGCCCAGAATCCAGGGCCACTCCGCGGAGCTGATCGGAAAAACGGAACCCGGCGCCGCGCTGATCATCAACGGACAGCCGGTGGCAAACATCGCGCCCGATGGAACTTTTCGGCACTTTACCGAACCGCTTGAGCCCGGCCAGCACAACATTGTGGTGATTGGGCAGAACCGGCGCGGGGGCACGGCGAAGCAGCAGATTTCGATTGTAATACCAAAGTAGGCGGGGAAAACCGAATCGCGGTTTTGCGTGGGCCGCGAAATACGGCGACAATGGATTGCAGCACCGTGGGGGTCCGTACGCGGAGATCCTACCGGGCAGGATCCTCTCCGCAGGGGGAAAGTGGTAATGAACAAGAATGGTTACAACCTGAGGTCGGTGTTCAGTCTTTTTTCGTCCGACCTGGCGATCGATCTGGGGACAGCAAACACGCTGGTGTTCGCGCACGGCAAAGGCATCGTGGTCAACGAGCCATCCATCGTGGCCATCAATAAATCCAGCGGCGAAGTCGTCGCCGTTGGCCGCGAAGCAAAAGACATGCTGGGGCGCACCCCGGGGAACGTCGTCGCGATCAAGCCGATGAAAGACGGCGTCATCGCCGATTTCAAAGTCACCGAAAAAATGCTGACGTATTTCATCCAGAAAGCGCACAACCGCCGCGTCCTGGTGCACCCGCGCATCGTCATCGGGGTGCCCAGCGAGATAACGCCGGTGGAAAAACGCGCCGTGCAGGACTCCGCGTATCGCGCGCGAGCCAGCGAAGTTTACCTGGTCGAACAGGCAATGGCCGCCGCCATCGGCGCGGGCCTGCCGATCGAAGAGCCGTCCGGAAACATGGTCGTGGACATCGGCGGCGGCACCACGGACATCGCCGTGATTTCCATGAGCGGCATCGTCTATTCGCGGTCAGTTCGCGTGGCCGGCAACGAAATGGATGAAGCGGTGATGCAGTATCTGAAGAGGAAGTACAACCTGCTGGTGGGCGAACGGACCGCGGAACAGATCAAAATGGAGATCGGCTCGGCGTATCCGCTGGAAAAGCCACTGACGATGGAAGTGAAAGGCCGCAACCTGATCGAGGGCGTGCCGCGCACCGTGACGATTGACGACAGCGAAATCCGCGAGGCGCTCAGCGAGTGCGTGGCGACGATTTTGAACGCCGTGCGCGTGGCGCTGGAGCGCACACCGCCCGAACTTTCGGCGGACATCAGCGACCGCGGCATCGTGCTGACCGGCGGGGGCGCATTGCTAAAGAATCTCGACAAGCGCATCCGCGAGGAGACCGGCCTCCCGGTTTCGATCGCGGACGATCCACTGGCTTCGGTGGTTCTGGGCACTGGAAAGATGTTGAGCGATTTCAAGCTGCTGCGCCAAGTTTGCATCGACTGAGGGAGTTGAAAGTCGTTAGTTGTAAGTTGTCAGTTTTCGGGGTGGACATTCATCTTTCGAGTTCCGCACTTTTCCCAGCCGCGGACACCGATGTTGGATGAGAGCTTGGGCTTTACTTAAAACTAAGAACTGTTTACTGAGAACTTTTCCATGGTCGGAGTTCCTTCCAGACACAGATCGCTCGCGCTGCTCGCCGGCGTGCTGCTGGCGCAAGTGCTGATGCTGGCGCTGCAGGTGAAGCGCGACTCGCGCGGGCGGCTGATCCGCGTGTGGAGCATGACCGCCGTGTCGCCGTTCGAAAAAGGCGGCGCGTGGGGATTTGACAAGGTTCGGGGAGTCTGGGGCCACTACTTCGCGTTGCAAGGGACGACACGGCAGAACGAAGAACTGCGCGCGGAAAATGACGAGCTGAAGCTGGCGATTTCCCAATTGCAAAGCAAGGCGGCCGAAGGCGATCGTCTCGCGTTGCTTTTGAATTTCCGTCAATCCCATGAAAAAGTGCCTATGGTAATGGCGCGGGTGATCGGCGCGAGCGCCGGCACGGCCAGCCACACGGTAGAGATCGACCGCGGCGAGCGCGACGGCATTCGCCGCAACATGGCCGTCATCACGCCGGATGGCGCGGTCGGCAAAATCATCGAGAGCTATCGGGACACCGCGCAGGTGCTGCTGCTGAGCGACAAAGAGGGCGGCGCGGGCGCGATGCTGGTGAGTTCGCGGATTCAGAGCCCCGTGAAAGGCACCGGCGAACCGATGCTTTCCATGAGCTACGTCGCGGCCGAGGAAACGGTGAACGCCGGTGAGAAAATTGTCACCAGCGGCATGGATAAAATTTTCCCGCGCGACGTTCCCATTGGGACGGTGCTGGACGTGAAGCAAGGGAATCCCTTTAAACAGATCCGCGTGAAACCCGCCGCGCGGCTGGACCGCCTGGAAGAAGTGATCGTGCTGCTGACGCAAGAGCCGGTGAATTTCAAGAGCGACACTGAAGAGCAAGGCGCGCAGCCGGCGGCCGGGAATTCGGCCGTTCCCGCCGCGGGGAAGCCTGCGGCGGAAAAGCCATGAACGACACATTCGAACTCCGCGACAGCGAGTCGCACATCGAAGTCCACAAATTTTTCCCCGGCGCCGTGTTGGGAATGGCGGTTGTTTCGCTGGTGCTGCAACGCATTCTGCCCGTCTATTTGCCCAAACTGGAGATACTGGATCTTCCGTTGCTCGCCACCATTTATTTCGGACTTAGCCGGCGGAATCCCTCCACGGGATTGCTGCTAGGCACAATGATTGGATTGATGCAGGACAGCCTGAGCGGCCCGACTGTTCCATTCGGAGAGTACGGGATCGCCAAGACCGTGATTGGCTACCTAGCCTCGTCGATTGGCTCGCGGTTGGATACGGAACATCCGCTAGCGCGGTTTGCACTTGTAGGTCTCTTCTATGTGGTGCACCAGGCAAGCCTGACCGTGGTGCGGCGCCTGCTGCTGAACCAGCCCGAGGGTTGGTTCAACATGCATCTCGCTATCGCCGCATTGGTCAACGCCGTGCTGGGCGTGGTGCTCTTCGTCGGCCTCGACCGCCTCCGCCGCTAGTCGAAAATCGCCAGGAAACGCAGGTTAGTGCTCCAGCAGGAACTGCTTGAAGTCGTCGAATTTGCTGCTGATGGGCAGGGAGAGCTTCGGACGTTGCAGGTATTCCGCGAGGCGCGAGGGCAGCGGCGGCGCTACGCCAATTCCCTTTTGCACGATTTCGGCGAATTTTGCGGGATGCGCGGTGGCGAGAACCAACCCTTGCGACGGCTCGGGATGCTCTTTGCGGTAGGCTTCCCAGGCGAGCAGGCCGACGGCGGTGTGCGGGTCGGAAATGTAGCGGTAACGGTCCCAGACCGCGCTCATCTGCTGCAAGGTTTCTTCGTCGGTGGCGCGGTGTCCCCAGATTTCCTTGCGGACGTTTTCCAGGCGATTGCGGCACAAATCGAGCAGTCGCGGAAAATTATTGGGATTTCCCACGTCCATCGCATTCGAATAGGTGGCCACGGCCGGCCGCGGATGATATTCGCCGCTCCGCAGGTATTCCGGCACCGCGTCGTTTGCGTTCGTGGCGGCGATGAACCGGGCCACCGGCAAGCCGAGACGCTTCGCGAAGATTCCCGCCGTCAGATTGCCGAAATTCCCGCTGGGGACGGAGACGATTAGCGGCACGGAGGCCACGGGCAACTGCCGATAAGCGGCCACGTGATAAAACATTTGCGGCAGCAGGCGGCCGACGTTGATGGAGTTCGCCGAAGTCAGGAACACACGTTGATTCAGGGCCTCGTCTGAAAATGCCTGTTTCACCAGGCGCTGGCAATCGTCAAACGTGCCGGAAACTTCCAGCGCGGTGATATTTTCGCCGAGCGTGGTGAATTGCTTCTCCTGGGCCTCGCTGATGCGTTTCGAAGGATAGAGGATCACGACGCGGATTCCCGGCACGCGCAAAAATCCGTGCGCGACCGCGCTTCCCGTGTCGCCGGAGGTGGCCACCAGCACGGTCAACGTGCGCGATTCGCCGCGGACGAAATATCCCATCAGCCGGGCCAAGAAGCGGGCGCCAAAATCCTTGAACGCCAGAGTTGGCCCGTGAAACAACTCCAGAACGTGCAGGGCCGGCGAAAGCGAAACCAGCTTTACCGGAAAATTGATGGCTTCGGCCACGATCTGCCACAACATTTCTTCGGGCACGTCTGGCGTCGCGAAGGGCCTCACCACGCGGAAGCAGACTTCCGTAAACGGCAAGCGGCGGAACTCTTCCAATTCTTCGGGCGTGTGCCGCGCGATTTCGACGGGCATATAGAGCCCGCCGTCGGGCGCGAGGCCGCGCAGTACTGCACCGCGCAATGACGTGAGCGGCGCTTTTCCACCTGTGCTTCGATATCTCATGCGCCGGGCTCCGCCTTCGCGGGATTGTTGGGACGTTCCGGGTGCCGACGGATCATTTCCAGGAAACTTTCGCCCGCCGCTTTTTTGTCCGCTTCTTCGCGCAGGAGCGGCCCGCGCAAATCGGAAACGGGTATCGAGCAATGCGCGAGCGCTTCGTAACTCTGGCGGCGCGCGCCGATCAACACGGGGTAGCAGCGTGCCACAGTCTCCTTTGGGTCCTCTCCCACGCGGGACTGAAACGCCCCGCGCCAGAGAACCGGCTTCGGGTCCTCCAGGTACCGTTGAATCAGGAGTTGCTGCTCATCGCGAGAAGCCGCGAGATAAACCACCAGGAATTGCTTGCGCAGCCGATGCAGCAGATGATTTCCCACGTAGATAACGCTGCCGGTGGTGTCGAGAACCAGGTCGCGCGCGGGATTTTTTTCCAGGCCGGTCAAAATTTCATCGAGCACCGCAATTTCCTCCGATAGATACGCCGCTTCACGCTCGGCGTAGGTGGGAAGATGCGGCCAGCCCATCCAAGCGGCCACTCCGTTGATGCCGCTGTAGCCGCCGGTTTCGAGCGCGGGCTTCAACCTGAGCTCGATTTCCGAGTCGCAGGAGACCGATGGATAGCCGGCCGAGGCGATGCGGGTGGTCCAATAGGACTTGCCGGCACCGGACATTCCGACGAGCGCGAGCCGCAATGGCTGATTCGAATGGGGCCACATAGAGAAACAGAAAGTGTAAAGGAAGGACGGCCATCAAAGAAAATGAAAAGCGCTGCTTTTGCCTGATGAGTTTAGCTTATGGGAAACAGGCGCAACTCACGAATTCAGACCGGCCTTTGCGTTCCGCCAAGCCGCCTCGCCTACCGTTGCTTCTCGCGCAACCTGTACCTCAGGACGAGTTGCGTGGGTTGTGACCGGGTGCTAATTTGAGAACGGCTTCTGAAAGGAGACGGTTTCAGGGGCCGGGCGACGATTTCGAGAGCTTCCACAGGTGGACCGGGGCGTTTTTTTGCGGGCCCCGCCGACCGGAGAGTTCGCACTTCAACGCTTCAGTGAAAAGAATTTGCGCGAGCGGGCGCCGCTCAGCCCTGAGAACGATAGCGGCTCGCGCGCAGGTCTCGCGTGTCGTACTGGTTTCGCAACGATAATCGACTGCCGCAAGAACGGCTGGCCGCCGCCTCCTACGTGATCGTGGGAATGATCACGCTTCTGCTGCTGGGCTTCTGGAAACTCCAGGTAATCGATTCGGACAAGTATGGGGTGATGGCGGAGCGCAATCGCGTGCGCTCAATTCCGATCATCGCGCCGCGGGGACGCATGCTGGACCGCGATGGCCGCGTGCTTGTCGACAACTATCCTTCATTCAGCGTGTTGCTGCTACGCGACGACATGGCCGCCGTGGAGAAGAATCTTCCCGCCATCGCGGACGGTTTGGGACTTTCCCTGGATGATTTGAAAGATCAGTTGAACAACACCGGGGCGCTTCCCAAATTTCAACCCATCGTAATCAAGCCGGAAGCCACGCCAGGCGACGTGGCGTTCATCGAATCACATCGCGCCGATATTCCGCTTCTCGAAATGCTGATGGTGCATCGTCGGCGTTATTTGCCGGGCGGGTTTATGGCCCACGCCAGCGGATACGTGGGCGAAGTAAGCGAGCAACAGATCGAGGCCGGCAACGGCAAATATCGCCCCGGAGACGTGGCCGGCAAGTCCGGCCTGGAGCGCCAGTACAACGACATACTGGTGGGCACGGACGGCATGCGCCGCGTGATTGTGAACAGCATCGGGAAGGAAGTCGGGCGCCTGACGCAGCAGGAGGCGATCCCCGGCAAGCAGATTCAGCTGACGATTGACTACGATTTGCAGCAGATGGCGGAAACCGGGCTGGGCGACAAAAAGGGCGCGGTGGTGGCGCTAGATCCGCGGACCGGAGAGGTGCTGGCGTTCGCGAGCCACCCGGCGCCGGACCCGAACGATTTCGCTATCCGCGTTTCGAAAGAAGAATGGCAGAGGTTGAACGAAGATCAGGGCAAGCCTTTGCTGAACCGGGTAACGCAGGCGCAATTGGCGCCGGGATCGGTTTTCAAGATAATTATGGCTACGGCGATGCTGGAGTCGAAGACGCCGCCTCAAAATTTCACTGCATTCTGCCCGGGCTACGGGGTTTTTTACGGGCAGATGCACAAATGCTGGGTCTACGGGAAAAAGAGCCATGGAGTGGTGAATCTGCATGAGGCAATCGTGCAGTCCTGCGACGTATTTTTCTACAACGTCGGCCAGCGGATGGGAATCGACACGATTTCGAAATACGCCAAGATGCTGGGCCTTGGAGCAAAGACGGGCATCGATATGCCGTCGGAGGAACCCGGCCTGGTGCCGTCGGAAGAATGGGTGCAGCGCGTCTATCACCACAAGTGGTATCCGGGATCGACGATTTCGGTATCGATCGGACAGGGTTCGGTGATGGTGACGCCGCTGCAAGTTGCTTATGTGATCGGCGGGATCGCGTCGGGCGGCGAATTCAAGCAGCCGCACATGCTGAAGGACGCCCAGAACGTCGGCGAGAAGCACGTGGAGCTGGCGGAGAGCACCGTTGAACAAGTGACGCAAGGGATGTACGGGGTGATTAACGAAGCCGGAGGAACAGGCAATTCCGTGAAGCTGCAAGGGATCGAGTTCTGCGGGAAGTCCGGCACGGCGCAGATGATGAGTTACGGAGCGGCCAGTCGGTTAGGGTTGGGTAAAGGCAAGAATGACGGATGGTTTGTGGGATTTGCACCGCGGCGCGATCCGGAAATTATTGTCGCGGCGGTGGTGGAAGACACGTCGGAGCACGGCGGGACGGCGGCGGGGCCCGTGGTGCGCGATATCGTGAAGGCGTATTACGACAAGAAAGAGAAGAAAAACCAGGGACAATCTACCGCGCAAATACAAAAGCCGGTGGAAACTCCCAAGGTGGCACAAATCTCCGAGAAGAAACAGCTGCCTGAGTAGCGCGAAGGAGATCGAGCGGAGAAAATTTGATCAGGGAAATGATCAGGGAAAAAGGATGAACGAAGGAACAACAACACGCGATTACGATTGGTGGCTGCTGGCGATTGTCGCCGCCATCTGCGCGCTGGGCGTGGTGGAAATTTACTCGGCGACGCACGGCAGCGCACTGGCCGGCATGCATACGAAGCAGATTCGCTGGCTGGTGATCGGGTTCGTGCTGATGTTCGTACTCTCGCGAATCGACTACCATCTGATCATGGACCAGGCGCCCGTGCTGTATATCATTGGAATAGCAGCACTTGTAGCCGTCCTCCTGGTGGGCCACACGCGGTTTGGGGCCAAGCGCTGGATTCCCTTCCTGGGCGAATTTCTTCAGGTGTCAGAATTGGTCAAATTGATTATAATCATCGTATTGGCGCGCTTCTTTGCGGAAGTGCGTACCGATGAGCTTTCCCTGCAGGATTTAATTAAGGCAGGGCTCCTGGTAGGAATACCGCTGGTATTAATTCTGAAGCAGCCCGATCTCGGCACCGCACTTGTCTTGATGCCGATGTTGATCGTAGGAGCATTTCTAGCCGGGCTGCAATGGAAACACGCCGCGGTGATTGTCCTAATCGGCGTCTTGATGCTGCCCGTCGGGTGGCATTTCTTGAAACCGTACCAGAAGGAAAGGGTTACTTCGTTTTTGCATCCCGAAGAAGACGCGAAAGGTTCCGGCTATCAGGTCTTGCAGTCGAAGATCGCCGTGGGCTCGGGCGGCTTCTGGGGGAAGGGCTTCGGCAACGGCAGCCAGAATCAACTGGGGTATATTCCGGTCCGGTATTCCGATTTCATCATGTCGGCGTGGGCGGAAGAACAGGGATTCAAGGGCGTGCTGCTTGCACTCGGGCTGTACATGGCGCTATTGTTACGGCTAGTTCAGAACGCTCAGCGCGCCAAAGATCGCGCGGGAATGTTTCTGGTCATGGGTGTGACAGCGGCGCTTGGATTTCACGTTTTGGTAAATGTGGCCATGGTCATTGGGGCCATGCCGGTAACCGGCATTCCGTTGCCCTTGATGTCCTATGGAGGATCCGCCACGCTGTTTGTTTTCCTGGCGATAGGCCTGGTAATGAATGTCCGGCTGCGCCGATTCGTTAACTAGCTTTTCGCCAGCTCCGAGCGCGACCATCATCAGGAGGTTTGCGCCGGACCCGCGGCCCGAGCAAAGTTCGGTCCGCTTGTTGTTCAAGAAGGAATTTAAGAGTGAGGATAGCATCGTCCGCCGTTACCCCGGGAACTTCCCGGCAACGGCCCAGCCTCGATAGCATGAGGTTTTCGCAAAACGAAAGCCGCAACCCGGCTTCCCCCTCCGGCTACGAACGCAATGCCGCAACAATAATGTTGTCGCCAGCGTGTCCCGGTCATTACCGGGACGGCGCCTTGCCCCGGACCTGTGTCTCAGAGGGTCCCGCGGCGGTGCATCCCAAGGAGTTTTCATGTCGAAAGAATTGGTTATCAGCGCGTCCTCCCACGAGCGGAGAGTCGCGATATTGGAAGAAGGCCAGCTAGTCGAGATCTACATTGAGCGCGAGAAAGAATTCGCGCTTGTCGGCAGCATCTACAAAGGAAAAGTAACACGCGTGCTTCCGGGCATGCAGTCGGCGTTCGTCGACATCGGCCTGGACGGCGACGCGTTTCTGTACGTCAGCGACGTTTTCGAAAACCTCGAAGACTACGACCACGGCCATTCCCACGGAGACGCTCCGGCGCCCGCGATCGCAGCGGCATCGGGCGGCGCGCTCATTGAGCCACTGCCCGGCGAAAGCCTCTCCACACGCCATGTCCACGAAGAGACGATTTCTCTGGACGAGCCACGTGAGGAGCACGGCACCGGCCGCGATCACAGCTCATCCCAGGAATTTCACGGCGAGCCGGAGCACCACGAAGGGGATGCCGGCGGAGAAAGCCAACATGCTGAAGGCGGCGAACTCGACGAGCGCCAGCCGGAATCGAACGCTTCGGCCCCGCAGAATTTCGCGCCCAGCTACAACCCCACGCGCAACTATCCTCCCCGCATCGGCAACGATCGCCCGCAAGGAAATGACCGTGGTGGAGACCGCGGCGGTGACCGAGGCGGAGACCGCGGCCGGGGTGGCCGCAGGGGACGTTTTGGACGGCGCCGCGGCGGAAGCGGCGGTGGTGGCGGCGACCGGGATCGCGATCGGCGTCCGCACGGACAGGGCGGGAGCGGCCGCAATCTGCCCCCTTCGAAGTACGCGTCTCCGCAAGGGGACCGCGAAAATCGGGGAGGGTATGACAATCGGCGTCCTTCGAACGACCGCGTGCCCAGCGCGCCCGTCGAAAAGCGCGAGGACGACATAGTTCTGCCGGGGGAATCGCTGGCGAAGTATCGCGCGCGGCCCGTGCCTGCGCCGGTGGAACCGCTCGGTGATCACGAACCGGAAGAGCGACAGCCCGATTATGAGCAGACACCTGCGCGTCCCGCAGTTGGCCTGCAACCCGGAAGCGGAACGCCCCGACGTTTCTCTGGCAGCTTGCCGCATTGGGTTTTGGCCGATACGGAATCGGAAGCCGAGGCGGCCGTTTCTGAATCCGCACATGAAGAGCACGCACCGGAGGCCGTTGCGGAACTGCATCAGGCGGAAGAAATTTCAGCCGAACCGGCCCGCAACGCCGCGCCCGCACTCAGCGATGAAGAAGCTGTATCGCTTTCAGCCCGGTTGGTGGAAGCCAAGCACGAGGAGACCCAGGCGCGTGCCGAAGCCGACTCTCTTGTTGGTGGCACGGATTTTGACGAAGACGAAGCGGAGACGCTGCACGAAGCGCACGAGATTGCCGAGCGACAGGAACATGGCCACCACGAAGAAGAATCCGAAGTAGAGACCGAAGAAGAGCAGGATGAGCGAGAAGAACGCGAAGACCGCGAAGATGCGGAAGACGAAGCCCACGAAACACAGCTCGCCGCGGAATCCGGCCATGAGGAACATCAGGGCGAAGCAGGCGAGGAAGCTCAGATCGAGGAAAATCGCGCGGAGTTGACGGAAGCCGAGCGGGCGGACCTCGCTCACGACGAAGCGATCGAACATGTCGCGGCGGAAACCATGTCAGCCGCTGCGGCTGACGGCTCGACCGGGGCAGCGGTTGTGGAAGATGACACCGTGCTTTTGCCCGGCGAAACCCGCAGCCCGCGCAATCCGAACGCGCCGCGCGAAGATTTTGCCCGCATTGGCACCAATCCACGTTCCCGCTTCCAGCGCCCGCAGCGCGGCGGACGCGACCGCGGCGGTGATCGCGGAGGTTTCCGTGGACGCGGCGGACGCCCGGATGGGCGCTCCGATCGTCCCAATCGGGGCGGCGACCGTGACCGTGGCAGCGATCGTGGCCCGGACCGGGGAGGTGATCGCGGCCGAGGACGCTTCGAGCGTCGCGGCGGACATGGCCATGGCCCGCATCGCGGGCATCACGGAGGGCATGCTCCTTCGCGCCGGCCGCAACTCATTTCCGAAATGCTGAAAGCCGGTCAGGACATCGTCGTCCAGATCGCCAAGGAACCTCTTGGCAAGAAGGGCGCGCGCATCACGAGCCACGTGGCTCTGCCCGGGCGTTTCCTGGTTTACATGCCAACCATCGACCACATCGGGGTTTCGCGCAAGATTGCCAGCGCGGAAAATCGCTCGCGGCTACGCCGGCTTGTCGGCGAAGCGCGCGGCAGCTATCCCGGCGGCTTCATCGTCCGCACGGCTGCGGGCGGCGCGACCGACGACGAAATCCGCACGGACATCGAGTTCCTCGGACGGACGTGGAGTGAAATTAAGCAGAAGCACGACGACCGCAAGGCTCCGGCGCTGCTGCACCGCGACCTGAACCTTGTCGAGCGCATTCTTCGCGATTACGTCAGCGACGATTTCACCGGCATCTGGATCGACAACGAAGAGGAATACGGCAAGGTGGTTGAGTTCGTCAGCCGCTTCCAGCCAAAGCTCGTCAACAAGGTGAAGCTCTATACCAAGGAGCAGCCCATTTTCGAAGAGTTCGGGATTCAGCACGAACTCGACAAGGCTCTCCGCGCCAAGGTCTGGTTGAAGTCCGGCGGCTACATCGTCATCAACCACACCGAAGCGCTGGTGGCCATCGACGTCAACACCGGCAAGTTCGTCGGCAAAGGCTCGATTCGCCTGGAAGACACAATCGTCAAGACCAACCTCGAAGCCGTGAAGGAAATCGTGCGGCAGATTCGCCTGCGCGACCTTGGCGGCATCATCGTGGTGGACTTCATAGACATGGAAGAGCGCCGCAACCGCGAAAAAGTTTTGGGCGCGTTGCAGATGGCTCTGGAGCAGGACAAGGCGCCGTCGAAAGCGCTTTCGTTCAACGAATTCGGCCTGGTCTGCATCACCCGCAAGCGCACGAAGCAGGCCCTCGAGCGCGTGCTTTGCCAGCCCTGCCCGTATTGCACCGGCTCCGGCATGGTCAAGTCCATCCCAACGCTCTGCTACGAAATTCAGGCAGAGGCGCGGAAGATGGCCGTGGCCGACCACGAGGGCCCGAACCTGACCCTTCGCGTGCACCCGGAAATCGCCAAGGCGCTGAAGACGCGCGAGTCCATCCTGATCGACGAGCTCGAGCAGAACTCACACAAGCACATCATCATTCAGTCGGATGCGACATTGCATTGGGAGCAGTACGACATTTACTAGTTCTCAGTCGTCAGTATCCAGTTTTGAGTAAAACAGAACGCCCGGGCCGTTGCCCGGGCGTTCTTGTTTTTGAGGGGGTGGACGGGGCCTTAGTCTCGGTCGTATTCGGCCTTTGCGGATTTCGTTGAAACTGGAAAGACGTTATGTTGCGGCGCGGGCATCGGCGTTGCACCCATGCGGTCTTGCCAGAGGAATTTGTTAAGGACCGTGTTGTCGGCCGCGTCGGCGTGGCTGAAGTCGAGATTTTTTCCCTGCTTCCATTCCTTCGTGTTCATTTCGTAGAGCAGCCCATTGTCGCGATTGCGGTAATCGGCGTGAAAGGGCGGTTGCGTGCCCAGGCCGCTGAAGAGCGGAGCCATGACGGCGGCGCGCGAATCATTGGCGTTCATCGGAGGCGCGCCGAGCAATGCCTCGATGGTGCGAATCATGTTGATCGTCGTATAAAAATGATGATCGACAACAACGCCGCCGTTCGCACCGGCTGATTGCGCTACTGGCGCGTATTTGCTGACAACCAGGGCAATGCTGCGGTGCGAATCCACGTGGTCCGGGCCGTCCTGTGCGTCATCCTCGAGAATCAGAATGGCAGTGTCGTCCCAATAGGCGCTATTCGAGAGCGCTTCGACGACGCGGCCGACAGCCAGGTCGTTGTCCGCCACCGAGGCGGTTGGTTTCGGCTTGCCCTTCTTCCCGCCTGCCGTGTGGTCGTTCGGCAGCCGCAGCAGAATGAATTGCGGCATTGAGTCCTTACCAGCCTTGCGTGAGGCCGTGAAACCCGCAAATTCATTCAAGAACTCATCCACGCGCAATTGATCCGGGTAAGCGACCTCAAAATCGGGGTAGGACGGATCGAAGTGCCCGCGCAATTCCACCTGGGAGGCAATGTTCTTACCGAGCACCGGAACTTCCCACGGGTACGGGCTCGGCCCGCCGCGAGGGTCGCCCACGTTTTTCTCCAGAGGCTCGTCCTTCATGATCGTTGCCCTGGCGCAGGGCACGCCCTCAACTTCAGGCGGGCCACCGGCTGGCGAGTTCCCTTTCTGCTGGGTCTGGCACCAGCGAGAAACGATATATTCGCCATAATGACGGTACGAAATTCCGTGTTTCGCAAAATTTTTCCAGAGATAACCGCCAGTCGGTTCGCCCGCGTCGGGAAGGTCATCGTCCGCGGAAATGCCCCCGAGCAACTGGCCTTCGGAATCGTAGGTATGTTCCCGGCTGCGGTAGCCGATGGGCCACGTTTTTTCCACGTAGTCGGAGATTGAGGCTGAAGTCGACCACACATGGCCGTCGCCCGAAACGTCGCCGCTGTCGTAAAAATTGTCGAGCAAGCCGAACTGCCGCGCCAGCTTGTGCTGGTTTGGCGTAATCTCTTCGCCGTACATTGCCAGGGATGCGTCGCCGTCGCCCGCACCGAGGTCTCCGAAAAGCTGATCGTAGGTGCGGTTTTCCTTGATGATGTAGATCACGTGCTTGATCTTGTTTTGTCCGGACGCGAAAGGAACCTTGTCCACGTTCCCCTGCGCCGCGTTCATGGCCGCGGCCTGCGCGCTCCACTCCGCCATTTTCCCCGGAATATCCGCAACCTTGATGCGTGCCAGCGATCCATGAGTCATCGCGGGGTTATAGGGATACCTGGGATCGCCATTGGCTTTGGTGCCGATCGCCTTCGGATTCGGTCCGGATCCACGGCCTTTCGCGGTTCCGATCAGCAGATCGTTCGCTGTGGCAGCCACCACGGTCGGATAAAACTCCGTGGGGATGAATCCCGCCGGCCGCTCCTGCTTGCCCGCGCCGGGATGGCTCAAATCGAATACACCGACCGTGTCGGAAATCGCGTCTGCTGAAAAAAGTGTGTTTCCGTCGGCGGAAAGCGCCAGGCTTTCGGGATCGCTGCCGCCATAATTCTGTCTCGGCAATTTGGTGGAGAGCGCGTAGGCGACTTTTCCGGTCTTCGTATCCAGGGCGGCGATCTCGTCGCGATTCGTCAGCGCTACAAACAGGCGCGAATCGTCCTGATTCAGCAACAGCGCCGTCGGATGCGACCCGCCCGCAAGCGGCGCCGTGGGCTTCCCAAGTGAAATAAATTGCAGCACCGTCCCCTTCACCAGATCCAGTTCCGCCACCGCCGACGCGTTCCACAGCGAGACGAATCCTCGCCGACCGTCGCGCGTCATCACCGCCGTATACGGCAGTGCTCCCGGTATGCGCTTATACGTGGAGAGATCAAACCGATAGACGATTTTTCCGTCGGCGCTGTTCAGCAGGAGCGCCTCGTCCGAGCCGTTGCATGCCACCAGGATGCGCTCTTCGCCGTCGCTGATTGCCACGCTTAGTCCCGCCGGATAGGTCACATCTTTGAACTGCTCGCGCCGCACTTTTCCGCTTGGCAGCGTCGCACGCGGCGGCAGCGGCAAAAATCGTTCGGGAGTCACCAGTCCATACTCGAAACCATACACGGCGATCCCGTTCCCCGTGCTTCCCTTCGCTTTTCCCAGCGGGTCGGTCAGCGAGGCCATCGAGGCGTACAGATGCTTGCCGTCAACGCTGAAGGCCAGCCCCAGAAAGTAGGCCTGCTTCGCCCTGCTCCCTAGACGATCGTCTGGAAAATCGCGAAGCACGTTGGTCTGGAGATTCAAAACTGTCAGCGACTGTTTTTCGCCTGATGTGTATGCGCCAAAACCGCTGTGCAGGAGGACGGCAAACCGACCGTCCGGCGAGATCGCGGCCGCTGTCGGAAAATTGTTCGTCGGCTGCGGTTCACCCGGCATTTCGCCAAGCAGCTTTCCATTGGGCAATTTCGTTGGCGCCTGGACAAGCGATTGCGTTTGCGCGTGGAGCTCTCCAGGCACAACAATCACCAACATCATTCCCAAAAACCAATTTCCAAATTTGTTTATGTGCATTGACACATTATATTCGACCTTGTGTTTCAAAACTGTAAACACGCGCCCGACAAACGATTTGTCCGCGGCTTACCCAGGCGTACAACGCCGCCGGCGCAATTTTCATCAACTTCCCCAGTTCCCATTCGATTTCGGTTCGGGTAGAGTCTTTTCAAATCGAAAGATTGCAAGCATGTTCGAATCGAGGTGAAAGCACTCATGGTCGCTCCACCGGTTGCCTCGGCCAGTTCGACGGACAAAGAAGTTCTCGACGTTCAAGAGACTTCCTGCTGCGTTGTGGGCGGCGGACCCGCCGGAGCGGTGCTATCGTTGCTTCTCGCCAGGCACGGCATTCCCGTCACACTGCTGGAGATGCATAAGGACTTCGACCGCGAATTCCGAGGCGACACGATTCATCCTTCTACCCTCGAAATTCTCGACCAGCTTGGGCTGGCTGACAAACTGCACAAAATTCCCCACACGAAGATTTCCGGACCAACGATTAAGTTTGCAGATGGAGACTTTCAGCCCTTCAATCTGGGCCGTCTCAAAACTTGTTTCCCTTACATTCTGCTTGTGCCGCAAGTGCGCTTCCTCGAATTCATAACCTGCGAGGCGGCGAAATATCCTTCGTTTAAACTGGTGATGCACGCCAATGTGACCCAGTTATTGGAAGAAAACGCGGCCTTGCGCGGGGTTCGCTATCAAGCTCCGGACGGAGTTCATGATATTCGCAGCGCACTGACCGTTGGCGCCGACGGGCGCTTTTCAATTATGCGCCGCCTAGCAGGTTTCGAGCCTATCAAAACTTCCCCGCCCATGGACGTCTTGTGGTTCCGGCTGCCCAAATTGCCGGGCGAACCAGAAATTAGCGGCGGCGCGTTCGGCGGTATTGGCGGGGGACGCATCCTGATTCTTCTGGAGCGCAACGATTACTGGCAGGCCGGCCTCGTCTTTCCGAAAGGACACTACCAGGAGCTGCGCAATGCGGGCGTGGAGGCTATTCGGAAGAGCATCGCTGAGATCGAGCCGCGCTTTGGGCCCCACGCGGAGTCACTTACCGATTGGCATCAACTCCTGCTGCTCTCCGTCGAGTCCAGCCGCTGCCCGCTCTGGCACAAGCCGGGCCTGCTTCTGATTGGCGATGCCGCGCATGTGATGTCGCCCATCGGCGGAGTCGGCATCAACTATGCCATTCAAGATGCGGTGGTGGCGGCCAATGTTCTCACCGCGAAGCTGAAATCCGGCCACGTTTCGGAAGCCGATCTCGCCGAGGTGCAGCGCCAACGCGAGTGGCCGACTCGCATCATCCAGTGGGCGCAATCGTTGCTGCAGAGGCGCATCATCGCGGGGGCCCTGAACGCAACGCAGGCGGGGAACAGGCCCTGGCAACTGAAACTATTCGCTAGCATTCCAGTTGTGCGAGATATTCCGCCCCGCTTAATCGCTTTCGGCACCCGCCGCGTACGCATCAGCGAGGTCTGATCCACAGGGAAGGGACACTCCACCGCAGTTGACATGACGTTGTCCGCGGGCACAGCGGACATCCATCATTTCGAATCGAAATAATTTGATTTCTTAGGTTCCGGAGTACCGCTGCTCTTTCCAGGGGTCGCCATAGGCGTGGTAGCCGTTGCGTTCCCAGAAGCCCAGGCGGTCGTGGTCCAGAAGCGTGAAGCCGCGAACCCATTTCACGCTTTTCCAAGCGTAAAGATGCGGCACGATCAGGCGCAGCGGGCCTCCATGATCCGCCGTTAGCGGCTCGCCGTCGTGTTCGAAAGCGAAGAGCACGTCAGGCCGCAGTAAATCTTTCAGTGGAATATTGGACGTGTAGCCTTCTTCAGCGAGCACGAGCGCGTACTCAGCCCCCAGCTTGGCGTGCGCTCGATCAAACAAGTCCGCGAATCGCACGCCCTTCCAGAGATTGTCCAGGCGACTCCAGCGCGTCACGCAGTGAAAATCACTGGTGGATTCCACCTGCGGCAGCGCGCGAAACTCTTCCCACGTCAGGCGCAGTGGCGTCTCCACCAGACCGCTGATTTTGAAATCCCATTTCGCCGCGTCGAAGTGCGGCACGTTCCCGTAATGCAGCACGGGCCACTTGATCGTCAGAGATTGTCCGGGCGGCAGCCGCCCGTCGGCCTTCGCCTCCTTCTCTTTCGCCCGCCTTCCGCCGTCATCCCCGAATATTGGCATTCCGCCACCTCTGCTTGATTAGAGTCTGAAGCGATTAAGTGGTTTCAAGCGCGATTATCCCGCATTCCTTTACTCTAAATTGAGTGAATTTATGCTACTTTGGGCGTCTGCTTCCGCGCCGCTGCCGGCCTGATTAGCAAGGAGGTCTCCCGATGGCAACGCCTGCTCCCCTCAGCGATTTGAATCACCGATTTGAGATTCCAGGCATCGCCAGAATCGTGGATGGCCGCGGCGGACTTCCCTGCGTCCAGGTGACTTCGCCACGCGCGTCCGGTGAAATTTATCTGCAGGGAGCGCACGTCACCTCCTGGAAGCCGGCGGGCGCCGAAGAAGTGCTGTACGTTAGTTCGAAATCGAAATGGCAGGATGGCACAGCGATTCGCGGCGGGGTTCCCATCTGCTTCCCCTGGTTCGCCGACCGGACTGACGATCCGCGCTCGCCGGCGCACGGGCTGGTGCGCACGAAACCGTGGCAACTTGAAGGCATTACCCACGCGGACCACGACGTTACCGTGGCGCTTTCCACCTCCGCCGACGATGCAACCCGGAAAACGTGGTTCGGCGATTATCACCTGCTATTTTGCGCCACCTTCGGCGAGCAACTGCGCATCGAGATCATTGTCACAAACCACGGCGACTTCTCCTTCCGGTTCGAAGAAGCGCTCCATTCCTATTTTCGCGTCGCCAATGTAGCCGGCGCCAAATTGCGGGGGTTGAATGGCGCCGCATTCATCGATAAGACCGACTCGCGACGTGAAAAACACCAGCACGGGGACGTTGTTATTTCCGCGGAAACGGATCGAGTTTACCTTCAGACTTTCTCAACAGTGGAGATCGAAGATCCCGGGGCACGGCGCCGCGTGCTGGTGGCCAAGGAAGATTCGCGCGACACCGTTGTCTGGAATCCCTGGTCCGAAAAGGCGAAAAAAATGTCCGACATAGGGGCTGATGAATGGCGCCAATTTGTCTGTGTGGAAACCTGCAACGTCGGCGACCACGCCGTGACGCTCGCCCCGGCTCAGGCGCATACTATGACCGCACTGATTTCTGTCAGCACCACCTGAGGGCCTCGCCGTATTGCTTCTCTCCGCGTGCTATCATTTGAAGTTCGAAGCTCAAGGAAAGCGAATACTCAATGCCCGCGCGCATCCTGGACGGCCTGAAAATCCGCGATGAAATTTTCGCCGAATTGAAATCCGAGATTGCCGGGCTGCACGCGCAGGGAATTCGTCCCGGCCTCGCCGCCGTTCTGGTTGGTGAAAATCCCGCCTCGCAGCTTTACGTGAAAAGCAAGATCGCCGCCTGCGAGCAACTTGGCATGGCGAGTTGGCTGCACACGCCGCCCACGAGCGTTTCCACAGACTACATGTTGCAACTTGTGAGCGACCTCAACGCGGATGACAACGTGGACGGCATCCTCATCCAGTTGCCGCTTCCCTCACAGATTGATTCGAAACGCGTTCTCGAAGCGGTCGATCCCACGAAAGACGTGGACGGTTTTCATCCCGTCAGCATGGGAAGGCTCGTCAGTAATCGGCCGGGCCTCGTTGCGTGCACACCCGCGGGCTGCATGGAGCTTCTTCGTCGGAATCAAATTCCCGTCGAAGGCGCCAACGCCGTCGTGCTTGGCCGCAGCGACATTGTCGGTAAGCCGATGGCGCTGCTGCTGCTCCACGCCAACGCCACGGTCACGATTTGCCATTCGAAAACGCGCGAACTTCCTGGCGTCATCCGCCGCGCGGACATTCTCGTCGCCGCCATTGGCAAAGCGGGTTATGTTCAGCCCGATTGGATCAAGCCTGGCGCCGCCGTCATCGATGTAGGCACAAATAAGGTTACGGATGTCGCGGAAGCCGCGCAATTGCTCCGCAATTTCCCCGAACGCCTGGAGAAATTCCGCGCCAAGGGCAACGTCCTCATCGGCGACGTGCATCCAGATGCCGTTCAGGTCGCCGGCGCGATCTCGCCCGTCCCGGGCGGCGTCGGCCCCATGACCATCACGATGCTCATGAGCAACACGGTGAAAGCCGCGCGCCTGCGTCGCGCCTCCAATGCCACGGTAGCCGGGCATTAAATTTTTCTGATGGAATTTTTGGTGATATGGGGCCCCCCTTTCGAGGGGGCCGCGCTTTCCAAGGAGTTGCGGGATTCGATGCTAAAACTCGGCCTGACCGGCGGCATAGCCAGCGGCAAAAGCGTTGTCGCCGCAATTCTTCGCGAGCTCGGATTCCCTGTGCTGGACGCAGATTCCATTTCTCACAAGCTCATGGAGCCCGGACAGGCCGCTCACGACGAAATCCTTCTGTCATTTGGCGCGGATCTCGTTGACTCTTCCGGGCGCATCGATCGCCGCAAACTGGCCGCGATCGTTTTTGCCGAACCCGGAAAACTCGCGAGGCTTAATTCCATCCTTCATCCGCGCGTGGACCAGATTATTTTCAACCAACTGGACGAGTGGCAAAAAAGCCGCGTTCACACGGTTGTCTTCGTCGAAGCCGCGTTGCTCATCGAAGCCGGCATGGCCGTAAGACTTGACGGACTGGTTGTCGCCTGGTGCACTCCCGAGCAACAACTGGAACGCTTGCGCGCGCGCGGAATGAGCGAAACCGAAGCCCGGCGCCGGATGGCCGCCCAGCTTCCCATCCAGGAAAAAATTAAACGCGCTGACTATACAATCGACTGTTCCGGCACACTGGAACAAACCCGCGCGCAGGTCGAGTCTCTCACAGCGAATCTCCGCAATCGGCAAAACCCCTGACGCGCTGCGGCCCCTCAGTGCCCATTACCTCGTCACCGTGGTGAAAAAAGAATTCGTGCCCGAGCGCAAATCCTTGCCGTAGCCGAGCACAACCTCCACTCCGCCGAGCACGCGAATCTTTACCTGCGCCCCCGTGTCCCACAGCCATTTCGAGGAACCAAAAAATCCGGATGGGTCGTAAGTTCTTCCGGTGTCGAGAAACGGCCCCATCTTCAGAGTGAAAATGCCGTTGCGATAAACGATCTTGTCCGCCTCCGTATTCACCAGAACATAATTTCTGCCGAGCGGAGCATTTCCCTTCTGCCCGTCCTGCAGCCCGGGATGCCCTCGCAGCCACAACGGAGTGTCGCGGTCAAATCCCAGCGTGAATAATTCATCGAACGGGACGTCTCCGATCGTGCGGCCGCCCCGCAGGCTCAACTGTGTTTCGTAATCGTCTCCACGGGCTTTCGGCAGCCAGCGAGCCGCCAGCGATCCCTGCAGGCGTCCATATTTTCCCAACGGATTAGTGAAAAATGTTCCGAACTCCCCGTTGCCACTCGAGTTCAATGTGAAGCGCCGCTCCGGAAAGCGGATCAGCCACCTCTGCACTGTCGAGCGCAGTGCGATCGCGGAGCCGTTCGTAAAAAACGGAGCGGCGGCAGCTGGAATCCCGAGCAGATTTCGAAACTCGCGATAGCTGTACTCCACGCCCGCGGACCATTCCCACCGGCCGTTCTCGATAAATCGGATTTCGGCGCCCGCCTCGGCTCTTTCCAGGTTCAGCCGCGTCAACGAAGGGGTTCCAGGAATAAAGGTGTTGGTGATGTTCCAATTTTCATTCCGCCCGTCGAAATAAAGCCGGAAACGCACCGCCGGATTTTCAAAGACCGGAGCGGCAACTTCGGTGAACACGCGCCGCTTTTCATCGTCCCAGCGATACGTCCAAACCCAATTCACTCCCGCGCGGCCCAGGTTATAAAATTCCGGATCGATCGCCTGGTACGGCATATCGCGCAACAGCGAAACCAGGCCTTCCCATTTCGTACTTCCCCAGCCATTACGCTCAGCCGCGTGGAATCCCAGATCAAACGAACCGTCATCGTGCGCCCTAAGTTCGAAAAACATCCCCGGATACAAATCCAGGGCCTGCAATCGCGCTTCGGTTGTCAAATACTGTTCCCGCTGCCATTCGCCCCCGCGTGCAAACGCAAACGCGCGATCTGTCACCAGGGGCCGGAGTTTCAACGTGGGCTCAAAAGCCAGGCCTTCGAGTTTCGGTTTCCCCGCCCGATTCCAATATTTCAGCGCGGCTTCCAGGTTGCCTTCTTGAAAATAGATCGAGGCGAGGAAGTTGTTGGCGTAATCATCCTTGGGATTCATCGCCAAAGCTCTCCACAAATCCCGCTTGGCTTCCGAAAAGCGCTTCTCGCGATACGCGATGCCTGCCAATTCGATCGGAAAGCGCGGGTCGCCCGGCGCCTTCGCCCGGCCCGCCGCGAAAGCAGCCTTTGCTTCGTCCCACCGCTGCAGATGCGCCAGTGCCAGCCCCCAATAGAGCAGCAAATCAGGGCTGGCCGCTGGCGATTCCGCCGCCGCGCGCGCTACGTCTTCCCAATTCCCCGCTTCGTAGAGTTTTTTTATTTCGGAAAGGTTCTGCGCGGCTGGATCGGCGTTTTGCGCCATCGCGCGCATCGGGAGAAACAAAAGCAGCAGAAAGAAAATCAAACGAGGCTTCGCGGCACCGCCAGCAACGTCCAATGCTCGGTGGCTTTCCATTCCGACTCGAATCCCTCTCGCGAAACTCGCAGCATTTTTTCCTGCGCCGGGTCGTTCAGGTAAATGTAACCCCTCGCCGAATCGATTCCCACTACGACCACGTAATGCAGCGGTCCATGAGGCCCGCTTGCCTTGAGGCTGACGATCAGCGGCCGCCCTCGCTCCAGATGATGCCCCAGTTCGTTCCAATCGCCCACAAACGCAAACGTCCGGTAACCCGCGTCCTCAAAATATTTCTTCATCGCGCGAGCCGGAATGCCTTCTTCCGCCGGCGAATAAAGTGCCGCTTGAATTTTCTCCGCATCTGCGGCAGTCGAAGCGGATCGTTTCGCCTTTTTGTCCCAATAGTCCATCACCATCGCTATCGCGGCCGAGCCGCAACCGTTCTTCACCTGCGGGACGAAGGGCACGTCGATCCAAAGGCTGGGCGTTTCGGCGGCGGGTACAAGTCCCACGCTCACCGCCAAGAGCAACACCAGCCCGAGGATGCGACGGAGCTTCATCTCAACGCACGGCCACGATAATCAGGATCAACGCTGCCACCGCCACAAGTATGATCAGCAGGTCGCGATCGGAAAGGTTACCTGCCGCAAACTCCCGTTGGGCATTTTCAGCGCGCGCCGAAAGCCGCGCCAGGTCCTCGTCGTCGAGTTGCTGCACGGCCGCTTTCACTTCCTGGCCGTCCATGTGCGCCGATTTCAGGGCTTGCTGGGCTTCCTTCGAAGACAGGAACCCATCCAACTGCCGCACGTGCTGTTGCCGGGCAGCCGATGCACCCGCTGCATCCTTCTGAATCTCGGTCGGCGAGACCACATGATCCTGAGCAAACACAACCCCAGGTGACGTCAGGATGAGTCCCAATAACAACACCAAGACAGGTCCGACGGCGCTGAATAGCGACCTCTTCATCTCTCCTCCAATGAACAAATGTAGTGGGGCTGGAGTTTCCAGTTTATCAATCGCCGAAGCATTCTGTCACCCTCGCGAATTTCATGCTGATATTCGAACGGATGGCCTGCGCTATGAGTTCGTTGCCTAGTATGGCTCCATTCATCTCTACCACTACATTTTTCCAGCACTCGCACGCTACATAGGTCCCGCGCGCCGGACGCGCGGCGCCCAACGCCGCACTCATTTCCCTAGCAAGACAAACCAACCTGTGGCAATCTATCCACCATGGGAAATAAAGACAGAGGCAAGCGCGAAGTAAAGAAACCGAAGAAGACCACTCCGAAACTTCCCCCGGCACGCCGCGACGCCGGTCCGATCCCAACCCACGTCATCAAAAAAGTCGGGGAATAGCCAGCCACATTACTCAGGCGAAGCGTCTACATTCCTTGCATGTCCGCGTCATCGTTTGTTTGCTCGGCTGCACTGTGGCTTCTTTGCTTCCCTCTTCTCTCTTCCGCTACAATCTGGGGCTTGCCCTCCTGCCCTGGGGGTCCGAGGTGACCGGATGAGTGGTCTGTTCCCTATTTGTGTGCGTTCGCGTGGGCGGTTCCTGCGGAGCGGCTATGGCGCCTTGATCCTACTGGCGCTGGCATCGCTTCCCTTCGCGCTTCCCGCCGTCGCGCAGCAGCGCCGCGAACGCGAATCTAACTCGGTTTACGCCGCGCGCCGCGCCAAACTTGCCGCCACTACGGACGCGCCGATCATCCTCACCGGCCTCAACGGCCGCGAAGAAGATTCCCAGTCCTACATCTTTGCCCAGGAGGAGAATTTTTATTACCTTACGGGCCACAACGAGGAGGAAGCCGGGCTGATCCTGCTTCCGCCCGCCGGCAGTAGAACCAAAAAAGACGATTTCCAGGGGCCGCGCGAAATTCTTTTTCTCCCGGCGAAAAACCCCGGCAAGGAAAAATGGAATGGGGCACGCATGTCGCCGAGCGATCCCGGCATTCAGGCGCGCACCGGCTTCGCCGACGTACGCTCGTTTTCGGAAATGCGCGCCACGATCGAAAAACTTGCCAAGTTTTATCCGGCTTTCTACACCATTCTCCCTTACGAAAAAGAACTGGGCGGCTATCCCCACGAGAAAGAAACGGTGGACTGGCTGAAGCTGGCCGCGCCGCAGGCAAATTTGAAGGATATCCGCGCTAACATCACCGATCTGCGTTTGATCAAGTCGCCCACCGAACTGGTTTTCTTGAGGCAGGCCATCGATCTCTCGCTCGACGCGCACTTTGCGGCTTTCAAAATGATGCGGCCGGGCCTTTGGGAGTACCAAGTGGCGGCGAAAATGGTTGAGGTTCACGCGATGGGCGGCTCGGAAGCCGAGGCGTACGCTCCGATCGTCGGCGCCGGGCCCAATTCGACCGCGCTGCATTACGACAAGCTGGGCCGCAAGATCGAAGACGGCGACATCGTGGTGATGGACGTGGGCGCGCAATATTCCGGCTATGCCGCGGACATTACCCGCACGGTTCCCGCCAACGGAAAATTCACACCCCGCCAGCGCGAGATTTACGACATCGTCCTGGGAGCGCAGAACGCCGCGCTGGCAGCGTTGAAGCCGGGCGCGGACATGTGCCGGAAAGGAAAGCAAAGCCTGTACAAAATTGCCTACGATTACATCAACTCGCACGGGAAAGATGCGAACGGCAAGCCCCTGGGCCAGTATTTCATCCACGGCCTTGGCCACAACATCGGTTTGAACGTCCACGATCCGGGCGATTCCTGCAAGCCGCTGATGCCAGGGCAGGTGGTTACCATGGAGCCGGGAATTTACATCCCCGATGAAAATCTGGGGGTGCGCATCGAAGACGACGTTCTGATCACCGAGACGGGTTACGAACTGCTCAGCAGCAAGCTCCCCCGCACCGCCGAGGAAATCGAAAAAATCATGGCCGAAGCCGCCAAGCAGCGTTCCGCAGAGGCCAAGTAATGAAACATCACATCACCCTTAAACAGGTTGCCCATCCCCTCGATTCGGCGCAAACTTGCTTTTGTGAAACGAAATACGGAAGCAGAAGCTCTCGACAAAGCTGTCAAAGCGCTTGCCATGGCAACCGAAAAAAGCTGGTCCAGGCTTACTCCTCAGCAGCAATCCCAAAAACTTCAAGACTTGAAGAAGCTTATGGACACCTTTTCGGAAGCGGGCCGGGGAACGCTCGGTTCAAATCACTCTGTTTGACCCTTACTGCGGGCCGCCGTTATACTGGTATTTCGCGCTGGGAGCGCATTTCTTCCCGGCGTGCCTCGTGTTATTCCACGCGTCGCTCCTTCGGGCTGCCGTCTGGAATCTGCGAATTGAATTTAACTTTTACAGGGAGTCTGCTGCCGCTCTGCGCGGCTTCAGGAACTTATGAGCAGCGTTAAAGCCACACAACTTCGCCCCGGCATGGTGATCCAGCACGAGGGCCAGCTTTTCACCGTTTTCAGCACCGACCATCGCACCCCGGGCAACAAGCGCGGTTCCATGCAGACGCGCCTGAAGAACCTCCGGAACGGGGTGATGATCGATTACCGGTTCCGCGCGGAAGAGTTCGTGGACCGCGCCATCCTCGACGAAATCGAATTCGAGTACCTCTACAACGAGGGCGACGAATTCCACTTCATGAACACGGAATCCTACGAGCAAATGCAGATGACCCGCGACGAGCTCGGCGAGACCGTGAACTACCTGATCCCCAACACCGTCGTCAAAATCGAGTTTTTCGAGGAGAAGCCCATCGGCGTGGACCTGCCGGACACCATGGACATGAAGGTGGTGCAGACCGAGCCGACACTACAGAAAGCCACGGCCAGCGCGGTGATGAAGCCCGCCACACTCGAAACCGGGCTGGTGGTGAACGTGCCGCCGTTCGTCAACGAGGGCGACCGGATCCGCGTGGACACGTCCGAAGCTCGGTACGTGCAGCGCGTGGAATAATTTCCGCCTCCGCAGCCGAGCCGGCTTCGCGCCAGTTCGGATGAGGCAGTCGCAAGAAGAGCTCCCGCCGAGCCGGGAGCTCTTTTTGTTTTTGGGAGGCATAGAAAAGCGCCCGCCTCGGAAGGCGGCCGCTGCAAATGCAATTCAGGGGGTAGAGATTCCGGGGGCGACTTTGCCGAGGCGGGGTTCAGGCCTTGTTGGCCACGCCTCGCTCGCCGGCAGGGTGTTCGCCGAATACCCGGTCAAAGATATTGTCGACATAGCGCAGTTGGCGCTTGAGATCGAAGGCGTGTTCGATTTCTTTCGGGGTCAGATATTTCGTGACCCGTGCGTCTTTCTCCACACGTTCCCGGAAACTCGTATCCGTCTCCCAGGACGCCATGGCGCTTTCCTGTACTGCTTTGTAAGCATCGTCCCGCGGCATGCCTTTCTCGACGAGGTCCAGCAGCAAGGTTCCGGAAAACACGAGACCGTGCGTGGATTCCAGGTTGCGCATCATGCGTTCCGGGAACACGCGCAACTGGCTGACGAGTTGGGTCATCTTCGAGAGCATGTAATCCACCAAAATGGTGGAATCCGGCAGAATGACGCGCTCGACGCTGCTGTGCGAGATGTCGCGCTCGTGCCACAACGCAATGTTTTCGTATGCCGCCACCATGTTTCCCCGCACCAACCGGGCGAGGCCGCAGATCTGCTCGAATGTGACAGGATTCCGCTTGTGAGGCATGGCGGAGCTGCCGCGCTGCTCGTTTCCGAAATGCTCTTCGGCTTCACGCACTTCGGTGCGCTGGAGGTGCCGGATTTCCAGGGCGATCTTTTCCAGGGAAGCGGCGATGAGCGCGAGCACGCTGACATATTGCGCATGGCGATCACGCTGGATGACCTGAGTGGCTACGGGAGTCACGTGCAGGCCGAGCTTCCGGCAGATTTTCTCTTCGATTTCCGGGCCTAGATGCGATGCATTGCCGACGGCCCCGGAAATTTTCCCAAATTCCATGTTGCGTGCGGCTTCGCGGAAGCGGGCGATATTGCGCTGATTTTCGGCGAACCAGTTGGCGATTTTCAGGCCGAAGGTGATGGGCTCGGCGTGAATGCCGTGGGTGCGGCCGATCTGGGGAGTGTGGCGGAACTCGTGGGCGCGCACGTCGAGGACTTCGCCGAAAATGACCAGGTCACGCTCGATGATGTGAGAGGCGTCGCGAACGAGTAATGCCTGCGCAGTGTCCACAACGTCGTTGGAGGTCATGCCATAGTGGAGCCAGCGCGCGGCGTCGGGATCGCCGATCGATTCGCCGACGGCCATGGTGAAGGCGATGACGTCGTGCTTCACGCGGGTTTCAAGTTCGTTTATGCGGTCGGCGTCCACCTTGGCTCTGGAGTGGAGGATTGCGGCTGCGTCCTTGGGCACAAGGCCCGCTTCGGCAAGGGTGTCGGCGGCAGCCAATTCAACGTCCAGCCACTTCTGGTAACGATTGGCATCGCTCCAGACTTGGCCCATCTCTTTGCGGGTGTAGCGTGGAATCACGTGAGCATCTCCCGTGCAAATCCTTTGTAATGATACGGTATTTTGAGCCCGGCGGGCGAATCGGGGGCGAAATCGGCCGACCTAACCGGAAGAGGGCAAACCTGTCTAATCGTTGGAATGCGGGAAGGCGTCGAGATGGCTGAAGACGGGGCGGTCAGCGACGCGACGGCCGTCGAGCGGACGCTCGCGGGCGATCGGGATGCCTATCGTGTGCTTGTGGAAAGGCACAGCCGGACGGTGTATCGAATGGCATACCGGATGATGGGGAATGCCCACGACGCGGAAGATGTAGTCCAGGAGGCGTTTCTGCGGGCGTTTCAGAAGCTGAAGCAATTCGCGGGAAACGCGAATTTTGGGACCTGGGTCTATCGAATTGCCGCGAATTATGCGATCGACCGGCTGCGGCAACGCAACTCCGAAGAGTCGAAGCGGGAAGGATCGAGCAGGCCGAGTGAAGACTCTTTGGAGGTTGACCCGTTGAGCCGGGTGCAGGACATGTCTCCCTCGCCGGAGCGGCTTGCCGGAAGCGCGCAATTGGCGGAACGGATGAAGGCTGCGCTGAACGAGTTGAGCCCTGCGGAGAAAACGGCGATCGTGATGCGGCATTGGGATGGGTGCGGGATTGAGGAGATTGCGACGGTGCTGAATGCAAATTCCAATGCGACGAAGAATACGGTTTTTCGCGCGGTGCAAAAATTGCGGCGAGCTCTGGCGCCATTTCTTGAGGGGAAAGAGGTTCGCGTGATGGGAACGGAAGGATGAAACACAGAACGGAAGCAGAGTTGATCGCGTACCGGGACGTCGAGACGAACGGGCGCGCGGCTGTCGCCGCACATTTGAATGAATGCGCCGAATGCCGCGAGGAGTTGGCGCGGATCGAGGCCGTGTTTGCGGCGCTGGATGCCATGCCGATCCCAGACCCGGGAGAAGACTACAGAGAGAGGGTGTGGCAGAAGATTTCGCCGAGACTGGGGGAGAAGAAAGCGCGCTGGTGGGAATCGCTGTTCGTGCCGCAGAGGGTGCTTGCGCTCGGAGGCATCGTGGCGCTGATGATTCTGGCGTTCTTCGCAGGCCGGGTTACAAGGCACACGGCGCCCAGCCCAGAGCAAGTGGATGAGGCGAATGTACGAGAGCGGGTGCTAGTGGTGGCCGTTGGCGAGCATCTGGGACGCACGGAGATGGTGCTGATGGAACTGGAAAACGCGCCGGCCCAAAAGGGCGAGAAGACCATCAATATTGCAGAGACGCAACGCCGCGCGGAAGACCTGGTGGAGGAGAACCGGTTGTACCGGCAGACGGCGCTGAAAGAAGGTGATCAAGCGATGGCCAATACGCTCGATGAATTGGAGCGCGTGCTGCTGGATATCGCCAATAGCCCGGATGAATTGACACCGGCGGCGTTTGAGACGATCCGCAAACGCATTGAAGCTCAAGGGCTTTTGTTCAAGGTGCGAGTTGTGAAGCAGGGGCTGGACGAGCGGAAGGCCAATCCAGGCGCAAAGCCGGCAGAAAACAAAACGAGAATCACGGAGAGGAACAAGGTATGAGCTTGAGGAGAGCATTTGTCCGCGCAGGAATGATCTGCTTCACGGGAGCGATGCTGAACATGGCGATCTGTTCGAGCGCCGCTGCCGCGCCGCAAAACGGGGGAAAGGGGCAGGCGTCCGAGACCCTGGACGAAAATCAAGACGAGAAACAGCAGGCTGAACGCGAACGCCGGGAGCAGGCCCGGGAGGCAGAGCAGGAGCGAGCGGAACGGATGCAGGAGCTGTACGACGAGGGGCGCGAGGCGCTCGATCAGGATGAGTTTCGAGAAGCTGAGAAGTCGTTCTCGGAACTTGTGAAGCTGAACGGACCGCAGACGGATGCGGCGCTCTATTGGACAGCTTATGCGCAAAATCGGGAAGGAAAAAAGGAAGCGGCGATCGGGACGATTGCCGAGTTGAAGAAACGGTATCCACAGAGCCGCTGGAAAAAAGATGGCGAGGCGCTGGAGATCGAGGTGCGCTCAAACACGGGATCCAAAGCGAATCCGGAGGCGCAGAACGACGAAGATTTGAAATTGCTTGCGCTGCAAGGATTAATGAACAGCAGCCCGGAGAAGGGGATTCCGCTGGTGGAAGGGATTCTGAATGGAGGCGGATCGCCGCGCGTCAAATCGAAGGCTTTGTTTGTGCTGGCGCAGAATGGATCGCCGCAAGCCGAGGAGGTTCTGGGAAAAATTGCGCGAGGCCAGAGCAATCCCGACTTGCAAAGGAAGGCAATCTCGTACCTGGCCATGTTCGGCGGCAAGGGGGCAGGCAAAATACTGGCGGAGGTATACACCAGCAGCGGCGATACGGAAGTGAAGCGCGCGGTGATCCGGAGCTACATTATATCGGGAGACCGGGAGCAGCTTGCCACGCTGGCAAAGAACGAAGCGAATCCGGAGTTGAGAAAAGAGGCCATCCGGAATCTGGCGGTTACAGGGGGGCAGGCGGAGCTGCAAGCCATGTATCCAAGGGAAACGGATCGCGGCGTGAAATTGGAGATATTGAACGCCTATTTTATCGGCGGGGATGCGAAAGGGCTGATTGCAGTGGCGCGGACGGAAAAAGATCTGGAATTGAAGAAGAAGGCGGTGGAAAAACTGTCGCTGATGGGGTCGAAAGAGGCGAATGAGTATTTTATGGAATTGCTGCAGAAGTGAAACGGCGGGGTTGATTAACTTTAGAGGAACGCCCGCCTCGGAAGGCGGCCGATACATGAGTGAACGGGGCCACTTGAAAGTGGCCGCTACGGGCTGGGCGCCACCGGTTAGCGGAGGAAGTCTTCTAGCTGGATGCGGGAGCCGGTTTTGGAGTCGCGGTATTTGACGATTACCGCGCAGGAGAGAGAGAGTCCCCACTTTTTGCCGGCGGGATGCGAAACGGCGCGAGAGCCGGGAATGACGACGGCGTCTTCAGGGATGATCAACGGTTGGTCTTCGTTCGCCGAGTAGACGGCGTCTCGCACGAGATCGTAAACGGGGATGGAGCGATTGAGAATGGTGCCGGTGCCGAGGACGGCGCGGCGCTTGACGATAGTGCCTTCGTAAATTCCAGAATTCCCACCAATCAGAACATCATCTTCGATGATTACGGGTAGCGCACCTACAGGCTCGAGAACTCCACCGATTTGAGAGCCAGCGGAGATGTGGCAGTTGCGGCCAATCTGCGCGCAGGAGCCGACAAGAGCATGCGAATCGATCATGGTGTTTTCGCCGACGTATGCGCCGACGTTGACGAACATGGGCGGCATGCAGATGACGCCACGAGCGATGTGAACGCCGTCTCGAATGCTGGAGCCACCGGGAACGATGCGGACTCCGTCCGCTACGGAAAAAGAATGCAGTGGGTAGGTGGATTTGTCGAAGAAGGGGAGCTTCGCAGAATCAACGGACATATCCACGATGGAGCCTATGCGAAACCCGAGGAGAATTCCCTTTTTCACCCAGGCATTGACGCGCCACCCGGTGGGAGAAGACGGATCAGGTTCGGCGGCGCGAAGAGCACCACGATTTAAAGAGTCCTTGAAGGATGCGAAGAGCGCGTGATGCTCCGCCGAATAATCGGCCGGCGGAGCATCGAAAAGAGATTCAATTTGATCTTGCAACATGGACTCTCTCGAGGAGATTCAGGGACTCCAGAATTGCGCGGATCCGCGCAAGGCTTTCTGGTTTGGGAGGAACGAGGGGCAGCCGCCACACGGGTTGGAGCAGACCCATTTCGGCGAGCGCCGCTTTCACGGGGATGGGATTCGATTCCACAAAGTTGATGTCCATCAAAGAAAGATACTTGAAGTGGAGGCGACGGGCTTCGGCGAAATCCCCGGAGACGGCGGATTGCACCAGGCGAGTCATCTCCGCGGGAATTTCGTTGGAGGCGACGGAGATCAGGCCGCGGCCGCCGAGGGAGATGAGGGGAAGAGTCAAGGAGTCGTCACCCGAGAGAACGAGGAAGTCCCTGGGAACGAGATTTATGATGGCGCCCATCTGGGAAATGTTTCCGGAGGCTTCCTTGATGCCAACGATATTTTCGATTTGAGAAAGGCGGAGTACCGTAGCCGGTTCGATGTTGACGCCGGTGCGGCCCTGAACACTGTAAAGAATAATGGGCAAATTGACGGCGGAGGCGATGGCTTTGAAGTGCTGGAAGAGGCCTTCCTGCGTGGGCTTGTTGTAGTAGGGAGTGACGGAGAGGATGCCGTCCGCGCCGAGCTGCTGGAGTTCTTTGGCGAGAGAGATGACTTCGGCGGTGTTATACCCGCCGGCGCCGGCTAAGACGGGCACTTTGCCCTTGGCGATTTCGAGGGTGAGCTCGACGACGCGGAGATGCTCGGCGTGAGTGAGCGTGGGACTTTCGCCGGTGGTGCCGCACGGAACGAGGAAATTGATGCCCGCGTCGATCTGGCGCTTGACGAGAGAGCGGAGGGCGGCTTCGTCGAGCGAGCCGTCGGTTCTAAATGGTGTTACGAGCGCGGTGCCGGTTCCAGTGAACATGGGTTGCTCCTTTTCAAGAATCCCTAATAGACAAAAACCTCAAAGCTGACAAAAGCGCCCGCCTCGGAAGGCGGCCGCTACACGGAACTTTTTGCTGTCCCCAGTTCAGAGACAATTTCGCGAAATTCGTAGACGCCTTTTTTTTGTTGCAGCCAGCGGGCGGCCTGGAGGGCGCCATGGGCATAACCTTCTCGACTGCGGGCAGTGTGGCGCAAGGTGATGGTGTCGGCGGAAGAGTCGAAGCCGATTTCGTGGGTACCGGTGTGAGAACCGGCTCGGTTGGCGGCAAGACTAAGCGTGCCGGAATACCCGGCGGCCTGGATTTCTTCGGCGAGCTTTTTCAACGTGCCAGAGGGAGCATCTTTTTTTGCGGAGTGATGAATTTCCCATCCCCAGGCTTCGTATTCGGGATGCACGGCCAAGAGGGCCGCGGCCCGCGAGACAATCTGGAAAAAGAGATTCACGCCGATGGAAAAATTCGGGCCATAGAGGAGTGCGGAGCCGGCTTTCTCGACACAATTGCGAATTTGCGGGAGACGATCGTACCAGCCGGTGGTGCCGGAGACAGTGCGAACTCCGAGAGCGGCCAGACGGCAAAGATTTTCGACAGCGGCGGAGGGTGTCGAGAATTCGATGGCAGTTGCCGCCCCGGCAAGAGTTTCGCGGGAAAGGCCGGTGACATTGGCGCTTGTGAAGCGGGCAACGACATGGAAGCCGTGCTGCGGAGCGAGCTGCTCGACGAGGCGACCCATTTTACCGTGGCCGACAATGGCGAGAGGGATGCTCATGCGGGTGGCGCTCCCGTGGTGAGAAGTTGGCGAACCATGCGCGCGTAGATATCCACGGCGCTAGTCAGCTCGGATTTGGGGATGCGCTCTTCGGCCGTGTGGGCAACGTGGATGCTGCCGGGGCCGATGAGGAAGGGTTGGCCCCAGGAGCCGTCGAAGCTGGGAATATCGGTGGTGAAGGCAACGACCGTTGTCGGCAGATCGAGGAGCGGGGAAAGATGAACGGCGGGACAGAAGAGAACTTCGCGGGCTTCGATTTTGAAGGCGGCCGCAATGCGCGCAACGGCGGCGCGGGTGGAAGCGGGGTCACTGACGAGGCGGAACATGATTTCAGAGCGGGCTTCATCGGCGATGACGTTGGGAGCGCGGCCGCCCGAGATGGTGCCAACATTGAGCGTGGATGGGCCGAGCACGGGATCGGAGGGCAAGGGAAACGCACGAATTTCCTGCAGCGCATCGAGCAGCGAGTGAATTGCGGAATGGCCGAGCTGCGGATAGGCGGAGTGGGCAAGTTTGCCGCGGGCGATGAGTTCGTAGCGGAGAGCGCCTTTGGAGCCGAGAGCGAGTTGATTTTCTGTGGGTTCGCCGTTGATAAGGAAGCGCGAACCGCGCGGCGAAGCGGCAGCGGTGATGGCGCCGATGCTGCTGCGCTCTTCCCCGACAACGAAGAGGAGCGCGAAATTGCGGGTGCCTTCCACGAGAAGCGATTCGGCGGCAGAAATCATGGCGGCGATGATGCCCTTGGCGTCGCAGGAGCCGCGGCCGTGAATGTGGGTGGCATCTTCGCGAGACGAGAAGAATGGTGGAACGGTGTCCATGTGAGTGGAAAGGGTGACATGAGGATCACCGAAGGAGAGGAAAATGTTGTCGCGGCCGGGTTCGGCAGGTTGGCGATCGAGGCGGGCGCCGTATTTGGCGGCTAGCGACGATAGGTGGGCGAAGAGATAGTCCGCCACGGGTTTTTCGTGGCCTGTGGTGGAGTCAATATCCACCAACGCGCGTGTCAGCTCAAATAAATTCATAGTTAATCTAGCAAACTGGAGGGAGCATTCAGAAAGGAAGGAACCGCGAGCAAACCCCGTGGCGACCACCTCTCGATAGCGCTCCACCCGTAAAAACGGATGACAGTGAACCGGCCTTAGACCGAATTCCCCAGCCGCTGCAATTTCGGAAACCGCAGCGACTTCGGCGGACTTTTGAACCTGGCCCCTTTCTCCGGAGTGCCCCAACCGAACTGGGACAACGCACCCGGTTACTCATGGCCGCCGCACCTCTACCAAGAACATTTTTAGTGTAAATGAAAATGGGAAATTGTGTCACGCGAATTTTTTAGGAGAACGCAAAACGGAGTGTTAGGGGATCGGAGCAAAGGGCGAGACTCTGTCGCACGGCGCTTGATTCTCATGGGCCTCGTACCCAGCGCTCACCCTTCGGCCTCGCTCTGCCGCGACTCCGGCGTTTAGGATGAAGTCGGGGGCGTACTCGGATTCAGAGAAAGGCGCCCGCCGCAGACGGCGGCCGCTACATGTGCAGCTTACAGTTCGAGGGGTTTGAGGGGGATGTGCTGGGAGGCGATGAGGAGTTCGCCGGTGAAGGGGGATTCGGAAGGACGGCGGCGGAGGGCTTCTTCGGCGGAGAGGCGGACGAGATCGGGATTGTTGTTTTCCTGCGAGACGTGGGCGAGGACGAGATGGCGGACGCACGAATCGAAGCCCTCGGAATCGGCAAGAAATTCGCTGACGGCGTGATTCGAGAGATGGCCGGTGCGGGAAAGGACGCGTTGCTTGACGACCCAGGGATACGGGCCGACCTTGAGCATGTCGAGATCGTGATTGGATTCGAGGATGAGGCAATCGGTCTGGCGGAGATGGACGCGAACGTGATTCGGCAGGTAGCCAAGATCGGTGCAGATGGCGACTTTGGTGCCGTTGGTGCGGAAGGTGAATCCGACCGGATCGGCGGCGTCGTGAGGGATGGCGAACGCGTGTACCTCAATGTTGCCAATAGTGAAGCTTTGGCCAGCCTGGATGGATTCGACACCGCGGAGGCGTTTGCCGAAGGTGTCGGGCAGGATGCGCAGAAGGGCGTCCATGGTGGGCTGGGTGACGTAGAGGGGCGGTTTCCAGAGGCCGAGGACCTGCGGAAGGCCGTTGCAGTGATCGGTGTGTTCGTGAGTGATGAGGACGGCGTCGAGGCGATCGATGTTGCGCTCGACAGCGGCGAGGCGGGCGAGAGTTTCGCGTTTTCCGAGGCCGGCGTCAACGAGAATGCGGGTGGTTTCGGTTTCGAGCAGAGTTAAGTTGCCCGAACTGCCTGACGCGAGGATGGAGACGCGCAAACCGATGAGAGATTCTCCCGGAGAAACCTTGGAAATAATGGCAGAGCGGTGAGAACACGTCAACGAGTAAGGATTACGGGTGGTGGAAAATCAGAGCGGGATGGGCAAGCCGGTTTCCTACAGTGGGACACCGGATACAAAGATAAGCGGGGCCACCTGAAGGTGGCCGCTACGCTGGCTAGCAGGCTAGGCGGGCGCGATCGAGTTTGAAGCCATTGGTGGGACCAAGGACGGTGACGGCGATTTTGTCGGGCTGGAAGAACTGGTTGGCGAGCGATTGGAGCTGATCGCGAGTGACGGCCTCGATGGCGGCGAGGATTTCGTCGAGGGTGGAGAAGCGGCCGAAGTAGAGTTCCTGGCGGGCGAGATTGGACATGCGGGAACTGGTGGACTCAAGGGAGAGCATGAGCGAGCCCTTGAGGTGATTCTTGGCGCGGAGGAGCTCTTCTTCGGTGACCGGGGATTCTTTCATGGAGCGGAATTCGGCGATGGTCATGTCCACGACTTGGCCGACGGTTTCCTTGGCGGTACCAGCGTAGACGCTCAGGATTCCCGCGTCGGAATAAGGTGTGAGTTCGCTGAATACGGCGTAGGCGAGGCCCTGCTTTTCGCGAATGTTCTGGAAGAGGCGCGAGGACATGCCGCCGCCGAGAAGATTGTTGAGAACGGCAGCGGCAAAACGGCGTTCGTCGGCGAGTGCGATGGAAGGAACGCCGATGCAGACGTGAACCTGTTCGAGGTCGCGCTTGGTTTCGAGAACGATGGGCGCGGCGGTGGATGGAACGGGGTCGGCGGCGTTGTAGCGCGACGGCGGCAGCTTGCCGAACTCTTTCTCGACAAGGTCGAGAACTTCCTGGTGCGTGATGTGGCCGGCCGCAGTGACGAGAAGATGATCGGGTGCGAACCAATCCTGGAAACGCGTACGCAAGGGCTCACGTTCGAATTTGCGGACCGTGTCCGGCGTGCCTAGGATGGGACGGCCGAGAGAGTGCTCAGGCCAAAAACCGCGGGTGAAGATGTCATGGAGAAGATATTCGGGGTTGTCCATGTCCATCTTGATTTCTTCCAGGACGACCTGGCGCTCTTTCTTGACGTCTTCGGAATCGAATTTTGGACGAAGGACGAGGTCGGAGAGGACATCGAAGGCGATGGGGAGATGCGCGTCGAGGACCTTGGCGTTGAAACAGATCTGTTCTTTGGAGGTGAAGGCGTCGAGCATGCCGCCGACGGAATCCATCTCGCGGGCGATGTCTTCGGCAGAACGGCGTTCGGTGCCTTTGAAGACCATATGCTCAAGGAAATGGGCGGTGCCATTTTCGGCGGGGGTTTCGCGGCGGGAACCGTGGCGAACCCAGATGCCGACGGAGACGGAACGCACGTGCTGCATAGTCTCGGTGATAACGACGAGTCCGTTGGGTAGAGCGTGACGATGTATATCGCGCGCGTTGGAGACCATGGACCTATTGTGGCATAGGGGAGGGAGAGTGGCGAGTGACGAGTGATAGCCTGGGCGGAATTGACACAAGTTTGGCATTTTCAATTAGTTGGGATTTCCCTCCCAAGGCTAGTAAAAATCGGGGGATGGATCGTGGCAGGGATACGGTTGATGAGAGAATGGAATGCGTTAGGGGGAAGAGATTGGAACTGCTGGGTAAAAGCCAAGAAGAATTGAAGGCATTCTGCGACGGAATGGGCGAGCCAGTTTATCGCGCGGGCCAGATTTATCACTGGCTGTATGCGGAGAGGGAGTTTGCGGTTGAGCGGTGGAGCAATCTGCCTGCGGCGCTGCGAGAGAAGTTGAAGAGGGAGACGAGCATCACGTTGCCGGAGGTGCGACAGAGATATGTGTCGTCGGATGGTTCGGTGCGGTATTTGTTTGGGTTGCCGGCTCAGGAAGAGAAGTCGCTAAAGAAACCGGCGGCGGTGGAAGCGGTGTTCATGCCCAGCGAGGGGCGGCAGACGATTTGTATTTCGACGCAGGCGGGTTGCGCCGTAGATTGCCAGTTTTGTTTGACGGCGCAATTGGGATTGATCCGGAATTTGACGGCGGGGGAGATGGTGGCGCAGGTTTTGATGCCGCTGAAGGAGATGGAAGAGAGGGCGGGCAGCGGACAAATCGAGAATGGAGAAAAAGCGCCCGCTTCAGAAAGCGGCCGCTACATGGAAGAGCCCACCGGGCTGGCGGCGCGGACGAATGTGGTTTTGATGGGGCAGGGCGAACCGCTGCTGAATTTTGAGAAGGTGATGGGGGCGCTGCGGATACTGCTGGACGCGGAGGGCGTGGGACTTTCGCCGAAGCACGTAACGCTTTCGACGAGCGGGATAGTGCCGGGGATCGAGCGGCTGGGGAGAGAGGAAGTGCGTCCGAAGCTGGCGATTTCGCTGAACGCTTCGTGCGATGAGCAGCGGGACTTGCTGATGCCGATTAATAAGAAATATCCGCTGAAGGCTCTGATGGAGGCTTGCCGGAATTATCCGCTGCGGAATTGGGAGCATTTGACGTTCGAGTACGTGATGTTGGGAGGAGTGAACGACGCGCCAGAGGATGCGCGGCGCGTGGTGCGATTACTGGGGCCCCTGACGCGCGTGAAAGTGAATCTGATTCCATGGAATCCAGGAGAGCTACCGTACAAGGAATCGAGCGCGGAAGCGATTGAGGAGTTCCGGCGGATTTTGGTGGAGAAGGGCGTGCCTGCGTTTGTACGCTATTCGCGGGGGCGGGATGTGATGGCGGCGTGCGGGCAGTTAGCGCTGAAAGAAGTGCAGGGCACGCCGCTGCGAATCGTGGTGTGAGCGGGGGAAGGCTGGGCCACTTGAAAGTGGCCGCTACGGTCGTTGGCCGATTGCGGACATGAGGCGGCCTGAGAGGGGGCCTTCGCGGCGGTGGCTGAAGAGCAGGCCGGTGTGGCAGGCGGTGCAGAGGCCGCTCACGTAAATATTTTTGACGAGAATGCCTGCAGCCAAGAGTTGCGAGCGATTGGCTTTGCGAAGATCGAGATGGACGTTTTTCGGGGGAGGCTGGTGGCCGGGCGGCTTCATGTTGAGCCACTGCAGCGGGTTGGGTTCTTCGCCGGAGCGGGGCTCGTCGAAGTAGTCGGCGGCATCGGCGAATTGCGCGGTGAATTTGATCACGAAGTCGGCGGCGACTTCGTAGCAGCAGGGACCGATCGAGGGGCCGATGGCAGCAAGAAGATCGGCGGGCTTGCTGCCGAATTCGAACTGCATGCGGCCGACGGCTTTTTGAGTGATCCGGGCCAAAGTGCCCCGCCAGCCGGCGTGAATGGCGGCAATCGCGCGTTTTTTCGGATCGACGAAGAGGATCGGCACGCAATCGGCGGTCTGGATGGCGAGGAGCAAACCAGCCCTGTCTGTCGCCGAAGCGTCGCCTTTGCAGACGTCGGCTGGGGGTTCAGGGAAGATGCGAATCACGTCCGAGTGGATCTGCTTCAGCGGAATGAGCTCGAGAGCAGGGGCACCCAGGGCGGATTGAAAAAGCTGGCGATTTTCGAGCACGTTTTCGCGGGTGTCCCATTCCATGAATCCGAGATTGAGGACTTTTTCAGATTCGCGCGGACTGACGCCGCCGGGGCGAGTGCTAAAGCCGTGGACAAGCCAGGGGAGCTTGCGGAAGGGGGCTAGTTCGAGAATCTGAAGGCCGCCGGCCTTGCGAAGGCGCCACGGTTCGGTAATACGGGGCACAGATGGCGCCGGGGGCACAGGTTGGCCCGGGCGGCGGCGGCTCATGGAAGTTTTTCTGGTTGCCACAATCAGACCAGTATAATCGCAAGAGGATGAAGAGCAAGAAATCGGGGAGTGGCGGCAAGGCAAAACAGGCCGCACAGGTGAGCAGATGATCGTTGGCATGGGAATTGACGTGGCGGAAGTGCCCCGGATTCGCGCGGTGATCGAGGGGCAGGGCGAGAGATTTCTGCGCCGGGTGTACACAGTGGATGAGGTGGCGTACTGCGAGCAGTTCAAAAACAAATTTGAGCGGTACGCCGGGCGTTTCGCGGTGAAAGAGGCTGCTATGAAGGCATTAGGGACGGGTTGGAGCCGCGGCGTGAGATGGGTGGACGTGGAAGTGGTAAGGAAACGAGGCGGACGGCCGAGCCTGACGTTGAAGGGCGAAGCGGGGAAAATTGCGGAGGCGATGGGCGTGAAGCATATTGCGGTGAGCATTACGCACACGTCGGAGCAGGCGATTGCACAGGTGATTTTCGAGGGGTAAGAACAAGATTTGACATTGAGGGTGCTGAGGTTCCACAGGGTTCGCCGAAAAGACCGGAAGTGCTACTTCGCTAGGAGGAAGGGGCCGAGGGCGAGGGCGTCGATGCCGGCGCAATAGAAGCTGCGGACGGCGCCGCGGGGGTCGGTAACGAGGGGCTCGCCAAACAGATTGAACGAGGTGTTGACGAGAATGGGAGCCGGAGCGGATTCGCCGAATTTGTGGAGTAGCTTCCAAAAGAGTGGATTGGCTTGCTTGTCGACAGTGTGGACACGCACTTCCTTGCCGTGAAAAGCGAAGCGTTCGAGGCCAGCGACGGACCTGGTGAGCGAGGCAAGCGAGGACATCGTCAGACAATTGGGCGAAGCATCAAAATATTCCGCAGCGCGTTCAGCAGGCACGGACAAAGCAAACGGATGAAATCCTTCGCGATGCTTGATGAACAGATTCACGTTTTCAATTACGTACTCAGAAAAGGGTGAAGCGAGAAGGCTGCGATTACCGAGTGCCCGGTGACCGAATTCGGAGCGGCCCTGGCACCAGGCGACGATCTTATCGCGGTGCAGAAGAGCCGTGGTTTCGTCGATAGTCTGATCTTCGCCGGAAAGATAGCGATAGGAGATTTTGCAGTTATCGAGGACGGCTTTAATTTCGTGGGAATTTGAATGAACGCCGACAGCGAGGCTTGGGAGCGGGCCGCGTCCCGAGCGGCCGGTGATTTTCTTGCGCGAGAGATAGGCTGCGCCGAGCGCCGTGCCGGCGTTCCCCGCCACTGGCTGGACATACACGTGATCGAATGGGCCGCGCGTTTCAAGGGCGCGAACCAGTAATACATTTAGAAAGACTCCACCGGCTAGGCAGAGGGAACGCGCGCCAGTGGTTAACTGAAAATTCACCGCAAGCTGCAAGACAGCTTCTTCCAGAAAATCCTGGGCGCTACGGGCCAGATTTGCCCGAAGCGCGGGTGTAAGAACGAGACTGCGGGCGGAGAAGCCAAGTTCACGATAGAACTGCGGGGAAAAGACGCCGCGACGGTCAGGGCCTACGGCGAAGTAGCGGCGATTCAGCGCAGGCAGTCCGGTGGTGCGCCAGGAGAAAAGCTTGCGAAACGCGGGGAGAAATTCCGGTTCACCGTCCTTGCTGAGCCATTGGAGCTTGTGTTCGTCACGGCTCGGCCGGAGGCCCGCAAGTTCGGTGACACGCGAGTAAAACCAACCGAGGGAATCCGGAAAATTCAACGACTTCCGCAATTGGATATCGTCAGCTTCGCCCAAGGCAATAGCACAGGATTGAAAGGAAATTCCTTGATCGAGCGAGAGAATCAGGGCGCTCTCAAAGCCTGAAGTGTAATAGGCACTGGCCGCGTGGCAGAGATGATGATCGAACTGTGACGGGTGAGGGCCGCCACCAAGGAGATTGCGAAGTTGCTCGTGAGCGACGGTCGGAGGCCGGCGCTTGCGACCGGAGGAAGACTTCGAGGTTCGGGGCAACCGCTCGGCCACAGCGATCGCGCGGCAATCGGAAAGCTCGAGCTGATTCTCCTTCAGGCAACGGGCCAGGGCGAGGCGCGGAATTTCGAGAGTGTCTTCCAGGCGATTGAGCTTTTCTTCTTCAATGGCAAATTGGACCGACGTGTCGTTGAGCAGGGCGACCGCTGAGCCGCGACCCAGGGTGGAGATGCCGAGAATGTGCATGGAAGATCCTATGAGCAAGCTCCCGTGACTGGGAAAGTCGGAGACTCAGCAGGTGCCGCGGCGACGAGATGATTGTCTTCGAGGCGCGTGACCGCGGCTTCGACGAATTGATTTGGAGGAAGGGTCACAGGCAAGCGCACCTGGAGATAATTCTCGGAGAGGGCTGGAGTCGAGCGAGGATCGCCAGCGGGATCGCGGCGCAAAGTCAGCACTCGCAGGGTGCGGCCGATTTGGGCACTGCGAAAGAAGGAGGATTTGGAATCGGCGAGCGACCGTAGCTCGCGGGCGCGATTTTTGATGATGTGGCTGGGAAGTTGGCCGGGGAGCGAGGTGGCTTTGGTGCCAGGGCGCTGCGAGTAGGAGAAAACGTGAAGGTAGGTGAAGGGCCGCGCAGCGATGAATTCTATCGTGGCAGCGTGGTCAGCTTCGGATTCGCCGGGGAAACCGGTGATGACATCGGCGCCGATGGCTGCGTTGGGCAGGCGGTCGTGGATGAGTTCGACGCGGCGGGCGTAGTGCTCGGCGCGATACCAGCGATGCATGGCGGCGAGGATGCGGTCGGAAGCGGATTGCAGCGGCATGTGAAAATGCGGAGCTATGCGACTGTTTGATGCGAAGAAGTCGATGAGATCCTGGGTGACATCGAGCGGCTCGATAGAGCTGATGCGCAGGCGCTGGACAGGCGTTTCGTCGAGGATGCGGCGGAGCAACTCCAGAAACTCGACACGGGGCGCCAGATCGCGGCCATAGGTGCCGAGATTGATGCCGCTGAGAACGATTTCGCGGAAGCCGGAATCGGAGAGACGCTGGATTTCGGAGAGGACCGTTTGCGGAGGCAGGCTGCGCGATTTGCCGCGCACGAACGGGATTACGCAGAACGAGCAGCGGGAATTGCACCCGTCCTGGATTTTCAGGGTGGGGCGGGTGTGATTCCCTTCCCCGCCGAGGACGGGAGCGACGAGGACGTCGGTTAGTTCAAGGATGCTGCCGGTTAGGATCGGGGCCGGGTGGGACGGGAACTCGTGCTCCGTGGATCGAGGGGGCGGAGCAAGCTCCGCCCCTACAAGTTGAATATGGGAAACAGCCAATATGGAAGGAACGAGCTTGGGGATTTGAGATTTGTGAGAGTTGCCGACTACAAAGGAAACGCCGGGGAGGGCCGCGATTTCTTCGGGCGCGCGCTGGGCGTAGCAGCCGGTAACGAGGATGCGTGTGGCAGGATTCGCAGCGTGGATTTTGCGGATGGCGTCGCGGGCCTGGGCGTCAGCGGCGGCCGTGACTGTGCAGGTGTTGAGAACCACGACGTCAGCCACAGAGGCGGCGGGAGCGGGAGAGCACCCCTGTTCGCGGAGTTGGCGCTCAATGGCCGCGCCGTCAGCCTGGGTGGCACGGCAGCCGAATTGTTCGATAAAGAAGGTGCTCATTGGAGAAGTACGCCAGAGTTCTATTTAAGCATACGAGCGCATGCAGACACAGAGGCGTTGCCGGGGAATCGCTTTACGACAGGGTGAGGGGCCTATACAATTTTAGGCTTCCATGACACACACAAGAAGAAATCCATCCCAATTGGTTGATCCGAAAATTTCCGTGGTAATCCCAGTTTACAACGAAAAAAATACGATTTGCGAAATCCTGCGCCGCGTGGAAGAAGCGGACATGCGCAAGGAGATCGTTGTGGTGGACGACTGCTCGAAGGATGGAACGCGGGAGCTTTTGCAAGGACTGGCGGAAAGACAGGACCGGGGCGAGAGCCAGGCGCCCGCTAGCGATGGCGAAGATCCCATCGAGTTGCGGAACATCCGCTTCTTTTTTCAGGGGCAGAATCAGGGAAAAGGAGCTGCCCTGCGGCGGGGATTCGCGGTGGCTACGGGGGACGTTGTACTGGTGCAGGATGCGGATCTGGAATACGACCCGCGCGATTATCCGAAACTGCTGGAGCCAATCCTGGAAGGGCGGGCGGACGTCGTGTATGGCTCGCGATTTCTGGGCGGGCCGCAGCGGGTGCATTATTTCTGGCACTACGTGGCCAACAAAGTGTTGACGCTGCTGTCCGATATTTCCACCAACCTGAAGCTGACGGACATGGAGACCTGCTACAAAGTGTTCCGGCGCGAAGTGCTGAAGGATATTCAATTGAAATCGAACCGGTTCGGATTCGAGCCGGAAATTACCGCCAAAATCGCCAAGGGTAATTGGCGAATTTATGAAGTGCCGATCAGCTACGCCGGGAGAACGTATGAAGAGGGGAAGAAAATCACGTGGAAAGACGGCGTGCAGGCGTTGTGGTGCATCGTTCGGTTTAAATTTGGGGATTAGAGATGCGGTGACAATTCGGCGTCAGTCGACAGCTTACAGCCAAGAGCTTTTCATGAAGCTGCCGCAGGAGTTGCCACAAAGCCAAGCTGGGCCACCTGAAGGTGGCCTCTACGCTTGATTAGGCCTGGGAGAGGCGGCGCTGGAAGGTCAGGAGAATCAGGTCGGCGCGGCGGCGGACACCGAATTTGTTGAGCAAGTTCGAGACATGGAACTTGACGGTCCGCTCGGCAATATTAAGTTTGCTGGCGATTTCCTTGTTGGAAAGATTCTCGAGGAGCGAATCGAGAACTTCCTGCTCGCGGCGGCTCAGGTTCGTGACCGAATCGGTTTTCAGGCGTCGTCCCTGGCTGGTAAGAATGGAATCAACGAAGCCGGAGAGCACGGAACGCGGGACCCAAAAGCCGCCCTGGGAAACAAGAGGCAGCGCGCGAGAAAGCTGGTCACGCGCCTCCGCGTAGGTGAGGATTCCCTTCACACCGAGACGCAACAGCGAAAAGCAGTTGGCTTCGTTGATGGCGTCGCCAACGACGATGAGACGCGCATCGACGTGGCGCTCCAGAATATTGGTGAGCAGCGCGCCGGTAGCCTGGCGAGCGGCATGCGCATCCACGACGTAAACTTGAGCGATGGGAGGCTCGAAGTTGCGCAAGTCGGGAGCGAGCGTGGATTCGAGTTGTTTGGCGATGACCTTGAACTGTGAAGCCTTGCCCAAGAGGCGCTCAAACTCCGTGAGCACCAGAGGGTGAGGCGAGAGCAGACAGACGGTTAGTTTGGAAGCCATATGTTTCGTAGCCACTGTCCTTGAGGGTAGAGAAACCGGGGCAAAGGGGCAAGGGCCTTTCAGGCAGATGTTCACGAACTGTTACTGACAGATAAGGCGTGTTTTCAGAGGGTTGTGGAAGAGCCTCGGAAGGGCCAATGCGGGGTGTTGTAGCAACATAAATTTGTCACCCTAACGGCAACATGAATCTGTCACCCCCCTGGTAGTGCGGAGTGTTGCAGTCGCGTATCGCCGTAGTAGAGAGCGACGCGGCCATCGAGGGCCTGGTA